>Ga0209346_1000464_pt1 | contig 35809 bp, 33 predicted proteins | sample AutmiccommunBRH9_FD_187381 | JGI IMG/M metagenome (GOLD analysis project Ga0209346, IMG submission 187381) | Deep subsurface microbial communities from Mt. Terri, Switzerland - Autotrophic microbial communities BRH/9 (SPAdes) (version 2) | ecosystem: Environmental > Aquatic > Deep subsurface >...
TGGGTATCGACGCGGAACTCGATGCGGGTGAAACCGTGGGCAAAGGCGTGATCGATCATCAGCTTCTTCATGACATCGTTAAAGCCGATGCCGCGCACCGAGGGCGCGATATAGGTACCGCCGATCTCCACCACTCCGAAATGATCGGGATTGATATAGTTGGTCATGCCGACGAGTTTGCCGGTATCGGCATGGATCACCGCGAAGCGGACCCAATTGGTCGTGTCGTGAAAGGACTCGATCGCCTTGTCAAAATGCTCGTCAAGCATCGACACCGGATAGATATCCCAGATGTCCTGATCTTCTGCACAAGCGAGGCGCAGCGGCTCGAGATGATGCCCGGCCAGCGGTTCGAGGCGCACGGGGCCCTGCTCCAATATCGTTGACAGTTCAGCCATTGAGCCGCTCCCGGAAATGTTTCCGGCACAGCGCCAGATAGCTTTCATTGCCGCCGATTTCGGTCTGCGCACCGGCGGCAATGGCCCTGCCCGCTTCGTCGATGCGTAGGTTCATCGTTGCCTTGCGCCCGCATTCGCACACGGCCTTCAGCTCGACCAGGCTGTCGGCAATGCCGAGCAGCTTGGCGGATCCGGGAAACAGATTGCCCTGGAAATCCGTGCGCAGACCATAGCAGAGCACCGGAATTCCCGCCTCGTCCGCCAGTCGGGCCAGTTGCCAGACCTGGCCCTCCGTCAGAAACTGGGCTTCGTCAACCATCACGCAGGCCAGCCTGCCTCTTCCATGCTCTTCGCTGACGGCTGCCATCAAATCCGTGTCCTCGCCAAAACGGTGGGCATCGGCATGCAAGCCAATCCGCGAGGCAATGGCGCCAAAGCTGGCGCGATTGTCAATCGCTGCTGTCCAAAGCATCACCTTCATGCCGCGCTCGCCATAGTTGAACGCCGCCTGCAGCAGGTTGCTCGACTTGCCGGCGTTCATCGAGGCATAATAGAAATAGAGCTTGGCCATAAGCACCGCTCCATAACCTTTCGGGCTGAGCCTGTCGAAGCACTTTTGCGTCCTGAAACTGTCCTTGGACAGGCTCAGGACGGACGGAATCAGTCTTCGTCAGCGTCCTTCGACAAATCCTGCGCCACCTTGGGATTGTTGAGCAGGCTTTCGATATGCTCTGCCGTGTCAAAGCTGTCGTCGGCCAGAAATTTCAGCTTGGCCGCATATTTCATCTGCACCCGCTTGGCGACTTCCTTCTGGAAAAAGGCGGTGTTGGTCCGCAGCGCCTTCAGCACATCCGCTTCATTTGCGCCGAGCAAAGGTTTCACGAACACGGTTGCATGGCGCAGATCGGGCGACATCCGCACTTCGGTGACGCTGACGCTGTGCGAGGTCAGCACCTGATCATGCACCTCGCCGCGCATCAGCAGATCCGACAGGATATGCCGAACCTGCTCGCCCACGCGCAGCAGGCGGACCGAACGGCCTTCGGGTGATGTATCGTTATATTTTGCCACAATAATAAAGCCTCAAATTCGTCATGCTGAACTTGATTCAGCATCCAAAACGCTATGCACAAACCGCACGACAATCCGCTCTGGATCCCGCATCAAGTCCGGGATGACGATTATATCAGAGAATCCGTTCTTTCTCCGTGACCTGGAAGACTTCAAGCATATCGCCTGGCTTGATATCATTGGTATCTTCCAGAACCGCACCACATTCCATGCCCGCGCGGACTTCCTCGACATCGTCCTTGAAGCGCCGCAGCGACGCGATGGTCGTTGCGCTGACAATGACATCGTCGCGGGTAAGACGAGCGAACAGACCCTTGCGCAAGGAACCCTCGGTAACCAGCAGGCCGGCTGCCTTGTCCTTCTTGCCGGACTTGAAAACTTCCTTGACTTCGGCCCGGCCGACAACATTCTCGATCTTCTCCGGACCCAGTTCACCGGCCATTTCGGCGCGGATATCGTCAGTCAGATCATAGATGATATCGAAATATTTGAAGCGGACACCGTCGCGCTTGGCGATTTCCCGTGCCTTGGCATTGGGACGCACGTTGAAGCCGATGATCGGCGCCTTGCTCGCCCCGGCCAGGGTCACGTCCGATTCCGTAATCGCGCCGACACCGCTGTGCAATATGCGCACCTTGATATCGTCGTTCGAAATCTTGTTCAGCGCCTGCACAATGGCTTCGGTCGAACCCTGCACATCGGCTTTCACCAGTACCGGGAATTCCATCGCGCTATTCGCCGCCGCAGAGAACATATTCTCGAGGCTGGTCGGCGCCTGCGTGGTCCGCTTCAGCTTTTGCTGTTCGGCACGATAGGCCGCCACTTCGCGGGCCCGCGCTTCATTCTCGACCACGGTCAGCTTGTCGCCGGCCGACGGAACACCGGAAATGCCAAGCACCTCGACCGGAGTCGAAGGCCCCGCTTCCTTGATCTGCTGGCCCTTGTCGTCGATCATCGCCCGGACTTTACCCGTCTGGGAACCGACGACGAAGACATCGCCGCGTTTCAATGTGCCGCGTTCGATCAGAACGGTAGCCACCGGACCACGTCCGATATCCAGCTTGGCTTCAACCACCGCGCCTTCGGCGGGACGATCGGGACGTGCTTTGAGTTCCAGCAATTCGGCCTGGACATGAATCTTGTCCATCAGCTCGTCGAGCCCGATTTTCTTGAGCGCGGAAACCTCGGCATCCAGAACATCGCCGGACATTTCCTCGACGATGATCTCATGCTCGAGCAGGCGGGTGCGAACCGTTGTCGGATCGGCGCCCTCCTTGTCGATCTTGTTGATCGCCACGATCATCGGCACGCCGGCCGCCTTGGTGTGGTTGATCGCCTCGATCGTCTGCGGCATCAGGCCGTCATCGGCAGCGACCACCAGGATCACGATATCCGTGACATTGGCCCCGCGCATCCGCATTTCGGTAAAGGCTTCATGGCCCGGCGTATCGAGAAAGGTGACCTTGTCGCCATTTTTCATCGTTACCTGATAGGCGCCGATATGCTGGGTAATGCCGCCCGCCTCTCCGGCAACCACATCGGTTCCGCGCAGGGCATCGAGCAGCGAGGTCTTGCCGTGGTCGACATGGCCCATGATGGTGACCACGGGCGGACGCGGTTTCAGCGTTTCCTCCGGATCGATGTCGGCCTGGGTATCGATTTCCACATCGGACTCCGACACGCGCTGGATATTGTGGCCGAATTCCTCGACCAGCAGTTCCGCGGTATCCTGATCGATCGTCTGGTTGACGGTGACCATCGAGCCCATGTTGAACAGCGACTTGACCAGATCGGCACCCTTTTCGCCCATGCGCTTGGCCAGTTCCTGCACGGTAATCGCTTCCGGCACGATGACGGAACGAATCTGCTTTTCGCGCGGCTCGCTGGGGCGTCCGGACCGCTGGGACCGTTTTTCCTTTTCGCGCGCGCGCTTCAGCGCAGCCAGCGAGCGGGCACGTGCCGCGCCATCTTCCCCGCGCAAGGCCCGGTTGACGGTCAGCTTTCCGGACTGGCGACGATCATTGCGATCCTCGCGCCCGACTTTCTGCTTTTCCTTTTCCTTTTCGGGCTTCGGTCGTTTGGGAGACTCCACCGGCGTAAATTTACGGGCCGGGGGCCGCGCATCGGTCTTGGCGACCGCCGCATCCGCACTGGCAGGCTCGACAATGGCGGAAATATCGGCGGCAACATTCTCGGCAGCGGCGATTTCCTCCTGCGCCTTGCGCGCCTGCTCTTCTTCGGCCTGACGGTTTTCCTCAGCGCGCTTTTTCTCTTCGGCGGTCTGCTCTTTCTTTTCGAGCGTGTCGCGCTTGCGCGCTTCCTGCATGGCCTCGAGACGGGCCTCTTCGGCCTCGCGCAGCAGTTTCGCCTGCAATTCCTGGCGCGTCAGGCCATCATCCGCCTTGGGCGCAGCAGGCTGCTTTTTCGGAGCCGCCTTGGCAACGGGAGCCGGAGCGGGCGCAGGGGTTTCCTTGACGATTTCCTTCGCCGCTTCCTGTGCACCGGGCTTGCCAACCAGCTTCTTGCGCTTGACTTCGACCACGACCTTGTTGGTTCGTCCGTGGCTGAACGTCTGTTTGACTTCGCCAGGTTCGACCGAACGCTTCAACCCCAGGGGTTTGCGTGCAGATTTTGGCGTATCTTTTGTTTCTTCACTCATCGAACAGACTTAATCCTTAAAATAGTAATTACTGCAATTTCCTATCCGGCTTTTCCAGGCCGGATCACGCAACACTTTTTTCGGCACCATTTTCGACTTTATCAGAACTGACAAAGTGAAGCCATCGATTCAGGCTGTGCGAAACCCGCGCCGCTGCGCGCTTGTCGGTAATACCGATATGCACCACATTCTGGCGGCCCAATGCCACAGAAAGCCCCTGCCGGTCCACCGGCAATATCAGGCCGCGGATATTTTCGCCTTCGCGGTCACTTCCGACCCGCCAGGCCTGATCCAGCTTGGCGCAGCCATCGCGACCGGCATCGGCCGCATGGAGCAGCATATTGAGATCATCCTGCCGGGCGGCAGTTTCGATCTTTTCAGAGCCGGTGAGCAACGTGCCGCCGCGTGCCTCAAGACCCAACCGGTCCAAGGTGGAACGTTCAAGCGCCGATTCAAGCAGTTCCGGCAGATTTTCCGGGATTTCGAACTGACCAGTTTTGAACGCCCGGGCCAGCGCGCCTTTCAACTGGCCTTTCGCCAGCGCCGTTTCCAGGGCGGCGCGATTAGCGCCAATCCACGCGCCACGACCCGGCGCCTTCGCCCGTACATCGGGTGCAATCCGGCCATCCGGACCCATCGCAAGACGCATCAATTGCTCCTGGGGAAGGCTTTCCCCGGTCAAAATGCATTTACGATAAGGCGCGTGATCTAGAGGTTTAGACCGCGTCTCATTGGGGGGGTTCCGCATCTGCGTCCTCCCCGGTTGCTTCGGTCGCGGCAGCCGCTGGCTCTTCTTCGTCCTCGAACCAGTGGGCACGCGCGGCCATGATGATCTCGTTGCCCTGCTCTTCGGTCAGGCCATATTTGGCCAGGACACCATCGGGCTCGGGTTTGCGATTGTCATTGCGGCGACGCGGTTCGGACTTCCGCTTCAATACCAGTTCGTCCGTCGCCAGATCGGCAACATCATCAAGGGTCTTGATACCCGCTTCACCGAGCGTCACCAACATCGCCTCCGTCAGGTGCGGCAGTTCTGCGATAGCATCCTCGACGCCCAGTTCGGTGCGTTTTTCCCGCGCAGCGGCTTCGCGCCGTTCCAGCGCCTCAAGCGCACGATTCTGCAGTTCCGCAGCCAGTTCCTCGTCGAAGCCCTCGATGCTGGAAATTTCTTCCGGTGCAACATAGGCCACTTCTTCCAGCTCGCTGAAGCCTTCGGCCACCAGCAGTTGCGACAATGTCTCGTCAACGTCCAGATCTTCCTGGAACATCTCGGTGCGCGCGGCAAATTCGGCCTGGCGCTTCTCGCTGGAATCCGCTTCGGTCATGATGTCGATGGCCAGACCGGTCAGCTGCGACGCCAGCCGGACATTCTGGCCGCGACGGCCAATGGCAAGGCTGAGCTGGTCGTCGGGAACGACAACTTCGATCCGGCCTTCTTCCTCGTCGATAACCACACGGCTGACGGTAGCGGGCTGCAAGGCGTTGACGACAAATGTCGCGATATCTTCCGACCAGGGAATGATATCGATTTTTTCGCCCTGCATTTCCTGCACGACGGCCTGCACGCGGCTACCCTTCATGCCGACGCAGGCACCAACCGGATCAATCGAGCTGTCATGGCTGATCACGCCGATCTTGGCGCGCGAACCGGGATCGCGGGCTGCGGCCTTGATCTCGATGATGCCGTCGTAAATTTCCGGCACTTCCTGGGCGAACAGATGCCGCATGAAATCAGGATGCGCGCGAGACAGAAAAATCTGCGGACCGCGGTTTTCGCGGCGCACGTCCAGGATCAGGGCGCGGACGCGATCACCAACCCGGGCGGCTTCGCGCGGGATCTGCTGGTCGCGACGGATAACGCCCTCGGCACGACCCAGATCGACGACCACATGGCCGAATTCGACCGACTTGACGACACCCGTGATGATCTCACCCGCGCGGTCCTTGAATTCCTCATATTGCCGCTCGCGTTCCGCATCGCGGACCTTCTGGAAGATCACCTGCTTGGCGGACTGGGCATCGATGCGACCGAGATCGACTTCCGGCAGCGGATCGACGATGAAGTCGCCGACCTTGGCACCGGGCTGGAGTTTCTCGGCCTGCTTGATATCGACCTGCTTGAAATAATCCTCGACCTCGTCGACGACTTCGACAACGCGCCACAGACGCAAGTCACCCGTTTTGACATCGAATTTTGCGCGAATATCATTCTCGGCACCATAGCGGGCGCGGGCCGCCTTCTGGATTGCCTCCTCGAGCGCCTCGATCACGATCGACTTGTCGATCATCTTTTCCGTCGCAACGGCGGTCGCAATAGCGAGCAATTCGGCTTTATTGGCTGAAATAGCACTGCCCATGATTAGTCTTCCTGTTCTTCCAATGACTGTTCTTCAATTTCGTCCGCACCGTCTGTCGAAACCGGAACGGTTGCAGCGATCAGGGCGTCGGTCAGAATCAATTTCGCGCTATGGACATTTGCCAAGGGCGTCTCCTGACTTCCCGTCTCGCGATCGTCAATCTTTATCGTCTCGCCCTCTATTCCCGCAAGAATACCGCGCAACTGCTTTTTGCCGGTGATAGCCTCGATCAGATTGATCCTCGCTTCATGGCCGGACCAGTTTTGATAATCTTTCGCGCGGGTTAGCGGACGATCAATTCCCGGCGAGCTGACTTCCAGTCGATAGGCATGATCGATCGGATCGCGCCCCTCTTCTTCCAGCACATCAAATTTTGCCGAAATGCGCCGGGACAAGGCCGCGCAATCATCGATGCCGAGCTGTCCGGTCTCGGGACGCTCGGCCATGATCTGCAAAGTGGGTTCTTCCGCCCCGGACACGAACTGCACCCGCACCAGATCGAAGCCCAAAGCATCTGCTTCGGGCTGGATCAGCTTGGTCAGGGTGGCGATATCAGTCAAAAAAATTCCATTTCCAAATGCAAGAGACTGGTTGCCGGCCCCGTCTGGCGCCAGCCCCTTCAAATCTCAAAATGTTGGGATGCATGTTATTTAGGGACAGATTCTCGAAATTGCAACGCCTGAATCAGGCCGACATGACATTATAGGCAAGCAGACCCAGATAGATGACGAGCAATATCGCGCCCTCCCAGCGGGATATCCTTCGTCCGGTTGCCGCGAATATGAAAAGCAATATCGAGGCGGCGATCAGGAAGGGCAGTGCGAAATCGGTAATTTCACCGGGAATGGTGCCGGGAGCGATAATGGCAGTAACGCCGCCGATGAACAGCAAATTGAAGATATTGGAACCCAGTACATTGCCCAGCGCAACCGCACTCGCACCCTTGTAGGCAGCGATCACGGAGGTCACCAGTTCCGGCAGCGATGTGCCGATCGCAATCACCGTCAAGCCGATAACGGCTTCGCTCATCCCGACCAGGCGCGCCAGATCAACCGCACCTTCCACCAGCCAACGCCCGCCCAGCACGATCATCACCAGACCGATGATCAATATCAGGATCGAACGCCAGAGCGGTTGCACGTCATGCAAATGCGTATCTGCTATCTCGAGAGCCTCGGCTTTCTCGTGCAGGGCACTGGCACCGACCGGCTGGGTCTTTTCAGCCTTATATGCATAGGCAAGATAGCCCGCCAGAAGTACAAGAAATCCGATACCAACGGCAGCGGTGACACCCGTCGTGCTGGCGACCAGCCATAAGACGATCGTCGCCACCAGCGCCAGCCCCCCATCGCGCCACAATGGGCCCCTCGGCACCACGACCGGCAGAATCAGCGACGCGATACCGAGAATGAGCATGCTGTTGGCGAGGTTCGAACCGACAATATTGCCCCAGGCGATGCCGGGCGATCCGGCGAGCGCCGCTTCGACGCTGGCAACCAGCTCCGGTGCCGACGTGCCAAAGCCAACGATCGTCAGGCCGATCAACAGCTCGGACATGCCGGCACGCTCGGCCACGCGAACCGCGCCGCGCACCAGCAGCTCCCCGCCGACAATCAATATGATGAAGCCTGCGAGAAGCAGGAGAAGCGGAATCAGCATGATCTACTCGCTGCTCTTTCTAGCCATTGCGCTTGCCCAGCAGTTTGAGCCGCAAGGCGTTGAGCTTGATGAAACCCTCCGCATCCTTCTGGTCATAAGCGCCGGCATCATCCTCGAATGTCACGACTTTTTCGCTGTAGAGACTGTCGGGCGATTTGCGGCCGACCACGCTTGCCGATCCCTTGTACAGCTTGAGCCGCACCGTGCCGTTGACCCGCGCCTGACTGTGGTCAATTGCCGCCTGCAGCATCTCGCGTTCCGGCGAGAACCAGAATCCGTTATACACCAGTTCGGCATAGCGCGGCGCCAGTTCATCCTTCAGATGCGCCGCGCCGCGATCCAGCGTCAGCTGTTCGATACCCCGGTGGGCTGCATGATAGATCGTGCCGCCGGGCGTTTCGTACATGCCGCGTGATTTCATGCCGATATAGCGATTCTCGACCAGATCAAGCCGGCCGATGCCATGCTCGCGGCCATATTCATTGAGCGTCTCGAGCAGGGTTGCAGGGCTCATCGCCTCGCCATTGATCGCCACGCCGTCGCCACGCTCGAAATCGACCGTGATATATTCGGGCTTGTCCGGTGCATCCTCGGGATCATTGGTTCGCGAATAGACATAATCCGGCACTTCTTCCCACGGATCTTCCAGAACTTTGCCTTCCGACGAGGTGTGCAGCATGTTGGCGTCGGTCGAAAACGGCGCTTCGCCACGCTTGTCCTTCGGAATCGGAATCTGATGCTTCTCGGCAAATTCGATAAGCCGGGTCCGGCTGGTCAGATCCCATTCCCGCCAAGGTGCGATCACCTTCACATCCGGGCTCAGGCCATAATAGCCGAGTTCGAAGCGGATCTGGTCATTGCCCTTGCCGGTTGCGCCATGGGCGACAGCATCCGCTCCGGTCAGCTTGGCAATCTCGATCTGGCGCTTGGAAATCAATGGCCGGGCGATCGAGGTGCCGAGCAGATATAGGCCTTCGTACAGCGCATTGGCGCGCATCATCGGAAAGACGAAATCCCGGACAAATTCCTCGCGCAAATCGTCGATGAAAATATGTTCCGGTTTCACGCCCAGCGTTTCGGCCACCCGTCGCGCCGGACCCAGTTCCTCGCCCTGCCCCAGATCGGCGGTGAAGGTCACCACTTCACACTGATATTCCTGCTGCAGCCATTTCAGGATGACGCTGGTATCGAGGCCGCCGGAAAAGGCCAGAACCACACGCTTTACGGAATCGCTCATTTGCTTAGCTTTCGATGATTTGAGCGCCGCGCCTAACAGGCTCCAATTTACCGCGCAATATGATATATGGGCTTTATAGGGAGGACAACATGGCCGGAACCACCAATAAGACCCGGGATTCCGATGCGGACGTCGAAGTGTTCCTGGCGACGGTCGAGCCCGAAAGACGGCGGGACGAGGCAAGGACCTTGATCCAGCTATTTGGCCGTGTCACCGGTGAAGAACCGAAAATCTGGGGTTCCAGCATGATCGGATTTGGCAGCTATCACTATGAATATGAGAGCGGGCGAGAAGGAACATCGCTCCGTATCGGTTTTTCGCCGCGCAAGGCCAGGCTCAGCATCTATCTGATGGGTGCCTATTGCACGCCCGAAGCGCAGGCTGAACAGGATCGCCTGTTCGGCCTGCTCGGCAAACACAGCCTGGGCAAGTCATGTATTTATATCAATCGTCTGGAGCAGGTCGATCTCGCGGTCCTGGAGCAGCTTGTCCGGAACAACTGGGACTTGATGAACGAACGCTATCCCGATTGATCGGATAGCTTCCCCCTGTGATGCGGCGAAAGCGGGGCCCATCCATCGCTGATGATGATCGACGATCAGCACCTTGGTGCTGGCCGCAAGGAGCAATGACTCACCCAGTCAATCGCCGCGCAATCCGGTTTCCGTTTCGGCGATATAGTCCCGCGTTAGCGGCAAGGTACCACGGTTGCGGCTGAACTGGATCTGGTAGTTGCACATGCCGCCGTTTTCAAAAGCCGCCGTTGCACCCGACAGATAGAAGATCCACATCCGGTAGAATCGCTCGTCATACAGGGCGATGATCTTTTCGCGGTTGCGCACCGTCCGCTTGTACCATTCGCGCAAGGTGAAGGCATAATGCAGCCGCAGGTTTTCGATATCGGTCGCAATCAGGCGCGATTGCTCGCTGGCGGCCAATGTCTCGCTCAGTGCGGGAATATAGCCACCCGGAAAAATATATTTGCGGGTGAAGGCATCGGTCGTGCCCGGTCCGCCCATTCGCCCGATCGTGTGCAACAGCATCACGCCCTCGTCGGTCATCAGATTGGCGCAGCAGCGGAAGAATGTCTCAAACAGGGGCGTGCCTACATGTTCGAACATTCCGACCGAAACGATGCGGTCGAATGAACCGGCTTCACGCGCAGCCAGGTCCCGATAATCGATCAGTTCAAACTTCACCTTGTCGGCGACACCAGCCTGTTCCGCCCGTTCCCGTGCCTTCTTGACCTGCTCCTGGCTCAGCGTGATGCCCAGCACCTCGACACCGGTCTTGCGGTGCAGATAGAGGGCCATGCCCCCCCAGCCGCAACCGATGTCAAGCACCCGCTGGCCCGCCTTCAGGTCCATCTTGGCGGCAATATGCGCCTTTTTGTCGGTCTGCGCCTGCTCCAGCGTGATGTCCGGTCCGCGCCGGGCAAAATCCCAATAGGCACAGCTATATTGCAGATCCTCATCCAGGAACAGCTCGTAAAGGTCGTTGCCGATATCATAATGATGCGCGACATTGCGTCTGGATCGGCCACGATAATTGAACCGGTCAATTCTGGCCGCTGCGTAGTCCCGCAATTTCGTGAATCGGCCGGGCTCCTGCAGTACTCCCCCGCGCTCGAACGGGCGGTTCGCCCGCAATAATTGGATCAGTTGCATGATGTCGCCCTGTTCAACGATCAGGCGACCGTCCATGAAAGTCTCGGCTGCACCGAGACGCGGATCGAGCAATATTTGCCGCATCACGCCTTTGTCGGCGAGCCGGATGGTGACATCGGGGTAGCCCGGCGCTGGTGTTCCGAAACATTCGGTCGATCCGTCTGCATGGATGACCTGCAACGACCCTTTCTCAACGGTCCTTTGCAGAAATTTACCCAATATTGACATATTCACACTCCTGGACAACGACTTCGCCAGATCAGATACCGGCATACCATTCATAATTGGCAACGTCTTGCCAATATCCACCCTTGCCTTCGCCAATGCCGGCCAGCGATGCCACAGCCTGAACGCCGGTCACATATTTTGCGTGCTTATAGCCCAATTGGCGTTCGACCCTGAGCCGCAGCGGCGCGCCATTGGCCACGGGCAGCGGCTCTCCGTTCAACTGATGCGCCAATATTGTCTGCGGGTGAAAGCCATCCAGCAGATCGATGCTTTCATAATAAGGCCGTCCCCCCAGACGGTCGGCACAATGAAATACCAGAAACCGCGCGCTGGCATGCAGTTGCGCAATATCGAGCAGGATTTTCAGCGGCACACCGGTCCATTGCCCGATCGCGCTCCACCCCTCGACACAATCATGGCGGGTGATCTGGGTCCGCTGGGGCAGCGACTGCAGCGCGGCGAGGCTGAAGCTCTGCGGCCTGAGGAACAGTCCGGTCAGCCGAAGCTGCCAGTCGGCAAAGCCCTGGGCGGCGCTGGTTTTATAATCGGCTGTTCCCGGATCGCGCGTGCCATTGGCCCGAAAGACCGGCGAAAGATCGGCCGCCCGATATTCGCTGGCCAGTTCCATCCGGTCGCCCAGGGCACGCTGCACCGTGAAATTGGCGGTTTCGGCGCTGGCCAGTATATCCTGAACGGCAGGACTGCGCGTCAGGGCGTCGCAGCCAGTCAGCAGACTGCCTGCGCCAATCGCGGCGCTGCCGATCAATTGTCTCCGCGTAAATATGGTCATTTGCCGCCCTCTCGCCCCCTGCCGCCGGTGATCATCGCCCTGGTCTGCCGCAACGGTCCGGAAAGCAGGACCATCAGCATGTGGATCACGAAAAACAGCACAAGCAGAAAGGCGGCAATAAAATGTACCGACCGGGCCGACTGGCGGCCACCGAATAACTCGGTCAGAAACGGCCAGTTGGCGTCCATTGCGGGAGACATGGTGAGTCCGGTCACAATCATCAGCGGCAACAGAATGAATATCACTGCGATATAGGTCAGTTTCTGGACGATATTATAGGGCCTGTCTGCAGACTGCCGGATGACCGAAATCCGGCTGTGATCGCGGATCGATCGCCAGATGTTGGACGGTCGCCATTCTTCCCTGCGCATGCGCAGATCTTGCTGGATATGCCGGTTCCACAGCGACCGGATCATGAACAGGGCGAGACCCAGACTGAATATCCAGGCAAAGAAGAAATGCCAGCGCCGACCATCGGCCAGACTGTAGTAGGAAGGAATGGTCGCCCAGCCGGGAAAGGCCCAGGTTTGCGTTCGTCCCTCGCTGTCCTGCCAGTTTCCCAGGACCCCGGTCGTTTCCACGCGCAATTCGCCCAGCCGCAGATAGCCGATCCGGTCGGAGGAACCGACCGCCATCCAGGCATGGTCATTGTTGGCTCCATATTCTCCCCAGTAGAGCCGCGGATGCGCATTGAAGATGGTCAGACCGCTCATCAGCAGCACCAGCAGGCATAGCGCGTTGATCCCGTGCCAGATTCGGGTGGTCGGGCGATGGCGGGATTGCGAGGAAATCAGAGCCTGCTTTTGCATAGCGACACTCTAGCCGCTGGTTCGCCGTTGCCAAGCCTGTCGTTTCATCCGTTCGTCCTGGCCCGAAAGGGACTGGTAGCCCTATCCACCCTTTTTTGCTTTGAAAAACATTCGGTTTTCTCCACAACATAGGCACATGCCTGAAAGGACGAAGTTTCATGAGCATTTACAAACAGGTCATCAAGATCGACCCAGATCCGCTTGCTCCCTATGCGGTATCCCCGGGATGGCAGGTGGGAGACATCCTCTTCTTTTCCGGCCAGGCAGCGATAAATGAACAGGGTGAGGTGGTCGGTGTCGGTGATTTCGACGCGCAATTGCAGCAGGTATTCCACAATATCGATCGTCACCTGCAGGCCGCAGGCAGCAGCCGGGATCAGATCGTCAAGGTCACCATCTACCTGACCGATATGGATAATTTCCCCAAAATCGTGCAAGCGCGCAAGGTCTATTTCGAATATCCCTACCCAGCAGACACGGTCGTCGGGGTCACGGCCCTCGCCCTGCCGGACCTGATGGTCGAGATTGACGTGATCGCCGTCGCCTAGCCGAGAGCCGCCTGCTTCTCTTCGGCCAGCCGGTCCAGTTCGGCCCGGCTTTTCTTTTCGCTCGCAGATTTCAACTGGCCACAGGCCGCCATGATATCCCGGCCTCTGGGTGTGCGGATAGGGGCGCTGATCCCGGCATCGAAAATGATCTTGGAGAACGCCTTGATCCGCTCGGGGCTTGAACATTCATAGTCCGAGCCGGGCCATGGATTGAACGGAATCAGATTGACCTTGGCCGGCAGATCATAGTTGCGTAGCAGATTGACCAGCTCGCGGGCATCCTGGTCACTGTCATTCTTGTCCTTCAGCATCACATATTCGAAGGTGATCCGACGCGCATTGTTGGCGCCCGGATAGTCAGCGCAGGCCTGCAGCAATTCTTCGATTGAATATTTGCGGTTCAGCGGGACAATCTCGTCTCTTGTTTGCTTGTTCACGGCATGCAGGGAAATCGCCAGATTGACGTTGATCTCCGCCCCGGCCCGCGCGATCATCGGCACGACGCCGCTGGTCGACAAGGTGATCCGGCGGCGGGAGAGCGCCAGCCCGTCGCCATCCATCACGATCTTCATCGCATCGCGCACATTGTCGAAATTATACAAGGGCTCGCCCATGCCCATCAGCACGATGTTGGTCAGCAGGCGCCCGTCCGACTTGTAGGCCTGATTATATTCCCTGGTGTTTTCCGCTTCTTCGTCATCGGCAAAGTCCATCACGCCTTTCGGCCATTCGCCCAGCGCATCGCGCGCCAGCATTACCTGACCGACAATTTCGCCGGGGGTCAGATTGCGCACCAGCCGCATGGTACCGGTGTGGCAGAAGCGGCAATTGAGCGTGCAGCCCACCTGACTGGATATGCATAAGGTTCCGCGATCCTCATCGGGGATGAACACCATTTCATAATCCTGGCTATCCGCCGAGCGCAGCAACCATTTGCGGGTGCCGTCCTCGGACAGATGCGCCTCGACAATCTCAGGACGCCCGACCACAAAGCGTTCCGCCAACCAGGGACGAAGCATCTTGCCAAGATCGGTCATCTGGTGGAAATCGGTAACACCGCGGTGATATATCCAGTGAAACAACTGCTTCGAACGCAACTTGGCCTGTTTTTCATCCAGCCCGGCATCACTCATCAGGCGGCGAATCTCTAGGGGACTCAGCCCAATGATATCGACGCGCCCATCGGCACGCGGAGTGACCTTGGCGGGCAAGGGAACGGGATCGATATGGCCGGGAATCTGCATGGGGAGGCATATAAGGTGCCCGCCGCCATAAAGCCAGCGGGCACCTCAATCTGCAAGGATCATTTTTTAGATCATGCCTGGCATCATCGATCCGATCATGATGAGCAGTACCGTGCTCGAACCCATCGCCAATAGCGCCGTCAGAAACTGACCGGACATCGGTCGGCCAGACTGGTCTCCCGGTTCTTCGGGCTTTGACACGTCCCGGAAAAGAAGCATATCGCCGATCCGCGCCGAAGCCCCATCGTAGAAACCGGCCTCGCCATGCCATGACTCGGGATTCCGATAGGTTCCAAACAGCCGGTCCCAGATCACCAGTTCGGCATAATTGTCCGCGTGGTGACCGCGCTGGTGATGGACCGCATGTCCTTCGGGTCGTTGGATGAACCAGCCGATCCAGCGCGGCGTATGGATATTCGAGTGCGTGAACAGCACGAAAATCCCGCCCATCACACCGACGATCGCCGCGGCATAGGGGTCCATGCCGAACAGCACGGTCAATGCGAAGCTGCCAGCAAAGGTGAAGCCGATGACATCCAGCGGCGAATGGTACAATCCGCCCCACCCGTCCATCCGTTCAACGGAATGGTGCATCTGGTGAAACAGACGCCACAGGATATCCGATGAATGCAATGCCCGGTGCCACCAGTAGGAGACAAATTGCAAGGCTGCAAAACCCAGCGGGACCGATGCCCAAAGCGGCAGGTTGCTGGCATCGATCAGCCGATATTCGCCGAGCCAGTCACTCCAGAGATAGGGCGAATAGCTGGCGCACACAAAATAGGCTGCAGCCGCCAGGAGACCCCGGGTCCGCCACCATGTGATTTGGGGAAAGGCGCGAGCCTGCACGATTCCACCCAGTATTATGAAGAAGGCAAAGCCTCCCACCAGGATATAATTGTAAATATTAAACATCATTTCACTCCAGTGATTGGTTAAAAGATTGGAAGTTGGGGGTGAGATGAAGGTGACCGCGACCCGCATTTTTACGATCGTCGCCTTTATCTGGGGCGAGCCGATAACCGGGCAGCGTTGGAACGACCGTTGTAATCTGCGCGTAAATTGTCGGCGCGAGCGTTGTATTTGGCTACGCTTTTGATTTCAGCTATAAGAGCGCATGTCCGAGTTCCAGATCAACCTGCTGGGAGAACTGGCGGTTCTGCGCCGCGGGCAACCGGTCACTCTCCCTGCCTCAAGGAAAACACGGGCACTTCTCGCTTTCCTTGTGCTCACGGCGCGCCCCCATCGCCGGGATCGTCTCTGCGAGATTTTCTGGGAGGTACCCGATGATCCCCGCGCATCCCTGCGCTGGTCGCTGAGCAAATTGCGGTCGGTAGTCGATGACCCCGATAGGCCGCGCATCGTTGCGGATCGCGAACGGATCCATATCATACCGGAAACATGCCCGACCGATATCGGACAGCTGCGGGCCATGCAGGATGATGACAATCTTCCGCTGACCGCGCTGATCGATGCATTTGAACGACTCTCCGAGGGCCTGTTGCTGGGCGGCGAGCTTTCGAACCAGCCTGAATTCGACAGCTGGCTGCATGCCGAGCGGCAGAAAATAGACGAACTGAAAGCCGAATTTGCGGGACGCATTTGCCGACATCCGGACATAACCCCCGACCGGGCGCTCGCTTATGCCGAAATCCATCAGCAACTAAGGCCGTTCAGCCGCGCTGCCGCCGCTTTCCTTATCCGGATCAACCGCCAACTCGGGAACAGCAAAACCGTCGGCCAGTTGCAGCAGCACTTCAATCGCCATTTTGCAGAAGCCGGCATCGACTGGCATTACAGCGACCAGGAGAGCGAAGGGGAATTTGCCCAGCCGGAACCGGGCGCGGGTCAACGCGATTTCATGCTGGAAAAACAGTCGATCCAGTTTTGCCGCACCGAAGACGGTGTGACCATAGCCTATGCCGAAATCGGACAGGGACCGCCGCTGGTAAAGGCTGCCAACTGGCTCAGCCATCTCGAGCTGGACTGGAATGCACCCATCTGGAGCCCGCTTTTTCGTGAACTGGCACGCGACCATCGCTTCATTCGCTACGATGAACGGGGCAACGGCCTGTCGGACTGGCAGGTCCCGGAAATATCGCAGGCGAAATTTGTCACCGATCTCGAAACGGTGGTCGAGGCTACGGGTCTGACCCGCTTCCCCTTGCTGGGCATTTCACAGGGAGCTGCAGTGTCGGTGGAATATGCCGTGCGCCACCCGGATCGCGTCTCCCATCTTATCCTGTTCGGTGGCTATCCCAGCGGCTGGAGAATCGCCGCAGACCAGCAGACGCTCGCCGAACGCGAAGCGGTTCTCGCCCTGACCGAAAATGGATGGGGGCAGGACAATACCGCCTATCGTCACATTTTTTCTGCCACTTTCATGCCCGATGCATCGGTTGAAACGCTGGCATGGTTCGACGAATTCCAGCGGCGGACCACTTCGCCGCAAAATGCCGTGCGGTTCCTTTCCGCCTTCGGCGATATCGATGTCCGCGAAAGTCTTGCTAAAATAAGCGTGCCAACGCTCGTGCTCCATTCGCGGGGCGATCTCAGGATCCCGTGGATGGTTGGCAGGGATCTCGCTGCGTCCATCCCGGGAGCGCAATTTGTCCTGCTTGAAAGCAACAACCATCTGCTGCTGGAGGGGGAACCCGCGGCCAGCCAGTTTGTGCAGGTCGTCCGTGAATTTCTCGCCTGACCTTCACCGCAACCGCGAACATCCCAGGGATGCCGCATCGATAGCCGTCGCCGCGCCGCGCAGCCGATAGGCATCGACAATCGGCTTGCCGTCGCGTCCAACGCTTTCCACGGTCATGCTGGTAGCGGAACGGAGCGCGGCAATGATGGCCGCATCCATGCGCTTGTCCTGTGACCAGCCATCGGAGCGGGTGGCGGTCAGCTGGAAACGGCGGCCGGCGATGCTGACCATCACCCGGCTGTTGGTCGACCGGTCCCGGCTGAGACGGACATGGAATTGCCGCCGAATTTCGCGTTTCGGCCAAAAGCCGATGGTGGCAAAGGATTTGCGCTCCGCCTTGCCGGTGATTTCCTCCGACTCGGCGATCGCATAGCAGCGCGGTATTTCCGGATCGCGGAACGCGCCCCAGCTGTTGAATATGCCTAGGGAATCCTTTGCTATTGCCGAGACCGAAATCCCGGCCAGCGCCAGAGGCAGGAGCATATACCGCTTTTTCAAGCCTTCTCCCCTTCCCCTCCGCCGAGATGGATGATGATTTCCATGCCGTCGCTGATCTGGACGATCGAACCCTGCGGCAACCCTTCCGCGATCGGCGCACCAAAGCGCGGATGCGGCTCCAGACCGCTCAGCAGCCCGCGCAGCACCCGGCTGGTCATGCCGTGGCTGATCAGCACCGTGTCGTGGGTCCATTCCTGCTCCCCGAGCCAGTGTTCGAGGCGTCTCGCGATCGCGCGATAATCCTCGCCGCCGGGAGCGACGGTAACAAACAGCCGTTCCGCATCATCGATTTCCAGTTTGCCGGCGAGATCGCGATACCAGGCACCGCCCCATTCCCCCATGTCGATTTCGCGGAGCCGCGCGTCGCTGCGCGCCTGGTGCCAGTCTGCGCCGACATGCTCGGCGATCACCGACAGCGTTTGCAGCGCCCGGTCGGTGTCGGAAGCGACCAGGTCCAGTACCGGCTGCTCGGTAGCGAGATGGCGGGCCAGCGCCCGGCCCATTTCGTCGGCCTGGGCAAAGCCGGTGCGGGTGAGCGGGGTATGGACATGGTCCCCCTGGATCCGGCCGGCCAGATTGAAGATCGTCTCGCCATGCCGCGCAATAAACAGGCGCCTGCCCTTGGTATCAATGCCGCTCATATTAACCCTATTCTGTCCCGAAATGGCCAAATCCACCCCCTGTCCATGCGGCTTTAGCTGGCTTGTCGCTTTTTTCCACAGTTTTTCACGGCATTATCGGATGGCTGGCCGCGATCAGGCTTGCCCTGCGGCACTTTATTGTTAATGAAGCCATGGACTATCCGTGAACGCGTGCACCGTGTTTCCGCACATCTATCGTCACGGAAGATTGGGAACAAGAAGGACGGTTTATGAAAGCGACGATTGAACGCGCGGCATTGCTAAAGAGCCTGGGCCATGTCCAGTCCGTGGTTGAGCGGCGCAACACCATTCCGATCCTCTCCAACGTGCTGATCGAGGCCAGCGCCGATGGCAGCATCAAGCTGATGGCAACCGACCTCGATCTGCAGGTCGTCGAAACCGTCCAGGCCCAGGTCGAGACCGCAGGATCGACCACCGTGTCGGCGCACACCCTGTTCGACATCGCCCGCAAATTGCCCGACGGATCGCAGGTTCAGCTCGACGCCGCCGACGGCAAGATGAAGGTCAATGCCGGCCGTGCGCGGTTCAATCTCCAGACGCTGCCGCGCGACGATTTCCCGGTCATCGCCGAAGGCGAACTGCCGACCAGTTTCGAGCTACCCGCTACCTCGCTGATCCAGATCATCGACAAGACCCGCTTCGCGATCTCGACCGAGGAAACGCGCTATTATCTGAACGGCATCTTCTTGCACGTGCAGGATGAGGAAACCCCGGTTCTCAAGGCCGCCGCCACCGATGGCCACCGGCTCGCCCGCGTGACGCTGCCCCGCCCTGCGGGTGCAGAAGGCATGCCCGACGTGATCGTGCCGCGCAAATGCGTCAATGAATTGCGCAAGCTGCTCGACGAGAATAGCGAGACATCGGTGCAGATCGACCTGTCCGCCAGCAAGATCCGCTTCACGCTCGGCACCGCCATCCTGACCAGCAAGCTGATCGACGGCACGTTTCCCGATTACACGCGCGTCATTCCGACTGGCAATGACAAGCTGCTCAAGATCGATGCCAAGAGCTTCGCCCAGGGCGTCGACCGCGTCTCCACCATCGCCACCGAGAAAACCCGTGCCGTCAAGATGGCGCTCGGCGATGACAAGATCACCCTGTCGGTCACCTCGCCGGAAAATGGCAAGGCCGAGGAAGAAGTGCCCGGCTCCTACAAGGACGAGACTTTCGAAATCGGTTTCAACTCGAAATATCTGATGGATATTCTCGGCGAGATCGAAGGCGATACGGTGGAACTCCACCTCGCCGACGCCAGCGCGCCGACGCTTATTCGCGAGAATGACAAGTCAGCCGCGCTCTATGTCCTGATGCCGATGCGAGTTTGAACTTGACGATCACAACAATTCTTTGATCCAATTTTTGGAAATAAACGAAGATGTTGCATGACGACGCAATGCAAATGTTCGAAAGTGTGGCAAATAAGCACAATCGCCGTCTGATCATCGATGATGAAACGGATTATTGGATTGATTGCCATCTCGAGGCTACTGATGGCCTATTATGTGAAATAAATTTCGTTTGGATCGACGATCTTGTCAATCTTTCAACAGACTATTTTTCCATGGAATATTATGTTGACGATGTTGAAAATGCTGCGGCTCTGTTTTTAGATGCAGCAAACGACATACTTGATAATAAAGTTAGATCGCTTTGCCTATATAGGAGAAATTCTTCAGCCCCCTACAAAGTGAAGCTACAACGCCATCAAAGTGGACGATGGAAAACCTTTTACACATATATGAATCGCTGGCCGTGGGGATTGTTTCCAAGGCAGGAGCAAAGGTTTTTTTTCGTTGACCCACCTGTTCTCTCTAGCTCCTGAATATCATCCTACTTAATCCAAACCCGATCTACCACCAGTCTGAACCTTTCCTTGAAGGAAAATAGTTCGGAAGACTGGCATTTGTTCACACTGCGCAATATAGCTCCCGCAAAGATCATGACTCGGCACATCTCCCCCTCGCAGTTCCTGAAAACCAACCCGGCGATCTTCACCTTCGCACTGCTGGCGATATTGATGAGTGCGCTGGCTCCGCAAGGCTTCATGCCAACACAATCCGCCGATGGCTTCGCGATCAAGCTCTGCTCCGGTCATGCCAACAGCATATTGACCATATCGCCGGACGATCCGGACTATGCCCTGCTCAAACTCGTCTATGGCCAGCAGCAGGACGAAGCGCCTGAACCGGAGACCGGGAAAGACACATCCGCCTGTGCCTTTGCATTTGGCCCTGCCTTCGGCCCCGCTTCCGCGGCTCCTGCACTCTCGTTTTCGACCCTCCAGCCTGTAGCGCACGAACCGGCTGAACCCCGCCATTTCGCGATCCGCAACCGGATCAATATCCCGCCTGCAACCGGGCCGCCTGTAACCGTCTGAACCGCTTTTCCGGCAGCGCCGACGCATATCGGCTAATTCTGCCGCCAATCAAACATTACAGGAATATCCCAATGAAATACTTGCTTCAGGCAAGCGCGCTGGTCGCCGCTTGCTCCCTCGCCGCGCCTGCCCTCGCCCATGACGTCCGGGCCGATGATCATGCGCCAATCGGCGTCACCGCCGACCATACGCACAAGAAAGGCGAGATCATGTTCTCGCTGCGCTACATGCATATGGAAATGTCGGGCAACCAGATCGGTACCGACAGCATCAGCAATGACCAGATCGTGACGAGCATTCCCAACCGTTTTGCCGACATGCCTATGCAGCCGCCGACCTTGCGGCTGGTACCACAGTCGATGCACAAGGACATGGTGATGCTGGGCGCGATGGTTTCGCCCGCCGACTGGATCACGCTGGTCGCCATGCTTCCTTATAGCGAAAGGAAATCGACCATCACCACCTATGCCGGGCCGACGGGGACGACGGTGCTGGGCGAATTCCAGGCCATGCCCAAAGGCATCGGCGACATCAGCGCCGGCGCCATTTTTCCGCTACTCGGCCACAAACCGGCAACAAGCGATACGGGCACCGAACTCAACCTGCGCGCGGCAGTCGGCATCCCCACCGGTTCGATCGACGAAACCGGCCAGACGCTCACACCGACGGGCGCGCAGCGCACCATGGTCATGGCCTATGGCATGCAGAGCGGCTCGGGCACCTGGGACCTGAAGCCTGCGCTGACGCTGAAACATTGGTCGGGAAAATGGAGTTTCGGCGGGCAATATGCCGGCACGATACGCACCGGTACCAATGACCATGGCTACCGGCTGGGCGATGTCCACGAAGGCTCGCTGTGGGCGAGCTATTTACCGGCACAGTGGATCAGCCTGTCTGGCCGCATTCGTGCGCAGTCGACTGGCAGGATCAGTGGCATGAACCCGGCTGTCATGGGTCCGGTGCAGACCGCCAATCCGGATTTTTCGGGAGGAGAACGGCTCGATCTGATTGGTGGTGCCAATTTCGTCGCCACCCATGGTCCACTTGCCGGGCACCGGCTCGGCATAGAGCTGGGCGCTCCAGTCTACCAGAATGTCAACGGCCCGCAGTTGACCAGTGACTGGATGCTGACCGTGGGCTGGCAGAAAGCCTTCTAGAAAAACGCCCCTCCCCTTCAGGGGAGGGGCAATTCGCTATTCCGCCGCTTCGAGCATTTCCACCCGCTGCGGCCCACGGATCAGTCCGCCGGGACGCTTGTCGGTCACAACTCCGCCCTTGAACGTTACCTGCCCCGACTTGATCGTATAATCATAGCCGTCGGCCTTCTGCAGCAGCCTTTTGCCGCCCGCCGGCAGGTCGAACGCCAGCCATGGTTTGCCGAGCTTGATCCGGTCCATGTCGATAACATTGACGTCGGCGAGATAGCCGGGCTTGAGCAGCCCGCGGTCGTTCAGGCCATAGAGCCGCGCGGTGTCGAGACACTGCCGCTTGATCGCATGTTCCAGGCTGATCGTGCCGCGTTCGCGGTTCTTCACCCAATGCTCGAGCATGAAGGTCGGACTCGCCGCGTCGCAGATCGTGCCGCAATGGGCGCCGCCGTCGGACAGGCTGTTCACGGTATCGTCGGCCTGCTGCAGTTCCTCGAGAAAATCGAGATTGCCGTCCATATAGTTGAGCAAGGGCAGATAGATGAAGCCCCTGCCCTCGTCCGCCATCATCAGGTCATAGGCATATTCCGCTCCGGACTTTCCTGCCGCGGCGGCGCGCGATGCAATGCTTTCGTCCGCTTGCGGTTCGTAATCGAAATCCTCGTCCATCTCGAACTGCATCGCCCATCCCTGCGTCACGACCATGAATACCGGGATCATGTCGACCTGTTCGGGCGGAGTGCTGGCCTCGCTCAGCAATTGCGCCTTGAACGCGGGATCCTTCAGCTTCGCAAATTTTTCGTCCCAGCTCAGCCCGTCCATCGCCATCCAGCTGGGATGCCGGATAAACGGATGCACCGTACCCTGCCAGGCCATGACAATGCCATTGCCGCGCAAGGCGATCTGGGCGACGATATTCGCGCCATTGTCATTCTCCGCCCGCATATTCGCGATCTGCTCGTCCAGCGACTGGTCCTTGGCGATCGACTGCAGCGCGGCAAAGGTGACCGGCATGCCCGTTTCGCGGCTGAGCTCGCCCATCCAGCCGAATTCGTCCCATTCCTTGTTGAGGTCGCTGGCCATTTCGAACACGCCATAGCCGACCCGGCCCATCGCGCGACCAATGCCGATCAGCTCTTCCTTGGTCGCCGTGGTGCCGGGCACCAGTTCGCCATCAACACTGCGATGCAATATCGTCCGCGAGGTCGAGAAGCCGAGCGCCCCGGCCTTCAGCCCATCCTCGACGATTTTCGACATCTGGTCGATCTCGTCCTGAGTTGGCACCGCACCAGGTTTTTCCCGGTCGCCCAGCACATAGGCACGCACCGCGCCATGCGGCACATGGGTCGCGACATCGACGGTCCGCGGCATTCTTTCCAGCTCGTCGAGATATTCCGGAAAAGTCTCCCAGTTCCAGCTCATCCCTTCGGCCAGCGCAGTGCCGGGAATATCCTCCACGCCTTCCATCAGGTTGATCAGCCATTCGTGACGGTCCGGCCGGGCGGGCGCGAATCCGACGCCGCAATTGCCCATCACCACCGTGGTGATGCCATGCCAGCTAGAGGGTGCCATTTCATCATCCCAGGTCGCCTGCCCGTCATAATGGGTGTGCACATCGACAAAGCCCGGCGTTACATATTTGCCGGATGCATCAATCTCTTCGCGGCCCTGCGCGGCGACCGTCCCGACCAGCGAAACGCGGTCGCCATCAATCGCAACATCGGCCACAAAGGGCTTGCCGCCCGTTCCGTCAACCACGGTACCGCCACGAATTACCAGATCATGCATCGAGTCTCTCCTTTATATTTTGACATGGCTTATCAGATTTAACTGGATGGTTAAAGTCTGCTGATGCTATGAAAGATCATGGACGAATCCTTTTCCTGGAACCCCGCCCCGTCAAGCGGCATCGCCATGCAATGGGTCCAGGCCAATGGCCAGAGATTCGAGGTGGCCACTGCCGGTAAGGGAAACAGACTGGCGCTGTGCCTGCATGGCTTCCCCGAACTGCATTATTCCTGGCGGCACCAGATTCCGCTGCTCGTCGAATTGGGCTACCGGGTCTGGGCCCCCAATTTGCGAGGCTATGGTGGCTCGAGCAAGCCGGAGGCTGTGGACTCCTATCGCCTGAACATATTAGTCCAGGATGTTGCGGCGCTGGTTGATGCCAGCGAAGCCGAAGAGGTCACCCTGATCGCCCACGACTGGGGCGCGATCATCGCCTGGCATTTCGCGATCCTCAAAATCCGCCCGCTCACCCGGCTGGTAATCATGAACGTTCCCCACCCCAAATGCGCCCAGCGCGAAATGCGGCACTGGTACCAGCTGAAGAAAAGCTGGTACATTTTCTTCTTCCAGTTGCCCTGGCTACCCGAATGGTTGCTCGGTCGCAACGGCGCAGCACGGGTCAAGAGGGCCTTTTCGCGCATGGCCGTCGACAAGAGCCGTTTTCCCGATTCCGATCTGCAGCACTATGCCGACGCCGCCAGCCGCCCCGGCGCGCTGCGATCGATGATCAATTACTATCGCGCCCTGCTGCGCACCAAAGATGCTGGGGAAATCGGCGAGGGCATGGTCACTGTTCCAACCCTGATGATATGGGGAGAGGAAGATGCCGCGATAGATATCCGCTGCACCGACGGTACCGAAAAATGGGTTCCCGGCCTCGAACTGCACCGGCTGCCCGGCGTCTCGCACTGGGTGCAACAGGAGGCACCGGAAAAGGTTAATGCGATCCTGCGGGAGTGGCTGCCGGCCTAGCTCAATGCCGCGATCATGTCGGCAATATCGGTAAATTTCTCGCGCGGGGAGCCTTCCCGGGCGCGGGCGATTTCGGCCTCCTCGATTTTCTTCCAGTCGCGGAAGGTGACCGTCTCGACGCCGCGGTCTGCAAGCAGGCGATCCAGACCGGGCCGACCCTCCTTGCGGCCACCCGAGCCAATATCCTCCGCAACCGCTTCGATAATGGCAAAGCCGTCCGGTTTGTTGGTGCCAATCGTGCCGGAAGGCCCGCGCCGTGCCCAGCCGACGCAATAGAGTCCCGGCAATATCCGGCCATCGCTATTGGCAAAGCGCCCGCGCCCATGTTCATAGGGAACACCCTCGATCGGCGGCGTGCGATAACCGATGCAGCTGATCACCATCTGGCAGTCCAGCGGATAAAGTTCGCCGGTCCCGATCGATCTCAGATCCTTGTCCAGTTCGGTTTTTTCCACGATCAGCCGCTCGACCTTGCCATCGCCCTGCACCTCGACCGGCATGGCAAAAAAGTCGAAAATGATCTCGATCGGCTTTTGCTGCGTCTCCGGGTTCGTGATCTGGAAATTGCGCAGATGAGTAACCGACTTGCGCATTCCCGGCTCGAGCAGGGCATCATCGATCTCGTCCGGAAAGTCCGCCGGATCGACCACCGGCCGGGCGCGCTCCAGATGGCCCAGCGCGCCCAGTTCCTTCGGCGTCATCGCAATTTGATGCGGCCCGCGCCGGCCCAGGAAGGTGATTTTCTCGACCTTGCTCTGCTTCAGGCCATCCAGCGCGTGTCCCACGATATCGCTGCCGACAAATTCATCTTCGGTCTTGGCCAATATCCGGGCGACATCGAGCGCAACATTGCCATTGCCAATGATCGCCACCGACCGGGCATCGAGCGGTGGATCAAGATGCCTGAAATCCGGATGACCATTGTACCAGCCGACAAAGGCGGCGCTGCCGATAACGCCGGGAAGGTCGCTGCCCGGGATGCCCAGCTCGCGGTCAAGCGGGGCACCGGTCGCCAGCACTACGGCGTCGTACAATTGCTGCAATTCGGCGACCATGACGTCCTTGCCGACCGTGACATTGCCGATAAAGCGGACATTGTCGCCCAGATTGGTTTTTTCATACCGCCGGGAAACCGCCTTGATCGACTGATGGTCGGGGGCAACGCCGGTGCGGATCAGGCCAAAGGGCACGGGCAGCCGATCTATGATGTCCACCGCGACGTCGTCGCCGAATTTCTTCTGTGCGGCTTCTGCCGAATAATAGCCTGCAGGCCCCGATCCTATGATCGCAATATGACGCATGAGCCAGCCTCCCCGCTTGTCGCACTCATGCTAACGCCATAATTTTCAAAAGAAAAGCAAAAGGGCGCTGTCATTTTCGCGAGCCGGATTTCTGTCTGCCGACGACTAGCTCACCACATTGGCGACATTGTAGCGCAGCGCTTCCTCGTCGGTCAGGCAACGACGGGTCGACTTGTCGCCGTCATCGGTCTTCACCGCATTGGTGCGATACATGACTTCAGAGAGCAATTTTCGAGAGACGCCCATCCGGATCAGGAAGTCATTGTCCTCGGTAGCGAGCAGCGCACTTTGCTGCTCCACCTCGCCGATCAGTCCAACCGTGGATTCGGTGCCCATCTCGATACTGTAATTGATCGCGTTGCGATCATTGGTCATGGTGAACATATGGACCATGAAATGACCACCGGGTTCCACGATCCGGGCCCTGCCGCCCATGAATACGAAATTGCAGGCGCTGAAACAGGTCCAGCCTGAGGGGATGCGGGTGATGATCAGGGCATCCGCCTCGCGGATCACGCGTCCGGCCTCATTGCCTGCCCGCGCCACGCCGCCAGGAGACCGAAGCCAGATTTCGGATATGTCCGGATTGTCGGCCAGTATTTTGCGCAGCCGGTCTGGCAGGCCTTCATCGACGACGCCTTCGGCAAGCAGCACCTTGGTGCCGTCAATCACCTTCGGCGTCAGCTCCATTTTGCTATTGGTCGACCAATTGGGTTTTGCCGGGCAGCTTGGGTTGTCCGGGTCCATGCCGGACTGCACATCGGTAGCCCCGATGGCAAGAAGAGAGGCAGCGGCAAGGGCGGCTTTGATCATTTTATTCATATCTCACACCACGACCACATAGCGTGATTCTCCGGGATTTTTGCACATCTGCTTGGACACGCGGGATTCTTCTCCATCGACAATGACGATATCGGTGATGGTCATGCAGCTCGTCCCGTCCGCAGTCTGGGTCTTGGCGGTCGCGGTTGAACTGCCGGATACGCCCTCACGCGTCTGGCTTTTCCATTCCGCAGTGACCCCGACCTGTTCGGCCTCGGTCACGCTTCGCGTCGCTTCCGCAGCCTGCAACTGCTCATCGGGATCCAGCTGGCAGGCGATGGCATTGGTCAGCGTGTCCGCCACTTCCGCACGGGGGATGAAGGATCCGACGACGCCCATGTTCCGGGTCGCCCGCCGCGTAAATCCTCCGATCACATTACCCAATATGGATTTACCGATCGAATTGTTCGAGTCGCTGGCGCAATCCTCGTTGTTGCTGCCTGAAGTGGTATCGGTAGATCGCTTTTTCTGGAACAGCCCGCCAAACTGAGCCGACGCAGGCGCAGGGGCCACAAGGGCTGCAACCAGTGATGCAGCGACCAGCGTCGATGGGAAACGGTGAGCTTTTAAACGCATGACAAACCCTCTATTTCTTTCAATATATACATATCCTATCATGGCCACTACCTCAAGCAGTGGCTTGAATCACAGCTGGGGAAAGTTAGGGAATAAAAAGCCACAATTGGTTGTTTTCCTGCACAAAATAACAGGAGAGATCGGAACATGATCAAAAAATTCACAGGCTTTTGTTCGACGCTGTTCCTGCTGGCCGCCGGTTTCGCCGTCAGTGCACAAGCCGCCCCGCAACCGCCCGGGAGGTCCGGAACCTTGCTGGTCGGCAACAAGGGCGAAGACAGCCTGAGCTTCATCGACCTGCAAAGCGGCAATGAAATCGCACGGCGGTCGACCGGCAACCAGCCCCATGAAATTGCCATTTCGCCTGATGGCAGACGCGCGGCCGTTGTTTCCTATGGCGGGCAAACGATCGACATTTTCGACATTGCCGCCATGGATCGGGTCGAAACGGTCTCGCTTTCCCCCTCCCGCCGGCCGCACGGAATCATGTGGCTGGACGATGGCCGGATTATCGCAACCACCGAAGGCAGCGACAATATCACCGTTGTTTCTCCCCCGACCGGAAAGGCGCAGCGGCGCAAGGTATCGACAATTGCGACCGACCAGAAGGGCAGCCACATGCTGGTCGTCACTCCCGACAAGTCGCGCGCCTTCGTCACCAATATGCAATCGGGCTCGGTCAGTGTGCTTGATCTGGTGAAAATGACCAAGATTGCCGACCTGCCCGCAGGGACCGAACCCGAAGGATTGGCCATCACAGCCGATGGCGCGGCCATCTGGGTCGCCGACCGGCAGAACGACCGCCTCTATATATTCGATACCGACACGCTCAAGGGAGTCGACCAGATCGAAACCGGCAAATTTCCGATCCGGGTGGCGATCAGCCCCGATGGTGCCACCGCAATCACATCCAATCTCGGTGACGGCGCGCTCGGCCTCTATGACGTGGCGACGCGCAAGCCCAAGGGCACGATCAAAATCAGCGGTACCGCCGCATCCCGGCAAGTCACGATTCTCTTCTCTGCCGATGGCAAGCATCTTTATGTCGCCGAAACCGGCCCCGATACCGTTGCCGAGGTGGATCTGGCGGCTGGCAAGGTTGTGCGCCGATTCAAGGCGGGTGCAGACGGAGATGGATTGGGCATTGGCTTGGACAACCAGATCCGGCAGGACTAGATCAACAGCACAGCAACCGCGGGTCGCGCCGTGGGAGACAAGATTTGCAGAAGCCGTTCAACCGACTGCAGGCGCTGATGATCAAGGCGATGGCGGAGGCCCTGTTTCACAATCGCACGATGGCCATTTCCCCCGATCAGCTGGTCGCCAATCTGCAGGAGCATTTCTCCAATATCGAAGGCAACAAGCCGAACGAAATCGGAATGGCGCTTTATGGCCTGCTGCTGGTCCTGGGCGGACCCTTTTTTCTGTTGGCCCCTCCCGGACTCCGGAAAAAGCTGATCCGCCGCCGTTTGCAGAAATCCCGGATTGATCTGTTTCAGGACATCGCCCGTACCAAGGGGGTCATTCTGGCCGGCTATTATGGTCATTGGCAGCACGGGGATGAAGAGGAGAATTTCGACAATCCCATTTATGCGGACCTTGATTTCGAGCTGCCGGCTCAGCGAGACCGCTCCGCCCCGGGTGAACGGCGAGTCCGGCGCGAACCAGGCCGGGATCTCACGGCAAGAGTGTTCGTCGGCCATGACGCCGTGCCTGAGGAAACCGACGTGATCGTGATCGGTTCGGGCGCGGGCGGGGCTGTCGCCGCTGCCGCGGTTGCCGACGAGGGGCACGAAGCGCTGATCATAGAGGCCGGCGGTCATTATCCCTCTTCCCGGATCACTCTGGAAGAAGCGCGGATGACCGCACGACTGTTCAAGGACGGCGCCCTGCAAACCACCGCCGACAGGGACATCATCGTGTTTCAGGGCCGCGTCGTCGGCGGCTCCACCGTCATCAACAACGGCATTTGCCTGCGAATGAAACAGGAGGGCCTGGTCCATCCCGAAGCCGAGGATGTCTACGAAACCTGGGCCAGGCTGGGAGCGTCGGTCGGCGAGGCCGATCTGGCGCGCAGCTACGAGGCGGTCGAACGGGCACTTGACGTGTCAGAAATCGATCCGATCGTTGGCCGCAACAACGGTCCGCATCTGATCGACGGCTGGCACAAATATGCGGCGCAATCGAACGACCCGATGGACCACAAGGCGGTCACCGCCTGGTTCCGGAAAAATTACGGTCCGGCAACACCGAACAGCGAATGCGTCTATTGCGGCTATTGCAACACAGGCTGCCCCTATGGGCGGAAAAAGGCGATGCCGGAAAGCTTTCTTGCTCATGCGACCGATGATGCGCGCGCAAAGCCGGCGCGGATACTGAATCGGGCCGAAGCGACCGAAATATTGTGGGATGAGGACGCGGACGGAAACCGGATCGCACATGCCGTAAAGCTGCGGCTGAGCGATGGCAGGAAACGCACCGTCCGGGCCCGCAAGGGCGTGGTCGTGGCGGCGGGTGCGCTTGCGTCCAGCAATCTGCTCCAGGCCAGCGGCATAGCGCAGTCCGGTTCCCATATCTCGCTCAATATCGCCTGCCCGGTCGTCGCCCTGATGCCCGAAGGCCTGACCATGAATGTCTGGAACGAGGACCAGATGGCGACCTATGTCGACCGCGGGGATTTTCTGATCGAAAGCCATTTTCAGCCACCGATGAGCATGGCAACTCTCGTGCCCGGCTGGTTCGAGGACCATTATGAGCGGATGAAAAATTACAACCGGCTGGTTTCCGCCGGCGTCCTTTTTCCGGCCGACCGGCTTGGCCATATGGACAAGGGCAAGCTCAAGCTGAAAATCGGCGCGGATGAACTGGCGCTATTGCGCCGTGCACTGGCGATCATGACCAAGGTTCATTTTCTCAACGGCGCCATCGAAGTCTATCCTGCCCTGCTCCGCGGCCAGACGCTGACCAGCGACATGAGCCATGACGAAATCGATGCCTTCTACGAACGCGCGATCGTCGAGCCGGACGACGTGGTCCTGTCGAGTTCCCATCCTCACGGCGGCAATGCAATCAACATCGACCCGAACAAGGGCGTCGTCGATCTCAACCAGCGCGTGCACAATACGACCAACTGCTATGTTGCCGACGCCAGCGTTATGCCGAGCTGCATTCGCGTCAACGCACAACTCACCACCATGGCGATGGCGCATCGGGCACTCGCGGGGAAACGGCGCTTCGGCTAGTTTTTGAAGCTGAAATCCGGCAGCGATTGAAAGGCGCTTTTCAGTGCATCGCCCCATCCGGTCGAAATCGACTGGAAATAGGGATCGTCCTTTTCGATCCGCTGGCGCTGCGTGATCGCGAAACTGTCGGCTTCATAAACCTGCATGTCCAGCGGCAGATCCACTGCCAGATTGGCGCGAATCGTCGAATCGAAGGAAACCAGCAACAATTTCACCGCATTTTCGAACGACATGTCCGGATCGAAGGCACGGACCAGAATCGGACGACCATATTTGGTTTCGCCACTCTGGAAAAAGGGACTGTCATCGCTGGCTTCGATGAAATTGCCGGCCGGATAGATCAGGAAAAGTCTCGGATCGCTGCCGTGGATCTGTCCGCCAACAATCAGGGTTGCCCCAAAGGGAGACTTGGCTTCCTGGCCGTCGTGGGAATAGGTCTTGACCACTTCGCGCAAGGTTTCGCCAATGATCGTCGCGACCTGAAACATGGATGGTGCCTGCAGGATCGACGGATTGCGGTCGTCGGGATGCTTGCCGCGTTCGTCCAGCAAGCTGACAACTGCCTGCGTGGTCGCAAGATTGCCCGCCGACAGCAGCGTGATCACGCGATCTCCCTGGACTTCCCAACTGGTCAGCTTCTTGACCTGGGCAATATCGTCCACACCGGCATTGGTCCGGGTATCCGCCATGAAAACAAGGCCGCGTTTCATCCGCAGGCCTACACAATAGGTCATTTTTTCAGTCCTGAATTAGCTTGAAACCGCGTCTACTGCTGAACCTGGAGCGTGACAATCATATCTTCGCTTGCCGCCCCGTATCGCATTCCCGAAATCGGCGAAGCTTCCCGATAATCGAGGCCCGTTGCTATGCGTACATAGCGCTCATCGGGCGAATAGCCATTGGAAACGTCGAACCCGACCCAGCCCAATCCTGTGATATGCGCCTCCGCCCAGGCATGGGTGGCGTCCTGTTCGACCCGGTCACTCATCATCAGATAGCCGGAAACATAGCGGGTCGGGAAGCCCAGCAAGCGCGCCGCCGCACAGAAAATATGGCTGTGGTCCTGACAAACCCCCTCCCCGGTCTTGATAGCGGTTTCAGCATCGGTTTCGGCATCGGTCCGGCCCGTTCGATAGGCGACCTTTTCCACCACTGCTGCAGACAGGCCATGCAGTCTGGCAATATCATTCTCAAAATCATTGCCCAGCGATGCAACCAGTTTCCGGGTCTCGGGGCCCGGCTTGGTCAAGTCGGTTGCCTGCTTGAAATACCAGAGCGGCGCAAATCCGGAATGCGAACCCATGATGCCGCTGCCATCGCTGTTTTCGACTTCACCGGTGCATTTGATCGATATTTCCGTGCGACCCCGCTCGATACTGATCAGATCGACATGGTTGCAATGCTGGTCTTCAAAGGACAGTTCCACCTTGCCCCCCTCGACTTCGAGATTCCAGCTTTTGATCGCCTGCCCGCGTCGCTCTTTCGGCCGCAGCCGCACCTGCTGCAACCCATATTGCACGGGTGCGTCATAGACATAGCGGGTTTCGTGGTTGATCTTCAGCAGCATGACTATCCACCCCCGTCCTGAAAATTGAAATCGGTTTCGATTTGTGCGGCCAGGCCATTGTTTGCGACAATGAAATCCAGAATATATTCGTGCAGTCCATACTCAAAAACCGCCTCGATCGGTCGGCTTAGAATATCGTTGCAAATCTCGCTCGCGAGCTCTCCCGACCGGCTTTTCCGACCGTAATTTTCATCAAGATAATGTAGATTATCGCTGATCTTGGAATAGCAAAAGGTCAGCGACCGCGGCATCTGCTTGTGCAATATCAGGTATTCCGCAACCGCCTGTGCGCTGATATCGGTCCCGTTGAGCCAGCGAAACGACCGGTGCGCCGATACCGATCGCAAGATCGTTTCCCATTGCACATTGTCCACCGAGGATCCGATCAGGGCAACCGACGGCAGCAGCAGATAATATTTCACGTCCAGGATGCGCGCGGTGCTGTCAGCCCGCTCCAGAAAACTGCCAAGCCGCAGAAAATTGAAGCCGTCATTTCGCAGCATCGTTCCGAGCGTCGCCCCTCTGACCAGGGCGCTTTGCTGCCGGATCAGTCCCAGTGTTTCGGGCAGGTCCTGCTCCTTGACCGGCTTGGCCATGGCGGCCTTCAACGTCATCCAGCTTTCATTGGTGGCTTCCCAGACTTCCCGGGTCAGGGCGGTCCGCGCCGTCCGTGCACTATCCCTGGCCTTTTTCATGACCGCCATGACGCTGCTGGCATTGTCGCGATCCCGCAGCAGGAAATCGATTACCTTGGTGGATTCGAAGTCGTCATGTTTCGTACGATAGGCATCGATCACACCGGATGCCTTGAGCACCGATGACCATTCATCACTTGCGGATGCGGAGCGGGTCAGCGCGATACGGAATCCAGCCTCGATGAAGCGGGCGCTATTTTCCACGCGCTCGAGATAGCGCGACATCCAGAACAGGCTTGCGGCTGTCTTGCCCAGCATCAGAAAGACCCCCTCATTCTTCCAGCACCCATGTATCCTTGGTGCCGCCGCCCTGGCTGCTGTTCACCACCAGCGAACCCTTGGTCATTGCCACCCTGGTGAGACCGCCAGGCGTGATGCTGATTCCCTCGGGCGACACGAGGACAAACGGGCGCAGATCCACATGGCGGGGCGACAGGCCCTTTTTCGTGAAAATCGGTACGGTCGAGAGCGCCAGCGTTGGCTGGGCAATATAATTGCTGGCATTGTCGATCAGCTTTGCCCGAAAGGCAGACACTTCCTTCTTCGACGCGGCCGGTCCGACGAGCATGCCATAGCCACCCGAGCCGTGGACCTCCTTTACGACCAATTCTTCGAGATGCTCCAGCACATAGGCCAGCTCGTCCTTTTCCGAGCAACGCCAGGTCGGCACATTTTCCAGAAGCGGCTTTTCGCCGGTATAGAATTCGACGATGTCCGGCATGTAGCTGTACAGGGCCTTGTCGTCCGCAATCCCGGTCCCGGGCGCGTTGGCGATGGTGATGCCCCCCGAACGGTAGACGTCGAAAATCCCCGGCACTCCCAGCATCGACTGCGGATCGAAATTGAGCGGGTCGAGATAATCATCATCGATCCTGCGATAGAGGACATCGATCGCGGTATAGCCCTCGGTGGTGCGCATGGCGACGCGCCCGTCGACAATCTTCAGATCATGCCCCTCGACCAGTTCCACGCCCATCTGGTCGGCGAGAAAGCTGTGCTCGAAATAGGCGCTGTTGTGAATACCCGGAGTGAGCACGGCGACCACCGGCCTGCCCTCGCATTTCGGGGGCGCGCAATTTGCCAGTGAACGACGCAACTGGCCCGGATAATGGCTGACCTCCTGGACCTTGATCTTGGCAAAAAGCTCGGGGAACATCTGCAACATGGTTTCCCGGTTCTCGAGCATGTAGCTGACCCCCGACGGGGTCCGGGCATTGTCCTCGAGCACGTAAAATTCTTCATCGCCGGTACGGACGATGTCGGTACCGATGATATGGGTATAGATGCCGCCCGGCGGATGGACACCAATCATTTGCGGCAGGAAGGCGGCATTATTGGCAATCAGTTCGATGGGCACCCGCCCCGCCCGCAATATTTCCTGGCGATGATAGATGTCGTAGAGAAAGGCATTGATCGCCCGGACGCGCTGCTCGATGCCCTTGGACAGCTTGCGCCATTCGCGAGCCGACAGCACGCGCGGCACCACGTCGAAAGGAATCAGCCGTTCGTCCGCTTCATCCTGCCCATAGACATTGAAGGTAATCCCGGTTTTCCGAAAAAATGCTTCCGCGTCGGCGGATTTGCGATGCAGCCGCTTGACATCTTCGCCATCCAGCCAGTTCTTGTAGTCCTGATAGGGCGGACGGACATGGTCCCCGCCACCCAGCATTTCATCGAACAAGTAATATTCCCCTTAAACGAAACGTTTAAACTTGCCCTCCCGCCCCGTAGCTAGCGCAACCAGGCCGCGGAAGCAAAGGAAATGCCGGAATCACGGCCAACGAAGGCATCAAACCGGATAGGTCACGCCGGTCATTTTCTCCGATATCTCCCATAGTCGCTTCGCCGGTTCGATGCGTTTGGCCTTGCCATGCGGCCGCACCTCGCGCGCCGGGCCGCTCCATTCACCGTTCCGGCCTGGTCCGAAATACTGGGCGCTCTCGACCTCCGGAGCAGCGGCGGCAGCCAGCGTCGGCCATGCCCCCTGGGCAGCACTGTTCATCACCATGCTGGTCAGCGGGCGCAGCATGGTGACCAGCATGCCCGGAAAATGCCGCGCCAGCTCCGTATCTGCGACACCGGGATGGCACGCCAGGGCAATGATCGGTGAATCGGAAGCGCGCAGACGCCGGTCCAGTTCATACAGGTGCAACAGATTGGCCAATTTGCTCATCGCATAGCGGCCCCAGCGGCTGTAGCTTTCTTCCGCGTTGATATCGTCGAAATCGATCTGGCCGCTGCGATGGGCCATGCTCGAGGTGATCACCACCCGCGGCCTTTGCCCTTGCGACAGCTTGCGGAGCAGCAGACCGGTAAGCGCAAATGTGCCCAGATGATTGACGCCAAATTGCGATTCAAACCCGTCGGCCGTTTCTTCACGCGGCGGCATCATGATCCCGGCATTGTTCAGCAACACATCGAGCCGCGGCTCCGCCGCCACCAGTTTCGCGGCAGCGCGAACCGATTGCAGGTCGCCCAGGTCCAGCGGCACAAAACGCATGTCGGCTTCCGGATAGACGGCGCGAATATCCGCCATCGCCGTCTCCGCCCTTTCCGCCGACCGGCAACCGAGCAGCACCCGCGCGCCCCTGCCGGCAAGCAGCTTGGCAGCCTCGTAACCCAATCCGCTGTTCGCGCCGGTCACGAAAAAGACGCGCCCGCTCTGGTCGGGCACGTCCATATCGGTGAAATTGCGGATCGTCATGCAGCGGGCCTCCTGGTCGGCTTCCCTGCTACCACAAAAACCGGAAGCCGGGCCGAAAAAAGGCCCGCAACCGTCACTGCGGCGCGACG
>Ga0209346_1000467_pt1 | contig 35661 bp, 32 predicted proteins | sample AutmiccommunBRH9_FD_187381 | JGI IMG/M metagenome (GOLD analysis project Ga0209346, IMG submission 187381) | Deep subsurface microbial communities from Mt. Terri, Switzerland - Autotrophic microbial communities BRH/9 (SPAdes) (version 2) | ecosystem: Environmental > Aquatic > Deep subsurface >...
TTGTATCGTTCTTCATGGCGTATTGCTCCTTGTGAGGTTCTGGCTGGCTTCGACACCCGCCACAATACGCCGCCCTTCAAATCACGCCATCACCCAAATTACCGCATAGCTCGCGTGTATCAGAGGTTGCGCATCTCAAGATCGACGACATTGACAGCAAGCGCATGCTGATCCGCGTCGAGCAGGGCAAGGGTCGCAGGGACCGCAATGCGATGCTCTCGCCGCAGCTGCTCGAACTGCTCCGGCTCTGGTGGCGCGAGGGTAAGCGGCGCAGCATGATGCTGCCCCATGGCTGGCTGTTCCCGGGACGCAGCCCCACCGATCCGATATCAACACGGCAACTGCACCGCGCCGTCCATGAAGCTGCCGAGAGAGCCGGGATCCGCAAGCGCGTCAGGGCGCGGCGGCGCGGACATGGCTGGAGGCACGTGAGGCCGACCTGTTGCCGGTTGGCTACTTTCATGTCGTGTTTACGCTGCCTTCTGAGGTTGCCGACATCGCCTTCCACAATAAGGCGGTCGTCTATGACCTGCTGTTCAAGGCCGCATCACAGACGATGCTGACCATTGCCGCTGATCCCAAGCATCTTGGCGCGCGCATTGGCATTACGGCGGTGCTGCACACATGGGGATCGGCGATGACGCACCATCCCCATATCCATATGATCGTGCCAGGCGGCGGCATCTCGCGTGACGGATCGCGCTGGATATCGTCGCGCCCGGCCTTCCTATTGCCGGTCCGGGTGCTGGGCGCATTGTTCCGGCGGCTGTTTATAACGCGGCTGATGGCGCTGCATGAAGCGGGCAAGCTGGCTTTCTTCGGTGCCAATGCGGAGCTTGCCGACCGGCGAGCTTTCCTGCGCCATCTGTCTCCAGTCAGAAAGAAGCGCTGGGTGGTTTATGCCAAGCCGCCGTTCGCTGGACCTGAAGCAGTACTGGCATATCTTGCGCGCTATACCCACCGCGTTGCCATATCGAACCGGCGGCTCATCGCATTCAACCAGAAGGACGTCACCTTCCGCTACAAGGACTATCGCCGCGACGGCCCCGACCGGCAGAGCGTCATGACGCTCAGCGCCGGCGAGTTCATCCGCCGCTTCCTGCTACACGTCCTGCCAAGCGGATTCCACCGTATCCGCCATTACGGGTTGCTGGCCAGTTCGGCCCGCAAGGACAGTCTCGCACTCGCCCGCGCGTTGCTAGACGCTGCACCTCCGCCTGAACCCGACACCGCTGATGACGTAATCGAGGTCCATCCACCTTGTCCCTGTTGCGGCGGACGCATGGTCATCATCGACACGTTCGAGCGCTGGATGCAACCACGCGCGCCGCCAAAACCGCCCCTCTCAACCCGGAGTATCGCCTCGTGACCCGGCACGGCCTGTATCTGCATAACGCCGCTGCACATCCGCTTCCGGCGATGGCCCTGCTTGTACGCACACCAAATATCAGAGCGGGAAAGCTCCCGCTTCTGCCAACAGATGCGCACAATCCAGCGAAAATAGCATATCATGTTACCGGCCATGACGCCCAAAACCGCCGAGCCTGCCTTCGGCAAAACCAACCCAAATCTGAAATCCCCATAGCATAGCGCATGACCCACGCGGGTTCCTGCATGAGAGGATTTAGTACGCCTATCGGCGCCCGAAATCCTTCCCAGTCTCGGCCCGTAAACCGGAATGCCGACATCCTTGGCCAAATATTTTCGGACGGTCTTGCGGTCGATACCCAGTTGGCGGGCGATCGCTGAGATCTTCAGTCCCTGGCGGTGTAAGTCCAAAATCATAATCAATTCCCCAAATTTCTTCATCGCGGCCGCACCTCCTCGCAGGAGATACTTGCCACAGTTTTTCCATTTTCATGCTGTCCGGGGCGCGCGCCGGACAGCATGAAACCAAATGAAGTGGGGAATATTCAATTGTCATAACTGGGGCAGATTACTCTTTCATCGACACTCGGGCGAGCGGGCCATATTCGTGTTTGCCTTCGCCAAGAGCGACAAGGCGAATTTGAGTGCGGCGGAACTGAAGGTCTATCGCAAGGCTGCCAGTATCATGCTGGAGCTGGGCGATGACCAGATCGAAACGGAAGTTGAAGCAGGCCGATTGGTCGAGGTGAAAGACGATGAGCAAGGCTAAGGCAAAGACCTACAAGAGCGAGGCGATGGCCGCTGTCCACGAGATGATGGAAGGCCTCCACGACGCGGGCAGCATCGACAAGCGCACCATGCGTGAGTTCGACGAGGCCTGCCTCACGCCTGCGCCCGTTCTGTCCCCTGAAGAGATCAAGGCTATCCGCGAGGCGGAGCATGTCTCGCAGCCAGTGTTTGCGCGTTATCTTAACGTGTCGAAGAACCTCGTGTCGGACTGGGAGCGCGGCGCGAAAAAGCCGGGAGGTCCGGCTCTGCGGCTATTGTCGATCATCCAGCGCAATGGGCTCGATGCGGTGGCGTAACTCACTCTCATGCCTATTTCGACTCGCCATCCAGGGTGCTCGCCAATCACAGAAGCGATCACATCAATGGAGGCACGCGCCATGCAAAATCAAGTTTCTTGCAGTTATGGTTTCCCGAAAATCAGGCCCGGCCAGTTGGAGACCTTCTCGTTTTTGAGATCGCTGAACAAGCGCGCCCATTCATGCAGTGCGATCACGATCGGGTTGTGAGACGTCAGCGGCCTTTTCAGGCCATATCTCAGCTCGCCGCCATCGGGTTCGCGGCGAAGCGTACCGAATAGCCGATCGAACACAATCAGCACGCCGCCAAAATTGCAATCGAGGAATTCGGTGTCGCTGGCATGGTGAGCGCGATGGTGTGAGGGCGTGTTGAGCACGAGTTCGAGCGGTCCCAGCCGGCCGACCGCTTCGGTATGCAGGGTATATTGATAGAGCAGATTGGCAGCGAGCAAAGTGCCGACTACCAGGGGCGGAAAACCGATGAGGATCAGTGGCAGGTAGAACACCCAGCCGAGCGAGAGGACACCGGTCCAGCCTAGGCGGACTGCTGCCGGCAAAGTGAACTCGGAGGCGCTGTGATGCACTGCGTGGGTGGTCCACAGCCAGCGCACCGTGTGACTGTACCGATGGAACCAGTAATAGGAGAACTCCACCGCGAAAAACCCTGTAAACCAGACGCGCCAGTCGTTCACGGCAAACTGCCAGGGGGCCAGCGCGGCGGTGCCAATGAACGCGCCGCCGATGACAACGGCACCGAATGGTTTGATCAGAGCGCCGGCGGCCATTACCCCGAGGCTCGCCAGCGCGGAGCGCACATCGTATCCCTTGCGCACGCGATATACACGCCAGCAATATTCGGCGAGCGCCAGAAAGGCCAGTATCAGCAACGCCCACAAGCGATGAGGGTCGTCGGCAAAGATCATCTTCCTGTTTGGCTTTCAAGAAGCGCGGCGGGCGGCAAGTATTTCCGCCCGCGTCACCAAACCGTCCCCGTTGGTATCCGCGCGATCGAACACAACCGTCGGCCCACGGGTGAATTCGGAGCGGGTGATATTGCCATCGCCATTCCTGTCGAAGGCAGCCAGTTGGGCTTGGATTCGTTCGCGGATACGCGCAATCGGCGGCATGTCGGAATTGTTGAGGATGCCATCGTCATTGCGGTCAATCCGATCGAACTGATCGGCGCGATAGGTCAGCAATTCAGCACGGCTGACGGCACCATCGCCATTGCTATCTGCCCGTTCCATCTGTTCGATCATGCGCGATCCGTCCTGCGCCAAGGCCGGGCTGGCCAGGGGGATGGCGACGAGCATTGCTATCCAGAGCGGAATTTTGGTCATTGTGTCGGTCCTTGAGTGTCGATGGGAAAGGCCGGAGCAAGCCGACGGGGGGGGTAGAGGGGAGGCTCGCAAGCGCCCCGGCCTTTCGAGTTAGCCTGCCGGATCAGTTCGGGCAGGCGATTTCGTCGCCTGAGGAATTGTAGCAGGCACCGGAATGCACAGGCTTGCCGGTCGCGGGGTCGATCGTGGTCGAGCCCTGATAGCTGTTACCGGTAGCCGCATTGGTCGCCGACGTGCTGCGTCCGCCAGTCCAATTGCCATTCGCATCGCGATAGACCGAGCCGGAGCTGTCGATGCTGCCGCGCGCGCCGCTGGCATTGTAGGCGCCGCTTCTGCTCACGCTGCCATCGGGATTGACCGTTCTGGTGCTACGGCGCACCGATGTTCCGCCATTGGGTGTGCGATAAGCGCTGCCGCTGGCGCGGGTGACCGAGCCGTCAGTATTCTGCCGGGCCCCGCGGGCGCGAATTGCGCCTCCGCCATTGGGGCCTTTCGCGGCGGTAACCGCACCCTGCTGACCGCGCACCTTGACCACACCCTGACGCGCCTCGGCGGCGCCCGCGCTCATGATAAGAGCGGAGGCAAACAAACCTGCAATAAGTTTTTGACTTGTCTTCATGTTCAGTTCCTTTCCGGTTGCCGGACGGGCCACGGGGGTTGGGAGGAAATTGCCCTTCCGGTCAATCGGGTAATGGCAGTATCCTGCATCACGTTGATGTCGTGAAAGGACAAGTGTGTGTCACCGCGTGACGCATCCGGGCGCTTGTTGTACTTTGTCACATCTTTGCCGATGGTGCCCGACGCGCACACGTGGCAATGGTGCATTCATGAGCGAAAGACCGACTTCCATCCTTGTTGTCGACGACGATGCTGAACTGCGTACACTGTTGCAGCGCTTCCTGGGTGAACATGGCTATCAGGTGCGGACCGCAGAGGGCGGCGCGGCGCTGGACAAGATGCTGGAGCGGGATCCCCCCGATCTGGTGGTGCTCGATCTGATGATGCCGGGCGAAGACGGCCTGTCGATCTGCCGCCGCTTGCGCGCTGCCGGAGAGACTGTGCCAATCATCATGCTGACCGCAAAGGGTGATCCGGTTGACCGGATAGTGGGGCTTGAGATGGGTGCGGATGACTATCTGGCCAAGCCCTTCACTCCGCGCGAACTGGTGGCGCGGATTGTCGCGGTGATGCGCAGGCTGGGGCCGGACCGATCATTGCTCCGAGATGAAACACTGGAGGTCGGGCCGTTCATTATCAACTTTTCGGCGATGACCGTTGCGCGTGATGGCCAGTTACTAACCTTGTCCTCTCGCGAATTTTCCTTGCTTGGCGCGCTTGCCCGCAGCGTCGGGCGTCCGCTCACACGCGCACAATTGATTGACCGTGCGCTGGGTCGCGATGCCGAGGTGACCGACCGGGCAATCGACGTGCAGATCGGCCGACTGCGCAAGGCGCTTGGTGACGATCTGCAAGCGCCGCGTTTCGTGCGCACGGTCTGGGGCGTCGGCTATGTGCTGGCCGGTGGTGAAGGGCCTTGAAAAACAGCCTCGTGCGGCGCAATATCGGCCTGCTGGTCGGGGTCGTGCTTGCTGGGCAGTTGCTGGCAGGGCTGATGGTGGTCGCGCTGGTGCTGCGCCCGCAGACGATGCGCGTTGCTGATATCTCGGCACGCATGCTGAACGCGGTTTCGGTGACCATGGAAGACCAGGACCGGGCCACTCAGGACCGGATCGTGCGGCAAATCAACATGGACGGCGGCATCCATATCCGACCAATCAATGATCCGCCCGATTCCTCAGGGCGTGCCTATCCCAATCTGGTAGAACGCATCTTCATGCTGCGTCTGGCAGAGCAACTTTCCGCACAGGATTCGCTGCTGTGGCGCACCGATGCTGCGGGCCATTTGTGGATGCAGATCACGCTTGGCGGAACACTCTGGTGGATCAACATGACACCGCCGCGCATGGCCGGGCCGATGATGACCTTGTTCTACGCCAGTCTGATCGCTTTCCTTGTGGCTGCGGTCGGTGGGCTGTTGTTGCAGCGGCGGATCGACCAGCCTTTGCGCGCCCTGTCCGATGGTGCCGCCGCATATCAACCGGGCTCTACCTCGCCTCGGATTACGGTTGATGGCCCGAGCGAGATTGCAGCCGTGGCGCACGCCTTCAACGTGATGGCTGACCGGATTGATGCGCATGAGCAGGAGCGCGCGCTGATGCTGGCGGGTGTCAGCCACGACTTGCGCACGCCGCTTGCACGGCTTCGTCTCGTGATCGAGATGATGCCCGGAGACGATGAAGATCTGCGTGAGAGCGCCCACCGCCAGGTAGAACAGCTCGACCGAATGCTCGGTCAGTTTCTGTCCTTCGCCCGCACCGGAGAGGACGAGAATCGCGAACTGGTAGATCTTGCGACACTCGTTCAATCCGCAAGCGAGGATACAGGCCTGGGCGATCAGATCGTTCTGCAGGTTGAGCAGGGACTTTCGGCTCTTGTGCGTCCCCTAGCGATGCAGCGTACGATACAGAATCTATTGGAGAACGCATCCAGATATGGCACCCCGCCTGTTATGGCGCGCGCATTCAGGGAAGCAGAAAAAGCTGTCATCATCGAAATCATTGACCAGGGCGAGGGCTTCGATCCGGAGCTGGCGGACCAGTTCGTCAAGCCATTCGCTCAGGGAGAAACCTCACGAACCGGGGATGGTACAGGACTCGGGTTGGCAATTGCGTACAAGCATGTCGTAAAGGAGGGCGGAAAACTGGTTTTCGCGCGCGGACAATATGGATTTGTCGCACGTATTGAGCTTGTTTCAAGCTAAGGGACGACACAACACGATAGCCGGTGAGTTACGTGGCAATGAGTGGCTATTTGTTACCAGAATGGCCTCCAAATAGAACAAACTGGTCTGATAGTATTTTCCCCTCCGGCCCGGTTTGGGCTAGAAAATCCGAGTGAGACTAAGGCCTTTGCCCTCGAAACTGGGCGGGGGAAGCGGTCGATCACAGCGGTCCAAATGGGGAACAACTTCGTGCACACCCTACGCAGGGCTACCCTGCATTTGTGGACAGAAAAGACGATAATACAGCAGCTTACAAATTCTGTCGGCCTCGGGAGATTGGGGTGCGCGAAGGCTCCAAGGTAGCCCGCTCGAAACGCTCCAACCGCGTCAGGCTGGACGGAAACATCGCACGGCGCACCTCACTTCCCGAAGGTATCATCTGGGACACTGAGCTGCCCGGCTTCGGCCTGCGAAAACGTCAGTCCGGCCGGTTGACGTGGATTGTCAAATACCGCCAGCGCGGTGAGCAGCGGATGGTGACGTTGGGGGCGGCAGGAGCGATGAGCGCTCCGGCCGCGCGCGCTAGCGCGCGCAGATTGCTCGCGAAGGCTGCGCTGGTCGACCTGCCGACTGCGCCGGAACGCCCAAAGGTGCCGCTGTTCGCTGACTATGCCGAGGAGTTCTGGCGCGACTATGCGCCGCACTGGAAGGCCTCGACCCGCAAGACCTCGCGATACAAGCTCGACCGCGAGCTGATCCCCATCTTCGGTGAGATGCCCATCGACCAGATCGCGCGCGCCGACATCAACCGCTGGCGCGACAGCATGCTCAAGCGAGGCGGTACCTTCAACCGCTGCATTCCGATCCTGTCGGTGATGTTGCGCCACGCCGAACAGCTCGGCTACCGCCGCAAGGGCAGCAATCCCTGCCGCGGCATCTCGCGCTACAAGCGCGAGTTGTCCGAGCGCTTCCTCTCTGCCGAAGACTATCGCAGGCTGGGAAGAGTCCTGGACGCGACCGAGAACATCAATCCGTTCGTTGTGCCGGCCATCTGGATGCTGATCTACACCGGCGCGCGCGTCTCCGAGATCACCACGCTGCGCTGGCGCTCGGTGCAGGTGCCGCGTCTGGCGCTATCGGATAGCAAGAGCGGTCCGAAGACAATCTATCTCAATCCGCAAGCGGTTGCCGTCCTTCAGCGCCTGGAGCGTCGCAACGACGAAGAGCTGGTTTTCCCGTCGCTCTACAGCCAGCGCCCAATCGGCCTCGGCGCCCACTGGGCGAAGATCCGGCGCAGGGCAGCCTTGCCGGACGTCCGGCTCCACGATCTGCGCCACAGCTTTGCTTCGGTCGCGATCGCGCATGGCATTCCGCTGGCGATGATCGGCAAGCTGCTCGGCCATGCGCTGCCGGAGACGACAGCCCGCTACGCCCATCTGGCGGACGAGGTGATTTGCGAGAGCGCCGAGCGCGTTTGCTCTGGGCTCGCTTCCGCCATGGGGCTCGCCGAATGACCAGTTACGATCTCAAGGCCATCCTGGCCGAGGAGCTGGCGCGGGTGGACGAGCGCTTCGACCAGTTCGGCAAGCCGGTTCGCCAAGCGCGCTTCGACAAGGTTCTGCCGGGGTTCGGCACGCGAACTTATGCGTCCGGGCGGAGAGTCTATGTCCTGCAAGCCCGCATCGCCGGAAAGCAGCGCTTGATCACTATCGGCAATGCCGCCGTGATTGGCGAGCACGCTGCGAAAGACGTTGCTCGTCGGCTGATCCTGCGCGTCGAGCTTGGGCTGAATCCGGCCCAGGACAAGCAGCGGGGCAAAGCCACACTGAGCTACGGAAAGTTCCTCGAGTATTATTGGCAGACGGTCTCACCGGGCTGGAAGCCGTCGACGCGCACCATTCACGACGTCTACCGCCGGACGCACCTCGATCATGCTTTCAAAGGCAGGTTCCTCGACGAGATCAGCCACGCCGACGCCCTACGCTGGCATGCCGAGCTCACCCGTTCGGCTGGACCGGGAGCTGCCAATCGCGCGATGGAAATACTGAAGGCCATGTTCAACAAAGCCGAGCGCTGGGGCTACCTCCCCGAGCACAGCAACCCGTTCAACGGCGTGAAGCGCAACCGCAAGCGCAAGATCGAGCGCTTCCTCAGTGCGGAGGAGATGGCGCGGTTGGGCAAAGCTCTGGCCGAGGCGCGCCCCGCCTATCCACTGCAAAGCGCGGCCGTCACCTTGCTCGCCCTGACGGGTTGCCGGCGCGGCGAAATCATCCACCTCAAATGGTCGGAGGTAAGGGGCCGGCGACTCAAGCTCGCCGACAGCAAGACCGGGCCGCGCCTCGTGTGGCTTGGGACGGAGGCGCAAGCTGTCCTGGCGGGGCTCCAGCGCAAGCGCGGAGAAGATCGGGTCTTGCCGTTCGAGGGGCAGCCGGAGTCCATGATTGATAGTTTCTGGCGGCAGCTGCGCAAGCGCGCCGGTCTCCACGACGTCCGGTTGCATGACCTCCGTCACAATTATGCGAGCCACGCCGCGCGCTCGTCGGAGACGCTGCCGATGATCGGCAAGCTGCTCGGTCATGCGAGCGTCAACTCGACGCAGCGCTACGCCCATCTCGATGATGAGACGATCTTGAGAGCCGCGTCAGCGATCGGCAATGCCCTGAGCAGGGACATGGCCGGGGGCTAAGACGTCAGAGATCAGAGCCACAATCGATTAGAGCAGCGCAAGCGAGGCAGCGACATGAGGGCGCTTAGCGGCAAGTCTGCTGCTGGGCCGAAAAGAGGAATCCTGGTTTGGTCGTCAAAGACTTGCCGGCCGTTGGCAATTCCCCCTTTTGGAAAGGAAGTCACCAAGTGGAGTATTGAGTGAAGAAGCTTTCCTCTCAGGAGCGCAGCAGGTTGCAGGACGCCGCCCGCCTGTCAGAAGCGCCATCCGACGGAGATATGTCCAGCGATGCCTTGCTGGTCGCTGCCAGCGAAGGCGCGGGTTTCGGCGGAGAGGCTCCAGCCGCCGCCGAGTTCATAATGGCCGGCGAGGGTGAACAGGCCGATGCCGCCGTTGGTGCGCGGGGAGCGGATGGCAAAGGGGCTGTCCGGTGCGCCGTCCAGCGCCAGCGCCACCTGGGCGACGTTGGAACTGCCATCGACATATTGCGCACTGATATCGATCCCGCCGCGCGGTCCCTGCCAGTTGGCGAACAGGCCGCCGCCAAAGCGCGTGATATCATCATCCGCGCCGCTGCCCGAGAGGTTGAGCGCATTGGCCCCCGTCTCGCGCACCGGGCCGAGTTCGGCATCGGCATAGGAGATTGAGACAAGGGGACCGGCCGACCAGCCCCCTCCAGCACGTGGGCCGATGGCAAGGCCATAGCGCGCCTCGCCCGAGAGCGCGATGGTCTGCGTATCGACGCTTGCCCGGGCGGTCCGCGAGAGCGTGTTGACGAAGATGCCGCGGGTCACATCTGCACTCATATCGGTGTAATCGACAGCGCCGGCGATCGTGATCCCGGCGCCGCCAGTGCCCCAGCGGCCATAGGCACCGAGATGCCAGCCGTCATAGTCTGCGCGGCTCAGGCGATCATCGACATTGAGCCTGCCATCGACATAGCCGACCGACGCACCGAAGGCCCAGCGATTGCCCGGCCCGCGATAGTCGAGACCGACATCGATGCCATGTTCGTCATGATCGGTGTCGGCTGCATTGCCGTCGCCATCGACCGAAGTGGTGCGGCCCGAAACCCCGCCCCAGAGACCCCAGCCCTCGGCAAAGGCCTCATGGCTGCGCGCGACCAGACGCTGCGCACGCACCAGACCATCGCCACCCGCCTGCGCCAGCAGCGAGGCGTAAATCTCGCCCGAGGCGGTATCGAGCGCGGTGAGCGCCTGCGGCGTCGTCGAGAAGAGCATCGCCATATAGACCGCATCGGCGTCGGGATCGCTCCGGTCGAGCCGGTCGAGCCGCTCGGCCGAGCTGGTCTGGTTGAAACTCGTCGCGACGGTGGGGAAGAGACCTGTTCCGGACGTCGGAGGTGTGGGTGTGGGAGTTGGTGTTGGAGTGGGCGTCGGGGTTGGAGTGGGAGTAGGAGTAGGAGTAGGAGTAGGAGTAGGAGTAGGAGTAGGAGTAGGAGTAGGAGTAGGAGTAGGAGTAGGAGTAGGAGTAGGAGTAGGAGTAGGAGTAGGAGTAGGAGTAGGTGTTGAGTTGGTTGTCAGCGTCAGTTCAACATCATTGCCCGTACCGGCGGTATAGCTGACGGTCGGGGTGAGGAAGGCGAAGTCGTTCTGGATCGTCCCGAAAGTGCCGTTCACGGCATCGGCGGCGTCATTGTCGATGATGAGGTAGTTGAACGGATCGTCGCCGGCGAAGGTGCCGGTTTCGACCACGTCGAGCGTGCTCCCGCCCAGCGTTACCGTGCCATTGACGATGACAAGGTCGCTATTGCCCAGATCGTCGACCTCGACCTCGAAGATCGAACTCGCGTCGAACGACAGATCGCCGTTTACCGTCATCGTCCCGATCGAATTGCCCGGTGCCAGCGTGCCGCCGGTCAGCGCGACCGATCCGACATCACCGCTGCCTCCGAGCCTGCCCTCTTCGAGCACGGTCAGATCGAGAAGCGGAAGATCGGCATTGATCAGCAAGATGCCCTGCGCGACGGTGCCAGCCGGAAGCGGCAGACCGCTGGCGACATCGCCGTCGACGATCCAGGTGCCCTCGCCCTCCTTGCGCAGGATCTCGAAATCGTCGTTCACCCGCGCCGAATTGGTGAGCGACAAGGTCAGCGTTCCGGTCGTGTCGGCTGCACCGTCGAGGATGAAGCTGTCGGTGCCGTCGCCGCCGAAGATCGTGCCCGTGATATTGTAGGTCGGCAACAGGCGGACGATGTCGTCGCCCGTGTCCAGATTGATGACCGTATCGGTCACATTCGGCCGCGATACCTCGCCCGCAATGATCAGCTCGGTGTTGATGACCTCGGCCGAGCTGCCGCCGCCTTCGCCGATCGCCTCGTCGTCCTCCGCGAAAACCCGCCCACCGGCGGCGATCGTGATTGTCGCGCTCGCGCTGATGGGCGTGCCGCCGCCGGATGCGGCGCCGTTGGCAAGATAGATGCCATATCCTTCCGCGCCCGTGGCGATGACTTCGCCGCCGTCCTCGACCGTGATCGAGACGGACGTGTCGGGCGCCAATATGGCGTAGACCCCGCTGCCGTCCGCGCCGCTGGCTTCGACCGAACCGCCGATCGTGATCGCGCCGCCACCGCCCGCTTGACCGCCGCCGCCATAGCCCGGGCCGTAGATGACCCGGATGCCGTCGGCGTCGACGCCGCTGGTCATGATCGTGCCGTCCATCTCGATGCTGCCGGCGTTGAAGACGGCGCCGGGATAGATCAGAAATATGCCATGTCCACCGTCGCCGGTGGTGGTGACGGATCCCGTCTCGCGCACGAGGATATCGAAATCCACGCCGTTGCGGCCGACGATGCCGAAGGCGTCGGAATCCTGTGTGGTGATCGATCCGCCATGATCGACCGAGCCGATTTCGCTGATGGCGATGCCGTCCCGGCCATTGCTCAGAGTCCCGGGCTGCGGTTCGATACGGCTGCCCGCCTCGGTCGTGACATCGGCGCCGCGCCCGAGCAGGATGCCCGCGCCCGTCGGCGTCATCACGGCGGTCGAATCGACGAGGACCGTCACATTCTCGATGTCGAAATCGCCATAGCCATGCGGCGGCGTGTCCTCGTCGAACACGCCCGAGCAGACGGCATTGACGCCGTTCGCCGCATCGGGCGTGCAGCCCGCGGACGCCGGAGGCGGCGCGTTGTTTGCGGTCAGCGTCAGCCGGACATCGTTGCCGTCGCCCGCGTCATAGGCGACCGTCGGGGTGAGGAAGGCGAAGTCGTTCTGCAGCGCGCCAAAGGTACCGCTCACGGCATCGGCGGCGTCATTGTCGATGATCAGATAATTGAACGGATCGGTCCCCGCGAACGTCCCCATCTCGACCACGTCGAGCGTCGCCCCGCCCAAGCTGACGGTGCCGTTGACAATGAGCAGATCGGAATTGCCCATATCGTCGACCTCGACTTCGAAGACCGAACTCGCATCGAGCGACAGATCGCCCGTGCTGATCGTCCCGATCGAATTGCCCGGCGCCAACGTGCCGCCATTCAGCGTCACTGCGCCAAGCGCGCCCGTGCCCTTGAGCATGCCGTTCGCGCCCACCAGTACGTCCAGCCCCTGGTTGGCGGCGTTCATGACCAGCGTGCCCTGGAGCAATTCGTAGCGCGAGAACACCGAGCCGTCGGCATCGACCGTGATCACCGGGATCTCGCCGCCGAAGGTCGGGCCCTGCTGGAATACTTCGACGCTGGTGAAGTCGAAAGCATTGAGGTCGAGCGTCGCGGCGGTGGTTACTCCGTCGCCGAGGTAGCGCGCGGTGTCCTCGTCCGCGCCGCCGTCGACGGCGACGTCGTAACCCAGCGTCACCAGGTTGATGGTGTCGTTGCCCGTGCCGAGGAAGGCGGTGCCGTCGAGCGTGCCATTGGCGATGCCGATGGTGTCGTCGCCTTCGCCGAGCAGGATATCGCCAGTGAACATCGAACCTGGCCCACCGCTGCCGGCGAAGTCGTTGCCTGCGCCGAGGTCGGTCACGCCGCCGATGGAAAGTTCTCCGGTGTAGACGAAGCTGTCGTCGCCTTCGCCGAACATGAGGTTGCCGTTGAGCGCCATGCCCTCGTCGGCCTGCAGGCTGTCCGAACCGCCGCCCAGCAGCACGTCGCCGTTGACAACGCTGGTCGCGCGCAGGTGCACGCTGTCGTCGAGGTCGCCCAGGGCAATGGCAGTGCCGCCCGCGCCGGTGATGATGCCAGCGTTGTCGAGGTCGGTCGACGCAGCGTTTACCCGAATGCCGGTGCCTTCGGTCCCGCTGCCCTCGATCGTACCATCCGAGGTGTTGATGATGGTGAAGGTCGTATCATCGGTCTCGCCATAGCCATCCACGCCGTTGGCTCCACCGCGCAGCAGGCCCGAATTGTTAATCGAGTTGGGGTTCGCTTCGAGCGTGCCGCGCGAACCGGGATCACGCAGCGGGTTGCCGATCGTGACGGCGGACGAGTCCGATCCACTGGCCACGATGTTGCCGCTGTTCTCGACCGTCGAGCCCGCACCGATGAGAAGGACACCCGGCGATCCGGTCAGTTCGAAATCGCCAAAGGATACCGACCTACTTCTTACAAAACCGTCGCCACTGGTTGCGATCATCCCGCTGTTCTGGAGCAGGACGTTAATGCCCAGGCGGGCGCCGACGGTGGCATCGCCACTGGTGGTCACCAGGCCATTGTTGACGATCAGCGTAAGCGGATCATCAAGGCCAGCCGCCGTCGCATCGATAGCGCTGCTGACGCGGCGGCGGGGATCGGAAGGCGAAGTGCCGGTTACGAGCGATTCCACCTCAAGCGTACCGTCGTTGCGGAAGGAGTCTGCTGCCCTGAGCTCCACTCCGGTCACGTTGACACCGCTGAGGGTGATCAGCCCTGTCTCGGTGTTGACGATCGTATTGGCCGTTCCATCCAGGTTGGTGAATTCGGACTGGATTCCGATCAGGGTTCCTGCGTCCGCCGGTCCCGTCAGCCGGATGGTTCCGGCATTCGTGATTTCGCTACCCTCGAAGACCGAGTAGATCCCGACGATCTCACCGATTGCAGTATCGGGGTTTCCTTCCTCCCGCGCCGCAATGAGTTCCAGTAGCGCACCCTCGGCATTCACCAGGGTACCGCGATCGTAGATTCTCAACCCTTGGGAACCGGCGGTGAATGTGCCGCGTATCGTGCCCAGGTTGAGGATCGAGCCATCGTCGCCCACCTGAGCAACATAACTCGAGTTCCTTGCCTTTACCTCGATCAGGCCACCTGCTGCATTTATGAGCGAGCCGTCATTGCGAAGCTTGACAGCGTCGATCTGCTCGGAGTTGGGAAAGATCATGCGGATCGTTCCCTCGTTGGACAGCGTACCGGCATTGGCATTGCCATTAAGTGAAATGGCTGAACGTTCGACAGCGGTCGCGCCGGTGTTGGTAACAACGGCCCCGCTCTGAACCAGCACGTTGACGTTCTCGATATTGGTGCCGGTATCGAACCCATCGCCATCGACGCCGGTGCAAAGCACATCGTCGCCGCTCACCGCCGGATCGGGGTTGCAGCCCTGCATGCCGCCCATGTTGTTCGGGGTCAGCGTCAGGCCGACGTCGTTGCCGTCGCCGGCCGTGTAGCTCACCGTCGGGGTGAGGAAGGCGAAGTCGTTCTGGATGGTCCCGAAAGTGCCGTTCACGGCATCGGCGGCGTCATTGTCGATGATCAGATAGTTGAACGGGTCGGTCCCCGCGAACGTCCCCATCTCGACCACGTCGAGCGTCGCCCCGCCCAGCGTCACCGTACCGGTGACGATGACGAGATCGGAATTGCCCATATCGTCGACCTCGACTTCGAAGACCGAGGAGGCGTCGAGCGACAGGCTACCGGTGGACAGCGTGCCGATGCTGGTTCCCGGCGCCAGCGTACCGCCGGTGGCGGTGACATCGCTTAGCGTGCCGGTACCGCCGAGCGTACCGCCGGCGAGGAAGAAGGCAATACCCGAAAGGTCGGTTGCGACGTTGAGCAGCCCTTCCTCAACCGAAATCCCGTTGGCGAATGCGTCGATCGTCGTGCCGGTGAGGGTCCAGGTTCCGGTGCCGCGTTTGGCGAAGCGTTCGAAATTGACGAAACGGTCGCTCGCCCCGGCCGCGCCGTTCATGTCGACCAGGCCGATATCGAAACTGCCGTCACCATCGCCGCCGAGGACGAAACTGTCGTCTCCGCTGCCGCCATCGACGATGCCGGTGATGTCGTAGCTCGCCTCGAGGATCAGCGTGTCGGAGGCGTTGCCCATCTGGACCGAGATCGCGCCATCGTCGTCGGCGTCGATCGTCCCGGCGACGGTCAGCGTCAGCTCGTGGCCGGTCCCTTCGATCGGCCCTTCGAAATCGGAGATGGCGAGGCCCTGCTGCGAATAGAGCCGCGAACCCTGTTCGAGGGTTATGAACGTATCGGAGGGCGTAGAATCCTCGAAACCGCCATCGACGCGGGTCTCCTCCGTGCGTTCGTCAAGACGTATGGCGTCGGCGCCCGCGCCGGTAACCGCGATCTCGCCGCCATTGCCCAGCGTGATGAACTGGCGAAGGCTATTGCCGTCCATATCGATGTACACACCGTGAGCATCGGCGCCGGAAGTCGAGATCGAACCCGTCAGATCGAAGTCGAAGGCGTCCGGGCGAACCACGTCGGGTTCGGGAATATCGCCGGAGGAATTCTGACGCTTGACAACGGAGAATCCATATGCGGAATCGCCGGTCGTGGTGATGGTGCCGCCGATATCGGCCACAAGTTCGACAAGGTCCTCGAGACCGTCGCCATAGGCTATTCCTCGCCCGTCGGCGGTCGAAATACTCCCGTCCATGGTGACCAATACCTGGCCGGAATGAGCGCGATTTCTGCTTTTGGCGATGGAGATGCCGGTGCCGACACCTGTCGTTTCGATCGATCCGGTCGGGCGGACAATCACGCGGGTCACGGTATCGAGCGACGGAAGCGGGGTCACATCGCTTAAGCTGGTACCAATGTGGATGCCGCCTCTGTCGCCGGCAATGCGGCCCGCAAGATCGAAATAGACATCCTGAGCCAGCACGAATGATGCGCCCTGGTTCACCAATGCGCCTTGCTCGATCGTGACCGAGGCATGTTCGCCCAGCGCGATCCCGAATCCGTCGAGACTGGTCTCTTCAGCATCGACGGGCGGGCTGACGACAGCGCCCGATTCGACCGTCAGCGTGACACCGCGGGCTCTCGAATCGCCATAGCCGTTGTCGCCCGATTCGCCGGTCACCGTGCCGCGACAGATGGCGACGACATTGTTCTCGACCGCCGGCGAACAGCCGTTCGTCACATTCGGATCGGCGACCGGGATCACCGTGAAGTTCAGCGTCAGATCGTTGCCATCGCCTCCCGCAAGGTCAGCCGACACGTTGAGAAAGGGCAGATCCTCGGTGATACGATTCGCCGAACCGAGGATCGCATCGCTACCGGCGTTATGGATGATAACCGTGCTGAAGGGATCGGCGCTGTCGAGCAGCCCACCGACAGTGTCCAAGATTATGTTCAGTTCGCCGATATCGAGAAGACCATCGACGAACAGCTGGTCGCGATCCGCGGCCGAACCGACATCGACATACAGATCGGCGGAGGACATTGTCAGGCCGTCGAAACTTATCGTGCCGAATTCGCCGGTTTCGATGCCGGGCGAGAGGATACCGCCGGTCATCGTAAAATCACCGAGCGTGCCGTTGCCGCTCAAGAGGAAGCCCCCCGAACTGTTTTCGATATCCGGACTCAGCAGCGTGGCATTGTCGAGGATGACCTGTCCGACAAGGCGGACGTCGCCCGGGAAAGTCCCCGTCCCGGTCAATGTCACCCTGCCGCCGCCTGCCGACCCGCCCCTGAACCGTTCGAAACCAAGGAACTGGTCGCCGATCAGGCTGAGATTGAACGCGTTCTCGCCGTCGAACGTCGCAGGATCGACGGTCAGGATATCCGAAGTGCCGCTTCCGGCAATAACCTGGCCTTGAATGTTATAGCCGGGCCTAAGGCTGACATTGCTGAACCCTGCGAATTGCACGGCAATGCCGTTGCCGCCGATCACGGTCCCGCCGACACTGAGAGACGATCCGGTCTCGAAAAGGATCGCGGTGCCGTCGGTCGATTCCACCCTTGCCCCTGCTTCGACTATGACCCCCCTCGCAGAGGCGATAGCGACGCCGTTCGGGCCATGGCTGGTGACGCGCCCGCCGGGCTGGATGATCACAGCGGCTATATTTTCGGACCTGATGGCTGCGGCCCCGGACCCGGACACGTCGATCGTCCCGAATACCTCCAGCCTGTTCCTGTTGCTGCCCACGAAGGTGCCGAGCAGCAATACGCCCGACACATTGTCGCCATCGGCCGTGATCGAGCCTTCCGCGCCGAGGACGATTTCGTTGCCGATGCCGTTTGTGGTGAGCGCACCCGCATCCACGGCACTGCCGGTCGAGACGATATCGCCGTCGATCTGGAGCACATTGTCGTCGCCGCTCACCGAAAAGACCACCGGGCCCGGCGCGCCCTGCATGGTGGCCGTCGAGCCCAGCGTCCACATGCCGTTCGAACCGTGGACGAGAATGATATCGACATCGCCGCCGAGATCGAAGGTGCCGCTATCGCCCTCGATGCGGATGCCGCCCGTGACTATGCTACCCGCCGCGCTGGTGATCGTCGCGCCGCCGCCGAGGAAAATCGTCTCGCGCCCACCCAGATTGCCGTTGCCGACGATTGCCCCGGTGTCGATATCGACGGTCACATCGGAAGGAGCGGGATCGTCGCCAACGCCATTTTCGTCGGGATTGGGTGCGCCAGCGGTGCAGGTGACTGTCTCGCTGTTAGCGGGATCGTTGCTGGAGCAGCCGGCATGGGCGGGATCGGCAAGGACGAAGCCCGCAGCCAGCATCGCTATCCAGGAGGTGGCGCCGCTCAACACCGACTTGGCCCTGCGCCTATGCGAAACGGCCATTTTGCCCGGTTTTCCGATCTCGATCATCTGTCTGTCCTCCTCGACACGAAGGGCGGAGAAATGGCCCTTCATCATTCAAGGCGCAAAAATCGGGAAAAACGGTTCAGGAAATTTGCGACATTGCAAAAATAATTTTCCGCCGGCTTCGCGGGCCGGAGTCAGCAGCCGGGCAGGGCGGCCAGCATCGGCTCCAGATGTTCGCGGCGGTTGGCGATCGGCAGTTCGGCGGTTTTCTCATAGTCGCGCATGATGCCAACCGCCTCGCGGATGATCGGGCAGGCGTGCGATCGCTCGCCAGCGAGAAGATAGACTTCGGACGCCTCCTGCAGGCGCACCGCCAGCGTCATCGGGCCCGAGACAACATTGCCCGATTTCTCGATCAGCGATCGCTTCAATGCTATCGCCTCGTCGACCAGCGCAACCGCCTCGCGCATCCGGCCCCGCGTCGCCAGTACATGGCCCTTGAAGATAGCGACCTGGGTGAACAATTCCTGCGGCCCGACATCGTTGGGACCGGTCGCCATGCCCTGCCGCGCCAGATCCACGGCCTCGCTGGCGAGCGCATCGGCTCGCGCCACATCGCCGCCGGCGAAGGCCCGCCGGGCAACAGCCTGCAGGATCGTAACCAGCCCGTAAATGTCTTGCGGCGCATTGCCGGTTTGCGCGGCGACCAAGCGGCGAATCGCGAGGGACCGGTCGAGCGCCGTTCTTGCCTCCTCCGGACGCTGGAAATAGCTGTGATAGGCACCCATCATCCGCAGCAGGTCGGCCTCGGCGCGCAGGACCGGCGGCGCTGACTGCAAAGCCTGGGGCAAGTCCTCCAGCCTCTGCAATCCGGACCGGTAAACCGCCCCGGCTGGCTCCGGCTCGCCTTCCCAGGCCAGTGCATTGCCCTCGTGCACATAGGTTAGTATCAGCGCGCCGGCGCTTTCGGCATCGAGGCGCGCAATAGCGTCGAGCAGGAACCGCGCCCGAACTGCACTGGCCTTCGCCGTCTGGAAATTGCCGTCCGAGAAGAGCGCGCTGTCCGCCATCATCGCGAGCACCTGGCCCAGCGAAGCCCGGATGTCGCGCCGTCCGGGACGGGCCGCATGCAGCTCCTCGAGCAGCGCGCGGGAGCGCTCGTAATATTGCTTGGCGCGCGATGTAAGGCCAATGGTGCCGCCACCCGTTCGCGCGCCCACCACCTCGGCCAACCGAAAATAGCCCTGGGCCGCGTCGTAGCGGACATCGACATCGGCATTGCGATCCGACGCCAGCGATTCCAGATAGCGCTGCGCAGTATCGGCGAGCAGCAGGCGCGCGGGTACCGATCCGGGCACGCGGCTAACCTCGTCATAGACGTCAAACATCATCGTCCGGGCAATGGCGCGGGTTTCGGCGAAGCTCTGTTCCGCGCGCGCCCGCTCCCGCTCGACCCGGCTATAGGCCCAGTAGGTGCTGCCAAGCCCGCCGACCAGCAGCAGCACGATCGATGCTGCGATGCCCATTGTGAGCTTCTGTCGCCAGAGAAATTTGCGCAGGCGATAGGAGCGTGCATCCGAAAAGGCCGCGACCGGAAAGTTGCTGCGATGATTGTTGAGGTCGCCGAGCATGTCGCGCGCCGTTGCATAGCGTCCTTCCGGGTCGTTGCAGCAGGCCTTGGCGATGATTGCATCGATTTCCCCGCTGCTTTCGCCCTGTATCAGGAATTCGAGCAGCCGGCCGAGCGAATAGATATCAGACAGCGTGTTGGACGCCGATCCGCGCGCGCGTTCAGGCGCCGCAAATCCGGGGGTGGCGCTGCCTCCCGAGCCGTCCGTCCGCAGTTCCTCTGTATCGTCCGTGGGCCGGGAAATGCCGAAGTCGATCAGCTTGGTCTCGTCATTCTGTTTCACCAGAACATTGGCTGGCGTAAGATCGCGGTGGATGATGAGATTCTGGTGCGCGAACTGAACCGCGTCGCAGATCTGCCCGAACAGGTCGAGCTTGCGATCCAGTGTCGGCTGCTGCTCCTCCATCCATTGTTCGAGGGGCAGTCCCTCGACATATTCCATGACGATATATGGCTCGGCATTTTCGGTTTCGCCGCCATCATAGAGCCGCGCGATATGCGGATGATTGAGCGTCGCGAGAATCTGGCGCTCGCGCCGGAAGCGCTCGGTCAGTTCCTCGGAAAACAGTCCTGGATGAATGAGCTTTATCGCCACGACATGGTCAAAATCACCGGAAATGCGCTCGCCCAGATAGACGGCGCCCATGCCACCACGTCCCAGGCAGCGCAATATGCGGTAGGAGCCGACGCGTTCGGGCGGTTCGCTCTTCAGGATGGTATGTGCACCGCCCGTTCTGAAGGAATCCGAGGCTTTGAGATGGGCGGCAAGCAGCCCGGCGGCCCGCTTGCGCACGGCCGGTGAAAGGTCCGTCCGGCTCTCGATATAGGCACCGGGCGAATCCGGCTGCCGCTCGAGTGCGTCGTCGAGCAGTGCCAGCGCCGCCCGTTCGGACGTGATCGTCAGCGCATCCATGGTCTAACCGGCGAGGTGATCGTGCAGCCAGGCACGAGCAGAGGCCCAGAGACGCTTGACCGTCGATTCCGAAGTCGTGAGGGCCACCGCAATTTCCGCAACCGTCATGCCGCCAAAATAACGCATTTCGACGATGTCGGCGCGCCGACGGTCGATCAGCGCCAGCTTCTCCAGCGCTTCGTTGAGTTCGAGGACGTCCATCGCCGGTTCCGTTTGGCCGATCCCCGTGCAGAGGGTGACGCGATCATGGGCGCGCTTCTGGCTCCGGTTGCGCCGCGCATGATCGATCAGGAACTGCCGCATCAGGGTCGAGGCGAGTGCCAGAATATGCGGGCGGTTCGCCCATTCGATACGCTCGAGCTTGGCCAGGCGCAGCACCGCTTCGTTGACGAGATCGCCTGCCGAAAGCGACCGCCCCGCCTCCGAATGCAGCCGTGCATGGGCTATCATCCTGAGGTCGCTGTCCAGTTCCTTGAACAGCCGGTCGCCCGCATCCACGTCCCCGTCACGCCAGCGATTTGCGTATTGGGTCAGGCTCCCAGCCAATACCCGTCCTCCCTGTTACTGCCCGGCCGCAAACTACCAGTCGGAGGGCAAAGGCGCAATAATCGACTTGATTCGTGCCATCTTGACGGTTCTCATGCGGCCTGACCCGATAGCGGCACCTTATGCGCCTTAAGGGACATGATGGGCTGGCAATGGATTTCAGGAGGGACGACAGTCCGCGGACAACGACATCGCGTGGCCGGACAGGTCAATCAGGACGCTCTTGCCTCCTCCCGGACCGAGGATGGCCGGCAGGTCTTCGGTGCCGTTGCAGACGGTCACGGAGCCCCGCAGCATTACCGGTCGCATGTCGGCGCCAGCCTCGCCGTGGAGGTGGCGCAATCGGTACTCGAAGAAACGGCCGGCTTTCCGGACGACACGGTGGTCCCCTTGCTAATCGGCGAATGGAACCATGCCGTCGACATCCACCGGTTTCGCGATCCGGTGACCGGGAATGTCCGGCATGATACGCGGGGACGTGTGCCCTATGGTACGACGCTGTTGGCGGCGAGGATCGACGAAACGTCCGTTCGGCTCGTCCAGATCGGGGACGGAGCGATATGCATCGGTTACGGCGATGGCCGCATCGAAGTGCCGTTCGAGTATGTGCCGCCTGCCGGGCACCGCGTCGATTCTCTATGTTCGTACGACGCAGTATTGCGAGCGCGCTGCAGGACCATCTCAGATTCCTTGAGACCGGATTTTGTGATGCTGGCAACCGATGGGTTTACCGAGAGTTTCCGCGAGCGGGACGCAATTGGTGAGGCGGCGAACCGGTTGAGGGATTTTATCGGAAGCGATGAGATGGATATCAACAAAGCGCTTTTCGAATGTCTGCGAAACATGGCGGAATGGGGTAACGGCGATGACAGCACTATCTGGTTGGCCATGCGCACGGATAGCTGTCGGACAGGGGCAAATCGTTCGGATACCAGGGCGAACCCATGATCTGGACGTCTGCTTTCGGCGATAGCCTAGAGACTATTATGTGACTGAGATGAGGGCGCGAAGCTGCCATTTCGAAGGACCGCGATCTGAGTCCTCTGAACCGTTTCGATCACCCGTTCGCGCACCAACGCACATCCCTTTTCATGACCTGATCACGCCCCTGTCCGGCCGCGGCCAGGCCGACAACCCGCACGCTTTCCGGGCCGTGTTGGCGCGTTGAGCGCGCCTGCCCGCACCACCCCTTCGCGTGAGGTTTCCCTCGCTTTCGCTCGGTGCAGTCCTGTCCCCGGCCGGACCTTGCGGGGCTCAGTCAAAGGGATGTTCCCTTGGGCGCAGAAATGAGCTTCGAAAGGTCAGAACCATGAAGAATACCGTCACCCTCGTTGGCTTCGTCGGCAACACCCCCGAGGTCCGCGAAACTAGGAGCAACGCCACCGTCACCACCGTCTCGCTGGCGACCAGCCGCAGCTTCAAGGACAGCGAGGGCAACCGTCAGAGCGAGATCGAGTGGCACCGCATCACCTGCTTCAACGGGATCGGCAAGAGCGTTGCCGAGCACGTCGCCAAGGGCGCGATGATCATGGTCACCGGCCGCATCCACTATAGCAAGTGGACCGATGACAGCGGCACCGATCGGTACGGCTGCGAGATCATCGCCGAGCAGGTCGACTTCCTCGCCAAGGCGAAGGAAGCGACCAACAAAGAACCCACGAAGCGGCGCTCGAAGTAGCGCCACCGCAACCGCAGCGCGGTTCGATAAAGGCGCTCCGGCGGTATCCGCCGGGGCGTCCGTTCTATTGCTATCTGAGCCCTTCCGCCAGTCCCACCACGGGCGGGGAGTTTTCGATGCCTGTGAGTCCAGGGCGGCTTCTGAAAACCGCAGAAGTGCGCCAAAAACAGGCCGCAGTTTTCGCCCAATGAAGGCTATTTGGTAGCCAAACGCCGATTTTCGGGCATTTCCTGCCACATCCCGGAAACGCCCGGTTGCTCTCGCTCCGGAAATAATCGCTTTCATTCAGTGATTTGAACGTTTCCGCGTCATTGTCGAATCCGCCTCCGCAGCTTGGGACTTGACAGCACACCCTACGCAGCGGGCTGCCGAGTAATATCCATTCAAATTCATAATCTTATATCCCAGAATCAACCTTGGCCCCAAACAATTTGACCATGATTTATGGGGTAGATTCACAAATCATCTATAAATCATTTCGACTTAAGGTATTGGATAATTGTGATTAAATTGAACCAAACTGCAATTTGCCAACGATTTGCATTTTTCGCGCATTTCAAAAAATAAATCTGATGCAAATCAAATGATTTGAATAACCTCAAATATGGCGAGACGAGCATTGTCAAAGGCCTGGTTGCATCTGACAGCGAGCGATTGGGCGCGGCACATTAACCCCGAAGGCTGGCTTACTCCAAAACGTCATTTTATTTCCCCCACTTTACTACGTACGAACCACCCAATCTTGTTGGGTTTTTGATGTTATTAGATTGGACTACCGGTAGCAGAGCTCTTTTCCTTCTAAACACTCTTGTGATCATGCCAATAAGAATAGTCGACCCTTTAATGATCAGACCAAATCTTTAAAAAGGGCTTGTATGTTGGATAATCAGACATTATATATGAGATATGTAGATATTTCACGCAGAGGTTTTATGGCTACAGTCGCTTCATTATCGCCGAAAGTTAAAGCATTTCCAAAAACCGAGGTCATAAGGGCTTTAACCGACGAACTGCTCCAAGTGGCACAATCTGAGGCAGGAATTCGCGGGGTCGCATTCCCATCTTCAGAATCTGCAGCGATGAAAGTGCCGGTTCCAATGGATTCCTTGACGGTCGTCGATGCGCTTTGCGTCCTCGACCCAATCGTTGGTTTCAAACCTAAGGAGAGTATCGTTCAGATGGGCGGCTATGATTCCGTGGCAGACGCGCTGCACAATATGATTCCGAAACTGGAACAGGCCTGGGAACGCAAGAAGGGATCGAAAAAATGAGTATTGTCGCAAGAAGTCACGACGACGATGACGCCGAACGCAAACGTCTAGGAGACCGCTTGCGTGAAGCGCGCAAATATCTCGGTCTTAAACAGGAAGAAGTGGCCGCCTATCTTAAAATTCCGCGCACAGCGCTGACCGACATCGAGAATGGGCAGCGGCGCGTTGAAGCCATCGAACTAACCCATCTCGCCCGGTTGTATCGTCAATCAGTCGCCTATTTCACGGGCGAAGACGAGGCCTCGGCAACACTGCCAGCGGACGTCGCGCATCTGGCGCGCCGTGTAGCGGACCTGTCTGCGCCCGACCGGGAGGAACTCGGCCGTTTCGCCGAATATCTTCGCTCCCGGACCAGCGGCGAGCAAGGCTGAGACATGGCGACTAACTATGCAAGCGCCGTTCGGAACGGGGCAATGGAGGCAGGACGCCTTCACCGAACCCTTGGATCGCGGGAACTTATCGAACGCCAAGCAGGCGCCATCGATGTATTTGGAGCTATCCTGGGGCTGGACGTGCCACTGCTGTTCCGACCGCTCAAAGGCCTGTTGGGCGCATTTATGAATGAGCCCATACCAGGTATTCTGATTACCACAGAGCGTTCCATGAGCATCCAGCGGTTCACAGCCGCGCATGAGCTAGGACATTTCTCTTTCGATCACCAACCGAGTCTCGACGACGAGACCGTATTGCGCCGGATGCCCAATTCTCCAGAGCCGACCGGGCAGTTCCAGGAAACCGAAGCAGATGCGTTCGCTGTCGCCTTCATGCTGCCCAAATGGCTCATCTTGACTCATTGCTCGCGCCAAGGCTGGCAAATATCTGATTTACACGATCCGCATGTTGTTTATCAACTCTCGCTGAGGATAGGTGCAAGCTACGAGGCGACATGTCGCACTTTGGTTCGCTATCGTCTGATATCACCTGGAGACATGGAGCGTCTGCGCAAGGTCACGCCGCGTTCGCTCAAGACTAACCTGCTGATGGACTTCGAGCCGGAAGACTATCACCGCGACGTCTGGTTGCTGACAGAGCGTGACGAGGGAATGCGGATCGACGGCAGCCGTAACGATCTGTTTGTATTGCGGCTCAAGGAACATAGCAGTGGCGGCTTCGTCTGGAATTTCGACCAACTCGTTGCCAGCGGCTTTGCGATCGTACGGGATGTTCGCGAGGAGGTCGATAGCGATGGCGTCGGAAACCCTGTTGTAAGGCAAATCACTGCGGCTCCCGAAGCGGCACCGCGTGGGCAGTTTCAGATCAAGGAATATCGGCCTTGGCAACCGTTGCCGCCACTTTCGCAGCTCACTCTTGATTACGACCTGACTGGCCCGGAACAGGAAGGGCTATCGCGAGCCGAACGCCGCCGCTTGTTGGAGGCAGCATAGACCGAGAATGATCACCGTTGAAACCGATCTTCGGCCATTGTTCGGGCCTGTTCGCGATCAGGGATCGCGGCCTACTTGTCTGGCATTTGCGGCTAGTGATGCGCATGCAGGGCTTCGCCCCAATTGGGCCGAACTTTCATGCGAGTATGCGTTTTATCACGCACAGATGCTGTCTGGTCGTTCGCCTCAAGTGGGCGCAACGCTTCCGTCGATGCTCGATACACTGCGCAATCAGGGCCAGCCCGCGGAACAGGACTGGCCGTATTTAGCGAACTCGCCATCCGATCCAGTCGCGTGGGCACCGCCATCTACCGTCGGTATCTGCTTCAAGCGCAACGGTCAGATGTCAGCCGATCCCGTGAATGCAATTATCGCTAAGCTTTGCAGGCAAAATCCCGTCCTGTTGTTGACTAGGCTGTCGCCATCATTTTTTGCGCCTACACCGGATGGAATTGTCAGCCCCAAGCAAGGCGAGCATCCTGATCCAACTTTGCGTCACGCAGTCATTGCAGTCGGCCACGGCGAGATCGGCGGCGCTCCGGCAATTTTGGTTCGCAACAGCTGGGGCGCAGCTTGGGGTCTTGGTGGTTATGCCTGGCTGACCGAGAGCTTTTTGACGCCGGGCCTTTTTGCGACCGCTATTCTATTGGAGGAAGTCGATGTATCTCCCGATCCCGCCACAACCTGATTGTGTTTCTGCCTGGCTTGAAGCCACGAAGATGGTCGACAAACAGACCGGACACGAGGCGCACAATGTCATCATTGATGTGGCCGACCCCACGGCACGGGCAACGCTTGCCGATCCCTCGGTTGCTGTCGTAGATGGTTTTCTATCGGAATGGGGACAAAAGCCGATTGAAACCGTGGCGAATACTATCTTTCCTGCCAGTCTCTATCACCGGTTCGGCGCGCCGCTATTTTTCGATCGTTTCCGGGACAACGTTTTGCCTCGCGTGTCTCGCTCTGGAAAATGGTCCGGCTATTATTTCGAGCGCATGATGCAATTGCCGCAGGCGAAGGGCGAGCCCCTCAACCAGATCTGGGACATCGTTGAGCGTATCCGTGATCCCAAGGTCAGTGCGCTCAACAAATTTGAGCTCAGTGTCTTCGATCCGGTCCGCGATGTCGACAAATCAACATATGGCGGTCAGTGTTTGAGCTTTGCCAGTTTGAAGATCGTCGGTCGCAAAAATGACCGAAAAATTGGGATGACCGCGCTTTACCGCAATCATTTCTACATCGAGAAACTGTTGGGCAATCTGATTGGCCTGGGAAGGCTGATGGCCTTTATTGGCAAGGAAGCAAATATCGCGGTGGGTCCTCTGACAATCGTCTCGACTCATGCCACAATTGATCAACCAGAAAAAAATAAAGTCAGATCAAAGCGCGGTGACATCGAGCAATTGCTGAAAGACGTTGATCAGGCAAACATGGTCTTGGCGTCTGCTGCATAACGCTCGCTCAGCGGCAAGGTTGGTTCGGAAACGGCGTCGCAATCTTCCACCCCATAGATCGAATACATGCCTGCAATAAACTCGCACTGCCCGCCGTAGCTGGGGTGTCGAACCGGACACACTGGAATGTCTAGCCCGTTGAGCGCCAGCTGCGCATCGCGGCCGATGGCGACGATCTGGCGCGGACGAAGCATGGTCATGAGCGCCTCCAATAGCGGCCAGGTCGCTTCTCGCTCCGCGCGGCTATGGCAGCGATTGGACATGGCATCGTCTGCGGCATGTGGATGGAATGGAAAGACATTCCATAGCATTACCGGTTGATCGATCTGCCGCAATACGCGCCATATGATTGCGGCGGTCCGTTCGGCGACAGCCGGACCCTGCGTCGCACGATCAAATGAAACTCCGCCCATAAGCGTGCCAGCTTGGTCGAGATGGACTTCATCTGTCAGTGGTATGCCCGTCCGCCGCCCCCCGCGATAACCAAGATCACGCGCAATCCAGATTGTCTCGGCGCGCGCATCCATCGCCGCCTCCAGCAATTGTGTCAGATTATGGCGACGACGTTTGGCAGCATCTTTGCGGTCATGGACTACGCAATGGTCTCCCCACGGATTGAATACTGATGGCGTGCTATATTCTGAAAGCCGGTCGACAAATTTTCTAGGGGTCATAATGGAAGCTCCTTTGCCCGTAGTCGCCGATTGGAAAAATCGATCTGAATCCGGCCACGCCTGTGTTTTTGAAGAAATCGAAATGCTTGATACCCTTGCAGGATTGCCTCTTCCCACAGCCACAGAGGACACCGATCCGCTTCGTAGCCGCCGACGAAATCCCGAACATGCTTCAGCATATCCAGCGGCAAGCCGCCTGTTTTGACACCCTCGAAAAAATCCAGCTTTTGAGCGTGACCAAAGATCCACGAGGTAACTCCTTCTTCGATCAGAATCGCTCGTGCCCCATCCTCGGCTTCGTCAAGTTTGGGATCGCTTTTTCGCTTCAATCGTAGCAAGGCCCGAACGACGGGTGACCAGCCAAGAACGGCGACGTGAGCGTAGTGGAACACGTCATGGAATCTGTAGTCGTCGGGTTCAAGCGCATTGTCCGTTAACCGGTCGCCGACAAAAACACCACTCGATTTTTGGTAGACATATACGTTCTTGCGGACCGTGCGCTCGAATACATCAATGGTCAACCGCCGCGGTAACTGTTCTTCGATGTCCATGTCCGCATCGAATGCTGGCGGATAATTGCGCTCGCGCGGCCATCGGTCGAAAATTTTATGAAGATTTTTAATTGCTGCGATTTCGAGTGTGACGCCGGCATCATTCGCGGCTTCAATCAGCTGTTGCATGACTTGAGTTAATCGGTCCAGCAGACGCGCTTTATCCTTGAGTACACCCGACTGATATTCGTTTACGAGTAGTCCGATCTGACCAGCCATAGCCAGAAGCCGATGTTCGAACTTGGTGGTAGGCTCCTTGCCGATTGGAATTTGGGCAGGTTGCAACGCATGAAAGGTAAGCTCGGCGGGTGCTAACTTTGCCTTCCCATTTGCTGCATTGGCCGCGATCGTACTCAGTGAAATTTGGCTTCGGCGAGCGATCGATGCCACATACCAAAGAACATCACCCAGTTCTTCGGCAACCGCATCGGCATATCCGAGATAAGATGCCTTATCGCGCTGCTTCTTCTTAACTTCGCTGAGTAGGCTACCGGTTTCACCAAATACACCGAGCATCGAAAAACTGAGCGCCTGTTTGCCCTTTCGTTGATCGGTGAGTGCAGCCTGCCGCGCATATTCGTCGATCGTGAGTGGAGTGAAATTGTCGCTCATAAGCTGCGCTTCCTTCGATCACAAATCGCATCTGACGGAACATTTATTCCGTAGGCTTTGAGAGCTCTGAGAACCACCATCCGGACCGGTTCTCGGTCATTAAGCGCCTTCAGCCCGAGATCATATTTGGTTTCGGTAGGCACTTGAATTTGCAGATGCTCTTCATGCTCCGCCCGTTTCGATACAGTTTTCATGAAACCTATTAATCATAATTTCATGAAATTAGCAAACAATGTTCGGAAGGGTTGATTCAGGTCAGTACGGTATTGAGCCATTTTGCGAAGATGCAGGGTGAAATGGGGCGATTATGATTTTTGCATTCTCAATTCTGAAACAATCATCGACGCGTTCAACAAAATCCGGATTTCTTCCAGGTTGCATTCAAGATCGCTTGTAAGTTCAGAAATCTGCTGCTGATCGGCCTTGGAAGACTGACCTCTCACGGCGATTTCATGAGCATCTTCGAGCCGTGCCGTAATGAGCGCAAACAGGGCGCCTCGCACTTTGATCGCATCAAATTTGTCATCGCTTTCCATGCTCCCAACAACGCTCGTTTCCTCGCGCAAGTCCAGTAGCAGCTTTTGACTAATTACAAATAAACCACTGGACTGCAGCGTTTGTTCGAGCATTGCTGTTGTTGTCGCAGGGCAATGTTCGCGACGTGCCGCAGGGTCATTTTGGACCCGCGGCTCGGGTCAGTGGAAGCCCTGGATCCTCCAGCGCCATACTGGAGAACCCCAATGCCAACTACAAAACCCCAAACCAAGTCCGACACCGTTATCGCTCTGCTGGATCGAGCCAAAGGCGCAACGCTGGACGAAATATGCAAGGCGACCAGCTGGCAGCCCCATAGTGCCCGCGCCTTTTTGACCGGTCTGCGTAAGAAGGGTCTTGTTCTTGCCCGGGAACAGGGAGCGGATGAAGGAACCGTCTATCGCATGATATCCCCTCCATCCGCAGAGGATGCATCTTCATGAGCAATCTGGATAGTCGATTGTCACAACTTTCCAGCATGCCGCCAGCCCAGCTTCGATCCTTATGGCGCGATACCTTCCGCAAACCTGCACCAGAAGCAGCACCAGATCTTCTGCGCCGGTCTATCGCTTGGCGGTTGCAAGAGCGCATGCATGGTGGACTGACGCCATCTGTCAAAATGCGGATATCAAAACTGCAAAAGAAGCTGGCGAAATCCAACCTGGCTGGAATGCCCCCTGAAATCGCACTCAAGCCAGGTACAAGACTTGTGCGAACATGGAATGGCAAAAGCTATCACGTGCTGGTCGGTGACGAGGGTTTTGAATATGACGGCAGACAATTTGGTAGCCTCAGCCACATTGCCGAGGAGATAACAGGCGCCCACTGGTCCGGTCCCCGCTTTTTTGGATTGAGGAAGCGAAGCGGATTCAAGCCCAAGGCCATGATTGATGCCTGAGGCGAAGAGTAAAACCCGCTGCGCCATCTATACTCGCAAATCCACCGAAGATGGTTTGGAACAGGATTTCAACAGTCTGGATGCACAGCGCGAGGCATGTGCAGCTTACATCTTGAGCCAGACGCACGAGGGATGGGAAGGGACATTAGAACTCTACGATGATGGCGGTTTTAGCGGTGGGTCCATGGAAAGGCCGGGCCTCAAGCAACTTCTGCAGGATGTGATCGCCGGTAAGGTCGATGTCATCGTAGTCTACAAGGTCGATCGACTAACCAGATCACTGGCGGACTTTGCCAAGATCGTGGATATCCTGGACGAGCATGATGCCAGCTTTGTGAGTGTCACCCAGTCGTTCAATACGACCACCAGCATGGGGAGGCTTACGCTCAATGTTCTCCTGTCCTTTGCCCAGTTTGAGCGTGAGGTTACCGGCGAGCGGATCCGCGACAAGATCGCCGCCTCCAAGAAAAAGGGCATGTGGATGGGCGGGCCAGTTCCTCTTGGATATGAACTTGGTGACCGCAAGCTTGTGGTCAACAAGCAGGAAGGGGAGACCGTGCGTCACCTGTTCCGGAGATATACCGAACTTCAATCCGTGCCTCAGCTGGTCGATGAACTTGCGGCACAGGGATATCGCACCAAGGTCCGTCCTTACAAAGATGGCCGGCAGATTGGCGGCGTTGCATTCCGCACCGGCGCACTTAGCCAGCTTCTCAAGAACCCAATCTACACCGGCAAGGTCCGGCACAAGGACAAAATATATGCAGGCGAACATGAAGCCATCATTGACCAGCCATTGTTCGATGAGGTGCAGAGTATTTTTACCGCCAACCGCAGCGACAACGCCTTGGGCAAGAAGTCCAGCAACCCAAGCTTGCTGTCAGGCCTGATCACTGATCCTGACGGACGGCCTATGACCCCAACGCATGCTTGCAACGGATCGAAGCGATTTCGCTATTATGTGACGAGACTTGAACCGGGCGATGACAAGAACCTGGTCTGGAGGTTGCCATCGGGAGAGATCGAAAGACTGGTCGCAGACACACTAGCGAAGGCAATTGCTGATACTGCGCCAGTTTCGGGCGAGGCCAATATCATCCAGGATCAAATGGCCGCGAAAAGCGAGATCGCTGAACTGCTTCAGAATGCTGCCATTCACGAGAAGCGCCAGATATTGCTAGATCACAAGGTTAAGGTACACATCCTGAAAGAGCAGGTCATCCTCAGCTTCAAGCCTCACGTCGAAGCGGAGCGAGCAGAAGTCTGCATTGATGCAAAGCTGGCCAAGCAGGGAAGGGAACTGAAATTTACCATTCCGCCCACCAATGCGAATATCAAGCCGACCCCCAATGCCACATTGCAAAAGCTGGTTGCACAGGCCGTCGCGGCACAAGACCTTCTCCTCACCGGCACGCCCAATCCAGCACTTTCAGACTACAGCAGCCGGTACCTCGGACAGCTGGTTCGTATCTCCTGGCTTGCGCCAGATATCATCGGAGCCATCATGGATGGAACGCAGCCGGTCAATCTGACCGGCCGCAAGCTTACGCGCGCCAATGCCATCCCGCTCGATTGGCCGAGTCAGAGGAAAATGTTCGGGTTTGCCTGAACGCTCAGCCCAAAATCTCAATGTGCATCTGACAGCCACGAAATGGCCCCCTGAGACGATGGGCCATATTGGCACCATTCCGTCACCGACAAACCGTCTCTGGTCGCAGAGGCGATGAGGGGCCGTCAGGTAAGCTACGGGAATATAGGCATTAATTATGCCATATCGAAGCATGTGCAGAGACGGTCGAAAATGGGAAACTGAGTGGTGCGCGACGCAGTCCGTAGCGAACTGGTCTCGTTCTTAGATCCCTGCATAACAGCGACTCTACAGCGATTTCGCGTAATATTTGCCCGAAATGCCCTTTTCTGGCTTTGTGATGGTCGCTGTTTACGTCGGTTCTACCTCAGAATTCGCTATTCGGCAGAACAAGGCGAAAATTCTTGGAAACAGTCCGTTCATTTTGGTGAATAGTGAAATTTTGACGCCTCGGTTGCGCTGCAGCTCACCTGAGCAGGCGCCTGCAAACCCTGAAATGAACCATCGATTTTTGATCGTTGGGTCAAAAGCAGATGGTCACCGCAGACTGTTTGCCGTTGCCGTTACTCCCAAGCCGCGAGCAATCACGGCAATATCGGCAAATCTGCACACCGTGACATAATAGGATTAAACGTGGTGCTTTGGGAGGATAAACAAGACTATCGATCCTGGGTGCGAGAAATGATATGTATGTCATGAAAGAAGAATCGCATGGCCGCCCCGCGTACCAATGACCCACTAGGCGTTTCGGATACACCGAGCTATGTGACCGACCCTGCACGCGGAGCTGAAATAGTAGATCGCTGTAGCAGGGGTGTCGCTCATATCCTCGACAATTACCGCCGGTGTTATACCTATTTTGGGAGCTATGCCGCATTTAACAAAGATCTCGCACGCCTGAAAATCGCGGTTTTTCGAAAGTACAAACCGAGCAAGCCGGAGAGTCGGCTCCATCCCATGCTCGAAACGTGTATTAATATGGAGGCTAGGCGCTTGGCCGAAGTTCGCAGCGGTTCAAATGAAGAACAGCCAACCGATCGGGAGAAGTTTATTGCTTGCCGCAAGGTAGCCAGCAAGCTTTCCCCGAAACGGGGCGCACCCCCAAACAATTTGCTGAAGCACCACGTCGCCGGAATGATGGCGCTCATACAGGAAACCATCGGCAAGCCGGTGATGGCCAACACGAAGCCCGCAGATATTTATGGCCCAGTCATCTATGGGAAAGTGCCGCAATTCTGCTTTGCAAAATTCCAGGAAATTGATCGCGCTGCGACCACTACGGCGATCGCCAGACACATTGAAAGCTTGCGCAAAGAATTTGCCGGCAAGCCCATGCCCTTTCATGATTTCTTTCCTTTGTTTGAAGCAAAGGTTGAATTTGGTGATCGTAACATACCGCTGCCGAGCGGACAGTTGCTTGAGACTATGCAGCCCAATTTCCCGATTTATTGCTCCTAACCAAGACCGTCCGAATAGTGATTAGAGGATCCTCACATCAATTGAGGAGCCTTTCAAATGCCATTCCACAAAAAATACCAGAGCAAATATCTGGCGACCACGTCGCTTAACCCCAACCCCTGCAACGCACAAAAGCATAGCGACAAGCAGATAGCGCAGCTCGCCGCGAGCATCGATGCGTTTGATAGCCTTGCGCCGTTTGTCATCGATACAAGGCTGATGATCGTGGCAGGCTCCGGCCGCTGGCTTGCCTCCAAGAAGCTCGGATTTCCTGAAGGCCGGCTGATCCACGTGAAGTTCACGGATGAGAAGCAAGTGGTAGCCTTTGTACTCGCCAGCAACCGGTTGAGTGAAATCTTCCTCTCATCAGAGAGGAGAATTTAACATGACCAAGTCATCTCATCAAAGCGGCACGCCGAACCAAGGCCCGCTTGCCGCGATGCCGGCAGACCCGCAAATCATGAACCACCCGCGCATCGAGCAGCTCCCGACCTCTTCGCTTCGGGAGAACCCCAACAACGCCCGCACCCATGACGAGAAACAGTACGCTTCGCTGGAGGCGGCCATCCGCAAGTTCAGCTGGCTCGTGCCAGTCGTGGTCGATGCCAACCTGATGATTTTGGCCGGCAATGCACGATTCGAAGTTGCCAGGCGCATGGGCCTCGAGACGGTTCCATGCATCAGGGCAGATCACCTCAGCGAGACCGACAAGCGTGCGTTCGCACTCGGCGAGAACCAGCTCGCGCTGGTCAGCGGATGGAACCCGGAGCTCCTGCAAAAGGAACTTGATGCGCTGTTCAATGTCGGTTTCGAGATCGAGACGATCGGTTTCTCGACCAAAGATCTCACGATCGCGCCGGTTCCTCAAAATGCCGAAGAGGATGACAGCATCCCGCCGGTCACCGAGCACGCGGTCACGCAGCCGTGCTATGCCTGGCGCGTTGGTCCGCATATTATTGTCCAGGGCGATTCGCAGACGGCGGAACCGTTCGAAAAGGGACTGCAAGGCCGCCTCGCCGACATGGTCTTCGGGGACCTGCCCTATAACTTGCCGGTAGACGGGTTCGTCCGGGGGAAGGGCGGCAAAAACCGCTTCCGCGAGTTCGCCTTTGCATCGGGCGAATTGAATCGCCCTGAGTTCACGGCATTTCAGCGCGCGATCTTCCGCAACTGCGCCCGGTTCTCCAAGCAGGCCTCGATCCATTTCCAGTGCATGGATCATAGACATATTCGGGAGATCCTTGATGCAGCCGACGGCGTCTACACCGAGTTCAAGCAACTGATCGTATGGGATAAGCAGGCGGGCGGACTCGGCTCATTTTATAGATCGCAATATGAACTGATCTTCGTGTTCAAGTCGGGCCGGGGCAAGCACACCAACACATTTGGCCTTGGCCAGCACGGAAGATTCAGGACCAATCTGTGGACATATCCCGGAATCGGCGCGATGGGCAAGGGGCGAGCGAAGGAACTGGCGTGCCATGCCACGCCCAAGAGCATCCCGATGGTGATGGACGCGATCCGTGACTGCTCGCTTCCCGGCGAACTGATTCTGGACCCGTGCCTGGGATCGGGTGTCACCGCGATTTCCGCTCACAAAACAGGCCGGGTCTGCGTCGGTATAGAGATTGATCCGCTCTATGTCGATGTTGCCGTCAAACGGCTCGCAGCGGTGACAGGCATTGAACCTATCCTCGAGGGCGATGGACGCACTTTTGATGAAATCGCTGCGACCCGCGGCATCAGTGTGGAGGATTGAGCCATGGCGCGACATACCAGAAAACCCCCAAAGGGTCCTTATGACCCCAAGAAAGTGGGATACCGCAATCCTCCGAAGAAGCACCAGTTTCCAAAGGGACAATCCGGCAACCCCAGGGGGCGCCCGTCGGGCTCAAAAGGCCTCAGGACCGATCTGAAACAGGTGCTCGGGACCATCCGCACGATTGTAATCAACGGCAAGGAGATTACGGGCCGGAGCCAGTGGCTGATGCTCGAAGCCTTGGCCATGCGCGGTTCTCATGGAGATCTGAAGGCGATAGCCCAGCTCTTGCCTCTCATCCTGCAAGTTCTGGGCATTGAGGACCAGGATGTTGACACCAACCGATTGAGCGCGGCCGACGACGCGATGCTTGATCGCATGATGGAAAGATGGGGTCTCGCAGGTAAAAAGACGCCGCCCAAATCTAGGGTCCAGCGCAGGCCAAAGCGCAAGACCGATCCCAAGGCGCGCAAGCCTGGTCCCGGGACGCGGGCGCCCCGGAAGCCGGGGTCGGGAGGCTCCGATGGTTAGGGCGCCGCTGATCAA
>Ga0209346_1000470_pt1 | contig 35328 bp, 43 predicted proteins | sample AutmiccommunBRH9_FD_187381 | JGI IMG/M metagenome (GOLD analysis project Ga0209346, IMG submission 187381) | Deep subsurface microbial communities from Mt. Terri, Switzerland - Autotrophic microbial communities BRH/9 (SPAdes) (version 2) | ecosystem: Environmental > Aquatic > Deep subsurface >...
GAGAAGGGCAAAGCGGATGCGCGCAAGGGCGGCGCTGGCGAAGCCGCTGGCCGCGCGGACAAAGGGGCGGGCAAGGCAAAGGAGCGATCGCCGAACGGCGCTGGCCCGGACGCCCGGTCTGCCGGCAAGATGGACGCCGCCAAGGACAGAAAACTCGCATCCCCGGCAAACAAGCCGGTGCGCGCCGATCGCAAGAGCGACCAGCGCGGCAATAGTGACCGGGCGGCAAATATTCCGCGCGGTCAGGAGGAACGCGGCGACAATATGCGGCTACGTATCCTGGAGAACGGCCGCTATGTCTGGCGCGAACCAGCCTTTCGGGGCTGTCCTCCGGGCCTTGCCAAAAAGAACAATGGCTGCCTTCCTCCCGGTCAGGCCCGCAAGCTGGGCGGCAGGGATGACCAGGCAACGCGCTGGCTCCGTTATTCCAGCTGGTTTGGCGGCAATCGCGGCGATGACTGGCGTTACAATGATGGCTATGCCTTTCGTGTTGATCCGGCGACAGGTCTTGCCGGAACCATCCTGCCGCTCCTGGGCGGCGCCCTGTCCAGCGGCAATGCATGGCCCCAGGGCTACACCGACAACCGGCTTTCGCCTTATCAAGCGCGCTATTTCGGATCGGGTGCCACCGACGGCTTCCGCTATGCCGATGGTGCGGTTTTCAGGGTCGATCCCGAAACCCGGATGATCGGTTCCATCGCCGGCCTGTTGACGGGCGACAACTGGAATGTCGGCTCGCCGGCACCGCGGGGATATGAACTGTACAATGTTCCCTATGATTACCGCGACCGCTATGCTGACAGCGCATCGAGCGCCTATCGCTACAATGACGGCTATGTTTACGAAATGGATCCGACCACCCGGCTGGTCCGTCAAGTTATCGAACTGGTCGTATGATGGCGCACAGCAACAGATCCCGTCGTCCGGCAGTCCAGAAATTGTCGATGGTTGTCGCGCTTGCCGCCATGCTGGGGGCCTGTCAGGGCAGTGACGAGCCAGCACCCGAAAACGGTGGTGTCGAAGCCGCTGCAGACGGTGAAATGGTAACGACCGCTCTTGGCGATGCCGCCGACCTGTCAATATCAACAAGGCTCCTCGGCACGGCCCAGCTGGGAACAGCGCTGGACGGGGAAGGCAGCTACACCGTCTTTCTGCCGGTTGACGATGCCTGGCAGTCTCTCGAGAAGGCCGAACTCCAGGCCATCGAAAGCGCGGACAACCGGCCGCAGCTGATTGCCGTCCTGCGGCAGCATATTGCGCCAGGCTATGTCCTTGATTCGGATCTGGAAAAGGGCCTGGCGGAGAAGGATGGATCGGTGACATTGACAACCATGGGTGCAGCGCCAATCACCTTGCACCGCGACGGTCAGGCGATCACGCTCGGGCAGGGCCAGGATGCGCCGCGCATAGTCGGTGCGCCGATTGTCGCCGGAAATGATGTGGTCTATCGCATTGATCGTATCATTCCCCCGCCCGGTTGAGATGCTGAAAGCGCCGCGGGACAGGGCAAGCACCATGATATCTCCCGATCTGCGCAAGTCGCTCCCCCTCGGGCCATGCGCACGGCCTGAGCGGGATCGGTGAATATCTCGTTCCGGCTGGTTCTGCTTGTCATCGCGCTGGCGCTGTTGCTGCGCGGCTATGAATGGCTTTCGCGGGATTACCGCATGCCCTGGACGCCGCTTTCGCTGGCGGCGCCGATCGGCCCGTTCACCACCCGGAAAATCGACGCGCTCGCTGATGATACTCCGCAATGTCACCGGCTTCTCGATGAGGCCGCCATTGGTTATTCACCCTTGCCGCCCGTCGATGCCGGTCCCGACTGCGGCTATGACAATGGCGTCGCGCTAAGCCAGGACCGGGCCCGGGATATTTCCTACAGCCCTCCCGCCGGGACGAGCTGTCCGATGGCGGTCAGCTTGGTCCTGTGGGAAAAGCAGATCGTCAATGCCGCGGCTCGCCGGCATCTGGGAGCGATGGTGGAGGGAATCGTGACCTATGGCAGCTACAGCTGCCGGCGGATCGGCGGCGGGCATACCGGCAATTTCAGCGAACATGCCGCGGCCAATGCGATCGATATTGCCGCCTTCCGCTTGGCCGACGGACGGACGGTCTCGGTTGTCGGCCACTGGGAAGCGGATGACGAGCGGTCCCGCTTCCTGAAGGATGTGCGCGACGGCGCCTGCACGCTGTTTGCGACCACCCTGTCGCCGGATTATAACAGGGCGCACGCCGACCATCTGCATCTCGACCAGGCGCGGCGGGGCGGCTCGCGATACTGCCGCTAGCGCCGGGCCCTGTTGCACTCGGGATCGATGTTCGGTCATGCTGCAAGGGGCAGCCACGGAGGAGAAGAGCTTATGTTTGTTGCGGCCTACTGGTGGAAAGTGCATCCCGGCAAGGAGGAACAGTTCCGCACCGCCTGGCGGTGCGGGACGCAGCTTATCCGGGAGAAATATGGCAGCCTGGGGTCCCGGCTGCACCGCGACCGGGACGGGCGGTTCATCGGCGTTGCCGAATGGCCGGACGAAGCCGCCTGGCAAAAGGCGTTTGACGCCAAAATGGCCTATGATGACCCGGAAACGCGGCAGGCTTTCGTCGACGCGATCGCCGATAGCGCCGAGGAGCCGCTGCTGCTGATGGAGGTTACCGACGATCTGCTGGACCGCGAAGGAACATGATTAGCCGATTGAAGGGACATCCGGCCCGGTAATCCGGGGTCGATCTGGTGCGGATTCCCTGCACCTGATCCGTTTCGGACGCTCAGTCCGCCTTCTTGGTATAGGGCACGAATTCGCCAAAGGCGCAGCTGCCCATCGATGTTCTGGTGCTGCGGTCGATCAGCTGGACAATCTCGCCCCGGCAGAGCGAGGATGTCGGCTTGCTGTAGGACAGGATGCTGCCGTCGGCGTTTTGGCATCCGCCATATGGCTTGTTGACATAGATCGTCTTGGCATTGCGCCCGGAATCAAAAATCAGGATATCGTCGCTGATCACCGTCATGTTGCGCTGGTCGTTGCGGGTGATGCAGGATCGCGGTTCCCCTGCGGTACGTCCCGCGAGACGCTGGTCCAGCTTGGCCTGCTGTTTCTCGGTGAGCTCGATTTTCTCGCCGCTGACGGCCGGCGCGCTTAGCAGCATCGCGATCGGGATTGCGAAAAGCAGTTTCTTCATGATCTCTCTCCTGTTTTCGGTACACTATTGACCAACCGGTAAACAGGAAGCGGGCTGAACCGGGAATGAAGCTGGTTCAGAAATTGTCCTTGGCGGTTCGTCTCGCGGCCAGCTCCTCGGCCGAAGCCGCCCGCATGAACGGGTTTGTCGCGCGTTCCAGCCGGATCGTGGTCGGCACCGTGGCTTCGCCGCGCGCGCGCAGGGTCAGCACCTCGGCCATCCGTTCCTTGACCGCCAGATTGTCCGGCTCGGCGACCAGCGCATATTCGCCGTTGCTCTGGGTATATTCATGCGCGCAATAGACTTTCGTGCTGTCCGGCAGCGCCTCCAGCTTGCGCATATTGTCGTACATCTGTTCCGCCGTGCCCTCGAACAGCCGGCCGCAGCCCATCGCGAACAGCGTGTCGCCGACAAAGGCTACCTTTTCCGAGGCAATGTGAAAGGCGATATGGCCGGCGGTATGGGCCGGCACGTCGATCACCTTGGCGGTCACTTCACCCAGCTTCACCGTGTCGCCTCCACGGACCATCGTGTCGAGGGTCGGGATGCGCTCCTTCTCCGCCTCCGGCCCGGTAATATGGCAACCGGTGGCTTCCTTGATCGCGGCATTGCCGCCGGTGTGATCGGGATGCCAGTGAGTGTTCCAGATCTGGGTGATGGTCCAGCCGCGTTGTCGCGCTTCGGCCAGCACCGGTTCGGCCACCGCCGGATCGACCACCATCGTTTCCTGCGAGCGGGGTTCGTGGACCAGCCAGACATAATTGTCGGACAATACGGGAATGCGGATGATTTCTATCATGACCTCCAAATTACCCCGCAAATCTAATGTTGTCGATGGTTAACCGTAAAATAGGGATTTTGCCCTATCGGCCCGGACACTGCAGCGGTGATTTTGGAAAGGTGCCTCCTTTGCGTCTGTTTTTCGCGTTTCTGATATGGATGAGCCTCTGCGCTCCGGCGCTTGCCAATGTCCCGATGTCCGACAGCCTGTGCACGCAAAGCAGCGCCAAGAATGTCAGCGTGACGGCATTGCTGAAGTCCGGCACAACCTTTGATTGTTCTGCCCGCAAATATGATTTTCAGGGTCCTCGTGTCTGGGTCAAATTTCCCTTCCAGGCCGACACGCTTCCGGCGGGGACGGTGGAAGTTCAGGGTGACAATAACGGGCTGAGCAGAATGCAGGTCCATGCGGTGCTCGACGATGGCACCATCCTGTCATCGACTTTTTCGGAACAGGCGGTGGTAAACAACTGGCGGCCGAAGGGCTATTACGGCCTTCCCGTTCCGGGGTCGGAAAAACCGGCCGTTCGCAGCCGGATACAGAATGTCATTGTCGCGCTTGACGACCCCAAGGTGGTCAGTGCCATATCGCTGATCGAGCTGGCATCCAAGGCAAAGTGGGACGGCATGATACTTCCCCTGTCGATCATGTTCGCCGCGCTCTGCGGCATGGCAATCATGCCGCTGATCTACAATATATTTTTCTATGGCGCATTGCGGCACAGTTTCATGCTGTGGCACAGCCTGATGATCGGGGCGACCGTGGCCTATACGTTCAGTTCCTCGGGTCTGATCTTCATTTTCTTCCCCGAAATGAGCCTCATTGCCAAGATGATGCTCAACTACTGGTCCCTCGCGATCGGCGTCGGTGCCAGCGGCTTTTTCCTGCTCCGCTTTGTCGAGCAGGGCAAAATCGCTCCCTGGCTGCAAGGCCTGATAGCGGTGACCTCGCTGTTGCCGATCTTTGTCACGGCATGGGTGTTGCCGATTGACGGAGGCTACAGCATGGACGCGCGCAACTATTATCATGCGTCCTTTCTGCCGGTCTTTTTCGTGGTGCTCTATGCAATGGGCCATGCGCTGCGCCGGGGCAGCCGCGCCATCTGGTTCCAGATCGCGGGCTGGACGCCGATCATCCTTTTCAGTCTCGACCGGGTCGCGCGCGGCATGGACCTCTATATCGGCTGGCCGGTGCTCGACTACGGACTCTATTTCATGCTGGTACTGGAAACGGTCATTCTCGCGCTCGGCGTAGCCAATCGCGTCTGGCACCTGCGCCGGCGGCATGAACATACATTGCGCCAGCAGGCTGAACTGGCCGTGCTCGCCGACACCGACGGATTGACCATGTTGCACAATCGCCGGTCCTTCGAGCGGGAGTATGAGCACAACAAGCGCGAGTGGCGCTACACTCATCTTGCGATTATCGACATCGATTTCTTCAAGCGAGTCAACGACCGCTATGGCCACGAGATCGGCGATACGGTGCTGCGGGTGGTCGGCAGTACGCTCAACGCGACCCCGCATTTCGCCGCCCGTATCGGCGGCGAGGAATTTACCCTGCTGATGCAGACGGACAACCGGGAGAAGCGCAAGAATGATGCGGCGAATATGCTAGCCGAAATCTGCCAGATGCTGATTCAGGCGGTGGATGACGAGGTACCGGAAATCCGCGAACCGGTTACCTTCTCGGTCGGCCTCGCCACGATCCGCAGGCGTGCTTCCCTGCGCAGCGTGATGGCGACCGCCGACCGCCGCCTCTATGATGCCAAGAACAACGGCCGCAACCAGGTTGTCTGGGTTGATATATCGACCAGGAAACCCCAGAAACCAGCTGGAACTGCAACTGTCTGAAGGCTGTCAGGCGCCTACCATTCGCCGATATTTTCCATGCTTGCCCAGGGTTCCCGCACCGGAAGATTTTCCCCCTTCTGCAACAATTCCACGGAAATATTGTCCGGCGAACGAACAAAAGCCATGTGTCCGTCGCGCGGCGGCCGGTTGATCGTCACGCCCGCATCCATCAGTTTCCGGCATGATTCATAAATATCATCGACCGCATAGGCGAGATGTCCGAAATTGCGGCCACCCCCATATTGTTCGGGCCCGCTGCCATCTTCGGGTGGCCAGTTATAGGTCAGCTCGACCTCGGCAACATCCTTCTGTCCCGGCGCCGCCAGAAATATGAGGGTGAAGCGCCCCTGCTCGCTCTCATAGCGACGCACTTCTTCCAACCCGAGATGGCCGAAAAAGGTGACGGTTGCGTCCGGATCACTGACCCGGAGCATGGTGTGCAAATATTTTATCGTCATGGACTATCCTCCATTCGTCGCTATTCAGAAACGGTTCATCGTATCGACGGCAAACCGCTGCCGGGTCATGTGCAACAGCCTAAGTGTAGCGGGACAAAACCTTCTGGAGTCAGGGACAAGAGGTTCTGGAGCACTGAATTAGCGCGATGAACCATGGCAATGTACTTTATTCGTGCCTATTGCGATTAACCTGTCGGGGTCGACCGTCAGAAACTGTGTGGGTTGATCATATGCGCCCAGCGCAAGAACCCTGTCTTCCTTTTCTAAGCTGATGGAGTCGATTTTCATCCATCCCAGCCCCTCGATGTGGGCGTAGGTTTCCGCTCCATCTTCTCCAAAATTGTCGTGGGCCATGCCAACCATTGCGTAGACGGTATTTATATCATTCATATTTCAGCTCCGATCTCGCAAGCGACTCATCATCAGTTGCTTATGATCAATTCCTTTGCCGGTGTCACGTTTCCACTGACCCTGTAGTTCAGATCAACCTCCTCAATATCGAAGCCGGCGAACAGCTCGCGGATCTCGGGCACCGCATTTATAGAGAGGACGAACCGTCCCTGGATGGCCGCTAAGAGGTCTCTCAGAACTGTAAAATCCCCCTCTGAGAAGATGTTTTTGCCATAGTCATCGGTGCAGCCCCAATAGGGCGGATCGAGATAGAAGAGCGTGCCCGGTCGGCTGTCATATTTGGTAATCAGCTCGGCATAGTCCATACATTCGATGATCACCGACGCCAGGCGTTCATGGACATCCTGCAGCATTGATTCCAGCTTGGTCAGGTTGAAGCGCGCACCGGCGTTGAAGTCGATACCCATATTGCGGCCCATACCGCCAAAACCCATGCGCTGGAGATACAGGAATCGCGCCGAACGCTCCAGATCGGTCAGGGTTTCCGGATTGCTGGCCTTCAGCCGTTCAAATTCAGCCCGACCGGCGAGCTGGTATTTCAGCGTTTCGATGAACTGGGGAAAGTGTCGTTGCAGAATGCGGAAAAGCGTGGTCACATCCTTTGAGATATCGTTTATCACCTCCATCTTCGGCCTTAGATTGCGCCTGAAAAATGGTCCCCCCATGCCGACAAAAACCTCGACATATCGAACATGATCAATTGCGTTGAACCGCTCGACCAGCCGACCGGCCAGAGCGCGCTTGCCGCCCAGATAAGGAGCGACCGGTTTCGCCGGATTTGCCGGTGTCATTTTGCTCGACTCTTCACTCATCTTTTCCTCCCAAATGCGCCTGAGATCGACCTCAGTCTATTCCCATAGGTGAACACCTGCGTCGTTGCGTCGGCCAGCAATGTGCCGACCGAGACGGCACGATATTGCCGGGTCGCGTCCAGCTCGCCGATCGGAAGCTCCTGCCGGACAACGCCCGCCAGGCCGGAGAGTAAAACGAAGCGCTCACCGGGCGTGTGTCCGGCGATCTTGTCCTCGGTACCCTTGCGGCCGCGCAGCAGCCCGGATAGCTCATAGGTTCCGGGCGCCACCAGCGTCGCGGTCTGGAATTGCACAATTTCGCCGCCGATCAGACAGCCATTTGCCCCATTGAGCACCTGCAGCTCGGACACGCTTTCCAGCGTGTCAGCCGAACTCAGCAGCTCGACAGTGATCTTGCTCGCCCGATCCCAATAGTCCGCCGACGCCGCGCCCAGCGCCTCTGCGATCGTCCCGATAACGGCTCCATCCGTTAGGTCGGTAAGCGAATCGTAGTTTGTGCCTCCGTCGAGCGAACGGTACAGCACTGCCCCGCGCCAGCCTTGCGACGCGCCATTGGCGACAACATAAATGCCGGAGCTATCGTCCCCGTCACGCAATATTGGCAGGTCCATCAAATGCGCCACAGTCACGCCCGGCAGATGCACCTCCTGCGCAGGCACCGGTGCGGCAGCGGCAGTGGCGGACTTCGATAGCACCGCCGCGCCATCCGTCTCGCATTCCAGATAGATCGACCGCGGCAGCCGGCTTTCCTTCCGAACCACGCGCAGTACGCGATCCTTACCGTCGGCAAGCTCCGTAACAATTTTGTTGCCCGGCTCGACATGCAAATAATCGATCGGCAGCGACGTGATCACGTCATTGCGCCTGAGCCGGGCCATGGACACCATCTGCTCGGCTATGGCCTTGCCCTCACTCGCTTCCAGCACGATTGGCAGATCAACCGAAAGATCGGAATTCGAATTGACCGTCGATCGGCGCGACCGCTGGCTATTGACCTGATAGTCGCGCGCCGGGTCCATGTGCTGGACCGTCACCTGCCTGGGCAATTCCACATCCGAAATGCGCTTCGTCTCATAGGGAGCCGGTCGATCGGTGCCAAAGCTGTGCGCGCCTAGATCAGAGGTTGGAACGCGGGCAACCGGCGTCGCATCGACCAGGAAAAATTGCAGCTCGCCCTCAATCTCTGACATATCAAAGAAAAAGGCGCTGCGCAGCGGCTCCAGCAGACCCCGTATCGTCGCCGCTCGCGCCACCGTATAGCCCCGAAGGTCGAGATAGTCCGCTCGTGCGCTGTCCAGATAGGGAACGCCCGCCTCGCTCGCCAGCTCCTCGATGACGGTGGCAACAGTCGCAGAGCTTTGCGCTTCGACCTCGAAAGTGAAATTCGGGATGCGATTGCCGAAATCGGCGAGCTCCAGACGCTCCAGCACAATATAGGCCAGGTCGCGATAGGCCGGTGTGTTGGCTGCGCCCTCGGCCGCCTGGATTGTCGGATCGGGATTTTGCGTATCGGTGCCGGTGTAGATGCGCAGGGCTTGAGCCTGTTTTTGCACGCCATTTTCATCACGGAAGAGCTTGCCGTCTGCCCAGATGCGCCGGACATTCGCGATCGGTCCCCGGCACAGCCCAATCGCAATATCGACATGATAGCTGTAAGTCGTCGTTTCTGTCTTGGTACCGCCGCCCTTGCCGCCCTGCTTCTTGGTGGTCTTGGTCTCGATCAGCCCGGTCGACCAGATGATATTGCCACTCACCCTGTTCTCGGCGCCCCAGATGCGAGGGATCGGCTGGCCATAGGAGGACGCCTGAACGGTAAGATCACCCAGCCGCGGCCCTTCCGATTTGACTGTGGGTGCAAACAGCGCCTGATCGATCTGCGATCCGATAAAACCGCCGATCGAAGCGCCAAGCGGTCCCCCGACCGCAAAGCCTGCCGCTGTGAGGACGACCGACGCCATTAGACAATCCCCCGCAGGACAAAGGCTGCAATCAGCCGATCCGCCCATTCCTGATCGATGCGATGCTCCACCACCCGGCGCGCGGGCGCATAGGCGTGAAGCAGACCGATGTCGGTTGCGAAGGCGAGATGTTGCGGCTGGCCATCAACCTCAATCAGATACACGTCACCCGGCTGCGCATCCTCCAGGTTAATTCGGCGCATCTGGCTTTCGCAGATATGCTCCAACTCACGGCTATCGGGCCTTCGGCCATATCCGTTCGTGTCGAACGCGGACAGCTCCAGTTCGGCGGCAACGCCAACCACCACGCCTGCGCAATCGACGCCTATGTCCTTCAGCCGCCCCTGATGATGGAACGGTGTGCCGAGCCAGGTGCGGGCTGCACAAACGACATCCTCGCGCACCACGGTCATGCCTTGGGATCCGGATAAGCCGTCACCGCATCCTGGCCGGGCAAATCCGGCTCTGCGCGGAGATTGGCGATGTTGTTAAATTTTGCAGAGCAGGTTTCGCGGCGCTTGTCGCACCCGGCATGGATGGTGAACTGGTCGCCGATCTCGATATCAAGGCCCATCGGTTCCCAAAGTTCGACCCGGCCGTCGCTGGTAAAGGCACGGACCTCTGTCTGGAGACCGGCGCTGGCACCCGTGGTCCACCACAGCTCGCCATAGTCGAACCAGCCATCGTCCTGGACGAGCGCAGCGGCATAGAAAATACGATTGTCAGAGGTGGCTCCCAGCGATCCGTCATTGAGCGCCGTTACGGTCGCATTGACGGCGAAGGCCGCGCGATTCACACCGCATTTCGGTGAAAACAGATGCACCCTGCATTCGGCCGAATAGCTGTCGATCTTCTGCGCGGATCTTGAAGCGGAAGCGCGATTTCGCACCACCTGTGATCAATTTCGATGCAAAGGCACGGCCATTATCGAACACGCAGGCTTTCGGGATGCCATAATCGCGGAACAGGTCAGCAAACGTCAATCTCGTCTGGATCGCGCTCTCACTGCCACCAATACGCCAAGCCAAAATCTTACGGCTGTAAATGTCCTGGATGCCGACCATCAGTGGACGAAAAACCTTGCCGTCTGCATCCTTGGCGAAAATATCGAACTTGTGACCGTCGATATTGACCATTTCCAGTGCATGGAGATCCGCAACGGAGCGTCTCTGCGCCGGTATCGACTGCCGCAGCGCTTCCTGTCCCTCGCGCTTCAACATGATCACGCGGGGATCAACCTCCCGCTTCAATTTGCGAGCGAATGTCTTCTCGATCGGCAGCACGATTCCGCGCGCGTCGGCAATTTCCTTTGCCCGGTAATAGCAACTGCTCAGCGTCGGCTTTTCCGGCCGCAGATAGTCGGACTTAAAATATTGCCAGATATCGGGATCGATCCGCGCTTCCGCGCCGCCACCCTTGCGCCTTGGCGCAAGCACCGGCAGTCGGTTTTCCGGAGCGATTCCTTCAATGAGCTTGAGCCAAGCCCAAATCGTCGATTTGCCGATCCCGTGATGCTGCGCCGCTGCCGGAACCGCAGCGCTGCGCTTCAATCCCGCCGCCTCCAGCGCATCGACCTGGTCGACAACGGCCAGTCGCCGCTCGGCCTCGGCTTTCAGTTTCTGATTTTGGGCGTCGTACCAGCTCCAAATCTGGCCCTGGCCATCTTGTTGCTGGCCACAATCTTGTCCGCTGTCGGCAACGCCGCGCTTGATCAGCTCGGTTCTGGCCGACTGCGGCAGAGCCTTGATATGATATTCAGTTCCGCCACCTCGGCCGCTGCGCCGTCGCATCAGGGGATGGCCTTTGTCATCGACCGCCAGCGCCCAGCGCTCGTCCTTGGCGCGCATATTCACCTTGCGCTTGTCTCTGGGCAAGCCGGGCAGCCCCAGATCCGCAAGCTCGGCTGCGCTATACCAGATTTTCGTGCCGACATGCTTCATAAGGCGTGCCTTTGAAACGGCTTTGCGCTTTTCTGGATTAGCTTCTTTTTCGACTGCAGTTCTGCAATTTGCCGATCAATATGGCCCAGCTGCGCTGTCTGAAGTTCCTCTCCGAACAGCGCTGCCACACCAATCCGGCGCAACCAGGCGTCCAGTACATCAATCCGCTCGGTCACAGCGATGATCGCGAGCGCCCGGTGCGCCGGGACATTGTGGTTTTCCCGCGCTTCAGACGCATAGGCATCAAGCATCAGCTTCGACACGTCCTCGGAAAGCAGCTCCGACACCTTGCCGGCGATTTCAAAACGAGACCGGCCGTCGCTTTTCAGCGCTTCGGCAATTCCCGATGCCACCACCCGGTCCAGCCCGGCCAGCGACGCCTCGTCACGCGCCGGTGACGGCACATCGAAGGTGAAGCCAAGTTGGGCTGGATCGAGAGAGGGACGCCGTTTTTTAGCCATCAGTCGCTGTACCCCAGCGCTTCATACGGGCGTTGATGCCTGCAACCTAGATCCCCCCGGATACCGCAGCGAACACAGGCCTCGCGGCTATTGGCGAACGGGCGAGTGTCATTTTCGGTAACTGGAGCCGATAATTCCACGAACACCTTGGGAACAAACTTATGATCTGGCGTCCGCGCGAACGGCAAGGCCGGACCACTGCCGTTCTGAGGAAGATGGATCAGTAAATCGGGCTGCCTGGCGACAGACATCGGAGCCGTGATCAACGGCTCTCGCTTTGCATCCAGCCGATCGACGGCGAGGGTATCGAGCGCCTGTTTGCTCTGCTTTTTGGTGGTTTTTTGCTTCGGCTTGGAAGTCGCCTTTCCTGCGGGATAGATTTTGCTGGGCGGACAAGCATCAGCGAGCGGAATATCAATCACCTCCAGTGTCACGATCCGTTCCGGATGCCCTATACCCAATATTCCGCGGACAACTTGCGGGGTCAGATAGATCGGCGCATTTTTGACGTTACGATCCTTGATCTTACCGATTTCGATCAGTGATTTTCGTTTTTGGCCCAACGGGTGCCGTGCCAGCGCATGAACACGCCCGCCCTGGCTTTCGTCCGTGCCAGCGACCATGACAACGGTGCGGTAAATGAACAGATAATCGCGCAGCGATCGGCTCGACATCTCCATCGCTTCGGCCGCATCATCCTGCCAGCCGTATAGTCCGGCAATCGTTGCCGCACTATGATCGGCCTCAAGATCGGCGTGCTTTTCATCGTCGACCAGAACATTCTGAGAGGTCTTTGAAGACCATCTTTTGGACTGCCCAACCTGCTGCGCAGACTTGCCTTTCTGACCATCGAAAAACCGGCCTTCATAGATGTCGGCGCGTGCGCGGACAAACATCGCCTTTTCAATCGGTCCAATATCTCGCCGGTCCATGTTTTCGGACGCTTCGATTTCCCGGCATCGCTCAGCACTGCCTTTGGCCACGAGCGCCGAAATCTGGGCGATGCCATGCATTATCGCCCCATGTTTCCGGTGTCTTCCCGTGACCAGCAGCCACGTCTTTTCTGCACCTTTGGAATTTTTCCGGATCTTGATCGGTTCATTCTGACCGTCTGCCTTCATCAGCGCGCCAATCGCGTCAGCTTTCTCGGGCCAGAACAAACCTATGCGGGGGCCATCATCGATATCGTGGGGATCGACCAGAATAGCCTGGTCGTCATGGTTGATCACCGCTGGCGATTTTTCGCGAAGGGCCATGTCTATTCGACCCCCTCACTTAGACGGTGAGCGGAGCCGTTCGGTTCGCTAGACTGTGGGGAATCGCAATCCATGGGAGCGACCACATCCAAATCAACCGGATAGATATCGATACGCAAATCATGGCGGGATACGCCATAGAGGCGCTCGGCAAGCAGCACATACTCGGCAGGCAGCCTCTTGTATTCATTGATTATGCGCCAGATGGTCGATTGGGTGATGCCCAGATCGCGGCCCAACTGACTGTCCGATCCGGCCGCATCGCGGCATCGGATCAGTGCGTCATATGATCGATGAGGATTATTCATATAAGGGTAAAAACCCGTTTATGAATAATTTGTCAACCGAAAACGTGTCGAGACGTGTTATTCGCTTTCGGGTAAGGCGTTAAAATGAGTATTTTACCCAATCGCATCGAAGAGCGAAGAGTGGCGCTCGAACTGTCTCAAGCTGAGCTTGGTCGATTGTCAGGCACCAGCCAGGCAAGCATTCAGCGAATGGAGGCCGGTGACACACTGAACCCAAGAAATCTGCTTTCGCTGGCGCGCGTGCTGCAGACCACACCGGAATATCTTCAAGGTGAAACCGACGATCCGCGACGACCAATGCTGGAAATCGACACCTCGCGACCGTCAACAAAGCGGGATGAGGATCAGCAGCTCGACATAGCCGGCAATTTTTCGAAGGCCGCAGCAGTTAACGCAGACCTAAGGATCGAGCAGCTTGTCGAACTTGACCAGATCGACCTTAAATATGGCATGGGCGGTACCTATACCGATGGTCCGGTAGAAGTGGAAAAGCGAGCATTCTCGCGCGAATGGCTGCAGTCTATTACTACAACCCCGCCGCGTCACCTGTTTTGGGCGACCGGCGACGGTGACAGCATGGAACCGACGATTCGCAGCGGAGAGATAGTGCTGATCGATCGCAGCCAGGAAACGCCGCGCGTCGACGATGCCATCTGGGCAGTCGTAGATGGAGAGATCGGTATGATTAAGCGCTTGCGACACCATTCAGACGGCACGGTGGAGCTGCTCAGCGACAACCCGCTGGTCCCACCACGCAAGACCGTCGATGGAGAACTGCATGTCATCGGCAGGGTGATCGCGGTGGTGCGGCGGCTCTAGAAAAGCAAAAAAGCCGAGCACCCTCTCGGGTACCCGGCCCTTTTTTTGCGGATTAGGCCGCTATTTCGACAACATTTTCGTCTGAAGATGCCGAAACGGCAGGCGGCTTCATGTCACCACTTCCCAACGCAACTTCACGCAAGCCGATTTGCTCCCGTTTTTCGGCCGAAGACGGCGAAACGGCGGGCGGCTTGGTGTCGGTGCTCCCCATTGCCATTTCGCGCAAGCCCATCTGGTCGCGCGTTTCAGCCAGCCGGTTATGCGTGGCGGTGATTTCCGCCCGTGCCTCGATCAAAGCTGTCATTGATTTGCCGGCATGGTCAATCGCATCCTGACCAAATACAGCCGACAGCTTCGCATTTTGGCGAGCTATCGGCATGAACCCGGTCAAGGCTGCCACCTTGGTAATTGCTTCGTCGATCGCTAGTTCGGCGTCGAACAGACGTGATTGAACGTCCTGGACTGCGGCTTTACGTTGCTTGAACATCTCAAATTCCTTTTTCCATTGATCAGAATTGCTGCATATCGCTTGGCGATACTCAGGCTTTATGGGCGCGGCTTTCGCCTGATCGCGCCCCGGACCAATGTCCGGTTTGATCAAATGGCCTCCATTGATGAGCCACCGATCTTGTGTTATCTCTTCCTGCATTATGATGATCGACTTTGAAGATAAAATTCCTTCTCCTCCACCTTCGGTCGGCTTCCGCATTGCGGTGGTGCTGACCAGCGTGATGGTCTTGTACGGCTTTTTCGCTTCTGTGCGTGTTCTCTGGTCCATGGTGACCGCGCTGTTCTCCTGATCACGCGAAAATCGTCCCAGTTCACGCAGTCCCCAATTGATCAAACAAACGTGTCGCTCCCGGTTTTCCGCCGAAACCACATATTTGCAAACTGGGAACGGTAAAGGCCCACTTCTTTTGCCCATTATTTAAGCATTCAGTAGGATCGGAACATAGGTTCACTGTCCGAAACCAGCCATAAGAGCGGCTTTGCGGCCTCTAAGAGGTCTCTCATCAATCAATTAGAAAACCGGCTTGGACTCCAGCAATTCTTGTCCGCCGTTGTCCATTTCGCCAGTCACTCTAGACAACAGATCGAAACGCCAAAATTTTTATGCGAGTGCCGCAATGGCCCGAAAAACGGCCATCCGTCCCGCCAAATCCCGTTTAATCTCGCATAATCCCGTCACTCCAGATACTCTAGTCCCCTAACACTAAGCGGCTTTTGAACCGAGGGAAAGAGTGATGAGCGAGAAATTTATCGAGAGCAGGCACAAGGTCTGGCTGGCGAGCGCGGGCCTGTTGACGATCGGCCTGATTGCGGGCGGCTATCTACTCGGCGACGGCCTTCTCCGTGCAAAAATGGCGGACCGCAGCGTCACCGTACGCGGGCTTGCCGAACGGGATGTCACCGCCGATCTGGCCACCTGGACCATCGCCTACAGCGCCCAGTCGACCGACCTGCAAAGCGCCCAGGCCGATATCGACAATGACACGACTGCGATCACCAGCTTTTTCAAGGAACTCGGCTTCAAGGCAGACGCGCTCCAACCTACCGGGGCGAACGTGAACCAGTATAGCAACAACGGTATCCCGCAATATACCATCCGCCAGCGGCTCAGCCTGCGCACCGTTGATATTGACAAGGCCCAGGCCGCGGTCGCCCGGCAGTTCGATCTGGTCCGCCGCGGCGTCGTGCTCGAGGACGGTTCCGGGATGAGCTATACTTTCACCAAGCTGGAAGCCATCAAGCCGGAAATGGTGGCGGAAGCAACGAAGGATGCCCGCAAGTCTGCCGAACAGTTCGCCAAGGACAGCGGCACGGATGTCGGAGGCATAAAATCCGCCACCCAGGGCTATTTCAGCATCGACAGCCGCGATGGCGATGCCGGCGGCTATGGCGTCACCGACACGCCCTACAAGAAGGTCCGCGTGGTGACGACGGTAAATTTCTATCTCGATTGACGACGATTCCACTTCACTGAAACAGGGTCTAGGTCTATTCCTCGACGCTCGTCACCAGCTGCGACAGATAGCGGGAGGCCGCCTTGGCAGATGGGCTATCCGGTCCGAATTTGATCGCTTGCTCCCAATTGCTCTTGGCGTTCGCCAGATCGCCGGCCTGATAGGCAATATTGCCGGCTTCCAGCGCAACCGCCGGATCGGTGCCGGCCAGTTTCGCGGCGACGGCAATATCCGATTTGGCCTGGACAAGATCACCCATGCGCCGCGCCAATGTGGCCGACAGCAACCAGCCGAACGGGTCCTGGGGAACAAGGGCCTGCACGATGGCAAATTCCTTCTTCGCCTGGTCATATTGATCCAGCGCCACAAATACCCGGGCCATATCGAGATGCACTTCGCCCTTCAGCAGATCATCCAGCGTGTTTTGCGCCAGTGCGGCTTCGAAATATTTCACAGCTTCGGCATGATTGCCCTGCGCCAGCGCAGCATTGCCCGCTTGCGACCAGAAGATTGCAGCGCGTTCGTCGCCTGCGGCTTGCGCGCCTTCGGCCGACTGGACAAATTCCGCAACCGCCTTGGGCCAGTTCTGCAATTCGGCATAGGCAAAGCCCAGGCAGTTGCGAGCCAGATATCCGCCGCCTTCGATCTGCCACTTGTTCGCGGCCAGCAAGCCCTTGCCGGGATCCTCCGCTGCCTCGTCGACGCACTCGTTGAACCGGCTGTCCAGCGGATTCTTCGATTTTGCCGAGGGCGGTTTGGCCTGTGCCGGGGCCCGGACTTCCGAAGGGCGCAGGACGGGGTCTAGCGGGGACCCGAAAGGCGTAGCCGACTGTATCAATATAGGCAGGAATAGCGACGAAATCATCAATGGAATGTCCGTTCAAGAAGTGAGGGAATGAAGCCGGAGTTCAGCCCAGTCGCGCAACCACATCAATCAGCAAGGCGATGTCCTGATCCCGCGACAGCCGGTGATCGCCATCTTTTACCAGATGGACCTGCACATCATCTGAACGGATTTTCCTGGCCGTCTCCAGGCTATATTCCCAGGGCACATCCGGGTCTTTTTGTCCGTGCAGCAGCCGCACCGCACCATCAAAGGCAATTTCCCTGTGCAGCAGCCGGCTTGCCTCGCCCGACTGCCAGAAAATCTGGGTCGTGACATAGGGATCATCCGAATAGGCGCTGTCTTCTTCCAGCTTGCCGTCCCGCAAGATGGTCATTTTCTGTTCCTGCGTGAAACCCCAGTCGGTAAAATCGGGGGCCGCGGCAATGCCAACCAGATTCTTTATCCGCATCGGCCGCGACAGCGCGACCAGCAGCATCAGCCAGCCACCCATTGACGAACCAACCAGAGTGACCGATCCCGAGGTGACCTTGTCGATCAGAAACAGCACGTCATCGCGCCAGCCGGTCAGACTTTGCGTCTCGAACGCCCCGCCGCTGGCCCCGCATCCGGCATAATCCAGTCGCAGCATCGCTCGTCCCTGCCCCTTCGCCCATGCGTCCAGCGCCACTGCCTTGCTGCCTTCCATGTCAGACATATAGCCGGGCAGGAAAACCAGCGTCGTGCCCTTCACGCCGGGCCGCGGCGGCGTATGGCAATAGGCCAGCGTTGCGCCGCCGGGGCGGTCAAGATAGAGAATCTCGTCTTCCATATGGTCCCCAATTCGTGCCCCCGCGAAGGCGGGGGTCTCTCTCCTGACCTATAGCCAGAAAATGCGACATGAGAAGATGCGGTGATCGAATGTCCGGTCACAAGCCGGCAGCGATGCTCCGTTCCCTGGCTGGCGTCCGCAACCAGTCCGCAGGGATGCGCTAGGCGACCGCAATATAAATGATCGCCAGGCAGAGAAAGGCAATGATTAACAGGCCGATATTGGAAACCGCTGGCGGTTCTGCGCGGGGAAGCAATGCAGAAAGTTCGTCCGGAATTTCACCTTTGATGCCAAGCTTCCATTTCGGCCGGTCCTTGATACCATCCTCCAGACCAAAGACATGCGATTTGCCTTCCATCCCGCGGTATACCAGGTCGCCGAAAAAAAAGGCCTCACTGCGCCATTGCTCCTCATAGAGCAAGAATGTCTTGCCAATCACTTCGACCCGCACCGGCCGTTTCAGGGGGCTTTTGTCATCAATGAGCCACGCGTTCGCAGGGTCGGACATTGGTGGAGCCTAAATTAACTTTGATGCGAGCGCATCAAAAAATTTTGCAGGCTTTCATTCAGGCAGAAAAATCTGCTCAATCCTCATCTCGAACAGGCTGGCAATCTTGAAAGCGAGTGGCAGCGACGGATCATATTTTCCGGTTTCGATCGCGTTCACGCTTTGCCGCGAAACCCGGAGCTGATCGGCAAGGTCGGCTTGTGACCAGTTGCGCTCGGCGCGCAGCACCTTGAGACGGTTTTTCACGCCTTGAGCCCGCGAAAGCGATAGAAAAAATAGCCCAGACTCCAGCTTGCTGTCAGCACGCCGGTCAGTTCATTCGCAGACAAGGACGGAAACATCCCATCCAGCAAACCCCAAATCACGTTCGTGAGGAGCGTGGTGATGACAGCAATAATCGCCCCGTTTGCCATCAACTGGAAATAATAGTCATCAAGCTTGCGCCGGTCCAGAGCCGCGCCGAAAGTCGCGAACAGCGCCATGAAAAAGACAATCCCGAACAGGAATAGCAGTTTCGGAAATGGCGGTACCGGCGACACGGCGGATTCACCCGTGCCAGGATGACTCAGCGCGACTAGACCGATGGCGAACAAGAGCAGCAGCGCAAACAGCCAGTCCGGTTTGACCAGCTGGCAGAGCCTGCGCCACAGACCGGGCTTTCCCTTGCCCCTGGTCACAGGACCGACAGGAACAGGATGGTGACAGCCGCCCAAATGGCGATATTCTCGTGGGGGGTCGTTGCCCGGCACAAGCAGCGTTTCAGTTTCATCGTCATTCTCCATCAAGTTACATGGACATTTTGTCATGCTTCCTTTACTTTTGTGATTGATTCTCCTTCAAATGTCAAGGAAGCTTTACATGATATTTTTTCGTGGTGGCTTCGCCTTTCTTCGCTGTTCCCCCGCACCCCCTGATTTGGTTGACTTGAAACTCCAAAAGACTAAGTCCGATCCAGGTCGATGAAGGCGGCTTTTTCGCTTCCTTGGCCCAAACTTTGACAAATTTTGAAATGACCCGAGCCCATGACCCAGATGATCAAGATCACCCTTCCCGACGGTAGCACGCGCGAAGTGGCATCGGGCACCACCCCTGCACAGATCGCGGCTGATATCGGACCGGGCCTTGCCAAAGCGGCGCTGGCCGCGAAGATTGATGGCGAGTTGCGCGACATCATGCGGCCGCTGGAGGAAGATACCGAGCTGGCCCTGGTGACGTCGCGCGATGAAGCCGATGCGCTGGAACTGGCCCGCCATGATTATGCTCATATCCTGGCGGAGGCGGTGCAGAATCTCTTTCCCGGCACCCAGATCACCTTTGGTCCGTCGACCGATGACGGCTTTTATTATGACTTCGCCCCGGTCGGTGATCCCTTCACGGACGAAGACCTGCCCGGGATCGAAGAGGAAATGAAGCGGATAATCGCCGCCGACAAGCCGCTCCGCCGCGAAGTGTGGGATCGCGATGCCCTGATCTCCCGCTGGCAGAAGGACGGCGAGACGTTCAAGGCCGAATGGGCCGCCGAACTGCCGCAGGGCGACGAGATCACGGTCTACTGGTCCGGTGACGACTGGATGGACATGTGCCGCGGGCCGCATCTGGCCTCGACCGGCAAGCTTGACCCGCAGGCGTTCAAGCTGATGCGCGTGTCCGGTGCCTATTGGCGCGGCGACCAGCGCAACCCGCAATTGTCGCGCATTTACGGTACCGGCTGGCTTAACAAGAAGCAGCTCAATGCCCATCTGCTGCGGCTCGAGGAAGCGGCGAAGCGCGACCATCGCAAGCTCGGTCAGGAAATGGACCTGTTCCACTTCCAGCACGAGGCGCAAGGCTCCTGTTTCTGGCATCCCAAGGGCTATTTCATCTGGCGCGAGCTGGAACGCTACATGCGCCGCCAGCTCGACAAGGCGGGATATGACGAGATCAAGACCCCGCAGCTGATGGACGTCAACCAGTGGGAGAAATCCGGCCACTGGGGCAAATATTCCGAAAATATGTTCGCCGTTCCTGACGAGGTCCCGCATGCCGATGGGGAAGGTCCCGTCATCACCGGCACCGCTGGCATGATGGCGATGAAGCCGATGAACTGCCCAGCCCATGTGCTGGTGTTCAAGCAGGGCATCAAAAGCTATCGCGACCTGCCGATCCGCATGGCGGAATTCGGCTGCTGTCACCGCAACGAACCGCATGGCGCGTTGCACGGGCTGCTGCGCGTGCGGCAGTTCACCCAGGACGATGCGCATATATTCTGCCGCGAAGACCAGCTGATCGAAGAGATTGTCGCCTTTTGCGATTTGCTGGACGCCGTATACCGTGACCTCGGCTTTGCCGATTATCAGATCAAGCTGGCGCTCCGTCCCGACGAGCGCTTCGGATCCGACGAAGAATGGGACAAGTCCGAGCAGATATTGCGCGAGGCAGTCACGAAATCCGGCCGGGCGACCGAAGAATATGGCTGGGAAGAACTGCCCGGCGAAGGGGCCTTCTATGCTCCCAAGCTGGAGTTTCATCTCACCGATGCGATCGGCCGGACCTGGCAGGTGGGAACGATCCAGGCCGATACCGTATTGCCGGAACGGCTCGATGCCAGTTACATCGGCGAAGACGGCAGCCGCCATCGCCCGGTGATGTTGCACCGCGCGATTCTCGGGACGTTCGAGCGGTTCATCGGCATTCTCATCGAACATTATGCCGGCAAGCTGCCGCTCTGGCTCGCACCAACCCAGGCGGTCGTCGCCACGATCGTAACCGATGCCAATCCATATGCTGAGCAGGCGGTGGAAAAATTGAAGGCTGCCGGAATCCGGGTAGAAGCCGATCTGCGCAACGAGAAGATCAATTACAAGGTGCGCGAGCATTCGGTTGGCAAAGTGCCGAATATATTGGTGGTCGGCATGCGCGAGGCGGAAGAAGGCAAGGTCGCATTGCGTCGGCTGGGTCAGAAGGAACAGGAATTTCTGACCCTGGACGAAGCCGTGACGATGTTGCAGAAAGAAGCGCGGGCACCGGACTTGTAAACGGCTGCTCGATGGCAATATATGCCCCACGCTGTTGCATTCAAACCACGGCTTGGGGGGCTTATATATCTTTCGCTGTCAAGAAGGCTTTATTCCCGCAAGCTTTGCGGCTAATGAGCCAGCATAAACAAACACTCAGGAGTATTTAACATAGCTGCACCCCCTCGCCGCCCCACGCCGCCCGTAAAAGGTGGCCCGCGCTTCAACGATCTGATCAATTCCGACACCGTCAGGGTTATCGACGACAAGGGCGAGAACCTTGGCGTGATGAAAACCAGCGAAGCCATCGAAAGAGCAGCCGAAGTGGGGCTCGACCTGGTGGAGGTTTCTCCCAACGCGCAGCCACCGGTTGCCAAATATCTCGACGTCGGCAAGTTCAAATATGAAGCCCAGAAAAAGGCCAATGCCGCGCGCAAGACCCAGAAGGTCCAGGACGTCAAGGAAATCAAGATGCGTCCGAATATCGACGATCATGATTATGACGTGAAGATGCGCAATGTGAACAAGTTCATCGACAATGGCGACAAGGTGAAGGTCACCCTGCGCTTCCGTGGCCGCGAAATGTCGCATCAGCAGCTGGGGATGGCATTGCTCGTCCGGGTGCAGGAAGACATGAAGGAAACGGCGAAGGTTGAAGCCTATCCGAAGCTGGAAGGCCGTCAGATGCTGATGGTGCTCAGCCCGAAATAGAGGCTTGGCCTAGCGGGCGTCGATTCGGGCGATCCACAGAAACGCGCAACCAACTACCAGCGCGGCGATTGCGATCAGGATTTCGAACTCGTGATTTACCATTTTTCCCTCTGATGCTGCCTGTCACATAGCAGGACGAAGCTAACAGCGGGTTAAGTGGTCGCCGGCCTCAGGTCACGGGTTTTGCCCTGTACTGGTCCGGGAAATATTGCTTCAGATTGGCCAGCTTCGGCTTGTCCCAGCGCAGGATATAGGCCTGACGGGGATTTTTCTGCATGAAATCCTGGTGGTAGGCCTCTGCGGGATAAAAGGCCTTATAGGCCTCGACCCCCGTCACTATGGGTTTCTTCCAGTAGCGCCCTTTTTCAAGCTGCCCGATATAGGCGCGGGCCGCTTTTGCCTGACCGGCGTTCATCGGTATCAGCGCGCTGCGATAGTGTTTGCCGCGATCGGGCCCCTGGGCATTGACCATTGTTGGGTCGGCAACCACCGAGAAATATATCTGCATCAGCTTGCCATAGCTGATCTGCCGCGGATCATAGACAACGCGCACCGCCTCCGCATGGTCGGTGAGACCGGCGCTGACCAGTTGGTAGGACGCGCTGCGCTTTGTTCCACCATGATAGCCGGACGACGCACTGATCACGCCCTTGCTATGTTCGAACACCCCCTCGACGCCCCAGAAGCATCCGCCGGCAAAAATCGCCACCGCGCGCGTCCCGGTTTCAGCAGGGCTCACCAGAGGCATGGGGATGATGGTCGCCTGCTCTGCCGCACGGGCCTCCCTGACGAAGGAGAGAGTGGATATCTCATCCGCCGGCTGGGCGGACTGGATACCGGCCCAAACCGCGCCGAAGGCGGCAAAAGCAAAGCCAAATGCAATCGTTCTGGCAAGGACCGGGTTCATCGGCCTAGCTGAGCAACTGGCTGGCGGCGCTGACGCTGGACGACAGGTCGTTGCCGAGGTCGGAACGCTGCTCTGCCGGCTGCATGAGAAACAGCATCAGCGCGCCGGCGATGAAGCCGCCACCCAGGCTGTAGGTCAAATCGGACTTGAATATTTTCATCATGCTCTGTTCCTTGGGGCTATCTGTTTGTTCGAAACGTCCCGCCTGTTGGTTACAGTTTATAATATAGCATTGCTGTCGCCGCTGTGAACCTGATCACAGGGGCATATTCAGTTTGCCGGGCAGAAGCTTTTCTATTTGCCTCAAGCGCCGGGCGCGGGTGTATGCCATGTCGCTCGGCAGTTCGCTTCGCTCACGCCTCCGACAAGGCGGGCTATCGCCCGACGCGCGGTCGCGCTTGCCTCCGCTTCGCGTCGGATCGGCGCTCCCCCTGTTGGCTAGTTTCCAACCGAGGCGAAGCCGAGGCAAGGCCGACCGGCCGCCGCGCCTTATGGCGCGAAAGCCAAGGGCGCGGATGCGCCCGCCCGGCGTTTGAGGTTTAAGTTAACGCAGCGCAGGCCCGCTGGATCCGGGTGCAGGCTTCGATCAGCATTTCCTCGGAGGTCGCATAGCTGATCCGGAAGGCCGGCGAGAGACCGAAGGCCGCGCCATGGACGGCGGCAACCTGTGCCTCGTCTAGGAAATAGGCGATCAGGTCCTCGTCGGTCTCGATCACTTCGCCCTTCGGCGTCGTCTTGCCAATCACGCCGCTGGCGTCGGGATAGACATAGAAGGCGCCTTCCGGTGTCGGGCATTCCAGGCCCGGCGTGTCGTTCAGCATCGAGACCACCAGATCCCGGCGCCGTTCGAAGGCGGCGTTGCGCTCGACCAGAAATTCCTGCGGACCGTTGAGCGCGGCCACGGCGGCGGCCTGCGAAATCGAGCTCGGGTTTGAGGTCGACTGCGACTGCAATTTGGCCATCGCCTTGACCAGCCAGGCCGGACCGCCGGCATAGCCGATCCGCCAGCCGGTCATCGCATAGGCCTTGGAAACCCCGTTCACCGACAGCGTGCGATCGTAGAGGTCCGGGCAAACCTGCGCGATGGTGGCAAAGGCGAAATCGGCATACCAGATATGCTCATACATATCGTCGGTCATCACCATCAGATTCTGGTGCGGCAGGATCACATCCGCCAGCGCCTTCAGTTCCTCCGCGCTATAGGCAGCGCCGGTCGGGTTGGAAGGCGAATTGAGGATCAGCCATTTGGTCTTGGGAGAGATTGCCGCTTCCAGCTGGGCGGGAGTGATCTTGTACGCCTGGTCGGCCCCTGCCTCGATGACAACCGGTGTTCCGCCGGCGAAATTGACGATATCGGGGTAGCTGACCCAATAGGGAGCCGGGATGATCACTTCATCGCCTTCGTCCAGCGTCGCCACCAGCGCGTTGAACAAAGTATGCTTGCCGCCATTGTTCACGGTGATCTGGTTGGGCGCATAGGTCAGGCCGTTGTCGCGCTCGAACTTGCCGATGATCGCTGCCTTCAGCGCCGGCGTCCCGTCGACCACGGTATAGTTGGTGTCGCCATCGCGAATCGCCTGGATCGCCGCTTCCTTGACAAAGTCGGGCGTGTCGAAATCCGGTTCACCCGCCGACAGGCCAATGACATCCACGCCCGCCGCCTTGAGTTCGGAGACCTTCGCCGACATGGCAAGGGTCGCGGAGGGCTGGATGCGGCCGAGAGCTTTGGAAATATTGGTCATCGAAAATCCCGTTGCAAGGAGTTGGCGCGGGCTTGCCTAATCAGAAACGTGTTGCACCGCAACACCGCTATTGGCCTCAGCCGCGTTTTTTGACAAATTCGGCGCGCAGCACCAGCCCCTTGATGCCCTCGTGCCGGCAATCGATCTCTTGCGCGTCGCCGGTCAGCCGGATCGACTTGATCAGCGTCCCGCGTTTCAGCGTCTGGCCCGCACCCTTGACCTTGAGATCCTTGATCAGGGTGACGGCATCGCCATCGGCCAGCACATTGCCGACCGCATCCACGACTTCCGGCCCGCTCGACCGCGCCGCCGCATCCTCCGGGCTGAGCCATTCACCGCTGTCCTCGTCATAGACATAGTCGCCTGCGCCCTCGCTCATCACAGCGACTCCAGCGCCTGCTTCATATCGGCGATGATATCGTCGATATGCTCGATCCCGACCGAGACCCGGACCACGTCCGGTCCGGCGCCGGCGGCGACCAGTTCTTCGGCAGACAGCTGGCTATGGGTGGTCGAGGCGGGGTGGATGATCAGCGACCGCGTGTCGCCGATATTGGCCAGATGGCTGAACAGCTTGACCGCGCTGACCAGCTTGACGCCCGCGTCATGGCCGCCCTTCAGGCCAAAGGTGAACACCGCCCCGCCCTTGCCGCCAAGATATTTCTGCGCCAGCGCGTGATAGTCGCTGTCCGGCAGCCCGGCATAGGAGACCCACTCGACCTCGTCCCGGCCCTGCAGCCACTCGGCCAGCGCCAGCGCATTGTCGCAATGCCGCTCCATGCGCAGCGCCAGCGTTTCCATCCCGGTCAGGATCTGGAAGGCGTTGAACGGCGCCAGCGCCGGGCCGAGATCGCGCAGCGACAAAGCCCGCGCTGCCAGGATGAAGGCCATCTCGCCAAAGGCCTCGGTAAAGACCTTGCCGTGATAGCTGGGGTTGGGCTGGTTGAGAAAGGCGAACTTGTCGCTCTGCGTCCAGTCGAACTTGCCCGAATCGACGATCAGGCCGGCGATCGAATTGCCATGACCGCCGAGAAACTTGGTACCGCTTTCGACGACAATATCCGCGCCATGCTCGATCGGGCGGCAGAGCACCGGCGAGGCCATGGTATTGTCGACGACCAGCGGGATGCCGGCCGCGTGCGCGACCTCGGCAATCGCCGCGATATCCTGGACGACGCCGCCGGGATTGGCGAGACTCTCGATGAACACGCAGCGGGTCTCGTCGGTGATCGCATCGCGCACCGCGGCCACGTCATCGGCATCGACAAAGCTGACGTTCCAGCCGAATTTCTTCACGCTGTGGCCAAGCTGGTTGAGCGAGCCGCCGTAGAGCTTCTTCGCCGCGACGATATGCGCGCCGGGGTCCATCAGCACATGGAAGACCAGCAGCTGCGCCGCATGGCCCGACGCCACCGCCAGCGCGCCGACGCCGCCTTCCATCGCCGCGATCTTGCCCTCGAGCGCGCCATTGGTCGGGTTCATGATGCGTGAATAGATATTGCCGAAGGCGTCGAGATTGAACAGGTCGGCGGCATGGGCGGCATCGTCGAATACATAGGATGCGGTCTGGTAGATCGGGGTGATCCGCGCATTGGTCGTCGGGTCGGGTTCAGTCCCGGCGTGGACGGCCATGGTTTCGAGGCGGGATGTTTCGACAGGATCGGTCATTGCGGGGCTCCGTTGGAAATATTGTCACGGGCTATGGGATATGCGCCCTTTTTACCAGAGGCTTTGCCGCCGGACCTTGGAAAAATGCGGTCGGAACGTGATGACCCGGCCGGCGCTGCGGGCTGACGGGATCGACCGTCGTCGCGCTTTCGCCTCCCTCGTCTCGTCCCTGTGCAACAAATTGCGCGGCCGCGCGTTTTTCCTCCATGGCGGAAATACTCACCGGACCCGACAGCATATCCTGGGCCGAGGCGCTGTGGCGGCTGGGGGCGGCGACAGTGTTGCCCTTCCTGATCGGGCTCGAGCGGTTCATCCGCCGAAAACCGATCGATTTCCGGCCATTTGTCATCATCTCGGTCGGGGCCTGCGGGCTTGCGATCGGGGCGATGGAACTGGTTGAGTCAACCGTCGATCCGCAAACCCGGATCGATCCCAGCCGGATATTCGAAGGCGTGATCACCGGCATCGGCTTTCTCGGTGCCGGAGCAATGTTTCGCGAAGGCAGCTTTGTCCAGGGTGCCGGCTCCGCCTCCTCGATCTGGGCGGCGGGCGCCATCGGCCTGGTATGCGGCTTTGGCGAAATCTGGATAGGGGCGATCATCACCGGCATCGTCCTGACCGTGCTGATCGCAAGCGCCCCCTATACCGCCCATTGGGATCCCGCCGAACGGGAGGATCCGCCGGCACCCTGAACCGGGTGCCATTCCCACCAACCCCAACGAAAGGAGAAGAAAATGCCAGCCAAATCGAAAGCCCAGCAGCGCGCCGCCGGAGCGGCACTGTCCGCCAAGCGCGGCGAGACCAAGGTCAGCGAACTGCAGGGATCGTCAAAGGACATGTATGACAGCATGACCGAGGACGAACTGGAGGATTTTGCCAGCACCGATCGCAAGGATTTGCCCGACAAGGTCGACGACGACGGCTAGCGGCGGCGCGGTACGGCGCAACACGACCAGGAAAAAGCCGGGCGAAATCGCTTTCGCCCGGCTTTTCTGTCTGTTTGACGGGTCTACCAGTAAGGCGTCACCGTCCAGTATTCGTAGACGCTTCTCTGATAGTCCCGGTCATAGGGCCGGTCGGCGTCTGCGCTGTCGAAGCGCGGCGCATCCATCAGCTGCTCCTTTGTCACGTCGATGCAATAGCCACCGCGTTCGGTGTCATATTCCAGCTTTTCCCACGGGATGCTGTGCTTTTCGTCGCCGATGCCGAGGAAACCGCCAGCGGAAATGATCACGTCGGTGACATTGCCGCCCAGCTTGTCGATCAGCAGCTTGTCAACCTTGCCGATCTTTTCCTTGTCCGCACCATAGACGGTGGTTCCGTCGACGCGGTCGCTGCCGATTACGCTACTGTCTTTTTCTTCCTGCAACATCATCTCATTCTCCTTTGTTCATTCAGGGCATAGCCGCATGGCGGCCCAGAGGGAGGGGGAGGGCCGATGCCATGTGGCTACATCAAATCAACGGACCGACCGGCAAATCGTTCCGGAGAGGTCGGGATAAATTTGGGCAAGGCCTCCCCCGGCCACCGCTGCTCAGGACGAGGCAGAACGGCCGCCCGAAAGGGTGGCTAGGCTTGGCGGTCCAGCGCGGCCCGAACCAGACCCCGGACGCTGTTGCCCAGCCAGAAGCCGTCGGTCAGATCATCCGCGGTCAGTTCCGCTTCCATCGCCCTGCCCTGTTCCAGCAGCTCCGCCCGCAGCACGCCTGGCAGCAGGCCGCGCGCCAGCGGCGGAGTCAGCAGCTGGCCGCCGCGCTCGACGAAGATATTCCAGATCGCCCCCTCGGTGACAAAACCGTCGGGATCGACAAAGACCGGGTGCACGCCGTCCGCCAGCCCCTCGACCCGATAGACCCGGCGATCGCTGGTCTTGTGGTGGAGGCGAAAATCCTGCGGGTCGGCCTGCATCGGCACCGGCCGGCAGGCGACTGGCTCGGCCAGCGGCTGCGGCATCGGCTTCAGCTCGATCGCGATCACGCCCGACTGGCCCAGCATCAGCCGGACCATGGCGGGGGCTTCCTGGTGAAAGGTGATCGCCTGGATGGTGTTGCGCGCGGCGTGGCGGTCGAATTCATATTGCAGGGCGCGGGCGCTGGCCTTCATCCGCTCGAGATGGGCTTCCAGCCGGACGATCCCGCTTTTCGGGTCAAAGGCCATGGTCTCGATCAGGTCGACCTTGTGGCCATCCTGTGCGTTGGCATCCACTTTCGCAAATCTCCCCTTGGCGAGGCATTCCCGCCACTCGTCATCCCCGTTCGAGTCCGCCACTATGCCAGAGCCGAGGCCGATGGAAAGCGTTTCTTTGCCCTGCGGGAGGAAGAAGGTGCGGATCGCGACGCTGAAGGCGGCGTCGGAACGGCCGTCCGGCCCCGGGGCATCGATCCGGCCGATCGCACCGCAATAGATGCCGCGCGGATCCGGCTCGAGCTCGCCGATAATCTCCATCGCGCGGATTTTCGGGGCACCGGTGATCGAGCCGCAGGGAAATATCCGGCGGATGACATCGACCGCGTCGAGTTCGTGCCGGAGCTGCGCGGTGACGGTCGAGGTCATCTGGTGGATGGTCGGATAGCTTTCGACATGGAACAGCTCGGGCACCGCGACGCTGCCCTGCTCGGCCACCCGCGACAGGTCGTTGCGCAGCAGGTCGACAATCATCAGATTTTCGGCGCGCTGCTTGGGGTCACCCTGCAGGCGCGCCTGCACCGCCGCGTCGGCCTGCGGATCGGCGAGCCGCGCCGCGGTCCCCTTCATCGGCCGGGCGGTGATCCGGCCGTCCTTCAGCGCGAAGAACAGTTCCGGCGAGAAGGACAGCATCCAGTTGCGGCCGTCGAACAGCACGCCGCCATAGCCGGCCTGCGCCCTGCCCCGGATCGCGGCATAAAGCGCCAGTGGATGACCGGAAAAGTCCATTTCTGCCCGGAAAGTGAGATTTGCCTGATAGATATCGCCGGCTTTGATATAATTTTGCACCTTTTCGAACGCGGCGTCATAGGCTGCGCGCGTCACCAGCGGCTCGAGCCGGCCGAGCCAGGCGCCGTTGCGGTCGGGCAGGGATTCGCGCAGCGCATCCGGACTTAACTCCTTGTAATCATTGAATATTCCAAACCAGGCCAGCGGACTCGTCCCATCCGCCGCCCTTCGGCCCCGCAACCGCTCTTCCAGCCCGAGCCCCGCTTCATAGGCGAGATAGCCGGCAACATGCTGTCCCGCCATTCTGGCCCGGGTCAGGGCGGCAAAACATGCTTCCAGTTCTTCCAGTCTGTCGGCCCGGACCACCGCCACCGGGTCCCGGTAAAGCCGCGCCGGAGCGGCACCATGCTGGCGCGCATCATCGAGCAGGACAAAGGGAAGATCGGTAGGAAACATGCTTCCCTCTAATTGCTTTTGTCCCGCTTCGTCCATAAACATCGCACAACAGATAGCAGGATGAATTTATGACGAACAAATGGTTGCCGGCCATGCTGGCGGTGGCGGCGACGGTCGCAATGCCCGGGCCGGGGCTGGCAGAAGACGTGGCGCTCAAGCCCGCAGCGCTGGTCGCCGACCAGATTCCTGCGGTTCCGCTGGACATGGTCGAGCGGACCCGTCCCTATATGGAATATCGCACCGCTGCCTTTGTCGACTGGGACCCGAAAACGGGAGCAATGCTGGTCTCGACCCGCTTTGCCGATACCAGCCAGCTGCACCGGGTCGCCGCCCCGATGGGCCAGCGCGAGCAGCTGACCTTTGCCAGCGAACCGGTCTATTCCGCCCGATATGCGCCCGACGGATCGGCGCTGCTGTTCCAGAAGGACAGCGGCGGCAACGAGGTCAACCAGCTCTATGCGCTGCAAAACGGCCTTCCCGCGCTGCTGACTGACGGCGCTAGCCGCAATAGCCTGGGACCCTGGTCGAGCAGCGGCAGGCTCGTCGCCTTTGGCTCGAACAAGCGCACCGGGCTTTACAATGACATCTACCTGATGGACCCTGCCCGGCCCGAGAGCGCCCGGATGCTGATGGCTTCCACCGGCGGTGGCTGGTTTCCGATCGACTTTTCGCCGGACGACAAGCAGTTGCTGGTATTCAACTATGTCTCGGTCAGCGACAACCAGCTGTATCTGATCGACCTGGCCGCCGGCGAAGCGCGCAGGCTGACTGACAGCAGCAAGCCGGTTGGCTATGACGGGCTGAAATTTGCCCCGGACGGCCGGCTTTGGGCGGCATCCGATTTTGATAGCGATGTCAAACGGCTGGGCGTTGTCAATCTGGAGACCTCTCTGTTCGAACCGGTGGTCGACGAGAAAATCTGGGATATCACCGATTTTGACATCAGCCACGACGGTCGCTGGATCGCCTTCGAGGTCAATCAGGCAGGCCGTTCGCTGCTCAAATTCTATGATATGCAATCCGGTAGAATCCGCGCCGTTGATGCAATGCCTGCCGGCGTGATCAGCGGCATCAAATTCGCGCCATGGGGCGAACTGGGGATCACCCTCAACAGCAACCAGACCGGCACTGACGCCTATAGCGTCAATCCGGAAACGCTGGCGATCACCCGCTGGACCATGAGCGAGACCGGTGGTTTGGACAGCGCTGCCAATGTCGCGCCGGAGCTGGTCGAGATCGAAAGCTTCGACGGCGAGAAAATGTCCGGCTATTTGTACCGGCCCGATCCTGCCAGGCACCGGGGCAAGCGGCCATTGATCCTCAGCATCCACGGTGGTCCGGAAGGTCAGGCCAAGCCGCAATTTCTGGGACGCAACAATTATCTGGTCAACGAGCTTGGCGTCGCGCTTTTCTATCCCAATGTCCGTGGATCGACCGGCTTTGGCAAAAGATTCGTGACGCTCGACAACGGCCCCTGGTTGCGCGAAAACAGCGTGCTCGACATCGGCGTCTTTCTGGAGCATCTCCGCAAGGACCGGCGGATCGACCCTCAGCGCATTGCGGTCACCGGCGGCAGCTATGGTGGCTATATGACACTGGCCGCCATGCTGCGTTATGGCGACCAGCTGAAGGCCGGACTGGAGATTGTCGGTATTTCCAATTTTGTAACCTTCCTGGAGAACACCCAGGCTTATCGTCGCGATCTCCGAAGAGCGGAATATGGCGACGAACGCGACCCCGCGCAGCGCGCCAAGCTCCAGGAGATCAGCCCGCTGAACCGGGCCAGCGAAATACGAATCCCGCTCATGGTTGTAACCGGAGAAAATGATCCCCGCGTTCCGGAGAGCGAGGCAGAGCAGATCGTCACCGCCGTGCGCGCCAACGGTCAGCCCGCCTGGCATCTGCTGGCGGAAAACGAGGGCCACGGCTTTCGCAAGAAGGCCAACAGCGACTATCAATTCTGGGCAAGCCTGCTGTTCTGGCAGAAATATCTGCTGGACGAGGCAAAATAGCAGGGAGCGGGCAGCAGCACCATGAAACGAAATTCCACCCGCATTGAAGAAAGTGCAGCGTGGCGATGACCCGTTCGATGGTCCGGACGGTCATACTCTATGGGATCGCGCTGGCCGTTTCCGCTTTCGTGCTGGACTGGCTGCAGTATAGATATTCCACCAAAGCCTATTCGGTCGAAATCTATGTTGTGCTGGTCGCCATTGGCTTTGCCGCGCTCGGTATCTGGGTGGGCCACCGGCTGACCGCGCAAAAGGCGCGCGGCCCGTTTCAGCGCAATAGCGCCGCACTTCGATCGCTGGGCATATCGGAACGGGAGCGGGAAGTGCTAGAAGCCCTGGCGAGAGGGCAATCCAACAAGGAAATTGCCCGAACGCTGGGCATCTCGCCCAATACGGTCAAGACCCATATTGCCAATCTCTACGCAAAACTGGACGTGACCGGCCGGGTGCGGGCGATTGAGGAAGCGCGAAGCCTGCATCTGATACCCTGATGTTTTCGGGTGATTCCCGTCCAATCACCCTTCCGGGTGATTTCCAAAACCCTTTGCCGGTGTCATGTTCGAGACCGGAACGGAGGGAAGATCATGCAGAAAATTGCTTTAACTTATGGCGTCCTGTCAGGAACCATCACCATTGCCGTCTTGATCCTCGGGCTGGTCGTCAGCGATGGCGGCAGCTTTCTGACATCGGAGCTGTTCGGTTACCTGACGATGCTGGTCGCGCTGTCGATGATATTCATTGGCATCAAGCGCTACCGCGATCTCGAGATGGGCGGGGTGATCCGCTTTCTGCCGGCCGCGACCATGGGGATCGCGATCGCCGCCATTGCCGCGATCATCTATACATTGGTGTGGGAATTATATCTGATGAGCAGCGGCTACACGTTCATCGACAGCTATGTGACCAGTGCGATCGAGGCGAAGAAGGCAGCCGGCCTGGCTGGCGAACAGTTGGCGCAGGAAATGGCCGAATTGGAAGAAATGCGTGCCAGTTACGGAAAAATCTACATCCGCATGCCGATGACCTTTCTCGAGATATTTCCGGTCGGCCTGGTCATCGCGATCCTGTCGGCAGCACTGTTGCGCAATCCGAAGATCCTGCCCGCCCGTCGATAAATTATCAGAGGAGAAGGAAGATGAAACTTGGCGCTTTTTCGATCAGCCTGTCAGTGAAGGATATCGCGCGGTCGCGGGCCTTTTACGAGAAGCTGGGGTTCAGCAAATTTCACGGCGAGGAAGCGCAGAAATGGCTGATGCTGAAAAATGGCGACACGGTGATCGGCCTGTTCGAAGGCATGTTCCCGAAGAATATGCTGACCTTCAACCCCGGCTGGGACCAGAACGCGCAGAATGTCGATGATTTTGACGATGTGCGCGAAATCCAGCAATCATTGCTGGCAACCGGCGTGGAACTGGACAGCCGGGCCGAGGGGGAAGCGGGGCCGGCGAGCATCATGCTGACCGATCCAGATGGCAATCCGATCCTGATCGACCAGCACCGCTAGGCTAGTTACGCAAATTGGGGTGATTGCCGATGCTTGCCCGGATCGCGTCGAGCGCCGGCTTGCGCATCGCCGATTTCTGATAGGCATAGGCATGGCCGGGCAGCTTCGCCAGCTGTCCGGCGATTGCGGTGGCCTGTGCGACAACCTGGTCGGGTTCGGCCAGCGCATCGAGATAGCCTGCCTCGACCGCGCCTTTCGGATCGTAGATGAACGCCTGGATCATTGCCCGGGTCTGGTGCAGCGGGCTAAGGCGGTCGCGCGCCAGTTCGACCGCGAACACCGGCAGCGTCATGCCGGTGATCGATTCATTCGCGCCCAGCTTGAAATCGCCTGCGGTGCCGATCCGGGTGTCGCAGGCCATCAGCAAGAACACCCCCATGGCGATGGCATGGCCGGTGCAGGCGGCGACCACCGGCAGCGGTCCGCCATAGAGACGCAGCACCAGTTCCGAAGCGCGATCAAGCAAGCGGACGGAATCCTCGCGGGTGAAGCTGCCCATCATGCCGAGGTCGAAGCCGCCGGAGAAGCGTCCCTCGCGGCCTGCCAGCACAATCGCCTTGGCGCTGGCTTCGGCCTGGTCCAGCGCTTCGTTCAGTTCCTCCATCAGCGCAAAATTGATCGCATTGGCCTTGCCATCATCCATACTGATCAAGGCCACGTCATTCTGGATATCCAAGGAAATGCTCATACTAGTGCTCCTCACGGCTTAATCGCTCAGTTAAAACTGCTGGACAATATCCGGCAGGTCAATGATTAAATCCACGGGCGAAGCCGCAAAAATCCGCGTGGCAAGCGTGCAGCCTAACATGCCGTAACGGCGGATCGATCAGGCCAGCGTTCCTAATATTTTTGACAAGCGAGCGACATCTTCCGGGTCGTGATAGAGCGCGAAGCCGATGCGCAGGACATCGCCGCGGACATCGGTCATCACATTCTGGTCCGCCAGCGCGGCGTGGAGGCTGGCGGCCCTGTCACCTCTGAAAGCGAGAAAGCGGGCATGGGGACCATCGTCCAGCGGGTTGAGCAGGTCGAAACCGGCCATCGGGTTCTCGTCGAAAAAGCGGGTCTGCAGGCCAGCGACATGATCGGAAATCATCGCGGTGGTCAGCCCCTCGCGGCGCAACATCGCCTGCACGGCGTTGAAGCGGTAGAGGCCGGAGGGATCGAAGGTGCTGCCGAGAAAGCGGCGGCCATCGGGTGCATAGCCGACATCGCCCGGCGGCAGCGCCAGATCGTCGAAGGCGGCATACCAGCCGGTCACCGCCGGCCGTTCGGCATAGCCGGACGGCGCGTGGAGAAAGCAGGCCCCTTCCCCGGCCATGGCATATTTATAGCCGCCGGATAGGTAGAATATCCGGTCGGCGATCGGCGACAGATCGGTCTCGACCGCCATGAAGCCATGATAGCCGTCGATCACCACCCAGGGGCCGTCGGGACGGGCCAGATCGGCCAGTCGGTCCAGATCGGACAGGATGGCGCCGGAATTGAACAGCACCTGACTGGCGAAGATCAGGTCGAATCGGCCGTTGCGGGCGGTCTCCAGCAAGGACCCGGGCGGCGCCGTCTCAAGCAGTACCTCGCCTGTCTCGACCCAGCGGGTCATCTGCCGGCGGAAGCTGTGAAACTCGCCATCGGTCGCCAGCACCCGCAGCGGCCGCGCGGGATGCGCCGACACCAAGCGGACGAGGAAATCATGGGTGTTGGGGGCGAAACAGAGGGTCGCGGAATCGGGTAGGTCCAGCTCATTGGCAATATGCTGTTGCGCCTCGGACCAGACCGGGCCCATCATCCGGTCCCATTTGTGGTCGGCCAGCGTGGCGGCATCCTCCCAGGCCGCGAGATGGCCGGCATGGCTGGCGTCGGGCCAGAGATGATGGCTGTGCGCGGCAAAGTGCAGGCGATCGGGGTTGGCGGAAAGGGCTTTGGAAAACAGATGCTTCCAGCTCATAGCTGGGTCCGCAGCGACCATAGTTCCGGAAAGGCGCGCTTGGGCACGGTGGATTGCAGATAGGATACGCCGGAGGTGCCGCCGGTGCCCATCTTGCCGCCGATGATCCGCTCGAC
>Ga0209346_1000475_pt1 | contig 35203 bp, 36 predicted proteins | sample AutmiccommunBRH9_FD_187381 | JGI IMG/M metagenome (GOLD analysis project Ga0209346, IMG submission 187381) | Deep subsurface microbial communities from Mt. Terri, Switzerland - Autotrophic microbial communities BRH/9 (SPAdes) (version 2) | ecosystem: Environmental > Aquatic > Deep subsurface >...
GATGTTCCTTGGGCGTGACATAGCAGAGCATCGCGGTGCCGTACCAGCCGATCTGGGCGGCGCCGATGCCGCTGGTGATATGGTCATAGCCGGGCGCGATATCGGTCGTGAGCGGCCCGAGCGTGTAGAAGGGCGCCTCGCCGCAGACCTCGAGCTGCTTTTCCATATTCTCCTTGATCTTGTGCATCGGCACGTGGCCGGGGCCCTCGATCATCACCTGCACGTCCGACTTCCAGGCGCGGTGGGTGAGTTCGCCGAGCGTGTAGAGCTCGCTGAACTGGGCCTCGTCATTGGCGTCGGCGATCGAGCCGGGGCGCAGGCCGTCGCCGAGGCTGTAGGCGATGTCATAGGCCTTCATGATCTCGGTGATGTCGTCGAAATGTTCGTAGAGGAAGCTTTCCTTGTGATGGGCGAGGCACCATTTCGCCATGATCGAGCCGCCGCGCGAGACGATGCCGGTGACGCGTTTGGCCGCCATCGGCACATAGGGCAGCCGCACGCCGGCGTGGATGGTGAAATAGTCGACGCCCTGCTCGGCCTGCTCGATCAGGGTGTCGCGGAAGATTTCCCAGGTCAGGTCCTCGGCGACGCCGCCGACCTTTTCCAGTGCCTGGTAGATCGGCACCGTGCCGATCGGGACCGGGCTGTTGCGGATGATCCATTCGCGGGTGTCGTGGATATTGCGGCCGGTCGACAGGTCCATGACCGTGTCGGCGCCCCAGCGGATCGACCAGACCATCTTGTCGACCTCGTTGGCGACGTCACTGGCGACGGCGCTGTTGCCGATATTGGCGTTGACCTTGACCAGGAAATTGCGGCCGATCGCCATCGGTTCGGATTCCGGGTGGTTGATATTGTTGGGGATGATCGCGCGTCCTCGTGCAATTTCATCCCGCACGAACTCAGGAGTGACATAGTCGGGGATCGAGGCGCCGAAGCTTTCGCCGTCGCGCTTATATTCGCGCAATCGCTCGCGGCCGAGATTTTCGCGCTCGGCGACATATTCCATTTCCGGGGTGATGATGCCCTGGCGCGCGTAGTGCATCTGGGAGACATTGGCGCCCGGCTTCGCGCGCAGCACCTTGCGGCGGACATTGGGGAACGGCGCGACGCCGCCGCTGCGGTCGGGGCCGAGCTGACCATTGTCTTCCGGCTTGATCTCGCGCTGGTCGACTTCCTCGACATCGCCGCGCGCCCGGATCCACGGGCTGCGCAGCTCGTTGAGGCCGGTGTTGATGTCGATCAGGGCCTCGGGATCGGTATAGGGGCCGGACGTGTCATAGACGCGGACCGGGGCCTCGCCGCCCTCGAGCTGGATTTCGCGCATCGCGACGCGGATGCCGGATCCGCTGTGCGCCGCGACATGGACTTTTTTCGAGCCGCGGATCGCGCCGGTGGTTACGCCAATTTCGGTTTTTGCGGGGAGGTCAGCCATTTTTCGTTCCTTTGTCATTTCGGAACGAGGGCGGAATTTTGTCGAAATCCGCTCCCTCCCTCCGCCCGTGTCATCGGGATCAGGTTCAGCGGGTCGCAGGGCGTTACACCTGCCTCTCAGTCAAACGACTCCCCGGGGATGGGGCCATGCTAAAGGCTTGGCCAGCGTATGTCATTCCAATTCTGGACAGAGTTGCCGGCGCGGATAATTTAACCAGACGGTTAAAGGCAATAGTATCTTCGAAAGCGATCTGCTATCTTCCGGCTGAAGCCCGCAGAGGCGCAAGATGGAGTGGAAGATGAACGGAACGAACAAGCCACAGCTGGATGTGATCATTGTCGGGGCGGGCTTTGCCGGCCTCTACCTGCTGCACAAGTTCCGCCAGATGGGCCTATCCGCCCGCGCCTTCGAGGCCGGCGACGATGTCGGAGGCACCTGGTACTGGAACCGCTATCCGGGTGCGCGCTGCGATATCGAGAGCATCGACTATTCGTTCAGCTTCGATCCCTATCTCGAGCAGGAATGGGAGTGGAGCGAGAAATATGCGACCCAGCCGGAAATCCTCCGCTACGCCCGCCATGTCGCCGAGCGCTTCGACCTGCGGCGCGACATCAGCTTCGGCACGCGGGTGGAACAGTCGGTCTGGGACGAGGAGGCTTCCTGCTGGAGCGTGACCACCGACCAGGGCGAGACGGTCAGCGGCCGCTTCTTCATCATGGCCACGGGCTGCCTGTCGCAGCCCAAGGATATCGATATCCCCGGCGTCGAGAATTTCGCCGGCGAAATTTACCGCACCCACAGCTGGCCGCACGAGGGCGTCGACTTTACCGGCAAGACGGTCGGAATCATCGGCACCGGATCGTCGGGCATCCAGTCGATCCCGCTGATCGCCGAGCAGGCCGATCACACCACCGTCTTCCAGCGCACCGCCAACTACTCGATCCCCGCCGGCAACGGGCCGATCGCGCCGGAGAAGCTGGCGGTGAAGCAGCGCTATCAGGAGTATCGGGAAGAGGCGCGCTGGACCAATGTCGGCGTGCCCGGCAAGCAGGCGATGGACTTCGCGCTGACCGTGTCGGAGGAAGAGCGGCAGCAGCGCTATCAGGAGCTGTGGGACAAGGGCGCGATTCCGCATCTCGGGTCCGAATTTGCCGATCTGCTGATCAGCGAGGAAGCCAACGACACGCTGGCGGAATTTGTCCGCGGCAAGATCCGCAGCGTGATCGAGGACAGCGAGGTGGCGGACATATTGACCCCGACCGAATTCCCGATCTGCACCAAGCGCGCCTGTCTCGACACCAATTATTACCAGACCTTCAACAAGCCCAATGTCGACATCGTCGATATCAAGGCCAATCCGATCACATCGATCACCGCCACCGGAATCGCCACAAGGGAGAGGGAATTCGCCTTTGACGCGATCGTCTTTGCCACCGGCTTTGACGCGATGACCGGCGCGCTGCTGGCCGTCGATATCAGAGCCAGCAACGGCCAGAGCCTGAAGGAGAAATGGACGCATGGTCCGCTCAACTATCTCGGGCTGACGGTCTCGGGCTTTCCCAATTTCTTCATGATCACCGGCCCGGGCAGCCCGTCGGTCTTGTCCAACATGATCCTGTCGATCGAGCAGCATGTCGAGTGGATTGCCGATTGCCTGGACTATATGGACCGGGAGAATCTGACGCGGATCGATGCCACCGAAACGGCGGAAACCGGCTGGGTCGAATATGGCACGGCGTCCAGCGACATGACGCTCTTTCCGCAGGCAAAATCCTGGTACATGGGTGCCAATGTTCCCGGCAAGCCCCGGGTCTGCCTGCCCTATGTCGGCGGTGTCGCCGCCTATCGCCGGGTGTGCAATGATGTGGCTTCGCAGGACTATCTGGGCTTTCGCTTCGAGGGGCCAGGCGGCGACCGCTGCAACGACGGCCTGGTCCGGCGGCAGCAGCCGGACGTCGTGGCGCTGCTCGAAATGCTGGCAGAGATGGAGCTGCCACCCTTTGAAGCCATGTCACCGGAAGAGGCCCGCGCGACATCGGTGGCGATGAACGCCGGCAATCCGCCGGGACCGGCCGTCGGCGAGGTGATTGACGGCACATATCCTGGCGCAGAAGGTCCGGTCGCCTATCGCCTGTACCGGCCGGACAGCCCGGGTCCCCATCCCGTCACCGTCTATTTCCACGGCGGCGGCTGGGTGCTGGGTGATCACACGTCCGATGATGCCCTGTGCCGCGACCTGTGCGTGAACAGCGGCAGCATCATCATCTCCGCCAATTACCGCCACGCGCCGGAAGCGCCCTTCCCCGCTGCGGTCGATGATGCGTTCGCCGCGGTGCAATGGGCGGCCGGGAATAGCGAATCATTGGGCGGCATCGCCGGAGAACTGGCGGTCTGCGGCTGGAGCGCGGGTGCCAATCTCGCTGCCGTGGTCTGCCAGCTGGCGCGCGATGCCGGCGGCCCGGCGATCCGGGGCCAGGTGCTGATTACCCCGGTGGTCGACGCCGGCGATGACAGCCCGTCGATGGCCGACAATGCCGAAGGCTTTGTGCTGACCCGAGCGCTGATGGACTGGTTCTGGGACCATTATGCCGATCCATCCCGGCGTAGCGACCCCAGGGCTTCCCCCCTGCTCGCAGACGATCTTTCACGCCTGCCCCCGGCGCTGGTCATTACCGCCGAATTCGATCCGCTGCGCGACCAGGGCAAGGCCTATGCCGACGCGCTGGCCGTGGCGGGGACGGCGGTGCGCCATGTCAATTATCCGGGCCAGATCCATACGTCCTTCGCCGCGGTCGGCGCGATCCCGACCGCGAATGGCGCACGCCAGGAAGCGGCGGCGGCGCTGCGCGACTGTTTCCGGGTGATGGAGACGGCCTGAGCCGCCTGTTGGGAGTGGCCGCGATCAGCCCATCTGCAGCCGCACCAGCGCGGCAAAAATGGCGACCAGCCCGATCGCGATCGAGAAACTCGCCCAGATGCGGTTGGTTGCACCCATCAACTTGCCGGCGAATTTCAGGAACCAGTCGCCAAAGGCCAGGATGAGTGCGCCTTCCACGAATATCCATGCGCCGAGCACGGTTATCAATATCGAAAGGAGGTCGCCGGGCACCCAGGGATTGACGAGATAGATGGTCGCGCCAAGCGCCAGCGTCACCATGCCGGTCAGAAATTGCAGCGCCCTGCTTTCGCGAAATTCCATCACCATTTTTGCCCAGAAGCCGGGTCGGCGAAATTCACCAAGGCCGGCGGCAACGGCGTAGAGGCCGATGAAGAAGGTGATCCATCCGGTGATATTGCCTGTATTGCCCATTGATTTCCTCCCTCTGTCCCGATCGCATCAATGCCTGCCGAGATTTTCCGACCAGCCACTCCCTGCTTGGATCGGGAGGCGTGGCCGGGGATTGCCCATCCTACCCGGCGGGACGGTGCCGTTCCGGCTTGCTATTCTTTCGCCCGCTCCCGCCCTGTCCGCAACCTATGCCTTGACGGAGAACAGGTCCAGCCACTTTCGGACCGGATGCAAGCAGGAGCAGCAGCCGTCAGAATGTATAGCCGACGCCCAATGCACCGAAAAACTGATTGGCGCTGCCGCGGATCGAGGTGACCGGGGATCGCTTCGGATCGCCGAGCATCCGGGAATAGCTGCCCAGCAAAATCAGGCTGAAACCGCCGTTGGTCGCGTCGCCGTCGAGATCGATTGCGGTCAGCGATGTCACCCCGACATTTTTCCAGCCGCTGGTCGCGGCGAAGGTCGGCAGGCCGCTAGCCGCCGATCCCGCGGGAGAAATGCTGAAATAATAGTCGGCATAATCATTGTCGACATGTTCGGCGCTTATCGCGAGGGTGGTGACGATGCTGCGGCTGAGCGGCGTGAAATAGGTCAGGCTGGGGAAGATGACCATGCCGTCATGCGCCCCGGCGACATCCCAGCGGAGATCAACCTGAGCGGTCAGCGAATCATAGGGATTGAGCACACGGTTGACCTGGATCCCGGCGAAAGGGCCGACTTCCAGAGCAAAATCGAGTTCGCCGAGCGAACGGACCACTGGATCCTTGATCGAATTCTGACGATCGAAGCGCGCCCGCACGACCGGCCCAAATATGAAATCGACCTTGGCATCCGTCTGGTCGGGGATGAAATCGAAGGCGATACCGGGGCCGCGCGGCTGGAAATCCACACCGCCAATGCTGCCCAGCACCACCGGCAAGGGCGAGAACGTGTAATTGTCGGAACCTTCATAGCTGGGACTGACCGCGACGCCGCCGCCTATGGTGACATAGTCGCCGTCGAAGACAGAGGGTTCGGCCGGCGCCGGGCCTTGCTGCGCCAGAAGCGGCGACGACAACATCAGGCCGAGCGTGACAGCAGCGGAACGACAGAAAATTTTCGGATATTTCAAGACGGGTCCCCATTTGGATTGGCAATGATGCAACGCCCGGAACGCGTTTCGGTTCCGCCTCCGAGCCCGCTCCGGTGCCGCCTTCGCGAGATCCTGGTCGACAGATCCACCCGGACAGCACCGCCCGTGGCTACCTACAGGATATATTTCATGTGCACAGTATATTGTTCATCATCAGCGCCAACCGTGAACTGGGCCGCCTTGAACTTGGGCGGGCCCATGCCGATTCTCGGATTGCGGGAGAAACCAAAGCCTTCGCGGGGCAGGAACAGCCGCAGGTCCATCTTGCCGTTGGCATTTTCGTCATGGACGAGCGCCACGGCATAAGTGCCCGGCTTGACGCGGTCAATCTGGATCGAATCGGCCTGCACCGCAGATATCTTCAGCTTGCGCGCTTGCGCATCCTTGGTGCAATCGGGAAAATATTGGGGGCTGGCGCTCAGGCAGACCAGCACATTGCCCTTGTCGGAACGCAGGCCAGTGATGGCCAGATCAATCGAGGCCGACACCGCCGGGGAAACCGCCACCGGGGCTTCACTCGCGGACGCGCTTGCCCCCAGCAGCAGCACCGAAGCCGCGCCCAAGATCCGCAAGCCCGATATCCGTGCCGCAGAGCCGGTCCCAAAAGCGAAAGTACAAGCCATAATTACCCCTGTATGATTCATGATGCTTTTCATGATGGGTCGCGGTTATGAGCCACCGCCCTAACCTGCCCTGAACAAGCCAGCGCGGGAACATCTCCCAACCCATGTGGTTGGAGACGCCCATAAGCGTCATCACCAGCAATACCAGCCCCAAAACGCCGACATGAATCGGGATTGCGATGACCAGAGCCGGAATGACGACGGCACCGCTGATCGCCTCGACCGGATGGAAGCTCATCGCTGCCCAGGCGGTTGGCGGACGGCTCTCATGGTGCACGGCATGCGCAATCCGGAACCATTGCGGCCGATGGAACAGCCGGTGGGTCCAGTAGAACCAGCTGTCATGCAGGAAAAGATAGAGGAAAAGCGACAGCGGCAAATACCACAATGGGTACAGGTTCGGGTCGGTGTAGATTTTTGTCCAGCCGGCATTCTGCCAGCCCCATGCGACGATTCCGGCCGGAATGCCGTAGATCGCGGCGGAAAGCAGCGACCAGCGGATTTCGCGCTTCATCTGCGGTTCGAGCTGGTCATACTGGCCCGGGCGCACCCGCTTGGTCAGCCAGGCAAAAAAGCCGCTGCTCAGCAGATAGCGCCCGCCGACGATCAGGGTCATGGCAAGCGCAGACAACAGGATGGCGGGGGCAAATTCCATGGCAGAGGAATATGGTGCGGATCGCCGGGGAGCAAGCAGTAATGCAGGAACCGTCTACATACTTTCAGACAGGCTTTCCCCTGCCCTCGCCATCGGCTAAGGCATGGCGATGCCGAAGCCGTCCCGTCCTTCAAACCAGCATGATCTGGCTATCGCTGGTGGCGGTCTGGCCGGCGGACTGGTCGCGCTGGCACTGGCGAAATTGCGACCCGATCTGGACATTGCGCTGATCGAGGCAGAGGATCATTACGGCGGCAATCATATCTGGTCCTTTTTCGAGAGCGATGTCGAGCCGGAGCACCGCTGGCTGGTCGACCCGCTGATCTCGCGGCGGTGGGACAGCTATGACGTGCATTTCCCCAAATATAGCCGCAGCCTGAGCAACGGCTATTTCTCGATCGAATCGGAAAATCTCGACCGGGCATTGCGCAAGCAACTACCACCCGCGGCGCTGAAAACAGGGCTGAAGGCCATGACGGTCACAGAGGGACTGGTCAGACTGGCCGACGGTTCGGAGATCGCCGCACAGGCGGCGCTGGATGTGCGTGGCAGCGGCGATGTCTCCGCGCTGGATATCGGCTGGCAGAAATTTTGCGGCCAGATGCTCAAGCTGAAAGAGCCGCACGGGCTTCAGCGTCCGGTCATCATGGACGCCAGGGTCGAGCAGATCGACGGCTACCGGTTCATCTACTGCCTGCCGTTCAGCGCCAATGAAATTTTCGTCGAAGATACCTATTATTCGGATACGGCTGACCTCGACAGCGCAATCTCCCACGGCCGGATCGCCGGCTATGCCGCGGAACAGGGATGGGAAATCGAGGCAGTACTGAGCGAAGAGAAAGGCCGGCTTCCTGTCATCTATGGCGGTGATTTCGAAGCATTCTGGCAGGCCAACAAGGGCGTCGACGCCCGGGCCGGTGCAAGAGCGGCGCTGATCCAGCCGATCACCAGCTATTCGCTGCCGATGGCGGTCAAGACCGCGATCCTGATTGCCGAAATGCCTGATATCAGCCAGAACAAGCTCGATAAGATGCTGCGCGATCTGGCCCGAAAGCACTGGAAGAACGGAAAATTTTACCGCATGCTGTGCGCCTTCCTGTTTCTTGGCGCGGACCCGGACCAACGATACAAGACGCTGGAACATACCTATAGCAAGGACGAAAAACTGCTCGCCCGCTTCTACGCGGGCAAGTCGACCCGGATGGACCATGCCAATCTGCTGACCGGCAAGCCGCCCATTCCCGTTTCCCGCGCCATCCCGCTTTTGCTGAAATATAGATGAGTATGATTGTCCTATGAGCGACCCTGCAAAATCCCAGAGTGAATTGTTCAAGAAAGCGGCCGTGATCGGTTCCGGTTTCGGCGGGCTGGCGCTTGCCATCCGGCTGCAGTCGGCCGGTATCCAGACCACGATATTGGAGAGTCGCGACAAGCCGGGCGGTCGCGCCTATTACTGGGAAAAGGATGGCTTCATCTTCGACGGCGGGCCGACCGTGATCACCGATCCGGACTGCCTGACGCAGCTGTGGGAGTTGACCGGCCATGACATGGCAAAGGATATCGAACTGATGCCGGTGTCGCCCTTCTACCGGCTCAACTGGCCGGACGGTACCAATTTCGACTATGTCAACGATCCCGAAGAGCTGTACGCCAATATCGCGGCAATCGAGCCGGACGATGTCGAGGGCTACAAGAAGTTCCTCGAATATAGCGGCGGGCTGTACGAGGAAGGCTATGTCAAGCTCGGCACCAAGGCCTTTCTCGATTTCAAGTCGATGATCAAGGCGGCCCCGGCGCTGATGAAATATGAAGCCTATCGGTCGGTCTATGCCAAGGTTTCCAGTTTCGTCAAAAACGAGAAATTGCGTGAATTTCTGTCCTTTCAGTCGCTACTGGTCGGCGGCAACCCCATGAAGACCAGCGCCATCTACGGCCTGATCCACAAGCTGGAACGGCTCGGCGGAGTCTGGTTTGCCAGGGGCGGAACCAACATGCTGGTCGCGGCGATGGTCAAGCATTTCGAGCGGATCGGCGGGGTGATCCGGCTGAATGATCCGGTGACGAAAATTGACACGATCGGCGACCGGGCTTCCGGCGTCACCTGCAAGTCCGGCTGGAGCGAGAAGTTCGATGCCGTCGCCTCCAATGCCGATGTCGTGCACAGTTATCGCGACCTGCTCGGCCACAAGCATCGCAGCGAAACCGTGAGCGCGAAACTGCTGAAGAAAAAATATTCGCCCTCGCTGTTTGTCGTCCATTTCGGCCTGAAGGGAACGTGGCCCGGCATTCCGCACCATATGATCCTGTTCGGACCGCGCTACCAGGGGTTGCTGGAAGACATCTACGACAATGGCGTGCTGCCCAGCGACTTCTCGCTTTATCTGCACCATCCGACGGTTACCGACCCCGAAATGGCACCCGATGGCCACAGCACCTTCTACGTGCTGGCGCCGGTGCCGCACCAGGGCAAGTTGCCGATCGACTGGGAGGAAATGGGACCGATCTACAAGAAGCGGATCCTCGATGAAATTGGTCATCGGCTGATCCCCGACATCCACGACCGGATTGTCACCAGCTTTCACTACACACCCCAGGATTTCGGCAGCGACCTCAACGCCCATCTGGGCAGCGCGTTCAGTCTTGAACCATTGCTGACGCAAAGCGCCTGGTTCCGGGTGCACAACCGGGACGATATCATCGACAATCTCTATTTCGTCGGGGCCGGCACCCATCCCGGCGCCGGGATTCCGGGCGTCGTCGGCAGCGCCAAGGCAACGGCAGAGCTGATGCTGGAGGACATGGCGTGATTACCCGTTCCGTTCTTTTCAGAGCGCATCTGGTGGGCAAAGGCTATCCTTCGACAGGCTCGGGACGAACGGATATCCATTCGGCAGCATCATGAATCGCACGAATCTAGTGCTTCACGCGCGGAACAGTATCGAACGGGGATCGAAATCCTTCTCCCGGGCGTCGAAGCTGTTCGCCCGGCAGACGCGCGAACGGGCGTGGCTGCTCTATTACTGGTGCCGCGCCTGCGATGATCTCGCAGACGGCCAGGATCACGGCCACGGCATGACGGCGATCGCCAATCCGGAAAAGACCATCGCCGCGATGCGGATGATGACCGCGCGCGCGCATGGCGGCGAGCAGACCGGCAACCCGCCCTTCGATGCCTTTGGCGCGGTCGCGCGGGAATGCAATATTCCCAGGAAACTGGCGGACGACATGATCGACGGCTTTGCCCTGGACGCCCGCGGATGGCGGCCGGAGACGGAGGATGACTTGCTGCAATATTGCTATCATGTCGCGGGAGCGGTGGGTTGCATGATGGCGATCGTGATGGGGATCTCATCCCGCGATCAGGAGGTGCTCGATCGCGCATGTGATCTGGGGCTGGCGTTCCAGCTTGCCAATGTGGCCCGCGACGTGGCCGAGGATGCCCAGGCCGGACGATGCTATCTGCCGCAAACATGGCTCGCCGAAGCGGGCATTGATCCCGACCAGATACTCGATCCGGTCCATCGCGACGCACTGGTCGTGCTGGTCAACCGGCTGTGCGATCTTGCGGGACAATATGAAGCTTCGGCGCGGGTGGGCGCATCAAGCCTGCCGTTCCGGTCACGCTGGGCGGTGCTGGCCGCTGCGGGAATCTATGGCGATATTGCCCGGGCGATCGTGAAGAGCGACGGCGCTTCGCTCGACCAGCGTATCTACACGAGCAAGGCGACAAAACTGGGCTGGATCGTGAAAGCCTTTGGACAGGCTCTGGTCAATCCGGCCCGTCGCGACCGCCAGGGGCTGTGGACGAGAGCCCGCACGGTTTGAACGCCTAATGGCTGGCGCCGTTTTCGCTGACATATTTGCCGATCCGCTGCACCGCCTCGTCATATAGATTGGGCGAACAGCAGAGCACGCCGAGCGCCTTGCCATGGGTGCCGTTATAGACCAGTGTTTCGCCCAGCGCATTGGTGACGCTGGCGCCCGCTTGGGCAGCGATGACATGCGCCGCCGCGATATCCCACTCGTGACCCCAGCGGGTGGACGCGACGACATCGGCCCGGTCATCCGCAACCATCGCCATTCTCAGCGCGATACTGTTCGGCTTGGGCACCGCGACGAGCTTCATGTCCGGCGGCAGGCTCTCGGCGGGAATGCGGCACCCTTCATATTGCCGCCGTTGGGTGGCAACCAGCGCCCTGCCATTCACCGTGGCGGACCGGCCCGCCCGGCCCACCCAGGTTTCGTTCATCGCTGGGGCGACCAGCACCCCGAAAACCGGGGCCTCGTTCTGCACCAGGGCCACGGACACGCACCAGCCGGTCTTGCCGGCGACATAATCTTTGGTGCCGTCAATCGGGTCAACCACCCAGGTCAGTTCGTCACCGGCGCCGCTATGATCGATATGGGTTTCCTCCGAAAGCCAGCCGGCGGCGGGGACCAGCTTTTCCAGTTCGCCGCGCAAGAAGCGGTCTACCGCCAGATCGGCATCGCTGACCACCTGTCCGGGCGATTTTTCCCAGATATTTGCTTCCTTCCGGCCCAGCGCCCAGTGGCGCATGGCCAACGCCCCGCCCGCTTCGGCAATCGCAATCACGCGGTCAAAATCAATTCTAGCCAAGAGTTTCTCCGTATGCCCTGCGCATGTTGCAGGACGCTAACAATCCGGTAGGCGTGGTTCGACGGACTCGCCACTAACGGATTTGTTCAGCCGCCCGCCACCGTCATGCTGTCGGTACGCAGGGTCGGCACGTTCACGCTGTAGCGATATTCCAGATCATCGGCCGCGACCAGACTGCGGAACATGTCCTTCAGATTGCCGGCAATGGTGATTTCAGAGACCGGCGCTCCGATCTCCCCATCGGTGATCAGGAAGCCGCTGGCGCCCCGGCTATAGTCACCGGTGACCGGGTTGACACCCATGCCGATCAGTTCGGTGATATAGACGCCATGTTTGATATCCCTGATCAGATCCGCCTTGCCGACCGTTCCATTGCCCATATGCAGGTTGGTGACGCTGACGCCCGGAGCGCCGCCGACGCCGCGCGAGGCATGGCCGGTCGGTTGCAGGCCGAGCTGGCGAGCCGACGCGCTTTCCATGATCCACTGGGTCAGCCGGCCACTGTCGATCAATTTGGTCTTGCGGGTCGGCAGCCCTTCGCCGTCAAAAGCCTTCGATCGCAGGCCGCGCTTGCGGTGCGGACAGTCGATGACGGTCACGGCGCTGTCAAATATCCGGGTGTCGAGCGCATCGAGCAGGAAGCTGGTCTTGCGGGCGATGGCGCTGCCGGAGATGGCACCGACAAAATGGCCGAGCAGGCTGTTGCCGGCGCGGGGATCGTAAACCACGGGCATGGCACCCGATCTGAAGGAAACCGGATTGAGCCGGGAGACGGCGCGCTCGCCCGCTTCGCGGCCAATCTTCTCGGGCGCTTCCAGGTCCTCCAGGAAGCGCACGCTGTCATAGGCATAGTCGCGTTCCATGCCGTCACCTTCACCGGCGATGACGCTGGCGGAGACGCTGTAGCCGCTGGTCGAATAGGCACCAGAGAAACCATGGCTGGTGGCAAGGGCAACGATCGAACGCCCGGCGCTCGCGCCGCCGCCTTCGCTGTTGGCGACGCCCTTGACCGATCGCGCCGCATCCTCTGCCTTCAGGGCCAGTTCGCGCAGCAGTTCCGGCTCCGGATTCTGACCGTCGTCGCCCTCGATCGGATGTGGCTCTGTCTGGAGCAGCAATTCTTCCGGCGCGAGGCCGGCATATTGGTCTTCCGGCGCTTCCCGGGCCATGTCGAGTGCACGACCCACGAGAGCCGACAATATTTGCGGGTCCATGTCCGAAGAGGATACGGTGGCCGAGCGCTTGCCGACGAAAACCCTCAGGCCGATTTCCTCGCCTTCCGAACGCTCCACATCCTCGAGATTGCCCAGGCGCATCTGCACTTGGGTTGCGGCATCGCAGACATAGATGGCATCGGCGGCATCCGCACCGGCCTTCTTGGCTTGGGAAATGAGGGCGTCGGCGCGATCCTGCGCTTCGGAAGGTTTCAGCATGCGCCGGACATAGGTGCGGCGCCCGGGAAGGTCAACGATCGGCTGTCAATTCAGGGAGAAAGGATGACGTTTCAGACGATCGCCGCGACGATCTTGATAAGCCCGACAAACACAAAGGGCAGACCGATCGCCAAAGCCCAGATCAGGATCTGGTCGGCCCGGAATCGGGCCGCGAGGCTCTGGTCGGAAAGGCCGCTACGGCCCATTGCTCTCCAGCGTTTTTCGAAATTGCGGCAAAAGGGAATGATCACCGCGACCAGCAGGATCAGGCCGAAATAGGGAGCGATCGACATGCCGCGGGTTTCGATAAAGCCGAGCACGAAGAAAATCTGCATCATGGTGTAAACCAGCAACGCAGCCGCGCAATTGTTGCTCATTTTCTTGTCCCAGCGAATGCCGTTCTGCTGTACGTCCTGACGCCCGCGGTGTTCGCTGACCGATTTTCGAGGTGCTGCCGCAACCATTTTCATTCCCCTCAGAATATCATCTCCAATGTTCGCCGGACGTTTGCCCCCGTGCGATCGGAGCGACACTATAACCTATTTGTCGCAAAAGCCAAACAAACGGTGATCTTGCGATTTTTATCGGAAACAGGCGCTTCCGCTTGCCATAAATTGCAATATGCGACAGAATCAGTTTTTAATCGAAATTGAAATCCGGGGCTTTTTCCATGACCATCTCCCTTGCCGATCCGCTGACCCTTCCCTGCGGTGCGACCCTGCCCAACCGGATTGCCAAGGCGGCAATGACCGAAGGCATGGCAACGCCCGATGGTGTACCAACGACTGAACTGGAGCGGCTCTATGGCCTCTGGTCCGATGGTGGCGCGGGCATGCTGCTGAGCGGCAATATCCAGATTGACCGGGACCATCTGGAACGTCCCGGCAATGTCGTTATCGATCACAAGGCGGACGAGGCGATGATGGCCGCGCTGACCAGCTGGGCGCAAGCCGCCACCCGCAACGGCAATCATTTCTGGGCCCAGATCAGCCATGCCGGACGGCAGACGCAAAGCAACGTCAATCGCCATCCCAAGGCCCCCTCGGCCGTCAAGCTCGGTCTGCCCGGCGGCCAGTTTGGCGAGCCGGTGGCGCTGACCATCGGCGAGATCGAGGAACTGGTCGACGGCTTCGCGCTGGCGGCCAAGACCTGCCAGGAAGCGGGCTTTACCGGCGCGCAGATCCATGCTGCCCACGGCTATCTGCTGAGCAGCTTTCTCAGTCCGAGAGCCAACCAGCGCAGCGACAAATATGGCGGCAGCCTGGAAAACCGGGCCCGCTTCCTGCTCGCCGTGGTCGCCAAGACACGCGCCGCTGTCGGTCCCGATTTTCCGATTTCGGTGAAGCTGAACAGCGCCGATTTCCAGAAGGGCGGGTTCAATTTCGAGGATAGTCTGCAGGTCGTCCAGTGGCTGGAGGCGGCCAGCGTCGATCTGGTCGAGATTTCCGGCGGCACCTACGAACAGCCGGCGCTGATGGGAGCGGACGGGATCGAGGAGAAGGAGGAGCAGAATGTTGCGGCTTCGACCAAGGCGCGCGAAGCCTATTTCGTCGATTTCGCCAAGGCGATGCAGGAGGCGGTCAGGGTGCCGCTGATGGTGACCGGCGGCTTTCGCACTCGTTCCGCCATGGAATCCGCGCTCGCCGGCGGCGCCGCCGACCTGATCGGCCTGGGGCGTCCGATGTGCGTGATGACCGATGCACCGAAGCAATTGCTGGAAGGACTGGCAGCATTGCCGCGATACGAGGACAGGCTGCGGCTGCTGCCCGACTGGCTGGGCTTCCTGATGCGCTTTCCGATGATCCGGGCGATGGCCGGCTTCGCAACCATCTTCTGGTTCTACGAACAGCTGGAAAATCTCGGCAAGAGCGGCAAGACCGATCCGCGGCTCAGCGTCTTTCTTGCGTTTCGCGCGGTCGAGGCGCGCAACAAGAGGATCCTAGCCGCGCGGAGTCCGCGATAACGGGCCGGCCATTTCAAAGGACATGATTATTTCCGATCCGGATGGCAGACGGGATAATGCAGGACCGCCCTGATGCCCCCGGCATCGTTCAGGATCATGTCATTCCTATCCAAGCGAGTATCGGTACCGCCAGCTTGCCCAGGACGACAGGATAGGCAGCTTCTGGGGACGTCAGTCCTGTTCCAGCTCTTCTTCCCGCAAGGCCTTGCGATCCAGCTTGCCGATCATGGTCTTGGGCAGGATGTCGCGGATCACGACATCGACCACCCGTTCATGCTTGCCGAGTTGCGGGTTCAGCCAGTCTTTCAGCTCGTCCCCGCTGATATGGATATCGGGCTGCAGCGCGACATAGGCCTTGGGACTCTCCCCGCGATAGGCGTCGGGGACGCCGATCACTAGGGCTTCCTTGACCGCATCATGCCTGTAGAGCACTTCCTCGACCTGACTCGGGAATACCTTGAAGCCGCCCACCGCGATCATGTCCTTCAGCCGGTCGACGATCTTGATATAGCCGTCTTCGTCGATCGTTGCGACATCGCCGGTGCGCAGGAAACCGCCGACAAATACCTTTTCATCTTCCTCCGGCAGGTTCCAGTAGCCCTGCATCACTTGCGGCCCGGAGAACACCAGCTCCCCGGGATGGCCTTCAGGAGGCGGCACGGTCGGATCACCCTTGTCGACCAGCTTGACGACGGTTCCCGGCACCGGCTGCCCGATCGTACCGGCCTTGTTCAGGCCTTCATAGGGATTAGCGCTGACGACGCCGCAGCTTTCGGTCAGACCGTAGCCTTCTACCAGCTTGGCGCCGGTCTTTGCCTCGAATTTCTTCTTCAGTTCCATCGGCAGCGGTGCGCCGCCCGATACGCAGACCTTGAGCGAGGAGAAATTGGTCTTGTCGATATCGGGATGGTCGAGCAGCGCCTGATACATGGTCGGCACCCCGGGCATGGCGGTAATCTTTGTGCGGGAGATCGCCTTCAGCGTCTGCTTCGCATCAAAGCGCGGCAGCATGACAATTTCGCCGCCGCGCTCGACGGTGCGGTTGAGCACGGCGCTGTTGGCAAAGACATGGAAGAAGGGCAATACCCCCATCAGCCGGTCGGCCTCGTCGATATAGGGGTCAATGCTGTTGATCTGGCGCGCGTTGGCGGTCAGATTCTGGTGGCTGCACATCGCCCCCTTGGGCGTGCCGGTGGTACCGCCGGTATATTGCAGCAAAGCGATATCCTTGTCCGGGCGGATATTGGGGGCCTTGTAATTGCCGTCATTGGCGATCAGCTCCGAAAAGGGCGTGATCCGGTCGTCGTCGGGTTGCGGGCTGTTTTCCTTGCGCCGGAACAGGGAATAGAACAGAGCCTTGCCCGCCGGCAGCGCCCCGGCAACGCTGCCCACCACCAGCCGTTCGAGGCTCGTTTCCTCGAGCACCTGATAGGCGGTCGGGAACAAGGCAGTGGCCGACAGCGTGAACAGGATTCTGGTGCCGCTGTCCTCGACCTGGTGGTTGAGTTCGTCGACCGTGTAAAGCGGCGAGAAGTTGACCACCGTCGCGCCAATCGCCATCGCGCCATAATAAGCGCTGACATAATGCGGGACATTGGGCAGGAACAGACCGACCCGGTCGCCCTTGCCGATGCCGAGATCCTGCAGGCCCTTGGCCACGCGGACGACGCCGGAAGCGACTTCGCCATAGCTATATTTGCGGCCCATGAAGTCGAGCAGATTGGCGTCGCCACGCCGTCCGGCCGAGCGAAAGAACATGCCCGGCATCGACAGCGGCGGATAGAACTGGTCCCACTGGGTGGGGTGATTGTAGCGCGATTTCCAGATCGGGGGCTGGTCGTTATCTATATCAGTCATTGACATTTGTGTAAGTGAAGCGGGCTGAACTGACAATGAAAATTCCGCGATAATTGGCTCCCTTTCCCTTTCACCCCGGTGTAGGGCAAAGCCGATGGCTGAATCCACCCCTGTCCCTGCCGCCAAGTCCTCGCTGGTGTTCGTGTTTCTTGTCGTGCTGATCGACATGCTGGGCTTTGGCATCATCATGCCGGTGCTGCCGACGCTGATCACCGACATCACCGGCGGATCCTTGTCCGGGGCAGCGATCTTTGCGGGCTGGCTGGCCTTTGCCTATGCCGCCATGCAATTTGTCTTCGGCCCGATCGTCGGCAACCTGTCCGACCGCTTCGGCCGGCGGCCGGTGTTGCTCGGCGCGCTCGGCGGCTATGCCATCGCCTATGTGCTGATGGGATTTGCGCCGACATTGTTCTGGCTGTTCGTCGCGCGGATCATTGCCGGGATCATGGGCGCGAGTTTCAGCACCGCCTATGCCTATATCGCCGATATCACGCCGCCGGAGAAGCGCGCGCAGAATTTCGGGCTGATCGGGGCTGCCTTTGGCCTGGGATTCATCTTCGGGCCGGCGCTCGGCGGCATATTGGGCGAATATGGCACCCGCCTGCCCTTTTTCGCCGCCGGATTTCTCGCAGCGCTCAACCTCCTGTTCGGCTTTTTCATGCTCAGGGAGAGCTTGCCGCCGGAAAAAAGGCGCAGGTTCGACATGGCGCGCGCCAATGCTCTGGTCGCGCTCAGGGGCCTGCACGGCCAGAACAAGATCGTCATCTGGTATGCCGCTGCGCTCACCGTCTGGATGACGGCGCATGTGGTCTATCCGATCATCTTTGCCTTTTACGCGATGGAAGCCTTTGGCTGGAGCGCGCTGACCGTCGGGCTGGCGCTGGCCTGCGTCGGCATCGGCGCGGCGATCGTGCAGGGCCTCCTGATCCGGGTGCTGATCCCGCGGATCGGGGAGCGCAATAGCGTCATCATCGGTGCGCTCAGCATGGCGGCGAGCACCGTTGCCTATGTTATCGCGGGGCCGGACCAGGGATGGCTGATTTTCATCGCCATTCCGATCGGGGCGCTACAGGGCCTGTTCCAGCCCTCGATAAACGGTCTGATGAGCCAGGCGGTATCGGAAGACACGCAGGGCGAACTGCAGGGGGCCGTCGCCAGCCTGCAGAGCATCGCCTCGGTGGTCGGGCCGCCGCTGTTCACTGCGGTGTTTGCCGCCTTCACGGTTGCCGGGACGCTATATTATCTGCCCGGAGCTCCGTTCGGGCTGGCGGGTATCATTTCCTTGTTCGCGCTGGCGATATTCCTGCGGGGCTATGCGCTGCACTGTACCGGCAAGGTGGTGGCACCGCCACCGGATGCGCAGACGGTCGCAGATTGAGCCTTCGGCGAGAATATCTGTAGCGGGACCAGCTAGCTGGCGCTGTACCAGGCGGTGCCATCCTTCAGCTCGAGCGTTGCCCGGCCAGTATATTGCAGATGGCGGAGCGTTGCCATTGCCTCGCCGCTGGCCATGCCGATGACATCGGGCGTGATCGGACGACGGAACAGATAGGGGAAGCTGTCGACCACCCGCTTGGGGCTTTCGCGCAGCCCCTGCTCCAGATCATCCAGCGCTTCATTATGGCGCTCGGCCAGCGCGTCGAGCCGCTCATGCGCGCCAAGAAACGGGCGGCCATGGGCTGGAAGAACGAGCAAGTCATTGTCCAGTTCGGCGCGGAACCGGGCGATGCTGGCTAGCCATTCGCCTAACGGGTCACTGGTCGGTTCGCTCAGCATGGTCGAAATATTGGAGGTGATCCGGGGCAATATCTGGTCGCCTGAGATCATCACTTTCGCTGTGTCATCGATCAAACAGGCATGTTCGGGTGTGTGGCCATTGCCGATCATCACCCGCCATTCATGGTCACCGGTGCGCAGACGCGTCCCCTCTTCCATCCTTATATGGCCGATTGGCAGGTCGGAAACGGCGCGGGAGAAACGACCCCAGCCCTTTTTGGCAAATTCGTCAATCAGATGCTGGTCCCAGCCGCAGAAGCGCCATTCGTCCAGCGCCTCTTCCGGGACGCCGTCGCGCTTGTCGGCGAGCAGCATCCGGGTCAGCAGCCACTCGGTCCGGTTCATGTGCAGCGGCGCCTTGAATCTTTTGGCCAGCCAGCCGGCGCAGCCGACATGGTCGGGATGATAATGGGTGACGATGATTTTCGTCGCGCTCTGCCCCTGCAGCGCGCCGGCTTCGAATAGATGTTTCCACGCCTCGATCACTTCCGGCATGAACAGTCCGGTGTCGGCGATCGCAAATCCGGCGCTCCCGTCGGCATGGCGGTCGGCCAGCACCCAGTTGTTGATATGGCCGAGCGGGCCGGGCACTGGCGTGCGGGTCCAGCCGATGCCGGGCATCAGTTCGAAATATTCGCCGAATTTCGGCTCATAGTCGCCAAGCGGGTAGGTCAGGCCGTCGGATTCGATCGGGTCGAAGCCGTGATCGGCGAGCATGGCGTCATAGGCGGGGGGTTTTCGGGGTGCATCCATGCCATAGCCATAGACCCCCGGTCACGCGAAAGGCAAGCCGGTTTAACCAGCTGATTAAATTGTTGGTACAGCCTGCGCGCCGCCGTCAGTTCACCCCGACAACGAAGACGAAAACCAGGGCCATCGCACCGAAAACAGCGATCGCCGCCAGCTTCATCAACCGTAGCCGGCCGGAATTTCCATTCGCCATATTTGCCTCCCCCATTCAACAGTCCGGGACAGCCGATAAACGATCAGCGGTCCTTGAACAGCGTTTCTGCCGTATGCTCGACCGGTGCGGCATCTTCGTCCGCTTCCCCCGAAAGCGCGGCTTCTGCATCGCGGACGGCCTGGGCGCGTTCCTCGTGCAGTTCAGCGATCAAGGCTTCCCGGTCGCCGCCCAGCTTCGCGTCGTCCGCGACCTCGGGCTCGATACCGGCCTTTTTCGCTGCCTTGGCAACAACCGCATCCAGCTCGCGCTGCGAACAGAGGCCAAGGGTCACGGGATCCTTTGGTGCGATATTGGCGATATTCCAGTGCTCGCGATCGCGGATGGCATTGATCGTGGTTCGCGTGGTGCCGATCAGCTTGCCTACCTGGGCATCGGAAATTTCCGGATGGTTGCGCAGCAGCCAGGCGATGCCGTCCGGCTTGTCCTGGCGCTTGGAAACCGGCGTATAGCGGGGTCCCTTGGTGCGGCGGACCTGGTCAGGTCCCTTCTGGATGACCATCCGGTAGTCGGGGTCCTTCTCGGCTTTCTCGATTTCCTCGTGAGTCAGTTCGTGCGCCTGTACCGGGTCGCGCCCGGTATATTTGGAACTGGCCAGATCATCCGCCATCGCGTTGACCTCGAGAATATGGATGCCGCAGAAATCAGCAATCTGTTCAAAGCTGAGCGCGGTATTGTCCACCAGCCAGCTGGCGGTGGCATGCTGCATAAGGGGTGTTGCTTTTTCGGCCATGATGGCTTCCTTCCAAAGGCTGGCGCTTGCTCGCCAGCGGCAATTCATAAATAAAGGGCCGCCCCCTTGCGGAGACGGCCTGTTGGCACCCTGTGTAGGATATCCGGAGGGGTTCGGCAAGATATTTGGCTATACCCGCGCAAATATCGCCTTGGCGAGGATCCGGCGCGACAGGTGACAGTGCGGATGCAGATCCTGCTCGACCAGCCCGTCAAGAAACTGGCTGGCGCTCGCCTCCCAGCTAAATTGCTCGCCAAGCGCGATACAGTCGGCAGGATCAAGGGTCAGCGCACTCTTTATGGCACTGCCCAGATCGGCATGCATGGCCCCGCATTCTGGCGTCAGGATGTCGATCGGGCCGGTTACCGGATAGGCCGCCACCGGTGTACCGCAGGCGAGCGCTTCGATGATCACCAGCCCGAAGGTGTCGGTCCGGCTGGGGAAGACGAAGACATCCGCTCCGGCATAATGGCCGGCCAGTTCGCGGCCGGTTTTCCTGCCGGTGAAATGGACCTCGGGATAGCGCGCCTTGAGCCCGTCCAGGGCCGGCCCGTCGCCGACCACGACCTTTGATCCGGGCTGATTGCTGTCGAGAAAGGCTTCGATATTCTTTTCGACCGCCACCCGCCCGACATAGATCTGGATCGGACGCGCGAGACGGGGATATTCTGCAGGCGGCGGCGCATCGGCGCGGAAATCCTGCAGATCGACGCCGCGGCTCCAGTGATGGACATGGGCCAGTTTTTCCTGGCGCAGCTGGCTGCGGACGCTTTCGGTCGAGACCATGATGGCTGCGGACGTCCGGTGGAACCAGCGGATATAGGGCCAGAAAATCCGCGGTGACAGTCCGGTCCGTCTGGCGAGATATTCCGGGAACTGCGTGTGATACGCCGTTGTAAAAGAACGTCCTTTCCTGCGGCACCAGCGACGCGCCTGGATGCAGAGCGGACCTTCGGTGGCGAGGTGCACCGCCTCCGCGCCAAAGGCCTCGATTCGCTTGCCGATGGTCCGCGCCCGGGCAAGGGACAGCCGGATCTCGGGATAGCTTGGCGCGGGTATCGAGCGATACTGGTCCGGCGATATCACCAATATTTCATGACCCCGGCTGCGCAGCAGTCGAACAACGGTATCCAGGGTTCGGACGACACCGTTGACCTGAGGGTGCCAGGCATCAGTGACCAGCGCGATCTTCATGCTGCCTGGCCCATGCCGCCTTCGACCGCGATCAGCTTGACCGGCTGCTCCGCTCGCTGCCTGCGCGCCTCGATTTCGTCGGCCCAATGGAGAATCTGCATATTGCCGTCATCGCATTCGACCAGGGCGGTGCAGCCCTCCACCCAGTCGCCGTCATTATAATATTCAATGCCCTTGATCATGCGATGCTCGGCAGTGTGGATATGGCCGCAGACGACGCCGTCGACGCCCCGGCTTTCGGCCGCCTTGGCCACGGTCTCCTCGTAACGGCCGATGAATTCGACCGCATTCTTGACCTTGTGCTTGGCCATTTTCGACAGCGACCAGTAAGGCAGATCGAAGCGATTGCGGATCTTGTTGACCAGCCAGTTCAGACGCATCAGCGCCACATAGGCGGCGTCACCGATGACGGCGAGCCAGCGATGGGCGAGCATGACCGTGTCGAACTCGTCGCCGTGCAGCACCAGCAGCCGGCGACCGTCGGCGGTTTCGTGGATCGCCGAACGGCGGATCTCGACGCCGCCAAAATTCAGTCCGGTGAACTGGCGGAACATCTCGTCGTGATTACCGGGAATATAGATGATACGCGTGCCGCGCCTCGCCCGTTTCAGGATGCGCCAGATGATGTCATTATGGCTGTCCGGCCAGAAGAACCGCTTTTTCATCCGCCAGCCGTCGATGATGTCGCCGACCAGATAGAGCGTGTCGCTGTCGACATGGTCGAGAAAGTCGATCAGCAGGTCGGCGTTGCAGCCACGGGTGCCGAGATGGATATCGGAGATCCAGATCGTCCGGTAGCGGGTCCGGTCCTGCGCCCGCACCCGAGGCTTGCGCGTGAGCCGTGCTTCGTAGCGATCGACATCGAGCAGCGGAATATCGGCTTTTGCGAACGGGGGAAATTGCTTGGTCATGAAAACTCCCATGGAAACTTGCCATGGGACAGGGTCATACGCCCCGAATGTTACAGGCCGATTCCCATTTTATGAAGCTTTGGTGACGCAAATATCCGTTGCCCGGCGCGTCATGGCGCAGAGCTATTCGACCAGGAGCACGATCTTGCCGATATGGTCGCCGGCTTCCATATGGGCGTGCGCGCTGGCCGCATCGGCGAGCGGAAAGCTCTCGTCCATCACCGGCTTCAGCTTGCCCGCTTCCACATCCGGCCAGACATAGCGGTGCAACTCGTCTGCCAGCAGCGCCTTGCGCTCCGCCGATTGCGGTCGCAGCGTCGATCCGGTCAGGATCAGCCGCTTCATCATCACCTGCGCCATGTTGATGGTCGCCTGCACCCCGCCCTGCACCGCGATCGTGACGTGGCGGCCGTCTTCCTTCAGGCATTGCAGGTTGCGCGCGACATAGTCGCCTGCGACCATGTCGAGCACGATGTCGACTCCCTGCCCGTCGGTGATCTTCTTGATTTCCTGGACAAAATCCTGGGTCTTGTAGTTGATCGCATGGTCGGCGCCGATCTGCCTGGCCGCGGTGCATTTCTGGTCGCTGCCGCAGGTCACGATCACGGTCAGCCCGAACAGCTTGCCCAGCATGATTGCCATGGTTCCGATACCGCTGGTGCCACCGTGGACCAGCACTATCTCGCCTTCACGGGCAAATCCGCGGTTGAACAGATTGCCCCAAACCGTGAACAGGGTCTCAGGCAGCGCTGCCGCTTCGGCCATGGTCAGGCTGTCGGGAACGTCCAGACACTGGCCGACGGGCGCGACACAATATTCGGCATAGCCGCCGCCGTTGGTCAGCGCGCAGATCCTGCGACCGATCCATTCCGGCTCGACGCCCGCACCCAGCGCGACGACAGTGCCCGATACTTCCAGCCCGGGCAGAGGCGATGCCCCCGGAGGCGCGGGATAAAGGCCCATGCGCTGGACCACATCCGGCCGGTTGACCCCCGCAGCAGCCACCCGGATTAGCACCTCACCCAGGCCCGGCTCCGGAACCGCCATGGTCACCGGTTTCAGGACTTCAGGTCCGCCCGGTTCGCTGATCGCGATGGCGGTCATTTCTTTTTGCAACAGTTCCGATACGGCCATTGATGTCCCCCAAGGAAATTTGCGACCTCCCCAAATTTTCGCCCCTTATTGACAGCAAAGCGCGGTCGGTCAACACTACCCTGCAGGAGGCATGTCGATTCATGGACGAAGATGAAAATGCGCCACGCAACGCCAATGATCCCCTGGTTTTGCTGCTCAAGCAGGACCTGGACCCGTTTTCGGTGGATGAACTGGATCAGCGGATTTCGCTGCTGAGATCGGAAATAAGCCGCTGCGAAGCAAAGAAAAGCTTTGCGGTGACCCATCGGGCCAGTGCAGAAAATCTGTTCAAACGGTGATAAATGCTGGCTTTCGTTAAATCATTTGTTAACCTTGTTTAATAATATTCGAGTTCAGGCGTTTCATTTTGGATCGTATAGGAGAAGAGAGACGAGATACTGGCAGCTTTGGCCGAATGTTTGCAGATCCCGGGTGCGATACCCTTGACGTTCGCGGCCCGGCTCACGATCTAGAGAGCAAGCAGTTAGTCAAAGCCCGAAACCGGATGGAACAGCATCTGTTTCGGCAACCGGGGCGGACACTCCGTCCCCATTTTGGAGTAAAGTACATGCCATCATTCGCGGAATCGCTCGAGAAAACCCTGCATCAGGCACTCAAGAATGCCTCGGATCGCAGCCACGAATATGCGACGCTCGAGCATCTACTTCTCGCTCTGGTTGATGATGGCGATGCGTCCCAGGTGATGAATGCCTGCGGTGTCGATCTCGGTGAACTGGAAGATGCGGTCATTCTCTATCTCGACAGCGAACTGGATTCGCTGAAGGTCGAGAAGGCGATCGACCCCTCCCCCACCTCCGGATTCCAGCGCGTTGTCCAGCGCGCGATCCTCCATGTCCAGTCCTCGGGCAAGGACGAGGTCACCGGTGCCAATGTGCTGGTCGCCCTGTTCTCCGAGCGTGAAAGCTATGCGGTCTATTTCCTGCAGCAGCAGGACATGAGCCGGCTCGATGCGGTCAGCTATATCAGCCACGGCGTCGGCAAGGGTAGCCAGAGTGCCGAGCCGGCCGAACTTTCCGGCATGGACAGCGAGCAGGACAAGAAGGAAAAGAACAAGAAAGAAACCGCGCTCGACCAGTTTACCGTCAATCTGAACCTGAAAGCAGCGGACGGCCGGATCGATCCGTTGATCGGGCGGCAGGCGGAAGTCGACCGGACAGTGCAGATCCTGTGCCGGCGGTCGAAGAACAATCCGCTCTATGTCGGCGAACCCGGCGTCGGCAAGACGGCGATTGCCGAAGGTCTGGCGCTGCGCATCGTCGAGGAAAATGTCCCCGATGTGCTGAAGCCGGCGGTGATCTATTCGCTCGACATGGGTTCGCTACTGGCCGGGACCCGCTATCGCGGCGATTTCGAGGAACGGCTGAAGCAGGTTGTTTCCGAGCTGGAGAAAATGCCGGACGCGATCCTGTTCATCGACGAGATCCACACCGTGATCGGTGCCGGCGCGACCAGCGGTGGCGCGATGGACGCCTCGAACCTGCTCAAGCCGGCGCTGTCGGGCGGCATCATTCGTTGCATCGGATCAACCACTTACAAGGAATTCCGCAACCATTTCGAGAAGGACCGGGCGCTGTTGCGGCGGTTCCAGAAGATCGATATCAACGAGCCGTCGGTCGAGGACACGATCAAGATTCTCGCCGGTCTGCGCGGGGCTTTCGAAGAGCATCACAAGGTTCGCTACTCGCCCGATGCACTGAAGTCGGCGGTGGAACTGTCGACCCGCTATATCAACGACCGCAAGCTGCCGGACAAGGCGATCGACGTGATCGACGAGGTCGGCGCGATGCAGATGCTGCTGCCGCCCTCGCGGCGCAAGAAGATGATCACCGCCAAGGATATCGAGGCGGTAATCGCAACGATGGCGCGGATCCCGCCCAAATCCGTGTCCAAGGACGACAAGAAAACGCTGGAGAATCTGGAGAAGAATCTCAAGCGGGTGGTCTTTGGTCAGGACGAGGCGATCGGCAAGCTGGCCAGCGCGATCAAGCTGTCGCGCGCGGGCCTTCGTGAACCGGAAAAGCCGATCGGCAATTATCTGTTCAGCGGCCCGACCGGCGTCGGCAAGACCGAAGTCGCACGACAGCTGTCATCGATCATGGGCATTCCGCTCAAGCGGTTCGACATGTCGGAATATATGGAGCGGCACAGCGTGTCCCGCCTGATCGGCGCGCCTCCGGGTTATGTCGGCTATGACCAGGGCGGCCTGCTGACCGACGCGATCGATCAGAACCCGCATTGCGTGCTGCTGCTCGACGAAATCGAGAAGGCGCATCCGGACCTGTTCAACATATTGCTGCAGGTGATGGACAACGGTAAGCTGACCGATCATCATGGCAAGACCGTCGATTTCCGCAATGTCGTGCTGATCATGACGACCAATGCCGGCGCGTCCGACATGGCCAAGGAAGGCATCGGCTTTGGCAATATGTCGAAGGAAGATGCCGGCGACGAGGCGGTCAAGAAGATGTTCTCGCCGGAATTCCGCAACCGTCTGGATGCGATCGTGCCCTTCGCCTATCTGCCGACCGAAGTGGTGGCCCGGGTGGTCGAGAAGTTCATTCTCGAGCTCGAGCTGCAGCTGGCCGATCAGAATGTCCACATCACGCTTGATGAGGATGCGCAGGCATGGCTCACCGAGCGCGGCTATGACAAGCTCTATGGAGCCCGTCCGATGGGCCGCCTGATCCAGGAAAAGATCAAGCAGCCGCTGGCCGAGGAACTGTTGTTCGGCAAGCTGAAGAATGGCGGCGAGGTCAAGGTGCATCTGAAGGACAATGCCCTGACCTTCGAAGTCACCGCGGCCGCACCCAAGGCGAAGAAAAAGAAGGCACCGGCCAAGAAGAAGGCAGACAGCAAGACGAAGTAAACTTGCCCGGGGAATTCATGTACCCCAAAGAGACGAAAAGCGGCGTGGCTTATCCCACGCCGTTTTTTTTGCCTTGCCGGCTCGCCCCGGCCAGCCCGCCGAGGACCTAGATGCAGCTGTCCATCCGCAAGGATCGGGTGGCATCGCTGATCAGGAAATTGGCTTCGTCAGCGCGAATTTCTGCTAGCACCTCCGGATTGGACGCGGTTTGCAGGAACGCATCATAATCGGCCTGCGATGCGAAATGGATTTCGGTGATGACGTCGAAATCAGGGTCGGCCTGCGCGGCATCGATGCGGCTTTGTGACCGGTCGAGATAATGTCGTTCATAATGCGCGAACATCGGCAGCAGCCGCTTGATCAGGGGCACATGATGCGCCTCGTAATAGCTGCGGAATTCCTCTGCGGAAAGTTCCGGCTTTTTTGCAATCAGAAAGAAATGCTTGATCATCTTGCCTTCCTGCGTCGGTGCCAATGTCCGGGCTACATTTATCCAAAGCGAGGACGAGAGACAACGGCCAGTTTGATCGGTTGCCATTTGTCATTTTTTTCGGGTCCGCGCTGATCTATATTTACAAGATACCGACCAGTTGGTATGCTGAGGTCATGGAAACGATTCGTTCAGAGCCCGCCAGGAGCGGAAATGCCCGTGCAAAGCTGTTGGATGCCGCCATCACGCTGGTCCGCAAGCAGGGCTTTTCGGCCACCTCCGTCGATCAGCTGTGCAAGATGGCGGGGGTTACCAAAGGAGCGTTCTTCCATCATTTCGCCAGCAAGGACGCCCTGGGTGCAGCAGCGGCGGACCATTGGACCGAGACGTCGAGCGCATTGTTCATGGAAGCCGACTATAACCGGCATGACGATCCGCTCGACCGCTATCTCGGCTATCTCGATTTCCGGGACGAAATTGCCACCGGCGAGCTGGCAGAATTCACCTGCTATGCCGGCACCAGCCTGCAGGAATGCTATGGCAGCAGCCAGGCGATAAGAAGCGCTGCCTATCAAAGCATCACCGGCCACAGCGCACGGCTTGCCGAAGATCTTGATCAGGCCATCGCTTTATACGGCGCGCCCGACGAAGTGACGGGTATTTCGCTCGGCCTTTATACTCAGGCGGTCCTGCAGGGTGCCTTCATCCTCGCAAAGGGGCAAGGCACAGCCGCGCCGGTCCATGAGGCCATCGCCCATCTGCGACGCTATATTCTGATGCTTTTTGGACGTGACAACAGAATGTGAAAGAAGGAAATGAGCATGAGCAAGATGATCTTTGTAAACCTGCCAGTTACCGACCTGAACGCCGCGATGGCCTTTTACGAGGCGCTCGGTTTCACCAACAATCCCCAGTTCACCGACGAAACCGCGGCCTGCATGGTGTGGAGCGAAACGATCCACGTGATGCTGCTGACGCATGACAAATGGCGCACCTTCACCGACCGGCCGATCCCGCCTTCCTCTGCAAGCGAGGTGATGCTGGCAATATCATGCGAAAGCCGGGAAGCGGTTGACGCGATGAACGAGGCCGCAGCCGCCCATGGCGGTACTGCCGATATCAATCCGGTGCAGGATCATGGCTGGATGTACGGTCGGGATCTGGTCGACCCCGACGGCCATGCCTGGGGACCCGTGTGGATGGACATGGAGGCCGCCCAGAAAGCGATGCAAGTCTGAACCCGTGCATTAATCAACTTGAATGGAGGAGAATCATGTCAAAAGCGACAATTTGCCTGTGGTTTGACAAGGACGCCAGGGCGGCAGCGGAATTTTACGCGGCCACCTTCCCCGACAGCGCGATCGGCGCTGTCCATTGCGCTCCCGCCGACTTTCCCGGCGGCAAGCAGGGCGACGAACTGACCGTGGAATTTACCGTGCTGGGTATTCCCTGCATCGGCCTGAACGGCGGGCCGATATTTCCGCACAGCGAGGCTTTCTCGTTCCAGGTGGCAACCGACAGCCAGGAAGAAACCGATCGCTACTGGAATGCCATTGTCGGCAATGGCGGCGCGGAAAGCGCCTGCGGCTGGTGCAAGGACAAATGGGGCCTCAACTGGCAAATCACGCCGCGCGCCCTGACCGATGCGATGGCGCAGGGCGGCGATGTTGCCCAGCGGGCGTTCGAGGCAATGATGCCGATGACCAGGATCGATGTGGCGGCGATTGAAGCGGCCGTGAAGGGAGCGTGAGCCATGCGCGTGATGGTATTGGTCAAGGCGACGGCGGATAGCGAGGCCGGGTTGCCACCGACCGAAGAGATGACCGAAATGTTTGCCGCCATGGGTGCCTATAACGAGCAGCTGGTCGAGGCAGGGATCATGGTCGACGGCGACGGGCTCAAGCCCTCGTCCTCGGCCAAGCGGATCGCCTTTGACGGCGACAGTCGCACGGTGATCGACGGCCCTTTTGCGCCGCCGAACGAACTGGTGGCGGGCTACTGGATATGGGAGGTCGCCGACATGGCCGAGGCGGTCGCCTGGGCGAAGCGCTGCCCCAACCCGATGCCGGGGCCAAGCGAGTTGGAGATCCGGCCTTTTTACGAGGCGGCGGATTTCGGCGAGGCGCTGACGCCGGAGCAGGCCGAGCAAGAGCAAAGGCTGCGCGACCGGCTCGCCACACAGAAGGATTGACTGTTCATCAGGAGGAGAAGGAAGATGAGTTATATTGATGGATTTGTGATCGCCTGCCCGAAGGCGAACAAGGAAAAATTCATTGCCCATGCGAAGAAGGGCGACCCGGTGTTCATGGAACTGGGCGCGACGCGCATCCTGGAATGTTGGCAGGACGATGTGCCGAAAGGCGAAGTCACCGATTTCTTTGGCGCAGTGAAAGCTACGGAAGAGGAAGCGGTGCTATTCTCGTGGATCGAATGGCCCGACAAGCAGACCCGCGACGCGGCGATGGCCAAGTTGACCGAGATGATGGAGAATCCCGAGCTCGCCGACCCGCGCATGGATCCAGTGGCCAATCCCATGCCATTCGACGGCAAGCGCATGATCTTTGGCGGCTTTGTGCCGGTGGTCACGCTGGAAAAATAAGGCAGAGAGACGAGGAGACAAATGATGACCAACAAACATGGCGATTTCATCTGGTATGAGTTGCTGACCGGCGATGTAGATGTGGCGCAGCAATTTTACGGCCCGCTGCTCGGGTGGGATTTTGCCGCCATCGGCTCAGGCGACATGGATTATCGGGAAATTTCGATGGGCGGCAACGCGATTGGCGGCCTGATGGCGTTGACGCCGGAAATGACCGAAAACGGGGCAGAGCCCTGCTGGCTCGGCTATATAAAGGTCGAGGATGTCGATCGCATGGCGGAAGCGATCGAATCCGCCGGCGGCGGCGTCCATCTGTCGCCCCGCGACATTCCCGGGGTCGGGCGCTTTGCCTTGGTCAACGATCCTTCGGGGGCGATGTTCTATGTCATGAAACCGGTTCCGCCTGCCGACGATCCGGATTTTACCAGCATGGCCTTTGCCGCCACCGAGCCGATGCCGGGCCATTGTGCATGGAACGAGCTGGCGAGCGCCGACCCTGCAAGGGCGCTCAATTTCTATCATGACCTGTTCGGCTGGGAAAAGGACGGGGAAATGGACATGGGGCCGGCAGCGAAATATGAATTCCTGCGTCACGGCCCAATGATCGGCGCGATCATGCCGAAGGGCGAGAGCAGTCCCGTGTCCGCATGGACCTTCTATTTCCGGGTCGCGGACATCGATGCAGCGGCGACCCGGATCGAGCAGGAAGGCGGTACGATATTGCAGCCACCGATCGAGATTCCCGGCGGCGACCATGCGTTGATCGCGAGCGACCCGCAGGGCGCAAGATTTGCGCTGGTTGGGGCACGGAAAGGGAAATAGAGCCAATGACGATCGAGCTTTTTGCCCATCCCTTTTCATCCTATTGCCCGAAGGCGCTGATCGCGCTGTGCGAGAATGCAATCGAATTTTCGCGACGGATGCCGGAGCCCCGCAGTCCGGAGCAGGAGGAACTGTCCCGGATCTGGCTGCTCGCCCGCTTTCCGGTGTTGCGCGAAGGGGAACGGGTCATTCGGGAGGAGACCAGCAGATTGACTTCGCCCTGATTGTTCCTATTATGTTCCTTTTCGCAAACGGGAGCTGCATGCCATGAGCCTGAAATTCTACACCAATCCGATGTCGCGCGGCCAGATTGCCCGCTGGGCGCTGCACGAAGCGGGGGCGGACTATGACCAGGTCCTCCTGGACTATGGCACGACGATGAAAGGCGACGATTATCTAAAGGTCAATCCGATGGGCAAGGTGCCGGCGATCGATCATGACGGCAATGTCGTGACCGAAGGCGCGGCCATCTGTGCCTATCTGGCCGAGGCCTTTCCCGATGCCGGCCTTGCTCCGTCAGCCGAGGAACGGGCGGACTATTATCGCTGGCTGTTTTTTGCCGCCGGCCCGCTGGAAGCGGCGATCACCAACCGGTCGCTTGGCTTTGAAGTGGCACCGGACAAGGAAATGATGGCCGGTTACGGCAATTATGACCGGGTGGTGGATGTGCTGGATGCGAAGTTCCGGGATGATTCCCATGTCTGCGGTTCACGCTTTACCATGGCCGATGTCTATGTCGGGGCGCAGGTCGTCTGGGGAACGCAATTCGGCACTCTGCCCGAGCGGGAATCCCTGGTCGCCTATGGCAAAAGGGTGACGGATCGGGATGCCTATCGCGCTGCCAAAGCGATCGATGATGGGCTGATTGCAGAGAATAGCTGATCGACACAGACCAGGAAGGGCCGCTCGGTCCAGCGGCCCTTCTTCCTAATGCCATATTCCGTCATTCCCCAGGGGATGGCTGCTCATAATTCAAAGTGGGTTGACCGAGTTCGGCGGCCGGCTGGTCAGGCTCCATTGCCGGTTGCTCGAACACCGTTGCCGGCTGAACAATCGTTGCGGTTGGATCGCCATATTGCACTTGCCAAGCCTGGAGATCGCGCTGATATTCCTCATAGGCCAGATAGAAATCGGTGAAGGGTTTTTCCAGTTCCGGCAGCGCCCGTTCGGCAAACGCATCGAGGTCGGCCGACTTGGTGACTATGGCACGCTGGCTGATCTGCACGGCCTGGTCGCAGAACGGCCGACGCAGCGGCGAAAAGGACCAGTAATTGTAGAGCTGGGTCTGGTGCCGGTCATGTTCGAACTTGAATCCGGCGCCGATATCGCGCTGAAACTTGCGGATGATGGCATTGTTGGCGTTGCGCAGCGAGGCGCTGTTGTTGGTGATAAAGGCGTTATAGTCGCCAACCAGGCGCTCGTATAGCGGCCCGGTGCAGCTGAGCGCGGCGACATTCAGCGCCGCCCGCACATGCCACAGGGTTTCGAGCGGTCCGAGGTCGCGGTTGATGGTTTCGCGCAGACCGTCAACCCGTAGCGTCGGGACGACAGTAAGACTGCTCGCACCAAAGGGCGGTGTTGGTGCACGTGGTGTATATTGCGGCTGGACGACTGGCGGCGGTGGTGGTGGCGGTGGCGGTGGCGTTTGACAGGCGGCGAGCGCAGCCAGACCGCCGACGATCACCCATAAACGCAAATCCTTCAAACGCAGCATCGTTTTACTCTCCAAAACATCAGACGTTTCCTTATGATTCACACCGGCGCTTGTCCAGCATTTGCGATCAAATCTCGACGAACCGCCAATCAAAAAAGCCCGACAGTTTCCTGCCGGGCTTTTCGGTGAATACGGGGCAGCAATTCCGCCCTCCGGCCTATTCGCGGCTGCCCATGAAATAGAGCAGGAACTGGAACATGTTGATGAAGTCCAGATAGAGGCTGAGCGCGCTCAGCACCACGGTCTTGCCGACCATGTCGGTTCCGGCCACATAGGCATACATGCTCTTGATCCGCTGCGTGTCATAGGCGGTCAGTCCGGCGAAGATCAGAACGCCGATCGCGCTGATCACGAGCTGCATCATCGTCGATTGCAGGAAGATATTGATTACCATCGCGACCAGCAAGCCGACCACGCCCATGATCAGGAAGCTGCCCCAGGCGGACAGGTCCTTCTTGGTGGTATAGCCATAGAGGCTCAGGCCCAGGAAGGCGGCAGCGGTGGCGAAGAAGGTCTGCGCGATCGAAGCACCTGTATAGACCAGAAAGATGGTCGACAGGGACAGGCCCATCAGGGCGGCAAAGGCCCAGAACATCGCCTGGATGGTCAAGGTGGAAAATTTATTCTGCCCAAAGCTCATCGCGAAAACGATCGCCAGCGGCGAAAGGATGATCAGCCATTTCAGCGGGCCGCCGCCGAACATCACGCCCTGCGCCAGACCTGAGCTGGCAAACAGCATCGCGACGATGCCGGTCAGCAATACGCCGCTTGCCATGTAATTATAGACCTTGAGCATGTACGTCCGCAGGCCTGCGTCAAACGCAACCTGCGTCTGCGATGCGGCGCCGACTGGGGCCTGCCCGAAGGTTGTTCTTGGATCTTGCCAAGCCATAAATCCATACTCCTCAATTTAGCGAACCGACAAACCGGCTCTCTTGCTGTCAATATCGGGCAATTGCACCGGTTTTTCAAGGGAAACAGCGATGAGTTTGCAAAATACTACCGATGGTTTCGATAGATGCAGACTATGGGCTTTGGCGCGCCACCTCCGGCCAAACCGTCAAGGCAAGCGGGCTATGGACGATTCCGGATACCAATCGAAGTCATTTCCGTCGGCACGCAGGCCAAGCAGCCCTCTTTGCACAAGCCGAGCTGATCGTAACCGACGGGCGGGGTCAGGTGGTTTCCAGCCATTTTCGGATGGCGTCCGCGGCCCCGCTCACCTCTGCCCAGGTCTGGTCAAAATCATCATCCTGACCATGATAGGGATCGGCGACATCTTCCCCCGCCCTGCCCGCGACATGATCGAACAACAGCGACAGTCGCGAATCCGCTCCGGCCGGACGCATGGCCGCCAGGTCGCGCAGATTCTGATTGTCCAGCGCAATGATATGGTCAAAATCGTGAAAATCCGCCGCGGTCACCTGCCGCGCGCGCAGATGCCCGATATCGATCCCGCGCCGCGCGGCGGCTGCCTGCGCGCGCTCGTCCGGCGGCTGTCCGACATGCCAGTCACCGGTGCCGGCGGAATCGATGATCACGTCCACTCCCGAGCGCCCGCATTCCTGGCGCAAGGCGGCTTCGGCCAGCGGCGAACGGCAAATATTGCCCAGGCAAACGAACAATATCGACTGGCTCATAACCTGTTCTGCTGATCCAGACGGTCGGGTCAGCGGCCGCCGACAAAGACGCCGCAGGCCAGCCGTCCGCCGCTGTCACCGGACGGATCGGTCTTCAGATCATCCGGGCCCTCGTGCACGATGATGGCGGCACCATCGGCATCGAGCAGGGCCGCGTCGCCGTCGCTGAGCTTCCCACCGGAAATCGTCGCCTCGAGCGATCCGGTGCCGTCCGCGCCAATGTCGAGATTGAAGAAATCGCCGGCATGGGCCCCCTGCGGATTGTCGAATCCATGCTGCTTGTCGGCCGGATTCCAGTGGCCGCCAGCGGATTTGAAATCGGGGGCTTCGCATTTTCCGGTCTGGTGGATATGCACGCCATGCGGTCCCGGGGACATGCCCTGGGCCTTGATATTGACGAGCAGGCCATTGTCTCCCTGGGCGACTATCACTTCGCCATATTCTGTCTCGTCCGCGCCGACCAGTTGGGCGCGCGCGACATTGCCGCTAACCTCGCCCGGCGAGACGCCTTCCGAAGTGCAACCCGCCGTAGCGAGAGACAACAGGACCAGGCCTGAGAGGGTGATGGGATGCTGACGCACGAAGCTTCTCCTTGATTTCCTTGTGATTGATTGCATGATAGCAGCCGATCCGCTGCCTTGGAACCTTTTGTTCCGCTGCTTGCCTTTCGTGGCCCGAAGGACCCAGATTGCCGCCCATGTTCTACCTGATCGCCCTGGGATCGAACCAGCGCCACCAGCGCCTCGGTGCACCGCGCGAGGTGATTGTCGCGGCATGGCAGCGGCTGGCCGGAGAGGAACTGGTCCTTGCCGAAACATCTGGCATATGGGCGTCGCGCCCGGTCGGACCGTCCCGGCGGTCCTATGCCAACGCCGCGGCGATTATCGAGACGCCATTGCCGCCGCCCGACCTGCTGGCGATGTTCAAGCAAGTCGAATCGGAATTCGGACGCCGCACCGGCCAGCCCTGGTCGCGCCGGGTGCTGGATCTGGACATCATCCTGTGGAGCGGCGGTGCCTTTGCCAGCGCCAGGCCCGCCCTCACCATTCCGCATCCGCTGATGCGCGAACGCGGCTTTGTTCTGGGTCCGGCCGCAGAAATTGCCGGTGATTGGCGCGATCCGCTGACCGGCCTGACGATCGCCCAGCTGGCCGCCCGCCACCGGCACCCCCGGAAACGACCGGAAAAAGCGCCAAAGCCGCTTGACCATGCACCAAAGCGCCCCTAGGGAAGCGCTTCCCGGAGGCGTGGTGCACAGCACCGGCCGGTCGAGGGGCCCTTAGCTCAGTCGGTAGAGCAACTGACTTTTAATCAGTAGGTCGCTGGTTCGAACCCAGCAGGGCTCACCATAATACGTTGAAAATAAACGATTTTCTGACAGAATGATATTCGAAGTT
>Ga0209346_1000479_pt1 | contig 34831 bp, 36 predicted proteins | sample AutmiccommunBRH9_FD_187381 | JGI IMG/M metagenome (GOLD analysis project Ga0209346, IMG submission 187381) | Deep subsurface microbial communities from Mt. Terri, Switzerland - Autotrophic microbial communities BRH/9 (SPAdes) (version 2) | ecosystem: Environmental > Aquatic > Deep subsurface >...
CCAGCAGCTTCATCACCCTGGCCGGCCTGCGCATCGCCGAAGAACACTGGCAGTGCGCCACCGACACCCGGACCGCGACCTACTACCACCCCGACATCCTCGGCAGCCCAGTGGCCGAGACCGACGCCAACCGCATCGCCACCACCCGCACCCACTACGCCCCCTACGGCGAACCGCTGAACCGGACCGTCGACGGCCCCGGCTACACCGGTCACCTGATGGACGCCAGCACAGGGCTGGTATACGCCCAGCAGAGGTACTACGATCCCGTAGTCGGACGCTTCCTGAGCATCGACCCGGTGGCTGCAGATCCGGGCAGCGGGGGGAACTTTAATCGGTATTGGTATGCCAATAACAATCCGTACGGGTTTATCGATCCGGATGGGCGGTGTCCAAACTGCGTAATCGCAGCGATAGGCGGTGGGGTCGGATTCGTTGTTGGAACAGTGGTCAATGCAACTGTGCAATTTCTAACCAAAGGCGAAGTTGATATTTCGGATGCCATAATTGCTGGGGCCGCTGCTGGAGCGGCCGGCGCTGGATTTGCGGGCCGACAGCCAACGCCTTGGACCGCACGATCTCGGGGTAACACCCGGGTTTGGCCGCCATCTCGCCAACGAACACGCCAGCGAGGATGGTGGGTACATACCATGTCCCCTTGTCCTTCATGAGTTTGCGGATTTCATCGGTCATGTAGGTGCCGTGTTCGATCGAATCGACCCCGGCGATGCGCATGCACGGCCACCTTGTAGCCATAATCGTGCGCAGTCTTCACGATGGACACTACTTCGTCCGCCACGAACTGCGGATTGTCGCCGCTCTTGGCGAAGCTGAGCACGCCACCGGTGGGGGTGATCTTGATTACGTCCGAGCCGTCCTTGTAACGCTGGCGCACGGCGCGCCGCGCTTCGATTGGGCCGCTGATCACGCCATCTTCAGGGCCGGGGTAGCCGAACGCATGCAGGGTGTCGCGGTTGACGCCGTTGAGCGGATCGGCGTGACCGCCGGTGGTGGCAACGGATTTGCCGGCAGCGCTGATCCGCGGTCCGCGCACCAACCCTGGTCGATCGCGTTGCGCAGCCACAACGCCACATTGCCGCCCAGATCGCGCACGCTGGTAAAACCGGCGAGCAGGGTGCGCTCGGCGTAACCGACCACGCGGAACGCGAAGTCTTCTGGGTTCAGGCGGAATCCTTCCGAATAGGCCTGCGCGCTGGTCTGGTTGCCCAGATGCACGTGCATGTCGATCAAGCCCGGCAGGCAGGTCTGCCGGCTGAGGTCGATGGCAGTGGCGCCTTCGACCACGACATTGGCGGCGTGTACCTCGCGGATGCGATTGCCCTCGATCACCACGGTGTGCTCACCGAGCAACTTCTCGCTACTGGCATCGAACAGGCGCCCGCAATGCACCGCGGTGACCTCGGCGGCGGCGGGCAGGCTCAGGGCAATGGAGACAAAAAACAGCAATCGTTTGGGCATGTCGGACTCCGATGATTCAAAGCGCCGACTATGACGTGGGTTGTGGTGCCTTGCTTGACGGACAACGCAGCGCGCACTATCGTCCGCTCGCACTTGACCGACTCCCCGAGTTGGTGCCGATTAGGTGCTTCGCTCATGGGTGCACGTCGCGCCATGCCGGCAGGGATGCATCTGGTGCTTATGGAGCGGGGGCGAACGATTCGACGGCCGGATGCCAATCATGGATTACGCGCATGAGCTTGCGATTCACCATCACTGATTGGAGCGCGTTTGCGCCGGGGCTGGCGTCGCACGACCGCTGGCTGGATTGGGCGCGAGCACCTTGCTTGCCAGTGGGTGACGATACGCCGACAGTCGCGCGGATGCCGGTGATATTGCGGCGGCGCCTGGAGCGGATTGGTCGCGTCGCCCTGCAGCCCGTCTATGACTGCCAGTTATCGCACGATGGCGATATTCCGCACGTATTTGCTTCGCGGCATGGTGATTTGTCGCGTACCTATGGCATGTTGCAGTCGTTGACCCGCGGTGAGCAGTTATCGCCAACGGCGTTCGGCCTTTCCACACATAACGCCATCGCGGCGTTGTATGGAATCGCATGCGGGATGCGCGGCAGCCATGTCGCCGTTTCAGCCGGCGCGACCAGCGCCGAAGCGGCTGTGGTCGAGGCGCTGGGCCTGCTGAATCAAGGCGCGCGCGAGGTAATCGTGGTCATGTACGACAGCCCCTTGCCCGATGACTATCGCGTCTTCGCCGACGAGCCACAATGCCATTACGCGTGGGCCTGGCGGATCGCGCTTGCCGATTCGGGGAGCGATGTTTTTTCGCTGGTTTCGGGATCTGGCGCTGCTCATTTGAACACCTCGCGGTGCCTGCCCCATGGTCTCGATGTGTTGCGCTTCGTCATTTCCGGGCTGGACACGATGCAATTCGCCGATCGCGGACGCCTCTGGTGCTGGCGGCGCCATGGTTGATCGTCTGAATTATGCTTGGCGGGTGCTCGCAACGGCGATCTGCTTCTTCACGTTCGGCATCGGTGGTGCGCTGATGTGGGTGCTCGTGTTTCCCGCGCTTGGCGTTTTCGTGCGTGACCGGGATCGCCGCGGCGTTCACGCGAGAGCGCTCGTGCGCTTCAGCTTTGCGGCGTTCATCCGCTGGATGCGCTGGCTCGGGGTGTTGACCTACGAGATTCATGGCGCCGAGCGACTGCAGCGACGCGGCTTGCTGGTGTTGGCCAACCATCCGACCCTGATCGATGTCGTGTTCCTGGTTTCCTTGATTCCCGAGGCCGACTGCGTGGTGCGCTCGGGCCTGGCGCGCAACCCGTTCACTCGCGGCGCCATTCGCGCGGCCGGGTACATCGGCAATGACGATGGTCCACGGTTGATTTCCGCCTGCATTGCGTCGGTGCGATCCGGGAAAAACCTGGTGATTTTCCCGGAGGGGACACGAACTCCCAAGCTGGGCTCTGGCGCCTTGCTTCGCGGCGCCGCAAATATCGCGATCCGGGGCGGTCTTGATATCACGCCCGTCCTGATCCGGTGCATTCCGCCCACGCTCGCAAAGGGAGAGAAGTGGTACCATGTTCCGCCGCGACGTTTTCACGTTGTGATCGAGGTCAAGGGGGACCTAGCCACCGCCTCGTTCATGCTTGGGACGACTGAAGCGATAGCCTCACGTCGTCTGACCGAGTGGCTGAGCACTTATTTTTCCAGTGTGGAGTAGCCGGCATGCAAACGCTGGAGCAGGAGATCAAGGAGTTGATTATCGTCACGGTATCGCTTGAAGATATCGGTTGTGATGATATCGATTCGTCCGCACCGCTATTCAACGAAGGGTTGGGTCTGGATTCGATCGATGCGTTGGAGTTGGGGCTGGCCTTGCAAAAGCGCTACGGCATCACGCTATCCAGCGATTCGGCTGAAAATCGTGGCCATTTCGCCAGCGTAAATTCACTTTGTGCATTCGTGGCTGCCCATCGCTCACGTTGACGGGATTTCACAAGAACCTACTGCAAGATCAAGAACCATGACTCAGGAACAGGTATACCTGCGTATCGTCGATATTCTTCAGGAGACGTTTGATATCGACCCGAGCCGGATCAGTCCGGATGCGAGGCTCGGTGAAGACCTCGATATCGACAGTATCGACGCAATCGATCTGATCGTGCAGCTGAAGCCCCTGATGGGCAGTGGCCTCGATCCGGAGGCGTTCAAGTCGGTACGCACAGTCGCCGACGTAGTCGATGCAATTTACGGCATGATGAACGCCACCGCCGACGTGCCGCTGAGCACCTGAATGATGTTTGCGCGCCTGCGCACAGCCGCCGTCTGGTTGGTTACGGCGCTTTATCCAGTCGCCATCTATTTTGGCCTTGGCCATTTCGAGCCGCGTTGGCTGGCATTGTTGTTGCTGGCGCTGGCCGTGGCACGGATGCTGGGCGACAAGTCACCGTTTTGGCGTGTTGCCGCCATCTGCGCGGGGCTGCTTGTTGTTGCTACCTCGCTCACCAACGCCGCATTGCCACTGAAGTTGTATCCGGTGCTGGTAAACGCGCTGATGCTTGTCGTGTTTGCGTCCAGCCTGTGGCATCCGCCAAGCATCATCGAGCGCTGGCAGCGGCTGAAAACGCCTGATCTGTCAGCCGCCGGCGTGGCCTACACGCGCACCGTAACCTGGGTCTGGAGCCTGTTTTTCGTTGGCAACGGCAGCATTGCGCTGGCGACCGCGCTTTGGGGCTCGGACAAGGCATGGATGCTGTACAACGGATCCATCGCCTACTGCTTGATGGGCGCCTTGTTTTTGGGTGAATGGTTGGTACGCCGGCGCGTACAGATGGCGCGACTGGCATGAGGCGATGGTGTCCGCTCGCTGACCTGATGACGGGCGATTCGGATCCGGCGCAACCGGTCGCGCTGACGCGCAACGGCGTGATGACGCGTGCAGAATTTCGTCGCCGGGCGTGCGCTTGGCATGGTCGGTTATCAGATCATCCCGGGCGGCGATGCGCGGTAATGATCGACGATTCCGTGGAATTTGCTGCGGCACTTTTTGGCGCCTGGCATGCGGGCAAATCGGTCTGGTTGCCTGCCGACGCGCTGCCGGAGACCTTGTCGCGGTTGCAGCAACACGTTGACGGCTTCGTGGGGCGGATGCCGGGCGCCATTGCCAGCCCCGATCCATGCGAGCCGCTACGCCATACCGCGCTCGTTCCGCTGGATCCCGATACCACGACACTACGGGTTTTTACGTCCGGGTCGAGCGGCGAGCCGGTCGCGCTCGGCAAATCGCTGCGCCAGCTGGAAAACGAAATTCGCGCACTGGAGCAGTGCTTTGGCGCTGCCTTAGCCGACGCCGCGGTTTATGCCACCGTTTCGCATCAACATCTCTACGGCCTGCTGTTTCGATTGTTGTGGCCACTTGCTGCAGGCCGCCCGATCACGCCCGAGCGCCTGGCCTACCCCGACCAGATACTGGCGGCGATGGGGGCGCATCCATCGGTGATAGTCAGCAGCCCGGCACAGCTCGCGCGCCTGCCCGACACGCTGGATTGGACGCAGGTCAGTGCCGGATTGAAGGCAGTGTTCTCTTCCGGTGGGCCGCTGCCTGGAACGGCTTCCGATGCAGTGTCCCGATTCTGGCAGCAAACGCCGATCGAAGTGTTCGGCAGTACCGAGACCGGCGGCATCGCCTATCGTCGGGGCGTACGCGACCCGTGGCATCCGTTGCCTGGCGTCGAGTGGCGTCTGGATGGCGAGCGTTTGGCGGTGCGTTCGCCATTTCTGGCAGACGCCGACTGGTATCTGACACAGGATCGAGCGGTGGCCGGCACGCAGGGATTCGACTTGCTGGGGCGAGTCGATCAGATTGTGAAGCTCGAGGAGCGCAGGGTATCGTTGACCGCCATCGAACGGCGCTTGCGCCAGCTTCCTGAATTGCATGACGTGCGAGTCGTATTGCTTCCTGGACAGCGGTCGCGATTGGCGGCTGTGGCCACGCTGAGCGCGGACGGCAAGGCGCAACTTGCGGCGCAAGGAAAGCGTGCGCTGGTTGATCGCCTGCGCGTTACGCTTGCCGCCAGCATCGAATTGCCGGCGATTCCCCGGCGCTGGCGATTCGTCGAGGCGCTGCCCGCGAACGAGCAAGGCAAAACCACCGAGCGAGCGCTCGCCGGACTGTTTGCGCCAACGCAGCCGATACCGCAGTGGCTCGAACGAGATGCTACGCTCGTGTTGATCCGTCTGGACATTACCCCGGACTTGCGCGTCTTCGACGGGCATTTCCCGGATTTGCCGGTACTGCCTGGCGTTGCCCTGCTCGACTGGGCGATTGGTTTCGGCCGCGAGGCGTTCGCGTCCGTCGGTGCGTTTGCGCGTATGGACAACCTGAAATTTCAGTCGATTGTGCGTCCCGGTACGGTGCTCGAGCTGCAGATCGCGTGGGATCAGGCAAAAGGGTTTATGGGCTTTCGCTATTCGTCCGCCTCCGCGATGCACGCCAGCGGGCGTGTGATTTTTGCGTGTGAGCGGGAGCCGCAATGACCTCGGGCCCTGCGTTGCACGAAGCCCGGATTTCGCCGGTGGTGGTGATTCCCGTCTTCAATCACGCGCTGAAGATCGGTGCGCTGGTGCATGCGGTGCGCACCCAAGGTTTGCCTTGCCTGCTTGTCGACGACGGCTCCGAGCCGGTGTGCGCGCAGGTGCTCGCGCAACTCGCTGCTGATGATCCGGCGGCGGTATTCGTGGTGCGCCTGGAATGCAATCAGGGCAAGGGCGCAGCGGTGATGGCCGGGTTCCGGGAAGCAGCGCTTCGCGGACACAGCCATGTCGTGCAAATCGACGCCGACGGTCAGCACGACGCGGCAGATATCGACGGATTCCTGGAGCAAGCACTCCGCTTTCCGGAGTCGGTGATCGTGGGCTGTCCGCTGTTCGACGCGTCTGTTCCGAAGGGGCGCCTGTATGGCCGCTACCTGACCCATGTCTGGGTGTGGATCAATACGTTGTCCATGGATATTCGCGACTCGATGTGCGGTTTCCGGGTTTACCCGCTGCGGCCGGTGCTGGCGTTGATCGACTCGGTACGCATTGGCCGTCGCATGGATTTCGACACCGAAGTGCTGGTTCGATTGCATTGGGCGGGTGTTGGCGTACGCAATCACGAAACGCGTGTGAGCTATCCGTCGGATGGGGTTTCGCACTTTGACCTGCTTCGCGACAACCTGCGCATTTCGCGCATGCATGCAATGCTGTTTTTCGGCATGCTCTGGCGTCTGCCGCTTTTGCTGGCCCGCAAATGGCGACGCTCGTAACCCCCGACCGGCACTGGGCTGCCATCGGCGAAAGTACCTCTGCGGCCGGTATCTGGTTTCTGTACGCGGTCTACCGGTTGCTCGGTCGGACACCGTTTCGGTTGTGTCTGTATCCGGTGGTGTTCTATTACTGGCTGAGTCAGCCGCGCGCGCGCCGCGCATCGGCGGAATATCTCGCACGTATCCAACAAACGTATCGCGTGTTCGAGGCCGAACCGGGTCTGCGCCACGGGTTGCGCCATTTTTTCTGGTTTGCGGAAACGCTGATGGACAAACTGCTGGCGGTGGCCGGTCGGTATCCACGATCGCAATTGCGCTTTGAGGGCCACGATTTGCTGGTTCCGGAAGCCGGTACCGGGCGCGGTGGGGTTATCGTCACCGCGCACATGGGCTGCCTGGAGTTGATGCAGGCCGCGGCAGGATGGCGCGACGACTTCCGTATCACGATACTGGTTCATACCGCGCATGCGCAGCGGTTCAACCGTGTTCTTCGGCGCCTCAATCCGGACAGTCGGGTAACGCTGGTGCAGGTTGCGGATTTTTCGCCGGCGATGGTTATGATGCTGGCGGATCGGGTGGCGGCTGGTGAGTTCGTCGCAATCGCCGGCGACCGCGTGCCGGTCAAGGGCGATCGGGTGGTGTGGGTGCCATTTCTCGGTCAGCCGGCGCCGTTGCCGACAGGCCCTTATCTGTTGGCATCATTGCTTGAATGCCGCGTGTATCTGCTCAGCTGCCTGCATCGGGGCAAGGGCTATGAGGCGAAGGTTTCCTTGCTGGCCGAGCGGATCGTGTTGCCGCGGGCCGCGCGCATGCAGACACTGACATCGCACGCTGCCGGGTTCGCGGAATGGCTTGAGCACTGCCTGCGTGATTCGCCATACGATTGGTTCAATTTTTTCCCGTTCTGGAATCAGGTACCCCATGCACGAAACCCAGCTTGAAGCGCATCCCGTTATCGTCGGGCCTGCGCGCTTGCGCATTGAAGATGTCGTTGCGATTGCGCAACGACGCAGTCCGGCCCGGCTGTCGGACGACGCGACGTTTGCGGCGCGTATCACGCGTGGCGCCGCATTTGTCGATCGTCTGATTGCCGAAGAGGGTGTCGTTTATGGCGTCAGCACCGGTTATGGCGATTCGTGCACGGTCAACGTTCCAGCGCCGCTGGTTGCGGAGCTGCCGCACCACCTGTATGCCTATCACGGTTGTGGCCTTGGGCGGATTCTGGACGCCGAAGAAACCCGGGCGGTGCTGGTGACCCGGCTGGTGTCGTTGGCACAGGGGATGTCGGGCGTCAGTCTGGGCTTGCTGCGCCAGATCGAAAGTTTGTTGACGCACGACATCCTGCCGCGCATCCCGGCGGAAGGCTCGGTCGGCGCGAGTGGCGATCTGACGCCGCTGTCCTACCTTGCTGCGGTATTGTGCGGTGAGCGCGAAGTCGTCGTCGGTGGCGAGGTATTGGAAGCCGCTGTCGCGTTGCAACGGCATGGACTTGAGCCGCTGCGGTTGCGACCCAAGGAAGGGCTGGCGATCATGAACGGCACGGCGGTGATGACCGCGCTGGCCTGCCTGGCATGGCGGCGCGCCAGTTATCTGAGCCGATTGTGTACGCGGTTGACCGCGTTCAATGTGCTCGCCAGTGCCGGCAATGCCCATCATTTCGACGAGGCGCTGTTTGCGGTCAAGCCGCATGCAGGTCAGCAGCGCGTCGCCGCGCGCCTGCGTTCCGATCTCCAATGCGAGCGCCCGGTGCGCAACGACAAGCGCCTTCAGGATCGCTACTCGTTGCGCTGCGCGCCGCATGTGATTGGCGTGCTTGAGGACGCGTTGCCGTTCTTTCGCGACATGATCGAAAACGAGCTCAACAGCGCCAACGACAACCCGATCATCGATCCGGATCAGGAACTGGTATTGCATGGCGGGCATTTCTACGGCGGGCATATCGCGTTCGCCATGGATTCGGTGAAAAACCTCGTTGCCAATCTTGCCGATCTGATGGATCGGCAAATGGCGCTCGTCGTCGATGCGCGCTACAACCATGGGCTGCCGGCCAACCTGTCGGCATCGACCGGGGCGCGCGCGTCGATCAACCACGGTTTGAAGGCGTTGCAGATCAGCGTGTCGGCGTGGACGGCTGAGGCGCTCAAGCTGACGATGCCGGCGTCGGTGTTCTCGAGGTCCACCGAGTGTCACAATCAGGACAAGGTCAGCATGGGTACCATTGCTGCCCGCGACTGCCTGCGCGTACTAGAGTTGACCGAGCAGGTGGCGGCGGCGTTGTTGATCACGACCCGGCAGGGAATCACGCTGCGCCAGCGGGTGCAGCCCGAGATCGCGCTGGGAGGCGTACTTGAAGACATGCACGCCGACCTGTGCCGGCGGATTGCGCTGGTGGTGGAGGACCGGGCGCTCGATCGTGATCTGATCGACCTCGTCGCGGCAATCCGAGCCGAGTCCTGGACCCTGTATGCCTGATCTGTCGATTGAAATCGAGCTGAGCCCAGCATTCCACGATCTGGATCCGATGGACGTGGTCTGGCATGGCCACTATCTGAAGTATTTCGAGCGGGCGCGTTGCGCGTTGCTTAAGCGCTTCAATTTCGACTATCCACAGATGCGCGAAAGCGGCTATATCTGGCCAATCGTCGATCTTCATGCCAAATATGTTCGCCCCGCCCGTTACGATCAGTCACTGGTGGTGCGCGCGCAAATTGTGGAGTGGGAGCATCGATTGAAGATCGAATATGTGGTCCGTGACGCACTCGGTGGCCAGGTGTTGACACGCGGCCACAGCATCCAGGTTGCCGTCGACGCGGGCACCGGTGAGATGTGCTTCGTGTCGCCACCGATCCTGATCGAACGCCTCGGGTTGAAGTTGTCATGATTGCCGTCCGCGTCGTGTTGCTTGCCTGGCTCGTGTTGTTGGGTACCCCCGCAGCGGGCCAGACCTCGGAAGCGACAACCGGCGCGATTGTGCGCAGCCGGCTGATCGATGTGCCGGTACTGCGCTGCCGGTTCGAGCAAACAAAGCACTTGCAGGGCTTTCGCAACCCGTTGGTGTCCGTCGGGAGCGTGCTGTTTTCCCGCGATCACGGGTTCGTGTGGAGCACGATCGAACCGTTCGCATCGACGCTGGTGCTTACCCGGACACGAGTGGTGTCCCGCTCGGCCGATGGGAACGCGCACACAGTCGTTGGGCAGGCCGCGTCGCCCGCTGTGGTAACCGGTAATGAGCTGATGATGGCTTTGATCGGCGGCGATATCGATACCCTGGCCAAGCGGTTCGAGATTGCGGAATCGCTGGCTGAGGACGGGTCATGGCACCTCCGGTTGGTGCCCAAATCAGGCCCGCTTTCGCAGTTGTTCGAGCGTATCGATTTGCAGGGCGATCGTTACATGCGCCGTGTGAGCTTGGAGGAGGTCGGCGGCGATCGTACCGAGATCCGTTTTCTCGATCCGTACGATACCGCCAGCCCGCTCACCGACGCCGAGGTGAATCAGTTTGAGTGACGCCACGAAGGGTCATGAGCGTCGGCTGCGTTCCATCTGGCGATGGCCAGCCGCGCTTTGGTTGGTTTTTGTAATCGCGATTGCGGTACAGCAATTTGCATTCTGGCGTGCGCCAAAGCTGGAAATCGATGTCATGGCCCTGTTGCCGGATGAGGCGCATGACGCGGTGCTGGCAGCCGCGGAACAGCGGTTGTCCGCCGCGGCAACGCGGCAGGTCATGGTCCTGCTCGGTAGCCCCGACGCGACGCGCTCGCTGGCTGGCGCGAAAGCCTTTTCCGACGCACTGCAAAGCAGTGACGAGTTGATACCGTTGCCCGAGGACGGTGCCGGCAGCGGCAGTGAGCTGGCTTTTTATCAACCCTGGCGCGACCGTCTGCTGACGGCCGATCAACGCACGTATCTGCGCGATACGCCGGTGTCGACGCTCGTCGAGCAGGCATTGGCGCGACTGTTCGCGCCCGGGTCGAGCGGTGGTCCGACATCCTGGCCTTCCGATCCGCTGGGTCTTTGGTCGGGCTGGTGGCAAGCGCGCCTCGGTACCGGTGTTTCCATTCGCGAAGGCGTGCCCGTGGTTTCGAAGGACGGCATCGAATGGGTGGTGCTTGGTTTTTCAACCCGCAATGCGAGCTTCAGCGCCGCTGGCGGAGATCCGCTGGGCAACGCACTCGATCGCGCCAGCGACGCGGCGTGGGCACAAGTGCCTGAAGCGCGAATTCTTCGCACCGGTGTGCCGCTGTATGCCGAGGCGGCAGCCGATCGCGCCAATACCGAAATCAATACGATCGGATTCGGCTCGCTGATCGCCGTGATTGCCTTGATGTGGTTGGCCTTTCGTGGGCCACGGCCGGTGTTATTGGTCACCCTGTCGCTGGTGATCGGCGTCGCCGCGGGCGCGGCAACCACTGCGCTGGTGTTTGGCGAGGTGCATCTTCTCACCCTGGTTTTTGGCGCCAGCCTGGTCGGCGTCGCCGAAGATTACGGTATCCATTATTTTGCGTTGCGGCAGGGGCATTCAACGCTGGGTCGCCACGGATTGATGCGTTTCCTTCTGCCGGGTCTGGCTACGGCGCTGGTTACCAGTGCGCTTGCCTATCTGGCGTTGGGGTTGGCGCCGTTTCCCGGGCTGCGCCAGATGGCGGTGTTTTCGGCGAGCGGCCTGATTGCCGCATTTGCAACGGTGGTGTGCTGGTTCCCGTGGCTGGATCGTGGCGAGCGCCCGGTCAGTCCGCTTGGTCAGGCGATTTCGCGGTCATTGGCACACTGGCCACGCGCCCGTTGGAAAGGCGCGGGAACCTGGCTGGTGGCCGGGGTGCTTGCCGCTTTTTCCGGAATAGGACTGTCCCGTCTTGAGGTGCGCGACAACCTGCGCACGCTGCAGAACGCACCTGTGGCCTTGCTGGCGCAGCAAACGGAACTGGGTAATGTGCTCGGGATGCCGAGTCCGGCGCAGTTCTATCTGGTCCGGGGCGACAGCGCCGATCAGGTACTGCTGCGCGAAGAACAGCTCAAGGCGCTGCTTGATGCGAGCGTCGCCGACGGGCAGATTTCCGGCTACGGCGCGATTTCCGACTGGGTACCCTCACGCGAACGGCAACTTGCCGATGCCGCATTGAGTGCGCAGACCGAGAGCGATGTGCTGATGCAGGTTTCAGCGGTCATTGGCGATGTAGTCGTACGGCCAGCATTCGATGCGCCGCCGCTGAGCATCGACGAGTGGCTCGAAAGTCCAGTGTCCGATCCGTTCCGTGCCCGTTGGCTTGGCGAGATCGACGGTCAAACGGCCAGCGTCGTCGTGTTGCATGGTGTCGGATCGCAGACCGATCTCAGGCGACTGGCGGATCAGGCCGGCAAGGTCTCGGGGGTGTCGTGGATCGATCGCAGCGTGGATATTTCGGACTTGCTCGGGCACTATCGGCAGATGATGACATGGCTGTTGCTGCTCGGTTTTGTCGCGGTTGGTTTCGCGCTTTGGTTTCGCTATCGTGTATTGGCATGGCGCGCGTTATTGCCGAGTGCGATTGCCATGGTGCTCAGCATGGCGGTTTTGGGCTGGGTTGCTGAGCCGTTTCAGTTATTCAGCGTGCTCGCCCTGCTGTTGCTGTTGGGAATGGGGGTGGATTACGGTATTTTTCTGGTCGAGCACGCGGGCGTCGGCGCGAGTTGGTTGGCAGTTTCGTTAGGCGCAGCCAGTACGCTGCTCGCTTTCGGGTTGCTTGCCCTTTCCGCAACGCCGGCGCTGCACGTGTTTGGTTTGACGATGTTGATCGGAATCACTTCGGTATGGGTGCTGTCGCCGTGCTTCAGGCCGGGGTCGGCGCCTATCGACGATAGTGCCGATCGCTCTCAGGTTCGCAGAGGTCTGATATGAATCAAGCGGCAACGATGTACCACGCCCGCAACTACGTTGCGGATACCCGGTTTGGCTTGTGGTTTCTGCGCAGTCGCGTTTGGCAGCAGCGCGTGCTGCGCGTTGCCATCGCCGATCTGCTGCGTTTGTTCGATCGGGCCGTCCCGGTCTCGGCGGTGGTGCTGGACGTCGGCTGTGGTCAGGGCGGATCATTGGCGCCGCTGCAGGAGGCTTTCAATCCGGCACGCATTGTTGGCGTCGACGCCGATCCGGGAAGCCTGGAACGTTGCCGCAACGAGGCGGGTCGGCTTGGGATCGACGTTGACGTGCTCGCAGGCGATTGCGCTGCACTCGGTTTGCCGGATGCCAGTGTCGATATCGTTTTCTGCCACCAGACGTTTCACCACCTGGTCAACCAGGAACAGGCCCTGCGCGAATTCTGGCGTGTGCTCAAGCCAGGTGGCACCTTGCTGTTCGCCGAATCGACGAAGGCATACATCGACACCTGGGTTATCCGCTGGCTTTTCCGCCATCCGATGCAGGTGCAAAAATCGGCCGCTCAATATCTGCAGATGCTGCGCGATCAGGGCTTCGAGTTTTCGGATCGCAACGTGTCCTTTCCCTATTTGTGGTGGAGCCGGGCCCGGGATTTCGGACTTCTGGAGCGCAGCGGACTGAGCACACCGCCGCCGCCCGGGCAACGCGAAGAAACCTTGGTCAATGCCGTAGTGCAGAAGCCGGTGCTCGCCCGATGCTGAGCAGGTTCAGCCTGCTCATCGTCGTGATGTTGGCGGTTGGTTGTGCAGGCAACGCGCGGCGAGACTCGGGCTCCGTGGCAGATCCGGTCGAATTGCGCTTGTCGCCGGCGAGCCTGGGGCGCGAGCTTGCATTGCAGCAACAGTTGGTATTTTCTTTTCGTCAATCGCGGTACACGCTTGATGCGTTGCTGGAGGTAGATGCGCTGGAGGTCCGGCTGGCAGTGCAATCTTTTGGTCGGCCGGTTTTGCGCTTGCACTGGGACGGCGTCGCGTTGCAGCAACGCCGTTTCGATGGCCTGCCGGCAGCATTGCGCGGCGAGTCGGTGCTGGCCGACCTGCAGTTGACTTATTGGTCGGTCGCGGCGATTCGCGCGGTCTTGCCTGACGACTGGAACCTGAGTGAAGGCGATGGTGTGCGTCGCTTGTACCGGGGTGGGTGCGAAATCATGCGCATTGAGTATCTGTCACCGCAGCGTATCGAAATCGTACGGTTAGCCAGCGGCAGTCGCCTGACCATCCTTTCTTCCACGATCGCGGAGCCGTTGTGAATTTTCCGGTGTACCTCAACGACCTCGGTATCGTGTGTGCGCTCGGATCGGGCAAGGCATCGGTTGCCACCGCCCTGTTCGCCGCGGATGCACCGCGCGGTGTCGCATCGACGTCGCGGCAGGGCCGTGGGCAGGGGCTGGCACTGGGAGCGGTAAGCCATACGCTGCCAAGCCTGGCGTCGCTGCCGTTGCGATTGCGCGGGCGCACCAATGCGTTGTTGCAAATGGCGCTGGATGAAATTCGCCCGCAAATAGACGCGGCGATCGACACGTTCGGCGCCGCGCGAATCGCGATCGTGTTGGGCACCAGTGCAGCCGGCATTGCCGAGAGCGAACAGGCACAGCGTTTCCGCTCGGAGCACGCGAGTTGGCCGGACGAATACGACTATGCGCAGCGCGAGTTGGGAGCGCCGGCGCAATACCTGAGCAATCAGCTTGGCGTCAGCGGACCTGCATACACGGTTTCTACTGCCTGTACGGCAAGTACCAAAGCGCTGGCCAGTGCTGCACGCTTGCTCAACGCGGGTTTTGCGGATGCTGTCGTCGCTGGCGGTGTCGATGCGTTGTGCGAGATGACGATAGCCGGTTTTTGCGCTCTTGAGGCGGTGTCGCCCTCGCGCTGCAATCCGTTTTCGTTACACCGGAACGGCATCAACCTTGGTGAGGGCGCTGCCTTGTTTTTGCTTACGCGTGAACCGGGTGCGGTGCGCCTTGCCGGGTTCGGGGAAAGCTCCGACGCGTACCACATGTCGGCACCCGATCCCGAGGGCAGGGGCGCCACCAGCGCATTGCGCGGTGCGCTGCGAAGTGCCGACCTGGACGCCGCTGCAATCGACTACATCAATCTGCACGGGACCGCTACACTCGCCAATGATGCGATGGAAAGCAGGGTGGTGGCCGAATTGTTCGGTCTGGATGCCCCGTCAAGTTCGACCAAACCGTTGACCGGGCACACCTTGGGCGCTGCGGGTGCCATTGATGCGGCGCTGTGCTGGCTGACACTGGCGAATAATCCGCAGGCACAATTGCCCCCGCATTGGTGGGATGGCGAGGCGGATCCCGCGCTGGCGCCGGTTCGCTTGACGACGCCGGGTGAATCGTCGCTGCGGCCGCTGCGGTACCTGCTGAGCCAGAACTTTGCGTTTGGCGGCAGTAATGCGGCGCTTGTGCTGGGGGCGGGCTGAATGCAGATCGGGAATATCCGTGTCGACGAGGTCGTCCCGCATCGCGGTGCGATGCTGTTGCTCGACCGATTGCTTGCGCATGACGAGGACTCGATAGCGGTCGAGGCAGTGGTCCGCGAGGACAACGTGTTCGCTGTTGCCGAGGGTGTCCCGGTCTGGGTGGGAATCGAGTACATGGCGCAAACAATAGCGGCCTGGGCGGGCTGCCGCGCACGGCAGCTCAACGAACCGGTGAAGCTCGGCTTTTTGCTGGGAACACGCCGATTTGAGTGTGTCGGCGGACATTTTCAGTTTGGTCAGCGCTTGCGTGTTGAAGCGCGTCGTGAGTTTTCCGCTGACAATGGCATGGGCATGTTCGCTTGCCGCATCCTTGCCGGCGCGGTGGAAGTCGCCACCGCCAATGTCCTGGTATACGAGCCGACTGACATCAACGAATTTTTGGAAGAGGCGGCACGATGACATCCCTGAGTGTTCTGGTCACCGGGGCTAGCCGCGGCATCGGTCGTGCCATTGCGCTGCGATTGGCGCGCGATGGTTACGACATCGTGGTGCACTATCGCAATCAGCACGAGCAGGCCGCGCGGGTGGTAGCGGAGATTACGGCCGGCGGCGCGAATGCGCGTGAACTGTGTTTCGATGTCACCGACCGTGCAGCCTGTGCCCGGGTTTTGGCTGACGATATGGCTGTGCACGGCGCCTATTACGGCGTGGTCTGCAATGCGGGTATTGCTCGCGATAACGCGTTTCCGGCGATGACCGATGACGAGTGGGATAGCGTCATTCACACCAATCTGGATGGATTTTACAACGTGTTGAAACCATTGATCATGCCGATGGTGCGTCGGCGCGCACCCGGTCGTATCGTGACGCTGGCATCGGTGTCCGGCTTGGTAGGGAATCGTGGCCAAGCCAATTACAGCGCCGCCAAGGCGGGCATTATCGGTGCCAGCAAGGCATTGGCGCTTGAGTTGGCGAAGCGGAAAATCACCGTGAACTGCATCGCGCCGGGCTTGGTCAAGACCGAGATGCTGGACGAAGAGATCATCGCGCATGCGATGCCGCTGATTCCGATGCGTCGCCTGGGCCATCCCGATGAAGTGGCGGCGCTCGCCAGCTTCCTGATGTCGGCGGAGGCGGGCTACATTACCCGGCAGGTGATTTCGATCAACGGGGGCATGGTCTGATGGCGCGTGTGGTAGTTACCGGTATGGGCGTGATCAGTCCTTTGGGCAACGACTGGACGACGGCGCTTTTGCAGCTGAAGCAATATCGAAACTGTGTGTGTCGTTATGACGACTGGGCCATCTACAAGGGTTTGAACACACGCCTTGGCGTGCCCGCGGCACCGTTTGAACTGCCTGCGCATTACCACCGCAAAAGCATGCGCAGCATGGGGCGCGTCGCGTTGATGGCTACCCGTGCCAGCGAGTTGGCGCTTGCTGATGCCGGCCTGCTCGATGATCCGGTGCTCAAGAGCGGGCTGGTTGGCATCGCCTACGGCTCGTCTGCGGGCTCGCCCTCGTCGGTCGCCGCTTTCGGCCAGATGATGGTAGACAAGGACACGCAGCCGATCAACGCCAACACCTACATCAAGATGATGAGCCATACCGCGGCAGTCAACATCGGTGTGTTTTTTGGCATAACCGGCCGTGTCATCACGACATCCAGCGCCTGCACCTCGGGTAGCCAGGGGATTGGTTACGCATATGAGGCGATCAAGGCCGGCCATCAGATTGCGATGCTGGCTGGCGGTTCGGAAGAGCTGGATTTCACGTCCGCCGCCGTTTTCGACACGCTGTTCGCAACCAGCGTGCGCAACGAGACGCCCGAACTGACGCCACGGCCATTCGATCGAACGCGTGATGGATTGGTGGTCGGTGAGGGCGCAGGCACCTTGCTGCTTGAAAGCCTGAACCATGCCAGAGCAAGAGGCGCGAACATACATGCCGAGGTGCTCGGATTCGGCACCAACAGCGACGGCACGCATGTTACCCAGCCCAACGCCGAAACCATGGCCATCGCCATGCGGCTGGCATTGCGCGACGCAGGCATGAATCCGCGGGATATCGGCTATATCAATGCACACGGCACCGCAACGGATCATGGCGACATCGCAGAGACGACGGCGACCCAAACGGTGTTCGGCACGCAAACGCCGATAAGCTCGCTGAAAAGCTATACCGGCCATACGCTCGGTGCGTGCGGCGCGCTGGAAGCCTGGGCCAGCATCAACATGATGCGGGAGGGTTGGTTTGCGCCAACCATCAACCTGGATGAGGTCGATAAACGCTGCGGCAATCTCGACTATATTGTGGGTGCCGGCCGAAAACTGGAGACCGACGTTGTCATGAGCAACAATTTCGCGTTCGGAGGAATCAACACCTCGTTGATTTTCCGCCGCTGGCTTGAATAATCAACCCCAGCTGCCGCGGTGTTGGCGGCTCCATGATTTTTCACAATCAACCCACCCCAGGAATTGCTCCCAATGAAGATGAAGGTGCTCGTTGTCTGTCTGATGCTGTTTACGATGAACGCGGTCAGTGCGCGTAACAGCACGCTGTATTTGCCGATCAGCGATGTGCTTGATTCGACGTACTCGCAAGGCAAACTCGATGGCTCGGTGCGTTTCTATTTCGCCGATCAGCCGACCCCGCGTGTTCTCACCAGGATGAACGACGACTTCAGCAATCGTAAGACCAACGCATTCGGCAAAACGGATATCGAAGCATGCAAGTGGGCGATGCTTTCGGCGCTGGTCGCGATGCAGGAGTCGGCAAAAGCGCGTGGCGCCAACGCCGTGATCGAAGTCACCAGTTATTACAAAAAAAAGGTGTATGCCGACAGGACGAAGTACGAATGCCATGCCGGTGCGCTGTTGGCGGGTGTTGCGTTGAAAGGAACCTATGCCAAGGTTGACGGCACCTGATGAGTTTCGGCCGTGAGGCCTTTGTTCGGCTCGCAAGCCTTGCGCCGATGCTGGCGGAAGCGCAGGCCGAGGGCCTTGGCTGGTTGAGCGGCGACGAGAGGTCGCGCGTCGACGCCATGGGCGCGCGTTCCCGGCGTGAGCAATTCATCGCCGCCCACTGGCTTGCCCGCTGTCATGCCGCGGAAGTCTTCGGCGGCAGGCCACAGCAGTGGTGCCTGTCGGCGACGGATGACGGTGCGCCGTTGTTGACCTCTGCGGCGGTAGCCGGCGGCGCGCAGATGTTTGTCTCGTTGAGCCATAGCGGCGCGTGGCTGGCAACCGCTATCGCGGCGTTTCCGGTTGGTGTTGACGTTCAGTGCGAACGAAGCGACCGCAACGTCGCCGCGCTACTGGAGTATTGCTTCTCAACGCAAGACTGCGCGAGCGTGCGACAGCTACCGGAGGATGAACAGCGAGCAGCGTTTTATCGCCTGTGGACGCTCGCCGAAGCCCACGGCAAGCGTGATGGCCATGGTTTGCGCCCAGAGTTGTCCCGCGGTCAGCAGGTGCTTGCTGCCGAACCTGATGCTGCCGAGGCAGTGTCCTGGTCGCTCGGCTGTGCTTGGCTGGCGGTTGCCGGTGCGCCCGCGATGCGCGTGCAACCGAGCGGGTTTGCGGAGCCGATAGCGCCGTCATTTTGGCGCTTTGCCGCGGCCGGCGCCTGAAAAGCGGGCGACGACTTATCCCTTCCATATTCGAATCGCTTCTGGCGCCGGCCGAAGCCGAAGCCGTTTACCATCAGCAGCAACGCGAGCTCGCCATGGTGGCGTGACTCACACCAACGAGTCTCCGGGATTCCCGGGGCGGTTCAATTCCTGGCTGGCATCGGGGCAGGATTAAATCCTATTCGTGTGATTGGTGGCCCACCATGCGAGCAACTCAGCAACTGAGCATCACCTTGCCCAACGAAATGGCTGACGTGGTGAAAGCCAAGGTACGATCTGGCGAGTACGCCACCGAAAGCGAGGTCATCCGCGACGGCCTGCGTGCCCTTCTCGCACGTGATCGAGCCGTTGAAAATTGGCTGCATCACCAGATCGGCCCGGCCTAGGATGCGCTGAAGGCCGATCTTTCCCGAGCGGTCACCGCTAACCAGGTGCGTAGCCGTCTTGCCGCCGAGCACGCCAAGGCGCGATGAACTGCCGGCTCACCGTATCGTGTTCTCTGCGCCGTGATCGCTTTCGATGGGGACACCGGGCAGGTTTCGTGCAATAGCCGCATAGCACCGGACGGATGCGGCCCGGCGTACCGGATCGCTCCCCGCTGCCCGGGTGATTCAGGCGGCTCGCGAGATCCGGATGTCCAGCTTGCGGCCCAGCGCCCGGAACGCATCGGCGAGCGTGTCAATCTTGGTGGCGTGGTCAAGGTCAATGATGCGATTGACACTCTGCGGGCTGGTGCCAAGGCGCCGGGCAAGCTCGGAAGCGGTGATGCGCTGGCGCAGCATCTCGTTGAGCAGCAGAACCTTCGCGCTCAGACTCGCTGGTAGCTCGACCACTTCCTGACCAGGCTGGGGGCGGGATGGACGCGGGACCGGGCGCCGGTCCTCGAAGTAGAACTCCATCGCGGTGGCGAGCGCGTCGAGCGCCATCTCCAGCGCTTCCTGGCGGGTGGCGCCGGAGGTGAGCGCTTCGGGGATGTCGGGGAAACGGGCAAGGTAGCCCTCGCCATCGCGCTCGATGATGACGGGGTAGGTCGACATGGCAAACTTTCTCCCTGGTGGCTGCTGCGTTGTGCGGTGGGCCAACGACTGGGCCTCACTTGATGCCCAGTTGCTTGATGATCGCTTTTCTTAGTCCTTCGCCGATCTCGTGGCTTGGGTGGCGCGGCAACGTGGTCTGTTTCCCGTTGCAGTACACCTTCAGGTGCTTGCCGCCTTCCTCGATCCTTGCGCCCTTGGACTGTAGCCAGCGCTTGAATTCGCTTTGCTTCATCCGCTCCCCTGTGCCGAGCGCAAGAACATATTAAACGTTTATGTTTAACATATCAAGTGATCGATGATGACGTCTCAGATCCGCTCACGGTCGACGCGGGTGAAGCCGAGCAACTCGCGGACGGAGCAACGGTCGCCCGCTTCACGAGCCGCATCCCAGCCAAGTACACCACGGCCGCCACCGCCAGCCCCACGAACCAGGCGTAGGTGTAGATCGTGATGAACACGGCCGGCACGGTGGCCACGAAGCCGGCGGCGTGCAGGAAGCCGGGCAGGTTGGGCAGTACGCCGGCAATCAGGGCGATGACGGCGATGGGGTTCCAGCCGTTGCGATAGCCGTAGGCGCCGTCGTGGCGGAACAGGGCCTGGCTGTCGAGTTCGGTGCGGCGGATCAGCAGGTAGTCGGCCAGCATGATGCCGGCGATCGGGCCGAGCAGGGCCGAGTAGCCGATCAGCCAGGTGAAGATGTAGGCGCCGGTGCTCTCCAGCAGTTTCCAGGGGAAGATGGCGATGCCGATGCCGGCGGTGATGTAGCCGCCGAGCTTGAACGAAATGCGTCCGGGCGCGAGGTTGGAGAAGCCATTGGCGGGCGCGACCACGTTGGCGGCCAGATTGGTGGTCAGCGTGGCCAGCACCAGGGCGATCAGCGCGATGACCACGCCCAGGCCACCCATGCGGCCGGTGAGCGCGACCGGGTCCCAGATCGCCTCGCCGAAGATGATGACCGTGGCCGAGGTGACCGCGACGCCGATGAAAGCCAGCAGGGCCATCGGCAGCGGCAAGCCGAGCGCCTGGCCTAGAATCTGGTCGCGCTGGCTGCGGGCGTAGCGGGTGAAGTCGGGGATGTTCAGCGCCAGGGTGGCCCAGAAGCCGACCATGGCGGTCAGCGACGGCCAAAACACCCGCCAGAACTCGCCTTCGCGGTCGCCGCCGATGTCGAATCGGGATGGCGCGGTGAGCATCGGCCCAAAGCCGTCGGCGCGCAGCCAGGCCCAGGCCAGCAGGGCCAGACACATGGCGATCAGCAGCGGTGCGGCCAGGGTTTCCAGCCAGCGGATCGACTCGGTGCCGCGTGCGATGAAAACCACGTGCAGCGCCCAGAAGGCGAGGAAGCAAAGCGTCTGGCCGAGGTCGATGCCGAGGATCGGCAGCGCCGAACCGGCAATGGCGCCGCCGCTGAGCAGGTTGACCAGGGTGTAGATGGCGAAGCCGCCAACCCAGGTCTGGATGCCGAACCAGCCGCAGGCGACCAGGCCACGAAGCACCGCCGGCAGCTTGGCCCCGCGCGTGCCGAACGAGGCGCGCAGCAGCACCGGAAACGGGATGCCGTGCTTGGTGCCGGCATGGCCGATCAGCAGCATGGGCAGCAGCACGATCAGGTTGCCGAGAAAAATGGTGGCCACCGCCTGGGTCAGCGACATGCCCTCGGCGACCAGCCCGGCCGCCAGCATGTAGCTGGGCACGCAGACCACCATGCCGACCCAGAGCGCGGCAATCGCCGGCCAGCCCCAGGTGCGCTGCGCTGTGCTTGCAGGCAACAGGTCGGCGTTGATCAGGTCAGCGTCGCCGGCAGGGTGGTCGAATGCGGAAGCGGCCTGGGTAGTGGCGTGCATGTGGCGGTGCTCGGTGGGTTGCTTTTGAGCCCACTCCCTCGGGGAGAGGGGTTGGGGTGTGGGTACGGGCGGAGCGAGACGGCTCGGCGTTACCGAACCCTCACCCCCGGCCCCTCTCCCGGCGGGAGAGGGGAGCAAAGCGCGTCTCCCGGCGGGAGAGCGGAGCAAAGCGCGGCGTCAGTGCCCGACCACTACGCGGGTGTTGATGGGCTATTCCATATGCATCTGCGGGCATGAAAACAGCAGGTTGAGCCCTCCCCTTTCGAGGGGAGGGAGCCGACCCACAGGGCTCCGATCTGGCATTCACGAATCTCAAATCTCAAATCCCCATTCCCAAATCCCGATTCCCGATTCCCGACTCCCATCTCTCAAATCCCAAATCCCGGCTCTCCTCAAGCCCTCGGATTATTCGGATGCGTGGTCCAGTCCTGGAAGCTGCCGTCGTCGACCCGCTGCATGGTGATGCAGCCCTCCACCGGGCACACGTGCATGCACAGGTTGCAGCCGACGCACTCGGCGTCGACCACCTCGAAGTGCCGCTTGCCGTTTTTCCGGCTGAGGATGGCCTGGTGCGCGGTGTCTTCGCAGGCGATGTGGCACAGGCCGCACTGGATGCACTTGTCCTGGTCGATGCGCGCCTTGATGTCGTAGTTGAGGTTGAGAAACTGCCAGTCGGTGACGTTGGGCACGGCGCGGCCGACCACGTCGTCCAGGCTTGCGTAGCCTTTGCTGTCCATCCAGTTGGACAGGCCGGTGGCCATGTCTTCGACGATGCGAAAGCCGTAGTGCATAGCCGCCGTGCAGACCTGCACCGAGCCGGCACCCAGCGACAGAAACTCCGCCGCATCACGCCAGGTGCCGATGCCGCCGATGCCGGAAATCGGCTTGCGGTAGGTTTCTGCATCGCGGGCGATCTCGGCCACCATGTTCAGCGCAATGGGTTTGACCGCCGGGCCGCAGTAGCCGCCGTGGGTGCCCTTGCCGTCCACGGTGGGCGTGGGCGCCATAAGGTCCAGGTCGACACTGACGATCGAGTTGATGGTGTTGATCAGCGACACCGCATCGGCGCCGCCGCGAAACGCCGCGCGCGCGGTGTGGCGGATGTCGGTGATGTTGGGCGTCAGCTTGACGATGCACGGCAGGCGCGAATGCTGCTTGACCCAGCGCGCGACCATCTCGACGTAATCGGGCACCTGGCCCACGGCCGAGCCCATGCCGCGCTCGGACATGCCGTGCGGGCAGCCGAAGTTCAACTCCACGGCATCGGCGCCGGTGTCTTCCACCTGCACCAGGATCGAGCGCCAGGACTCCTCGTCGCAGGGCACCATCAGCGAGACGATCATGGCGCGGTCCGGCCAGTCGCGCTTGACCTGCCGGATTTCCGCGAGGTTGGTGGCCAGCGGCCGGTCGGTGATCAGCTCGATATTGTTGAGCCCGGCGATGCGCTGGCCGTTGAGCTTGACCGCGCCGTAGCGCGAGCTGACGTTGACCACCGGTGGATCCTGGCCGAGAGTTTTCCAGACCACGCCGCCCCAGCCGGCCTCGAAGGCGCGGTTGACGTTGTAAGCCTTGTCGGTCGGCGGCGCGGACGCCAGCCAGAACGGATTGGGCGACTGGATGCCGACGAAGTTGCAGTGCAGATTGGCCATGTCAGTTCTCCTGCCCGACCAGCGCGCGATGGATCGATGCCGCCGCGCGCTTGCCGTCTTCGACCGCCTGCACGGTGAGTTCGGGCTTGGCGTCGGCCTGCGCGGCACAATCGCCGCCGGCCCAGACACCGGCTACGTCGGTGCGGTAATCGCCATCGACGGCGATCCGGCCGTCGCGCAGCGCGAGCGTGTTGCCGGCGCTGGAAAGGCCATCGACCGACAGCGTCTGGCCGATGGCCTTGAGCACGGTATCGGCGGCCAAGGTGATGTGCTCGCCCACACCCGCCAGCCGACCATCGCTGGTCATTTCGGTGTATTCGAACTCCATCCCGGTCAGCTGACCGGCCTCGCTGAGCACGCGGCTCGGTCGCGCCCAGTGAATCACGTTGACGCCCTCTTCCTTGGCGAACGCCTGTTCGACGGCGGTCGCGCTCATCGACTCGGGCCCGCGTCGATAGATCAGCGTCACCTGTTCGGCGCCCAGCCGCTTGCTCTGCACGGCGGCATCGATGGCGGTGTTTCCGCCGCCGATCACCACCACGCGTCGGCCGATCGGCAGCGCGGACAGGTCCGGGCACTGGCGTAGTTCGGCGATGAATTCGACCGCATCGCGCACGCCGGCGACGGCGTCATCGGCGATGCCGAGCTGGTTGACGCCGGACAGCCCGACACCGATGAACAGCGCATCGTAATCCTGGCGCAGGTCGTCCAGAGCGAGGTCGCGGCCCAGGGTTCGGTCGGTGTGGATTCGAATGCCGCCGATCCCCAGCAGCCAGTCGATCTCGCGCTGCGCGAAGCCGGGCACCTTGTAGGCGGCGATGCCGTATTCGTTCAGCCCGCCGGGTTTGTCGAGGGCGTCGAATATATCGACCTGATGACCACGCAGCGCCAGCGCGTGGGCGCAGGACAGCCCGGCCGGGCCGGCGCCCAGCACGGCGATGCGTCGGCCGGATTCGGACGCGCGGGAAAACAGCTGCGCGCCGTCGCGATACACCCAGTCGGTGGCATAACGCTGAAGCGCGCCGATCCGGATCGCGGTGTCGCCCTCGGTATTGCGAACGCAGTCGCCCTCGCAAAGGATCTCGGTCGGGCACACCCGGGCGCACATACCGCCCAGAATGTTGGCGGTCAGAATCGCGTCGGCGGCACCGCGTTGGTCTTCGGTGGCGATGCGTTTGATGAAGCGCGGAATCTCGATGCCGGTCGGGCAGGCCTGGATGCACGGCGCATCGAAGCAGTAGAAACAGCGACTGGCTTCGACCAGGGCGGCCTGACGATCGAGCGCTGGCTCGACCTCGCCGAAGTTGCGCGCCAGCAGATCCGGCGGCAACCGGGCCGGGGCGATATCGCCAATCGCTTTTCGTGTCATTCCGTGTCCTTGCAAGCGTATGCGTCACATTCGCGAAGCGGTATCGCACCCGGCATCGCGGCCATCCCTTACATCTGCGAAACCGTACACCATCCGGGCGGTGCAGGTGAATCCCTGTGTTCGATGCCAGGCGGTTCGGTGGTCGCGCGTGAAGGCTGGGCGTGGGCGTTGGTGTGTTGTGGTTTGTGGGGCACAGCTGCACTGCGGTCGTGGAATTGCGCATCCCGGTCGCGGGCATGGCCCGCTCCTGCAGGGGAGCGGCTGCGGCCGGTCAGTCCGAGTAGCCCGGATTGCAGCGCAGCGAAAATCCGGGACCGCTGATGCCCGACCATTACGAAAATGCCTGACTCACGGGCTGCCACCCGATTGACCGGGTTGCAATCATTCACCGCGAAAACCCCTGCAACCAGCGGTCCCGGCTTACGGCCTTCGGCCCAAGCCGGGCTACTCGATGCATCCCGGTCGCGGGCATGGCCCGCTCCTGCAGGGGAGCGGCTGCGGCCAGTCAGTCCGAGTAGCCCGGATTGCAGCGCAGCGAAAATCCGGGACCGCTGATACCCGACCATCGCGAAAATGCCTGACTCACGGCCGGCCACCCGATTGACCGGGTTGCAATCATTCACCGCGAAAACCCTTGCAACCGGCAGTCTCGGCTTACGGCCTTCGGCCCAAGCCGGGCTACTCGATGCATCCCGGTCGCGGGCATGGCCGGCTCCTACAGGGTGCGGGATTGGGTGGCTCGGGTGCGGGTTATTCGCCGATGTCCTCGTTCCACAGTTGCGGGCTGTCGCGCATGAAGTCGTGCATGAGTTCGATGCAGCGTGGGTTGTCGAGCACGGTCAGGTCCACGCCCCGGCTGCGCAGCAGGTCTTCTTCGCCCATGAAGCTGCGGTTTTCGCCGATCACCACGCGCGGGATGCCGTACAGCAGGATGGCGCCGCTGCACATCGAACACGGCGACAGCGTGGTGTAGATGGTCGACTCGCGATAGACGCTGGCCGGATGGCGTCCGGCGTTTTCCAGGGCGTCCATTTCGCCGTGCAGGATGGCGCTGCCGTGCTGCACGCGGCGGTTGTGACCGCGGCCGATGATGCGGCCATCGTGCACCAGGACCGAGCCGATCGGGATGCCACCTTCGGCCAGACCGGCCTCGGCTTCGGCGATGGCGGCCTGCATGAATTGATCCATGTCGGCGGCCTCAGGCTTCGACCAGCGGGCCGTAGCTGTCCGGCCGGCGGTCGCGGTAGAACTGCCAGATGTTGCGCACTTCGCGAATCTCATCGAAGTCGAGCTCGGCGGTGATCAGCTCGTCCTTGTCGCGCGAGCCCTCGGCGACGATCTGGCCGCGCGGATTGCAGAAATAGCTCTGGCCGTAGAACTCGCCGATGTTCCACGGCGCCTCGGTGCCGACCCGGTTGATGGCACCGACGAAGTAGGCGTTGGCCACCGCGTGCGCCGGCTGCTCCAGCTTCCACAGGTACTCCGACAGGCCGGCCACGGTGGCGGAGGGGTTGAACACGATCTCCGCGCCGTGCAGACCCAGCGCGCGCGCGCCCTCGGGAAAATGCCGGTCGTAGCAGATGTAGACGCCGACCTTGGCGTAGGCGGTGTCGAACACCGGATAGCCCAGGTTGCCGGGCCGGAAGTAGAACTTCTCGAAAAACCCCGGCAGGCAGTGCGGAATGTGATGCTTGCGATACTTGCCCAGATAGCTGCCGTCGGCATCGATTACCGCAGCGGTGTTGTAGTAGACGCCGGTGGTCTCTTCCTCGTAGATCGGCACCACGATCACCATCCGGTGCCGGCGCGCCAGCTCTTGCATCAGCTTGACGGTGGGGCCGTCGGGAATGCGCTCGGTGGACTCGTACCAGCGCGGATTCTGCTCGGCGCAAAAATACGGGCCGGTGAAGATTTCCTGCATGCACAGAATCTGCACGCCCTCGGCGGCGGCCTGTTCGATCAGCGCCAGGGTCTTGTTGATGTTGGCTTCGCGGATGATGGCGATCGATTCATCCGCCGCACAGGCCATCGAGGTCTGGATCAGTCCGCACTTGACGATTCGCGACATGGTGTTCCTCCGTGAGCGCCGCGTCGGTCGCGGCGGGGTGATTCGTATTTGTTCTGTTTGCGCATCTTCAGTGCGTTGGACGCTATTCGCAAGCCTTGCCGCGCGCCCTTGATGCGATGCCTGAAGGCGCGGCCGGGCAAGAGGTGGGCGACGGATCCCAGCTCAGGCGAAATCGGACCAAGTATCCGTCGTGATCGGACAGCGTGGTGCCGTTGGCCGGCGCGTCGAACATCGCTTCGATGCGGATCGGCCGCACATCGACTTGCTCGCTAGAGTCGAAACCGATCAGGTCCTGGGTGTCCAGCCAGGGCTCGTCGCCGTCGAAGGAAATCAGAATCTCGCAATCATCCACGATCACCGAGCAGTAGTGACGCACGATCGGAAAGGGATGTCGCGCCTCCAGGTAGCCGAATCGCTCCTGCGAACGACGGGTGTTGAAGTCGCCGCCGAACACCATCGGTTCACTCGGTCTGTGGACGCGATCCAGGAAGTGATCCAGCTCATCGAGCTGCAGGCGGTGGGCCGGATTGGTCCGACGCAATTTCTCGCCCGAGGCGCGACGGGAATTCAGATGCAGGTTGAAGACCTGCAGCGGCGCCGGCAGTCCGGGGATATCCAAGCGTGCGAACAATACCCCCTTGTTGGCCAGACAGTCGAAGCCTGCGCAGTGTCGGAACGGCCAGACGTGGTGCTCGATGATCGGGTAATCGCTGAGCAGATAGAGACCGCTGTGCAGCCACTTTCCCAGCCGCTCGCCGCGCGCCCGGCGCCCGGCCGTGCGGAACTTCGGATCGGAAATCTCGGGGCTCGGCGGAGCACGATGGCGACGGTCCGGGCCAGCAACCGCATTGGCGTAGCCGCTCGCCGCAATCAGCTCGCCGGTGGCGGAGATGAAACCCTCCTGGATCAGCACGATGTGCGGCGCCCGACCCTGATCGCGCATGGCGCCGAGTTCGCTGCCAATCCGGGCCAGCGCGGCGCGTCGACCGCTGCGCACGGGCCAGGGCAAGCCCTCCACGTTGTAGGTCAGCACGTCGAGTTCCAGCGAGTGGCGGCCGGTCTCGGGATCGATTCGGATCTCGGCGGGCGCCTCCAGTCCGCGCTGCGGCAAGCTGGCGTCCGGCAAGTGCGCGCAGCCGCCCGCCAGCAGCAGGGTGAGGGCCAGGCATCGGCTAGCGGCGTTGGTCACTCTTGCTCATGCTCGACGGTCGGGCTGGCTGCGCGCCATGTGCGGGTCAATCCACCGCAGGCGGAAACACGCTCGGCGGCGGCGGTGCGCTGGCCGGTACCGGCGGATTGCGTTCCAGTTCAGCCAGCAGCACGTCGACGGCCTTCTCGATGCTCGGATCGCGGCCGGCGGCGATCAGCTCGGGCCGGTCGATCACTTCGATATCCGGCGCCACGCCCTCGTTCTCCACCGCCCAGTTGCCCTCGGTATCCAGGAACCGGAAGGTGGCGGCGAGGATGGCGCCGTTGTCGGCCAGACGCGGATTGCCGGAGATGCCGATCAGCCCGCCCCAGGTGCGGGTGCCGATCAGCGGCCCGAGGTCGAGTTTCCGGAAGTAGTAGGGCAGCGCATCGCCGCCGGAACTGGACAGGCCGTTGATCAGCATCGCCTTCGGGCCCTGGTGGTGGAGCAGCGGCGTCGGGTTCGGCTCCAGGCCGCGCCGGACCCAGTAGTTGAGCGGCTGACGCGACAGCAGCTCGATCATCCGGTCGGGAATGAAACCGCCGCCGTTGTAGCGGTCGTCGATGATCAGCGCGTCCATGTGGCCATAGGCAATCAGCCCGCGAAACAGCTCGCGGTTGCCGTCGGTGGCGGTGTTGGGCACGTGGATGTAGCCGATCCGACCGCCGGACAGTTCTTCCACCATGGCGCGATTGACGTTGACCCAATCGGCATAGCGCAGGCTTTTCTCGGAGGCCACGGTACGCACCCGGACCTGGCGCGCGCCGTCTTCGCTGGGCCGCGCGTTGAGCCGCAGGGTGACCACGGTGTTGGCCTTGTTTTCCAGCAGGGCGTAGAAATTGTCGACCGTGCGGGTGGAAACGCCATCGACCGACAGGATGAAATCGCCATTGCCGGCGTCCACGCCGGGCTCGGCCAGCGGCGAACGGGCGGCGGTGTCGGCGGCCGATTCGGGGAAGATTCGCGCGATGCGGAAATACCCGGATGGGTGCGCTTCGATCTGCGCGCCGAGCAGGCCGCCGGCCTTGCGCTCCACCGTGGTCTGGTCGCCGGATTCAACGTACACGTGACCGGCATTGGCCTCGCCGGCGATCTCGGAGAACAGATAATCCAGGTCGGCGCGGGTGTTGACGTGCGCCAGCAGGGGTTCGTATTTCGCGCGGATGGCATCCCAGTCCTGGCCGTGCATGGCCGGCTCGTAGAACCAGTCGCGCAAGGTGCGCCAGCCATCGACGAACAATTGCCGCCACTCGCGACGCGGCTCGATGCGCAGCTCCCATTTGTCGAGCGCCAGCTTGCCGTCGGCCAGTTTGGCGTCCGGCTTGGCATCGACAATGTGGAAGCTCTCGCCCTGGCGGATCAGCAGTTTCTTGCGATTTGCCGACAGCGCGTAACCGGTGACGCCGGTGGCGACATCCTCGGCCTTGTCGGCCTCGGTGGCCAGATAGCGCAGCGTCGCGCCGCCGTTGCCGCCGCCGCCAGTGGCGGCGAAAAACACCCCGTCATCGCTGGCCGCCAAGCCGGTGTAGTTGCCGGCCGGCGCCTTCAGCGGCTGTACCCGCTCGTTGAAGCCGGCGACATCCAAGCGCACTCGCACCGGCGCATCGCTGCCGTTCGTGTCCTTGCCGTTTTCCTTGCCGTTTTTGGCACCGTCCTTGCCGTTGCCGCTGCCGCCGGCCGGCTTCACTTCATCGCTCTTGGGCCGGAACAGTGCCGGGCCATCGGCCGCCAGCGGTGCGGCGTACAGCCGAGTGGCGTTGCTGTAGAGGTAGTTGAACTCGAACGCGCTGAAACTGAGGTTGTAGTCGCGGTTGGACACGAAATACAGCCAGCGGCCCTTGGGGTCGAACACCGGGTCGGACTCGGCGGTTTCGTCCGGGGTGAGCTGGCTCACCGCGCCGCTGTCGAGCGCGTACACCCAGATCGAGCTGTTGCGGCTGGCGCCGGTCTTGACGTAGGCCAGGAAGCGGCTGTCCGGCGACCAGGTGTAGCTGGTCAGATCCTCTTGCCGGCTGCTGTCCACCTCGGTCAGGCGGCCGTCGAGGGCGACGATGCGCAGGCGCTGCTTTTTGTCGGCGAAGGCCAGCTTGCTCGAATCCGGCGACCACTTCGGGGCAAACCGCCAGATGTCGCCATCGCGGGTGAGTTGGCGCGGTGTGCCGGTGCCGTCCTGGGCGCGGATGTAGATTTCGTACTCGCCGGTTTGATCGCTGAGGTAGGCGATCCAGCGTCCGTCGGGCGACCACGACACACTGTGCTCGCGGGCATCGGGGCTGAGGCTGATGTTGCGCGGCTCGCCGTCCTTGGCCGGCAGGGTGAACAGCTCGCCACGGGCGCCGAACACCGCCCGCTCGCCGGCCGGCGACAGGTCGTAGCTTTCCACGAACTGGGCCGGTTTCACCCAGCGCGGTCGCGCCTCGGGGAAATCGCCGACCACGGTGATCGGCAGTTCGCGCGCCTCGCCGCTGGCCGGGTCGAAGCGCCACAATCCGCCGGCCTTCTCGAACACGATGCGCTGCGGTCCGGCGCTGGGCCAGAGAATGTCGTCTTCGAAATCGGTCAGCCGGCGCGCCTCGCCGCCGGCCGGATCGATGGCATACAGGTTCAGCGTGTGGTCGCGATCGGAGACGAAGTACACGGTATCGCCGACCCACATCGGCTGATGATCGGTGGCGCGCGAATCGGTAAGGCGCACCGAGCTGTTGGCGCTGAGGTCGTACACCCACACGTCCTGCGCCCGCCCGCCGCGATAGCGCTTCCAGGCGCGGAATTCGCGGTCGATCGGCGTGTAGACGAACTTGCTGCCGTCCGGCGAAAGCATGCCGCCGCCGGTTTCCGGGATGGCCAGCGGGGTTTCCATGCCGCCATCGACCGGCACCAGATACGGCCGGCCGTCGCGCTCGCTGCTCGGGTTGCGGTTGGCGCGCACCACGATGTGCCGGCCATCCGGCGTCCAGTCCAGCACGCGGTAATCGGTGCCGCCGCGCGGCGGCATCGGGCCGACGTCGTTGTACCAGGTCAGCTGTCGCGGCTCGCCGCCGCCGGCCGGCATCACATAGACCTGCCGGGTGCCGTTGTACTCGGCCGAAAACGCGATCCATGCCCCGTCCGGGGAAAACTTCGGATACAGCTCCTGGCCCGCATGCGAGGTGAGCCGCACCGCCGCGCCGCCATCAGCGTGGGCGCGGTAGATATCGCCAGCGTGCACGAACGCCACCTGGTCGCCGTGGATGTCGGGAAAGCGCAGCAGCTTGCTCTGGCCGCTGGCAACCAGCGGAAAGGTCAGCGCGGTCAACAGCGCAGCGGCGGAGCGAAGGGTTACGGTCATGGCGTCCTCGCCGGGCGGAATCAGAACCGCGAGTGTAGCCGGGCCCAGCCAGCGGCAGGTGTGCGGAAGGTCATGGCGGCCGGGCAGGCTGTCTGGGCGTGCCGGGCGCCCGGATGGAGCGCTCGCCGCTATGATGCAAGGCGTATCGGCCTGGCAAGGAGCAGTGAATGTTCGATCGCGCAATCGCCACCGCCCGCATTGCCGCCCGGCCCGCCCGCCAGGCCGGGAGCCGCTGAGTGGACGCCCGTTTCACTCTGTACGGCACCGAAGTCTCGCTGTATTCCGGCAAGACCCGAGCCTACCTGCGCTGGAAGGGCATCCCGTTCGTCGAGCAGCTTTCCACCCTGGCCGTGTATCGGCAGATCATCGTGCCGAACATCGGCCGCCGCGTGATTCCGGTGGTGCGCACGCCGGAAGGCGACTACCTGCAAGACACCACCGCCATCATCGACGCGCTGGAGGCGCGCTTCCCCGAGCCATCGGTCTACCCGGCCGGCCCGGCGCAACGGCTGGTATCGCTGCTGTTCGAGCTGTATGGCGACGAGTGGCTGGTGATGCCGGCCATGCACTACCGCTGGCAGCGCAAGCGGCAAAACCTGCGCTTCATCCTGGGTGAGTTCGGCCGCACCATGCGCCCGCAGACGCCCCGCATCCTGCAACCCGTGCTGGGCCTGCTGCCGGCAACGGTGTTCGGCGGCCTGTACTCGAAGTACTTCGGCATCGGCAAAACCATGCACGCCGCCGTCGAACGCAGCTACGAAGGCTTTCTCGACGACTTCAATCTGCATCTGACCCGGCACGACTTCCTGCTGGGCGCGCGCCCGACCATCGGCGATTTCGGCCTGATCGGCCCGCTCTACGCTCACCTGTACCGCGACCCGGCCCCCGGCGCGATGATGCGCGAGCGCGCACCACAGGTAGCCCGATGGGTGGAGCGCATGCAGCAACCGGCCGGCCACACCGCCCCCCTGCTGGCCGACGACCGCATTCCGCAAACCCTGATGCCCCTGCTGGCCCGCCTGTTCCGCGAACAGATGCCGGTGCTGACCGACACCGTACGCGCCGTGCAGGACTGGTGCCTCGCCCATCCCGATAGCGCCGCCCTGCCGCGCGTCATCGGCCGCCACCCGTTCGTACTCGAAGGCCAGACCGGCGAGCGCGCCATCCAGCCCTACGGACAATGGATGTTCCAGCGCCCGGCACTGTTCCATCAAACCCTGAGCGACACCGACCGAGCCGGCGTGGACCGACAACTGGCCGACATCGAAGGCATCGACGCCCTCAACACCCCAATCCCCACCCGACTCGCATTCGAAGGCTTTCGCATCATGCGAGCGCCATAGCGGCGTTTACGACGCATGATCCGCGCTGCCGTGCCGGACACCCGGACAGGCTTCCTGATCCGCATTCATCTCCGATCTGCCCTCTGTTCTGCGGTGTAGCATGCGAACAGGCAAACGCGACCCGAAGACGCGAATCGGGCAACCGTTTGGCCGGATCAGCAAGCCTGCCTGGTGCTGGACCGCTTGGTCCGGCTGCCAGTCACAAAGGTTGGGCTGTTGCGCCAGACATCCGAAACAAGCCGAGGTTTACGCCATGAGCGTTTCAGACCGCGACCGTGAAGACCTTCGCCGCGCGAAGACGCTGCTCGAGAATCCGGGTCTCGCCGTCAAACTCACCAACATCATCGGCGCACCCATAGAAAAGGGCTTCGAGCTGCTTCCTGCCGCATGGTCGGAGGGTGTAACCGCCGCAACGCGCAAGGCCCTTGACAGTGCCCTTCGGCTCGCGGTCGCAACGCTGGACGACCGTCGGCCCACGCCTTCCAGTAGCAACACCCTCCACAAGATCATGGTCGGCGCCACAGGAGCGGGTGCCGGTGCCTTCGGCCTGGCCGCCCTACCGATCGAACTGCCAATCGCCACGACCGTGATGTTGCGCTCCATCGCCGATGTTGCGCGAAGCGAGGGCGAGCACATCAAGGCGATCCAAACCCAACTGGCATGCCTGGAGGTTTTTGCCCTTGGAGGTCGCTCGAAGGGCGATGACGCGGCCGAGACCGGATACTTTGCCGTGCGGGCCGCCCTGGCGCGTGCAGTGTCGGAAGCGGCACAGTTCATCACCGAGCGCGGCCTTGCTCAGGAGGGCGCACCCGTCATCGCCCGCCTGATCGGTCAAATCGCAGCACGCTTCGGAATAGTGGTCTCGGAGAAGGCCGCAGCGCAGGCGATTCCGATTCTCGGAGCGGTGGGAGGCGCAAGCATCAATCTCTTGTTCATCGACCACTTCCAGGATATGGCGCGCGGCCACTTTGTCGTCCGCCGTCTGGAGCGCGCCCACGGCCCCGAAAAAGTTCGTCTGGAGTACGACCGACTGTGACCGGCCGGTCATCTGATAACAGCATGCAAGGGGCGGCGTTCCGCGCCGCCGCCGATGCTGAGCGTTAGGCCTTGGGAGGCGAAGCCGGCACTGCAAAGTTTCCAGCTGATGTTCGGCGAGGAGCGCGTGCCCCTGGCGGCACTGTGATGAACTCAGATACACAGTTGGTTTGACAGACCCTGAAGTTCCGGCGGACTCCGAGTTACTTCTTACGGTTTTAACTCGCAAACAGTGCAACCACAAATCGGACATGATGTTGTTGGAAAAAAGAAACGTGGATTCGGTAATCCATGATGCGTTGAGTTGTAGCGATACAAAATAGTTTCACAGTCACGACAACGCGTTAACAAGATTATGACTGCAAACAGTGCAAGCCCAAAAAATACAATCAGTCTGACAGGAATAGTGTTCACCATAGGAAGCAGCACAGCAGCAATCCAGCTGGTAATTAATACGGTATGAAAAGACATTCTCGTAAATGAATACCTTGAATCATTACTCATGCTCATTATTCCACTTGCAAATCTTCCGAATCAAATAGTTTCTTAACAGCGTCGACAGAATCTTTCACCACCGACGTTGTAGCCTTTCCTTCAAATTCGACACCCCCAGTGAATCCAACCTTAACAGCTGGCTTTACTTTTACACTATCGATATTGCTATTAGCAGCACTGGTTGGAGAGTTAAGCACCCTAACTTGTCCATCAGCTTCTGAAACGACGTCTTGGGAAAAGCTAACAGGGCCCAAACTCGCCTCAATATCTACTGTCGCTGTACTGCTTACAGCATTTTCTGCTGGCACATTGCTACTCTCAGAGAGCTCAGCAGTGAACGCTGCCCCAGCTGCGAGTCCAAGTCGGGGGCCTCCACTAACCGCAGCACCAAGTTCTAACGTTTTTGTATCGAAGCTCACGCTCAGTCCGACTCTGCCTCCAGCAACTACCACAACATCAAGATTGGCTCCAAGCGACGTCCCCCCAGTTTTGAGTAACACCGCGGTTTGGAGTCCAATTCCCCATCCGAAGGAGATTGGACGTGAAGAAGCGTTTTACCGAAGAACAGATCATCGGCTTCCTGCGTGAGGCGGATGCCGGTCTGCCGATCAAGGAGCTGTGTCGCAAGCACGGCTTCAGCGAAGCCTCCTACTACCTATGGCGCAGCAAGTTCGGCGGGATGAGCGTGCCGGACGCAAAGCGTCTGAAGGAGC
>Ga0209346_1000483_pt1 | contig 34533 bp, 31 predicted proteins | sample AutmiccommunBRH9_FD_187381 | JGI IMG/M metagenome (GOLD analysis project Ga0209346, IMG submission 187381) | Deep subsurface microbial communities from Mt. Terri, Switzerland - Autotrophic microbial communities BRH/9 (SPAdes) (version 2) | ecosystem: Environmental > Aquatic > Deep subsurface >...
CGGGCGCAGACATAATGGTAGCGGCTCCAATATTGCGCCATGTAATAGATGGTCGGCGGCCAGAAAAAGGCGCCGAGGAAGGTGGCGATGATGATCGGCACCGAGCCGATGTAGAAGACTGCCATGAACAGCAGCGAACGGATGACCGCCAGCATCTCAGACCCCCGCCAGCGCCGCCAGCCGGCGCATCAGATATTTGTTATATTCGATGAACAATGTGCCCAGCGACGGCTGCGTCTGGACCGCGTCGGAGAGGATGAGGACATCGGGCGGCATCGCCCGCTCCAGTTCCAGCCGGGCCCGGCGCATGTGCCAGTCGGAGGTCACCAGCCGCACCGACCGGTCACCGCGCCGCGCCGCCCAGCGCGCGATCTCGAGCGCATTGGAACGGGTGTCGACCGCCTGGAAGCCGAGATCGATGCAGCAGTCGAACAGCCCGGCGGCCTGGTCATATTGGGCAGCGAGTTCCGCCGGCTTGACGTCGCGGTCGACGCCGGAGATCAGCAGGCGGCTGGCGCTTTTTGCGGCCACGACATCGAGCGCGCGGTCGATCCGGCCGGCCCCGCCGGTCAGCACCACGACCGAACCGGTATGCGCGTCATCGGCGGCCGGACGCGGCAGGTCGATGGCGAACCAGGCAAAGCCGATGATCCACAGCAGCAGCAGGAAAGAGAGGAAGCGCAAGATCATCGATCGGGGTTACAATATCTTTTTCAGGGCGCCGACAACCGTCCACCGGGCGGTTACCATGGCAAGGAACATCCCCAATATCGGAATGGCGGCAATTATCAACCAGCTCCACCAGTCGAGCCCGACCGATTGCACCAGGCCGGAGCCGAGCGCGGTCAGCTGCGTGCCGATCAGCCAGATGATCGCGGCGCCGCCGACCAGGCCGATCAGGCCGCCGAGCAGCGCATCGAGCGCAATCCGCCGCTGGAACAGGCGGCTGATCTGCTGGTCGGTGCCGCCCAGCAGATGCACCACCGCGATCGTCTCGCCATGGGTGTTGAGGGCCGAGCGGGCGGAGATGATCACCGCCGCCGCGGTCGCCAGCGCGAGCAGCGCGACCAGGCCGAAGGCGATCCACTGGAACGACCGGACCAGCGCGATCACCGGGGCGATATAGCCGCTGCTCGGCTCCACCCTTGCGCCCGGGGTGATCGGCGCAAGCGCATTGCGCAGCGCCTGATATTCGGCCCCGGTAGCGGCGCGCGCCAGTTTCAGGTCAATCAGCGCCGGCAGCGGGATATCGCCGGCCAGGTCCCCGGTCCCCAGCCAGGGCTCGATCAGCGCCTCGATCTCCTCGGGCGGCAGCACCCGGACCTCCTCGATCAGCGGCAGCGTGCGCAGGCGGGCGGCAGCGGCCTCGGCCTGGCGACCGCGGATTTCCGGATTGGCCTCGATGATCTGCACGGTCGCGCGGCTCGACAGCTGGTCCGAGACATCGCCGACCGCCCGGGTCATGGCAAGGCCGGCGGCGGCGGCCAGCACGGTAAGAAAGATCATGATCGCGATCACCCAGGGCATCGGGCCGGACAGGCGGCCTTCGGGGATCAAGCGCCGGTCATGGGCGGGAATGGCGAACATCTTGAACATGCGAACTAGGCCCGCTGGTCCTTGGGCAGCGGCGGAAAGCGCAGCGAGCCGGTCGGATCGGCGAGCATGCCCTTTTCCAGCCGCATCATCTGCGCGCCCGGGACCTTGCTCAGCAGATGGATGTCATGGGTTGCCACCACGATCGTCGTGCCCAGCGTGTTCAGCGCCTCGAACAATTGCAGCAGCCGGATCGCCATTTCGGGATCGACATTGCCGGTCGGTTCGTCGGCGACCAGGATTTCCGGCCGGCCGATCACCGCCCGGGCAATGGCGACGCGCTGCTGTTCGCCGCCGGACAGCGTCGCCGGCCGGGCCGAGGCGCGGTCGCCGAGCCCCACCCATTCGAGCATTTCCGTGACCGGTGTCTCGAGATCTTTCTCGCGGACCCCGGCAACCCGCAACGGCAGCGCGATATTGTCAAAGGCAGAGAGATGCGGGACGAGACGAAAATCCTGGAAGACCACGCCGATCCGGCGGCGGAAGCCGGGCAGGCGCTCGCGCGGCATGGTCACTGCATCTTCGCCGAACAGCCGGATCACGCCGCGACTGGGCCGTTGCGACAGATAGAGCAATTTGAGCAGCGAGGTCTTGCCCGCGCCGGACGGGCCGGTGAGAAAATAGAAGCTGCCCGGGAACAGGGTGAAATTGAGATCGGCCAGCGTTTCTGCGCCGGCGCCATAGCGCAGGCCGACATTTTCAAAGCGAACAATTTCGTCCAGCATGCCCTATATTCCAATATCGCGGCGAAATATTGCCCGGTCCCGAAACCAATAGGCCGGGAAGACCCTTCAAATCAACTCCGCTGTCGGGGGGCGACGATCGATTCGGCAGGAAAACGCGTAAAAACCCGCTCCGGTCTCAAATCGGTCAAGCAGCCACTTGCAGTTTGTCGCCATGGCGTGTTTAGAGGGGTGTCATGATTTTGAATTGCCCGGCTTGCAAAACCCGCTATCTCGTTCCCGACAGCGCCATCGGGCCCAACGGCCGTTCGGTGCGCTGCGCCTCCTGTCGCCACAGCTGGTTTCAGGAAGCGGTGGTGCCGGAAAAGGAACTGGTCGACGCCGGCGCATCCGGGCAGGCCGCACCGGCAAGCCAGCCGGAGCCCGCCCCGGATCGCGACTGGGCACCGACATCCCCATCCTCTCCGGTCACGCGTTCCCCGCCGCCGCCGCCGATTTCCGTCACGCCGGACTATGGGTCCGGCGAAAGCAGCTTCGCGCACGAGCCGCCGTTCAAGCCGCGTCGCAATCCGGCGAAGCTCTGGACCATCGCCGCCGTCGCCTTTGCCGCGCTGGTGCTGGCATCGAGCGCCGCTCTTTATTATTTCGGCGCGCCGCAATGGGTCTCCGACTATCAATTTGCCTCGATCGAGGAAACGCCGCTGCTGATCGAACTGAGCCAGAAGCAGGACCGCCGGACGCTACCCGACGGCACCGAATATTTCGCCGCCAGCGGGACGATCATCAATCCCACCACCACCGACCAGAATGTGCCGCCGATGCTGGTGATCCTGCGCGATGCCGGAGGCCGGATCGTCTACAGCTGGAAGATGAAGGCCCCGGCGCAGTCGCTGGCACCCGGAGCGAAGATCAACTTCAACGAGGCCAAGCTGGATGTACCGCGCGGCGCCAGCCAGCTGGAAGTCGGATGGGCGGACCAGAGCCGCGACTGAAGCCGCCAGACCGGCAGATCAGGGAAATTCCTGCAGCTGGATGGTCCGGCCATCGATGTCCTGCATCGCCGCGGTCGAGCGGATCGGGGCGATCTGCAATATCCATTGCTCATTGCCGGACGCTTGCTGCCAGCGTTGGTTGGCAGGCGCGGCCAAATCCACCGCTGCCCCCCGCAATATCCTGACGCCCGCCACGGCCTGCGCCTGGCTGCGCTGCGCATCGATCGACGGCCGGTCCGGCACGCCGCCGAGCAGCAGAAGGAGGAGGAGCAGACTGTCCATCGCCCAAGGTTAAGCCGGTTCCGGGCGCACCGGACAAGGTAAATAGAAGGTTAACCGGCGCTTTGAACGGCATATGTGCAGATAGCACGGGTGCCCGGGCGGATCCTGTACGGTTCCGGTACAGTTTCGCCGGTTCGGTTAACGGGCAAGGCCGGTGACGACGAATATCTGTTGCGACAGGGAACCCCCTTTGCTAAGGGCCTGCGCCTACCCGGGATATAGCGGTCCCAAGCTAGAGACAGTGCGGTCGTGGCGGAATTGGTAGACGCGCAGCGTTGAGGTCGCTGTGGGATAATATCCCGTGGAAGTTCGAGTCTTCTCGACCGCACCAAACAGTCTTCAAGAAAGTCCCAAAATCCGGTTCACTGTGCGCTGACGTCAGTATAACCTGGTCAATCGGGTTTGTTCTTGCTGTTCCGGCTGGCGGCAATCACCCCGGCCAGAGCGGCAACAGCGGTAAGGGCGGCGGCGAGGGACGCAATCGGATGTTCCTTGATCTCATGGGTGGCTTGCCGAGCGACATCCCTGGTTGCATGAACCGCTTGCTTGCGCAGCTTTTCGGCGACGCGAACCACATCTGCGGCAGCATCCGACAAGGCTTCACTCGCCTCCTCCGAGAGATCATGCGTGCGATCAGAGGCTTCGCGCAACGACCGCGCTACAGCATCAAGGGTATCCTCGACGTTTTGCGCGATCTCATCTGTGTTGAATTTCGACATGAAGTGTTCCTTGTAATGTTCATAGATGCGTGGAGGCCAATGCAGCGCTTAAATCTTGTCGCCGAGCGCGCCCTTGACCGCACCTGCCAGTTTTTGCGCCTTGCCTTTGCTCTGCTGCGCCGCACCCTTGATAATCAATCCGGGTTTGTCAGTCTTGCGGCCCACAGCGACCTTGACCTTGCCGGTAGCCTGATTGGCCGCGCCTTTTGCCTTGTCGATAAATTCGCCCATGATCACTCTCCTGTTGGTCGTGCAAGAATTGCGCGACACGTGCAGGAAATCAGTCCTGCTCTGCGGTGTTCCGTCTCCTGCCGGATGCCTGAATCGGGTATTGGGCAGCTACAGGCGGCCCATGACCAGCAGTACCAGAACGATAATCAGAATGACACCGATGACGCCCACGCCTCCGTGACCCATTCCATAGCCATAGCCACCGAACCGACCGCTAAATCCGCCAAGCAGGGCGATGACGAGGATGATAACCAGAATAAGACCAAGAGACATGTTGAGTTCCTTTGATGACCCAGAATACGATATGCGCCAGGGGACTGCATTCAGGAATACGTATTATTCCTATGGAACCGATTGCGGTGTTCAGGTGCACCAATCCCAAAACGTCGCGATTGGCCCTCATGCGAACAGAACATCAAGAAGCAGGCATTTACCGCGAATGGCATCGCAGATTCGGGGCAGATTCGGAGCAGATTCAGGGCAGATTCGGGGGAACGCGTCCCGGATTCAACTGGAATGAACGGGATTCGGAGGCGAGACCCGTACGCTGGATACCTTGTCCCGCACCAGTACAGACATTCACCGGGCAACTACCCTTCGTGTGCAGGCAAAGCGGCCCAGGATCGGCACCGGCCCGGTATCAGGGAACCGCTTGACGAAAAGCCAGAGGGGCGGGGCGGCAAAATTTTTGTTTGACTAGCGGGTCCCCGGTTGCGACAATTCGGCCATCGCGCGTCGGTTCGATGCGCAGTCCCAGGACGGTTGGAAGATACCGTTTCCCCTCACAGAAAGGATGAATATGCAGAATGCAAAGCAAGGTGATACAGTCGTGATCGACTATGCCGTCCGGACCGGCGACGGCAGGATCGTCGGCGATACCAGAGAGACGGGCCCCCAGGCGATCAAGCTCGGCGAGGGCGCGATTTTCCCCAAGGTGGAAGAAAGGCTTGCCGACATGAAGGTCGGCGACCAGGAGACGGTCGCGATCGATTGCGAAAATGCCTTCGGTGCCCGGCGCGAGGAAATGGTCATCGACATTCCGAGGCAGAACCTGCCAGCCGAAGCCGAGCCGCAGCCGGGCATGGCTCTCCAGGCACAGCAGGCAGACGGTTCTGCCGTCACGCTCTACATAGTGGCTGTGGGCGAACAATCGGTGAAAGCCGACGGCAACCACCCGCTCGCCGGGGAAGATCTTTCCTTCGACGTGACCCTTCGCGAAATCAGGGATGCGGCCTAAAAGCCCGGGGGCGGTTCGGGTCGGCCACCGCTGACCGGACCGTCCGGTTCCGGCCCGATCGGGTCAGGTTGAGGCCGGGCCAAGAATGGACCGACCAGAATTCGCCAAGGATTCGAGCTGCCGTCTCTGCTGTCCACGCGCCACCCGTTGCGGGGCAAGGCGGGCGCTGCCCGGCCTGATCGGACCACCCCTGGCCCGCAGATGGTCGGCAATCCGAACTTCCAGATCCCTATCCGGTGCGAAGGCAGCCGGTAAGGGACAATGCGTATCTGTCACTGACGCCGAGGGGGCTAGTGAGAATGATGGTAGCTTAGGGCCATGCGCCATGGAATGCCGGGCCAGGCATCGGGAGTGACGATCATCTGCTTTTCTGCAAATGCCAGTATCTTGGCCGGTATCGCCCTGCTGGGGATTGGCGCGATTACCGTTCGCCGGGCGAAGAGCTGGACGCAATTGCCCTATGCCGCGATTCCGGTGGCTTTCGGCTTGCAGCAAATGGTCGAAGCATATCTGTGGAAGGCTCTGCCCGTACAATCCCCCACAGCCGATGTCGCGACGACAGTCTATTTGCTGTTTTCCCATGTACTCTGGCCAATTCTGGTGCCGCTGGCCGTGTTGCTGATCGAGCCGGTTGCCGCGCGCCGGAAGCTGCTTCTGGCACCGGTGGCGGCAGGCAGCGTGGCGGCTGTCGTTTTTTTGATCGCGCTGTTCACGGCGCCTGTTTCGGCCCTGATCGAAGGCAAGCATATCGCCTATCATCTGCCGCATCGTCACCAGGCCGCCATTCTGACGCTCTATATCATCGGCACCTGCCTCGCCCCCTTGCTGTCCAGCCATAAAACCGTGCGCTATTTCGGCATTGCCATCACCGTCGCGCTGATCGCAAGCTGGGCCGCCTATCTGAACTGGTTCGCTTCGGTCTGGTGCTTTTTCGCGGCTCTGATGAGCGGTCTTATATGGCTGCATTTCTCGCAGCGGCGACCCTCCGGCAATCCTACGTAGATTCGCTGGTACGTATGTTTCCGAATTGGCCCCGACGGCACTTTCGGCGATATGTCCAGCGTTTCGCCGGAGCCTTGCGCATGACTCCAACTCCCCCGTTATGCATTGCTTCGGCGAGATACATTAAATGCCCGGCCGCGATTGCCTCGTACAGCCCGAAAAGGGCGCTGAACCCCGACCGCTTGTTTCGACATCATACCGCCGGAGAATCAGCCGATCCCGTCTCCGGCAAAGGAGCGCCCGATCTGTTCGCGCCAGATCCCGAAGGCAGGCGTGTCGCCGGCGGCCGACGCGATAGCGGACTGCCGCATGGCCTCGACCCTTTCTGCCAGCTCTTCCGGTGGCAAATTCCACAAGGCGGTGACCGCGTCGCGGGTTTCCGGGAACAGCGACTGGTCCTTCACCCGCGCGGTGCAGGCGATCGCGACCCCGGTGGCCATGTCGGCAGCCGAGGGACCGGCCAGTCGTGCGGCTTCCGTGAAGGCCGCCGTGCCAGCCGGACCGGCGTAGCACATGGCGAGACCGACACCGGCCCAGAGATCGGGGCGACGATCGGCGTCCATGGCGGCGATGGTGGCAGCGGCCTTGCCGACGTCGGCGCCGCTGACAAACCAGATGCCGCGTCCGGCGCCCTGGTCGTAGGCCCGCGAGGCATAGCCCGCCAGCACCCGCTTCGGCCCCGTCAGGGTTTTGTCCGGTTCAAAATACATGTTGTGATAGCCGAGGCCGTCATAGGCCAGCCAGCGGTAAAAGGGGTCCAGTTCGGCCATTATGCCCCGTTCGCGCCACGACAGTTTTGACATTGTCAGGCCAACACCGGCGTGCACCAGGATCGGATATTGCCCGGCATAGCGCTCTATATAGCGGGGCAGCATCGGCTTGCGCAGCGGCAGGCTGTCGACCAGGGCGCTGCCCATCGCGCCGCCCTCGACAAAAAAGCCGCGCAGCAAGTCGCTTTCCTGGTCCATGACCTGGCTGAATTGCCCGAACGAACGGGCCGAGAGGGTCAGATTATAGCCGCGCAGGAACGCCTTGCCGATCGATTCCAGCCGTTGCTCGTGACTCTTGTCCGCAAGATCGAATCCGCGGACGCGAAATTCGACGCGCCGTGGGTCAAGGGCCAGGAATTTCCGCATCAGGGCTGGCGGCGGTCTGAGCCGGTCGGCCTCTTCGCTGGTCGAACGGTTTCGGCTGTTCCCGCTCATCGCTGGCGCTCCCTGATTTTCCGCGTTGCTCAGATTCGCATAGCCGAATCAAATGGCTGGGGCAAAATATCTTGCACCATTTCGACCACAGCAACTGATATTTGCCGTGAATGTTTATCTTAACCGGCCAACCCGCATCATGAAAATTGGATTTCTTAACCCGTCTGGCGCGATAAGGCCGGCAAGCGACACCGGCAACAGGGGGGAGGCAATGAAAACGATATTGGTGGTTGGCGTCCGCGGCATCCCGGAAGTCGAGGGGGGCGTGGAAAAACATGCCGAACGGCTGTTCCCGCTGATCGCCAGTCACGGCTGGACGATATGCCTGGCCGGGATGAAGCCGTTTCTGCAAACCGGCGAATATCGCGGCGTCGCGCTGTGGCGCGCACCCTCCCTGGGCATGCTGAAAGTCGACCGCTGGCTATATGCTGCGGCAACGCTGTTCAAGGCGGTTCGGATGCGGCCGGATGTTGTCCATTTCGCGAGACTGGAATCGGCTGCTCTGCTGCTCGCCTACAAGCTGATCGGGTGCAAGACGGTGGTCCGTTACGGAGCGGATTGCGATGCCCATCCGTGGAGCGGACCAAGAAAATGGGCGATGCGATGCGCACAATATCAATTGCGCTGGGCGGACAGCATCGTCGCGCTGACCCCGGCACTGGCCCGGAGATTGCCGCCGCCCCGCAAGGGAAGAGCAAACCATGTCATTGGCAATGCGCTTGATCATCCGGAGAATTTTCCGAGAGGCGCAAGCGCCCCTGTAAGCGGTGACTATATCCTGTTTGTCGGACAGATATCGCAGAAGAAAAATGTCCACAGTCTGATTTCCGCCTTCCGCATGTTTGCCAGAAGGCATCCGCAGGTGAAGCTGGTGATCGTCGGGAAATGGAGCAGACGAGCCGAGCGGAAGCAAATCACGGCGCTGAATGATGACCGCATCGTGATGCTGGGCGCGCTGCCCCGGGCGGAACTGGGTCCGCTCTATCGCGGGGCCCGGCTTTTCGTGAACCCGTCGATCCGTGAAGGACATTCCAATACCCTGCTCGAAGCGATCAGTGTCGGCTGTCCGGTATTGCTGAGTGACCTGCCGGAAAACCGGGATCTGCGGCTCGATTCCAAACATTATTTCAATCCCTGCGATATTCGCAGCATGGTCAGCGCGCTCCGCCGGGCGCATGCCAATCCCGACATGTTCCGGGTCGCCAAGGACCGGTTCCCGCACTGGGAAACAATCGCGGACCGGACCATTCAGGTCTACGAGCAGCTTTTTGCCGAAGACTCGGCCCGGCAGCCATCGCGCAGGGCGCGCTCCGGAATCTAGCCCTATTCGGCACACGGGCAATAGGGGTGGCAGGGCACTGCCAGCTGTTCGCGCCGCCGCGCGTTTCCAGCAATAAGCCCCGGTGACCGGCGATACCATCCGCTGCTGCGGTTGCCATCATCGGGCCAATTTGGGCAGCGCCGTTCATCGAAACCCGGCCGAATTTGGTCGAAAGCGCCTCATCAGGTTACTTTTGTTACCTTAGGCCGTCTCCTTCACGGCGATTGTACCGGTATCGCGACGGGAGAAGCTTTGATGAGGGATAGCCAGACACAGCATATTGCCGATCCGCTTGCCGCAGGCCGGAGCCAATGACCCTGACCACCATCGCGCTGCGCTATCCCGCCGCCATTGCTGCCGGACTGGCGCTGATCGCCCTGATCGGGATTGTCTCCATCTTCACCACCCCGATCCAGCTGTTTCCCAATATCGAACAGCCGCAGCTTTCGATGCAGGCCAGCTGGCGCGCCGCTAGCCCGAAGGAAATGGAATCGCAAATCACCATTCCGATCGAGGAGCAGCTGCGCGGCATTCCCGGGCTGGAAACGATCAACAGCTGGTCCAACAACGGCAATGTCTGGTTCAATCTGGAATTCGCCCTCGGCACCAATATGGACAAGGCCTTTGCCGAAGTGTCGAGCCGGGCGCAGCAGGTGCGCAACTGGCCGCTGGATGCCGACCGGCCGATCGTCGGCGGGGCCAATGGCCAGCAGGGAGAATCGCTCATCTACCTGTTCCTGCAGGCGCTGCCGGACAGCAACATGGACAGCGAGGCGCTGGCCCGGTTCGCCCGCGACACGATCATTCCCAAGCTGGAAACCATCGAGGGCGTGCAGGGCGTCGACCTGCAGGCGCCGACCGGCGAACGGATATTGCGGATCCGCTTCGATCCCTGGCGGCTGGCGCAGCTCAATCTCACCATCGAGGAATTGTCCAGCGCCGTTGGCCGCTTCCAGGATGTCGGCGGCGGCACGATTGATGTCGGTCGCCGCGGCTATGCCCTGCGTTTCGAGGGCAATTTCACCGCCGACCAGATCGGTGACCTGACGGTCGCCCAGCGCGGCACCACGGTGATCCGCATGCGCGATGTCGCCGATATCAATGTCGGGCCGGACAAGGCCTTTGGCGCGACCTACCAGAATGGCAATCCGGCGATCGGCATGCAGGTGATCCGCGAACCGGGCAGCAACACGCTGGACGCGATCAACGCCGTGCTGGCCGAGGTCAAGACATTCAACGAAAACGAGCTGCGCAGCGTTGGCGCAAGAATCGAAAAAAGCTTTGACCCGTCGGTATTCATCAAGCGCGCACTGTCTTTCCTGGGGGGCAATTTGCTGCTCGGCACTTTGCTGGCGGTTGGCCTGCTGTGGCTGTTTGTCCGGCGCACCCGGGCCACGGTCCTGATCGCTGCGACGGTGCCGATCTGCCTGCTGGTCACGCTAGCGGTTCTGGGCATGGCGGGTCGCACGATCAACGTTATTTCGCTGGCCGGCCTCGCCTTTGCCACCGGCATGGTGCTCGACGCGGCGATCGTCGTGATGGAAAATTTTGTCCGTATCCGCAAACAGGGCTCGGCCCCCGGCCCGGCCGCGCTGGAAGCGGTCCAACAGGTCTGGCCGGCCCTGTTCGCATCGACCGCGACCACCGTGGCGATCTTCATCCCGATCATGTTCATCGAGGATGTCGAAGGACAATTGTTCGCCGATCTGGCCCTGACCATTGCGATTTCGGTGATCGCCAGCCTGATCGTCGCGGTTACCGTATTGCCGGCGGCCGCGCGGCGCTTCGCCGGCGATCTCGACATGGATGACAATGAACGCCGCTGGGATGGCTATGCGGACCGGATTTTCAGCCTGATCGACAGCGACCGCAAGCGCCGGATCTGGATCCCGTCGCTGATCCTGGCGCCATTGGTCATCTCCTATCTGCTCTGGCCACAGACCGACTATCTGCCGGACGTGAAGCGTGATGCCGTCGATGCCTGGGTCGGGTTGCCGTCTGGCCAGACACTGGAAGCGGCGCGCACCGAAATCGCCGAAAAGGTCGTTCAGCGGCTGGACCCCTATCTCAAGGGCGAGAAGCAGCCCGAACTGCTCAACTATTATCTGTTCGTCAATCCCTGGGGCCTGAATACCGGAATCCGGATCAAAGACCAGTCGCGCATCGAAGAGATGACCGATATCGTCAACAACGAGATTCTCGCCGGCTTCCCCGATGTCCAGGCCTTTGCCCAGCAGGGCAGCCTGTTCGGCAATTTTGGCGGCAACGGCAGTATCGAACTCTATCTGCAGGCGGAGGATGACGAAGCGCTGCGACAGGCAGCTTTGGTCGCCACCGATTCGATCAATGCCGCCATTCCCGGCGCGATGGTCCGGTCCAATCCCGATCCCAATGTCGTCGTCCCCGAACTGCGGCTCACCCCGAATGACCGGCGGATTGCCGAGCTTGGCATGACCCGCGAGGAAGTCGGCCGGGCGGTGCGGGCCATGGGCGACGGCCTCTATCTCGGCGAATATGTGTCGGACGGCGAGCGGATGCGCGTGATCATGCGCGGCCTGGAAGCGAGCGATCCCGAAGCGATCGAAAGCGCTCCGATCGTCACTCCCAATGGCGGGGCCGTGCCGCTGGGCGAAGTTGCAACCTTGTTGCGCGGGGTCGGTCCGACCCAGATCGCGCATGTCGATGGCCGCAAGACCCTGACCATCAATGTCTCGCCACCACCGGGCATGGCGCTCGGCGATGCGCTGGAGAAGATCGAGGCCTCGGCGGAAGCGCCGATCCGCAATGCTTTGCCAGCTGGCGGTACGCTGCGTTATGGTGGCGATGCCGATGCCCTGTTGCAGGCAATTTCCTCGCTGAGCAGCAATTTCATTCTGGCCGCGGCGCTGCTGTTCGTCATCATGGCGTCGGTATTCCGCTCTGCCCGGGATTCCGCTCTGGTGATCATCGCACTGCCGCTGGCCACCGTCGGCGGCGTGATCGGCATCCAGATCCTCAACCTGTTCAAGCCGACGCCGCTCGACCTGCTCGGCATGATCGGCTTTGTCATCCTGCTCGGAATCGTGGTCAACAACGCGATCCTGCTGATGGCGCAGGCGCGCGACAGCGAAGCCGAGGGCATGTCTCGCCCGGAAGCTGCCCGCACGGCGCTACGGCTGCGCCTGCGACCGATCCTGATGACCACCGGAACATCGGTCATGGGGATGCTGCCGCTGGCGCTGGTGCCCGGCCCGGGCAGCGCCATCTATCGCGGTCTCGCCGTCATCATTGTCGGCGGGGTGCTCGTTTCGACCATTTTCACCCTGATCCTGCTGCCGGCGCTGATCCAGCTGGGCGGTAGCAGGTCAGCCCGACCGACCGACCAGGGATCGCCGCCGCAATATTCCGGTGAACCCGTATTGGAGCCTGCCGAATGACCTTTGCCCTGCCCGATTATGTCAGAGAAAATGCCCGCTGGTTTGCCATGGGCGGCGCTTTGCTGCTGGCGGCGCTGGCCTATTTTCTGTTCTTTTCCTCGAGCCCGGCAGACGGGCAGCAGGAAGGGGCGGGCGGGCCGCCGCCCGCGATCGTGACGCTGGCAAAAATCGAGAAATCCGCTCTCACTCCCAATTTCACCGCCCCCGGGGATATCGTCGCCGATCGCGATTCGATTGTCGCGGCAGAGGTCGCTGGCCGGATCCAGTCCACTCTCGATATCGGGGCCCGCGTCGGACAGGGCACGGTCATCGCCGTGATCGACAGCCGCAGCGCCAGGCTGGCCCGCGATCAGGCCTCTGCGGAAGTGCGGCGGCTGCAAGCCGACCTGACCTATCAGAACCGGCTGGTCGGGCGATTGCAGCAATTGCTCAAGGAAGAAGCCGAGTCCGAGGCCTCGCTGGATGAAGCCATTTCGTCCCGCGACCAGACCCGGGCGCGGCTGGCGGCAGCACAGGTGGCGCTGCAAACCGCGAATTTCGATCTGTCCCGTACCCGTATCCGCAGTCCCTTTGCCGGTCAGCTGGTCGAGCGCAAGATCGAGGTCGGGGAATATGCAACGCCGGGCCGCGAAATTGCCCGGATCATCGGCCGGGCCGGGTCGGAAGCGCGGGTCCGCATTCCCATCACCACCGCCGGGTCGCTGGCCGAGGGTCAGGAGATCACGATCCTGGCCAATGGCGAACGGCGGACATCGCGCATCCGCTCGGTGATCGAAACCGGCGACGAGGTCAGCCGGACCCTGGAAGTGCGCGCGCCGATGGGGACGCATGACATGAAAATCGGCAGCGCGATCTCGATCACGGTGCCGACCGGTGTCGAACGCCAGGTGCTGACCGCACCGCGCGATGCGCTGGTGCTGCGCGACAGCGGCATATTTGTCTATGTCGTCAACCCCGGGGACAAGACCGCCAAGCGGGTCGATGTGCAGGTCGGGGAGCCGGACGGCGACCGGGTAGCCATTTCCGGCAAGATCGCGGTCGGCGACCTGATCGTGGTGCGGGGCGGCGAGCGGCTGCGCGACGGCCAGCCGGTGACCTGGGATGAAAAGGACAAGGAAAATGCCGCTGCCATGCCCAGAAAATCGGCAGGATAGCATCGCATGAACCGGCATTTTGCATCCCTCACCCTGCTGCTGTTGCTATCGGCCTGCGCCATTCGCGGCGGCCCCGAACTTGACCGGACCGTCGTTCCCGATGCGCCAGACAGTTGGTCATCGCGGCCCGACATCACGACCATCAATGCTGGAGACGGGGACGTCGCACCGATTTATCCGGATGGCTGGATCGGCTCCTTCTCGGATGAAACGCTGGAACAGGCCGTGCGCGAGGCCTTTGGCCAGAACCGCAACCTGCAGTCGGTGCTGGCGCAGCTGCGCGCGGCGCGGGCGGCGATGCGGGTGTCGCGGGCCGGCCTGTTCCCGCGGGTCGATTTCTCCGGTGCGGTCAGCGAAGCGGACAATGCCGCCACCAATTTTGATGGCGCGCTGGCAGCGAGCTGGGAAGCGGATATATGGGGTCGCAATCTGGCGCTGGCCGGGGCAGGCAGTGCCGATGCACGCGCCGCCGCCGCGGACTTCGCGGCCGCCCGGCAGGCTCTCGCCGCTGCCGTGGCCCGCGCCTGGTATGACCGCAGCGCCGCCGCCATCACGTTGGATCTCGCCGCGCGCGACCTGGAGCGGCGCAAGGATACGCTGCGCATTACCAACGCCCGGTTCCGCGCCGGACTGGCCTCACGGCTCGATGTCCGGCTGGCCCAGGTCGCGGTGTCCAACAGCGAAGACCGGCTGGAGGCGGCAACCCGCGCCTCCGCCAATGCGGCGCGCGCGCTGGAGGTGCTGACCGGTCGCTATCCGGCGGGAGAAGCCGCCGGTGCATCCGACCTGATCACGCCGGCGATGCTGCCCGCCGTCACCGCGCCGGTCGCGGTGCTCGCCAACCGCCCCGACCTGATCGCGGCCGAAGAACGCGTGGAAGCAGCCGGTCTCCGGGCAACCGAGGCACGCCATGCGATGTTGGCGCAGCTGAATCTGCGCTTTGACGCGAACAGCTCATCCGGCAATTTCGGGGATCTGTTCGACCCGGCCACCTATGTCAATGCGCTCACCGGCGGACTGCTGCAACCGCTGTTCCGGGGAGGAGCGCTGCTGGCCGAGGCGGACCGGCAGGGAGAACAGGCGCGATCGGCGCTGTTCGACTATGCCCAGACCGTGCTGACCGCCTATCAGGAAGTCGAGGACCGGCTCGATGCCGAAGCGACGCTGGCCCGGCAGGTCGAAGCCACCGCCACCGCCGCCGAGGAAGCGCGAGCGGCGGTCATCCTGACCCGCAGCCGCTATATCAACGGCCGTTCGACGATATTCGACCTGATCAACTCGCAGACCACGGCAATTGCGGCGGAAACGCGCGCGATCGAGACCCGGCGCGCGCGCATCGAAAACCGGATCAACCTGCATCTGGCGCTGGGCAATGAGCCGCTGAGCGCCCAGGCGCCGCCGTCAGAATTTATATCCGACTTCGACACCGAAGCGGCGCAGGCCACCGGGTGAAATAAACGACCCGCCAAATTCGACCGCGGTAATCACCTCGTTGAGATAGTGCTTGTCGAGCAGATTGTCGGCAAAAGCGGTGATGTTCCAGTTTTCCCCTTCCAGGCCGACCCGCAGATCAAGGACCCCAAAGGCATCGCGCTGGGTGACCGATGTATCATTATCCCCGACAAAGGCGGGTAGAGCCAGCGCCGAACCCGGCAGCAGGCCGCTGAACAGAGTCGGGCCGGTGTCGTCCTGGACCGAGTGGAACCAGGTCGGGCCGGTGATGCGATAATCGGCGCGCATCACCAGGTCGAAACTGGTCGCAATCGGTGCCACCATCTGGGTGCCGAGATTGATCGTATAGTCGGCGGTATGCGGTGACTTGTTCCCGACCGTATAGGGCCGCGAGGCATTGGCCTTGATCTCGCTTTCCGTGACGTTGACCGAGCCAAAAATATCCCAGCCCTCGACGATTTCGGCGTTGGCATTCAGTTCCACGCCATAGATATCAACCTTGTCGATATTCGAGACCACCCGGAGCAAGCCAAAGGCACCGACGAAGAATTCGAAGAACTGCATGTCGTCGACTTTGGTATAATAGCCGGCGAGGTCGAAGGTGATCGCGCCATCCGCCGCCGACCCCTTGAAGCCGGCTTCGAAGGCGCTCGATGTTTCCTTGCGATATATATCGTTGATCAGGACGTTGGTGCCAAGGAACTGGTTGAAATTCTGATCAACAATGGCGGCGGAGCCCTGATTGTTGAAGCCGCCTGATTTGAAACCAATACCCCAGTTGGCGTAGAAGTTCAGATTGTCGGTCAGACCATAGCGCAGCGAGAGTTTTGGCTGGAGCTCCTTGAACGTCTGCTTCTGATCCGGGATCGCACCAAAAGCCTGCCCCGGGTTGATCGGACCACCGGTGATCGGATCGTTCACCAACGGTACCCGGCTGGAGACTTCCCGCTGTTCGATATCATAACGCAGCGCCAGACTGACGTCGAAATTGTCGGCGACTTCATAATCAATCGAACCGAAAGCGGCATAGACATTGGTGTTGAAATTATCGGCAAAAAGCTGCGAAGTCGGATTGCTGCTGTTCGGATCATTGTACAATTGCCTGATCACCCCCTGACCGAGATCGGCGCCGAGGCTGACCCCGACATCGCGGTCGATGTTCAGATAATAGGCACCAATTTGCCAGGCCAACGGCCCGTCGCCATTCGAGGCCAGCCGGATTTCGGCGCTGATATCGGTTTGTTCGCGAATTTGATATTGGGTGCCGTCGCAGGTGGTCGGACTATAGGCGCCGAGGGTCGAACCATTGGCCGGGTCGAAGATGAACGGGATCGGATTGTTGCCGATAAAGGTCGGCGGGTTGAGCGGATAGCCGGTCAGCGCTGCGGTCGAGGCGAAGCAGCTGTTCGACGCCGCCACCGATGCAGGGGTCGCGCCAGGGAAGGTATAACGGGCAAAATCCGCGGATGTGCCGTCTGCCGTCAGTGCCTGGTCGACATCGCTGTACAGCGCCCAGGCGGTCAGTGTCATCGCGTCAAATTCATGGGTCAGCTTGACCGAGCTTTCGAACGTGGTCTGGTCATTGGTCGGACGGATGTTCGAATAATAGCCGAATTTGTGCGTGTTCACGTCTTCAAAAAAGGCCGGATCGACGCCGGCAAAATTGGGCAGGTGGAAGGCCGTGTTGAAATTGATCGAGGCACCGGACAGGTCGGCATAGCGCGCCTTGACATCGATCTCGGTTGCGTCGCCCAGTTGGGCGACGAAGCGTCCGTCGACCGACCATGTTTCCTGATCGTCGACCACCTTGCGATTGCCGAGGAAGCTGTTGCGGTAAAAGCCGTCGCTGGTGTTGTAGGAACCGGACACCACCAGCCCGGCGCTGTCGCCAATCGGGGTCGAGATATAGGCGGAGGCCTTGTAGGTATTGTCCTCCGCAGCGCTAAGTCGGACGCCGCCTTCCAAGACGTCGCCGGGCTTCAGCGTCTGGATGACGATTGCACCGGCCGCGGCGTTGCGGCCGTAGAGCGCGCCCTGCGGGCCCTTCAGGATCTCGATCTGGCGCAGCGTGCCCTGGTCCTGGTTGAGCTGGGCGGTGTTGGTCTTGAGAATGCCGTCGACGACCAGCGCGACCGAACTTTCCGCGTCGCGGGCGCCATTGATACCGCGGATATTGATCTGGGTATCGCCCGCTTCCGCGGTACCACTGACGATGGTTACGCCGGCGGTCAGCTGAACAAATTCATCGGCCTGCTGGACGCCGGTGCGCTCCAGCATGTCCTCGGTAAAGACGGTGACCGACGCCGGGACCTCTGCCAGCAGCTCGTCCTGCCGCCGGGCGGTGACGATGATGACATTGGAATCATTGGCTTCGCTTGCTTCCTGTTCGCCGCCGGCCTGGGCCAGTGCGGGGTTGAATCCGGCGAGCGCGGCGATACCGGCTGATAGTGACAGAACTGTTTTGAAGCGACGCATTTTTCTTCCTTCCCTGATGGAATGGTTTGCAGGCCTTTTGACCCGTCAAACAGATTTAGGTGAGCACATTGGCTCCGCTCATATAGACATAGACTTCCTGAAACTTTCCGTCCCGGACCCGCCAGAAATTGGTGTTGTTTAGCAAGGTGACTCCGCCATCGGCGTCGGTTAGCTCGGCAACAAAGCTGGCGGCGATTCGGCCATTGGCTTCATCGACCGTGCAGGTGAAATCGCGGTGGACGATGATCTCGTAGGCGCCGAAGAAATCCTCGAACATGCGCCGGATTTCCGCCTTGCCGCTGTGCCGGGTAAAGGCGGTCTGGACGCAGAACAGCGCGCCGTCGTGGAAACAGGCGAGCGCGGCATCCATATTCCTGGCATCGACATTGCCGAAATAGGTTTTTGTAGCGAGCTCGATCAGCTGATCGCGGGAGAGGCCGGGTTCATATTGCATCAGGCATCTCCCTCTTTCAGCAGATTGTCGCCGCTCATGTAGACGAAGACATGCTGAAACAATCGGTCCTTGCAGTAGAAGCGGTTGCAATTCTCGTAGCGCAGCTGCTCGCCGCCATTGGGGGTGATCAGCACCGTGAACTGCGAGCAGATGGCGTTCGATCCCGGATCGGCAGTGTGAACGAAATTGCCGTGCCAGATCTGCTCGAAGTCGGCGAACAATTTGGCAAACATCGCCTCGATCGCGTCGCGGCCCTTGTGGATCGTGTCGGACGTCGCCTCGTGCAGGATCGCGTCGGGCGCAAAGCAGTTGAGCACCTGCGTCATGTTCTTGTTGTCGACGCCGTCGAAATAGCGCTTGGTGACGATGTCGATATAGAAGGGATAGGGCAGCGCCACCTGTCCTGCCATGCCGGGGGTCCAGTCAGCCATCAATACCATCCCTTTCTGATGTCCGCGTCTTTCGGAACTTCGGGAGCGGGAAACGCCTTCTTGCTGTGGGTCAGTCCCAGTTCGATCAGCGTTTCGAGAAATTTATAGGCGACCTGGCCGGGATTGAGCACCGGGATCGGGAGATTGTCGGCCAGATATCTGGCCGACTGGTGCATCGTGGTCGAACCGAGCACGATCACATCCGCGCCATCTTCTTCCATCGCCAGCGTGGCTTCGGCCCTGAGCTTGTCGAAAATCACCTCTTCCTTGCCCGCAAGCAGTTCGGTGACATCGGGTCGGGTCTCGATCGATCGCAGCGAGGCGACCCGTTCCCACCAGCCATATTCGGTCAGCGTCTTCTCGTAGAGCGGGAACCATTGCGGCCACATCGTCAGCACGGTGAATTTCTTGCCCAGCATCATCGCCGCGGCAAAGGCCGCCTCGCCGGGGCCGACCACCGGAATCGTCAGCCGGGACCGCAGCGCGCGCAGGCCGCTGTCGCTGACCGTGTCGATCAATATGCCGGCATAGCCCTCTTCCTCGGCGGTGATCCCGGCCTGAAAAACGGTCCAGTCCATCAGCAGCGTGTCGTGGTAGCTGTCACCGAGAGCGGCACCCCAGGGGACGGCGACAAATTCGGGCTGGAAACCGGATCGGACAAAATCGGCGGGCAATTGCTCTGCGCGGGCGGCCACGCCGGCGTCATCCATCGGGATGGGGACAATGACCTTTATCCGCTTCATAGCAATCTTTGTTGAGGCATGGCGCTGCACAAACTCCCTGCTATTTCTATATTGTATACAATTACTATCCGTCAAGCGGAAACTGACCTTATGTGGAAGGCTTGCCCAACGCGGCTTATTCCGCCAATAGCCTGTTTATGAGCCGCGCCTCCGACACCGCCTATGAAAAAATCCGCAGCTTCATTCTATACGGTGAGGCCCGTCCGGGTATGCAATTGACCGAGGAACGGCTGTGCGAAATCGCCGGCGTGTCGCGCACGCCGGTGCGGGATGCGGTCCAGCGGCTGGAAAACGAGATGCTGCTCGTCCGGAGCGCTTCGAAACGGCTGTCCGTAGCGGACTGGTCGGATGACGAAATCGACGAAATGTTCGCGCTGCGGGCGATGCTCGAATGCCACGCCGCCGAACGGGCGGCACAGCGCATGGATGCCGGCGGCCTGGATCGACTGCGCGAAGTGAATGGCGAGCTCACCCGGGCGGTTCAGCGTGCCAGGCCGGACATAGCAACCTTTCTCGAAGCCAACCGGCAATTTCACGACCTGATTCTGGAATATGCCCAGTCGCCGAGGCTGAGCAAATTGCTGCCCGCGCTGGTCGAGCAACCGGTGGTGCGGCGCACTGCCAATCAATATTCCGGCGATGATCTTGTCCAGTCAGCCAAGGATCATGACGAACTGATCGCCGCCTTTGCCGCCAGGGACCAGGACTGGGCCGGCGCGGTGATGACCAGCCATATCCGGCGCGCCTTCCACAGCTTTCACCTCGCCACGCGAGGCACCGATACAGGCTGATCTTCAGATAATGCCGCGTTCGCTCAGATCATCCATGGTTGCGCGGTCCATGCCCAACAATTCGCCATAGATGGCTTCGTTGTGCGAGCCCAGTTCCGGCCCGACGCTGTCGATATGGCCGGGGGTCTTGGACAGCTTGGGGGTGACATTCTGCATGACGAAATTGTCATATTGCGGGTGATCGACCTTGACCAGTGCCTCGCGCGCCTGAAAATGCGGATCCGCCAGCATTTCCGGCGCCCGGTAGACGTTTCCGGCCGGCACCCCATGTTCCTCGCACATGTCGAGCAGGTCCTGGCTCTTGATCGTCCGGGTCCATTCCATGATCAGTTCGTCCAGTTCGGCCTGGTGCTCGCCGCGTGCGATATGCGTGGCATAGCGCGGGTCCTCGCCCAGTTCCGACCGTCCCATCATCGCCGCCATCCGCTTCCACACGCTGTCCTGATTGCCGCCGATCAGGACGCTGCCGTCGCTCGTGGGGTAAACGTTGGAGGGCGCGATTTTCGGCAGGATTGAACCGGTCCGTTCGCGGATATGACCGGCCACCGTATATTCGGCGACGGTCGATTCCATATTGGCCAGCACCGCTTCGTAAATCGCCGAATCGACCACCTGGCCCTCGCCGGTCTTGTGGCGATATTCCAGCGCCATCAAAGCGCCGAGGCAGGCATAGGTCGCGGCCAGCGAATCGCCGATCGACAGCCCGGCGCGGCTGGGCGGGCGGTCGGGTTCGCCCATGATATAGCGCATGCCGCCCATCGCCTCGCCGATGCCGCCATAGCCGGCGCGGTGCGAATAGGGACCGGTCTGGCCATAGCCTGACACCCGGATCATGATCAGCCCCTTGTTGATGGCGCTGAGCGTTTCGTAATCCAGTCCCCATTTTTCCATCGTGCCGGCGCGGAAATTCTCGAGCAGAAAGTCGGCCTTTTCGACCAGCTTTCTGACGATCGCCTGACCCTCTTTTTCGCGCAAGTTCAGGGTTATCGACTTTTTGTTGCGGCCGACAACCGAGAACCAGAGCGGGATTCCCTGCCCCCAGCTGCGCATCGCATCGCCAACCACGGGCGGCTCGATCTTGATCACTTCAGCGCCATGGTCACCCATCAGCTGGCCGCAGAACGGCCCTGCTATCAGCTGACCCATTTCGATTAGCCGCAATCCTGTCAACGCCCCTTGCGTCATGAAAAATACTCCCGCATCATGCTTTCCCCTATACAAAGCGCAATCAGGATTGTATACAATTTATATGAGCACAGATACTCGCACTGCCGTGACAATATTGGAAGTCGGTCCGCGGGACGGGCTGCAGAATGAAGCGGAGATCATTTCGACGGCGGACAAGCTGGGCCTGATCACCCGGATGCTCGATGCCGGAGTCAAGCGCATAGAGGTGGCCAGCTTTGTCCATCCCGGCCGCGTGCCACAAATGGCCGATGCCGAGGCGGTGATAGCCGGGCTGCCGGACCGTGACGATATTTCCTATATCGGCCTGTGCCTGAACAAGCGCGGCGTGCTGCGCGGACTGGCCACGCGCGAAGGCAACAAGCGTGGAATAGACGAAGCCGGTTGCGTGGTCGTGGCCAGCGACACATTCGGCCAGAAAAACCAGGGCCAGACAATAAAAGAGGGTATCCGCGAAAATCGCGAGATGATCCGCTTTGCCAAGGCCGAGGGGCTGAAGGCCCAGGTCACCATCTCGGCGGCCTTTGGCTGCCCGTTCGAAGGCGCAGTGGATCCCGAAACCGTAATGCATATCGCCGAGGAAATGGCCGCCGAAGACCCGATGGAAATCGCGCTGGCCGACACCATCGGTGTTGGCGTCCCCGCCCAGGTCTCCGACCTGTTCGGACGGCTGAGGGAATTGCTGCCCGACCATATCACCATGCGCGCCCATTTTCATGACACCCGCAACACCGGCATTGCCAATGCCTGGGCCGCTGTTCAGGCTGGCGTCGAGACGCTCGACTCAAGCCTTGGTGGCCTCGGTGGCTGCCCGTTTGCGCCCAATGCAACCGGCAATATCGCCACCGAGGACCTGATCAATCTGCTCAGCCGCTCCGGCGTCGAGCATGGTCTCGACCTGCGCAAGGCGATCGCGACCAACCAGTGGTTCGAAGGCGTGATGGGCCGGCGGCTGCCATCGCTGGTTGCCAGGGCTGAAGCCTGAATGACAGTTACACAACAGAAAGATTGAACTATGGGCTATCGTTTGGGTGTCGACGTCGGCGGAACTTTTACCGATCTGCTGCTGATTGACGAAGCCACCGGCCAGACCTTCCGCGACAAGGTGCCATCGACCCCGAGCGATCCGTCCCAGGCAGTGATCAACGGTGCGCGCGGATTGTGCGAGCGCCAGAATATAGCCCCGCAGGATATCGACCTGTTCCTCCACGGCACCACGGTCGCGACCAATGCGATGCTGGAAAAGAAGATCGCCAAGGTCGGGCTGGTCGTCACCGAAGGCCACCGCCATCTGATGCAGATCGCCCGCAGCCTGGTGCCCGGCGGCCTCGCCGCCTGGATCATCTGGCCCAAGCCCGAGCCGATGGCGGCGCTGCAGCGGACGATCGAGGCGCCCGAGCGGATGGATGCCAGGGGCAAAACCGTTCGCAAACTGGATGAGACCGAAATGCGCGCGCGGCTCGAGCGGCTGAAGGCATCGGAAGAGGTGGAAGCGCTGACCATCTGCCTGATGAACAGCTATGTCGATGGTCGCCATGAAAAGGCGGTCGCCGCAATCTGCGCCGAAGTCTTTCCCGACATTCCTATTTCGATATCGTCCGACATATTACCCGAGATGCAGGAATATGAGCGGGCGCTGACCACGGTCGCCAATAGCGCCGTGCGCCCGGCCGTCGCCCGCTATGTCGGCAATCTGGAAAAAGAGCTGAAAGAATGGGGCACCAAGGCCAAGCTCAACCTGCTGCGCTCCGATGGCGGACTGATGTCGGCGGAGAAAAGCGCCGAGGCACCGGTCAATCTGTTGATGTCCGGCCCCGCCGGCGGTGTCGCCGGTGCCGTCTGGGTAGCGAAAAGTGCCAATGTGAAGAACGTGCTGACCCTCGACATGGGCGGCACCTCGACCGATGTGGCGCTGATCGAAAATGGTGCGGCGCGACTGCAGCGGGAAACCTCGGTCGGTGACCTCAATGTCCGGGCCTCGTCGATCGACGTCAAGACGGTCGGTGCCGGTGGCGGGTCGATCGCGTTCGTGCCCGAGCTGACCAAGGCCTTGCGGGTCGGTCCGGAAAGCGCGGGCGCCGTCCCCGGACCGGTCGCCTATGGCAAGGGCGGCGAACTGCCGACCGTGACCGATGCCAATGTCGTGCTCGGCTATCTGCCCGAATCCCTGCTCGGCGGCAGCTTCACGCTCGACCGCGAGGGCGCGCAAAAGGCGGTGCAGACGATCGCCGATGCGCTGGACATCGAACTGATGGACGCGGCCGCCGGAATCATCGACATCGTCAACGAGAATATGTTCGGGGCGCTGCGGCTGGTCTCGGTGCAGCAGGGCTATGACCCGCGCGAATTTGCCCTGATGGGCTTTGGCGGCGCCGGCCCGCTGCACGCCAATGCGATGGGCAAGCTGATGAACAGCTGGCCGGTGATCATCCCGCCCTCGCCGGGCGTTCTCTGCGCTTACGGCGATGCGACGACGCGGCAACGAGTCGAAACGCAGCGCAGCTTCAACGAGATGGTGCAGAACACCAACGACGACGAACTCACGGTCTATCTCGACAGTCTCGGCGCGCAAGTGAAGCAGGAACTGGAAACCGAAGGGGTTGCCCCGGGGGATATCGAGCTGCTCTACGAAATCGATATCCGTTATGCCGGGCAGGCCTTTGAAATTCCGCTGTCGGTGGAGCCAGAGGGCCTGTCGATCGAGAGCCTGATCAAACGCTTCGATACCGAGCACGAACGATTGTTCACCTTCAATCTCGACGAGACGCCGCACGAGATCGTCAATGTCCGCGCGGTCGCGCTCGGCAAGTCCGCCGATGTCGCGCCGCCGGTGATCGAGAAGGGCGATGCCGATCCGTCGGCCGCCAAGACCCGTGATCACCAGCTCTATATGGACGGCAAGATGCAGGATGCGGTGATTTACGATCGCGCGCTGCTCAAGGCCGGCAACCGCATAAAGGGACCGGCGATCGTCACCGAAATGGACAGCACGACATTGGTGCACAGCGGCTGCGAGGCGCTGGTCGACGCGCACGGCAATCTCATCATCAACCTGTTGGAAGGAGCGTAACATGCCCGCACGGATCATCGAAACCAACAGCGCCCCGTTCAACCAGGTCGCAGTCGACCCGGTCACCCTCGACATCATGGAAAATGCCCTGCGCAACGCGCGGATCGAGATGGATGCGACGCTGGTGCGCACCGCCATGTCACCCGGTATCCGCGAACAGGGCGACGCCTTTCCGCTGATCGCCGACCGTCAGGGCAAGATGGTGGTCGGCCAGTTCGGCAGCTTTATCGACGGCTTCCTGCGCGCCTATCCCGGCACGATCGAGGAAGGCGACATGATCTTCCTCAGTGATCCCTATAGCTGCGACGGCGCGGTCAGCCACAACAACGACTGGCTGGTGCTGCTGCCGGTCTATCGCGGCGGCCGGCTGGTCGCCTGGACCGCGATGTTCGGCCACCAGTCCGACATCGGCGGCAAGGTCGCCGGCTCGATCCCGATCGACAGCCGCAGCGTGTTCGAAGAAGGCGTGCGGATCCCGCCGGTCAAGATCTACCAGAAGGGCGTCTATAACGAGGAGATGGTCAAGGTCGTCCTGCACCAGAGCCGCAAGCCCGACTGGTGCGCCGCCGATCTCAACGCGCTGATCGCCTCCTGCCGGGTTGCCGCCCGCCGGGTCGACGAGATGTGCGCGCGCTTCGGCGAGGATGAATTTGCCAGCGCCACCGACCTGCTGCTGGCCCGCAACCACCGGGCGATGAAACATCTGATCGAGACCAGCATCGGCGAGGAGCCGGTCAGCTTCTCCGACTATATCTGCGACGACGGCGTCGGCTTCGGTCCCTACAAGATCAGCTGCCGGATGTGGCGCGAGGGCGGCAAGGTGATCCTCGATTTCGAGGGCACCGATCCGCAGGCACCGAGCTCGATCAACTTCTATCTCAACGAGAATATGTTCAAGATGTTCTTCGGCATCTACATGATCATGGTCTTCGATCCGCAGATCCTGTTCAACGACGGCTTCTACGATCTGGTCGACGTGCGGATTCCGGAGGGCTCTCTGCTCAAGCCGAAATATCCCGCCGCGCTTGCCGGCCGCACCCATGCGCTCGGCCGGATTTTCGACATATTGGGCGGACTGCTCGGCCAGCGCCAGCCGGAATTCCTCAATGGTGCCGGTTTCTCGTCCAGCCCGCATCTGATGTATTCCGGGTTCGACAAGTCGGGTGAATGGTTCCAGCTGTTCCAGATCGGCTTTGGCGGCATTCCCGGCCGGCCCTTTGGCGACGGCCCGGACGGCCATTCGCTATGGCCCGGCTTCACCAATGTGCCGAACGAGTTTCTGGAGAAATATTTCCCGCTGCGCATCGAGCGCTACGAGGCCAAGCCGGACAGCGGCGGTGCCGGCCTGTTCCGCGGCGGCAACGGCATCCACATGACCTATTGCTTCCTCGAACCCGGCACGGTGGCGATCCACGACGACCGCTGGTTCACCTATCCGTGGGGCGTCAATGGCGGCCAGCCGGGCGACCGTGCGACCAAGATCCTGGAACGCGCCGACGGCTCGAAGGAAGTGGTCGGCAACAAGCAGGACGGCATCCAGGTGCGCGAGGGCGACCTGCTGCATTTCATCACCTGGGGTGGCGGCGGCTGGGGCAACCCGCTCGAGCGCGATCCCGAACTGGTCGCGCTGGAAATCCGCCAGGGGCTGGTGACCGTGAACGGCGCGCGCGACTATGGCGTGGTGATTGCCGCGGACGGCAGCGTCGATGGCCCGGCAACGGAAAAGCTGCGCAAGGAGATGGCAGAAAATGTCGTCGAGACCGACGGGCCGTTCAATTTCGGTCCCGATATCGAGACGCTGCGCGCCAATTGTCTGGAAGAAACCGGACTGCCGGCGCCGGTGCAGCCCGGGACGATCGCCGCATAAACATCTTCCCGCTATCCAAAGTGCGGTTTGTCGCCGCTTCCGCAAGGCCTTAGACTATTTCCTCAGCCGATGCGGGGAGAGGTGCCATAGTAGACAGCGAAACAGATGTTCTGATCATCGGTGCCGGGGCCGCCGGCCTGACTGCAGCGCTCGCCGCCCACGAATCCGGCGCCTCGGTCCGGCTGATCGAGAAGCAGGACCGGCTCGGCGGCACTGCCGCCATCTCCGGCGGCGTGGTCTGGCTGCCCGAGCATGAGCAGATGGCCGCACAAGACAAGGCGGACAGCGCCGCCCACGCGAAGGCCTATTTCCGGTCGCTCGACCATGGCGAAATGGACGAGGCGGTGCTGGACGCCTTTGTCTCCGAAGCCAGGCAGATGCACGCCTTCCTCACCGGCATCGACGCGCTCGCGCTGACGATGATGCCGGACTATCCGGATTATTATGGCGAACGGCCGGGGGCAAAGGCCGATGGCGGGCGGTCGCTGGACAATGACCTGTTTGATTTTACCGCACTAGGAGAATGGAAAGACCGGGTCTTTCAGCATGGCCCCGCGCCGCGGATGATGCTGCGCGAGACGCCGCTGGGCGGCAGCAGCGGGATGGTTGATCCGGCGCTATTGCAGAAGCGGGCCGAACAGGATTTGCGCGGCTGGGGACAGGCGCTGGTCGGGCGGCTGCTCAAGGCCTGCCTCGACCGGGGCATCGAACCAATGCTCGGTTGCGGCGGTTACCGGCTGTGCGTCGAGAACGGCCGGGTGACAGGCGCGATTGTCGAACGCCATGGACGGCAGGAAACGATCCTGGCGCGCCAGGGCGTGATATTGGCGACCGGCGGCTTTGAATGGAATGACGCGCTGAAACACGCCTTTCTGCGCGGTCCGCTCGACGCACCCGCCTCGCCGCCAACCAATCGCGGCGATGGCCTGAAAATGGCAATGGCCGCGGGCGCAGGCCTCGGCAATATGACCAGCGCCTGGTGGGTGCCGACTCTCGCCATTCCCGAAAGCCAGTGGCAGAGCGGCGAAACCCGCAACATGCCGGTGCTGATCGAGCGGACCCTGCCGCACGGCCTCATGGTCAACCGCGAGGGCATCAGATTCTGCAACGAGGCGGCCAATTATTCGGCGCTGGCCGGAGCCTTTCACGCCTTCGATCCGGCGACCTATGACTATCCCAACCTGCCCGCCTATCTGGTCTTCGATTCGCACTATCGCGAACGCTATCCGCTCGCCTCCTTCATGCCGGGCACGGCGCTGCCGGACTGGGTGGAACGGGCGGACACGCTGGCGGTATTGGCGGAAAAGACCGGTATCGATGCAGACAATCTCCGCGCCACGGTCGAGCGTTTCAACCAGCTGGCCGAACGGCTGGACGACGAAGATTTCGGCCGTGGCAAGGCAGACTATGACCGCTTCTACGGCGACCGCTCGCGCGACGGGGCGGCGGCGACCTTGGGCGCGTTGACCAGGGCACCTTTCTATGCGGTGGAGATCAACATGGGCGCACTCGGCACCAATGGCGGTCCGAAAACCAATGCGCAGGCGCAGATCTTGGATGTCGATGACCGGCCGATCGCCGGGCTGTTCGGCGCCGGCAATGTGATCAGCGCGCCGACCGGCAGCGTCTATGCAGGAGCGGGCGGCACCCTTGGTCCAGCCCTGACATTCGGCTATATTGCAGGACGCGCGGCGGCAAGGCGCATCAATCACTGACGGAACGGAACAAGGGGGAGAGATAATGGCCATATTGGATCAATTCAAACTGGACGGAGCTGTCGCGATTGTCACCGGCGCGGGCAAGGGAATCGGGCGGGCGATTGCCCTCGGGCTGGCGGAGGCGGGCGCGGATGTCGCACTCGCGGCGCGCTCTGCCGATGATCTGGAAAAAGTTGCCGAAGAGATCCGCGGCATCGGTCGCCGCGCCATCGCGGTGCCGACCGATGTGACCAGCCGCGCCGCTCTGGAAAATCTTGCCAACCGCGCGGTCGAGGAACTGGGCCGCCTCAGCATCTGGGTCAGCAATGCCGGCGGTCTGCCCGATGGCACGCCCCGCTATCTCACCCGGACGCCGGAAGAAAGCTGGGATGCCCAGATCGAGCTCAATCTGAAAAGCGTATGGATGGGCGCCGTCGCTGCCGCCCAGCATATGGGCGAAGAAGGAGGCGCGATCATCAATATTTCCTCGCGCGCGGCGATCGGCGGACAGGTCAAGAACGGCCCCTATGGCGCATCCAAGGCAGCGGTGAACAGCCTGACCGCCAGCCTGGCGCTGGAACTGGCACCGAAGATTCGGGTGAACGCCGTAGCACCCGGCCCGATCCCGACCGAGAATTTCGACGAATCGATGGGCATCGATTCGGAGGAAAAGCGCGAGCAACTGCTCAAGCAATTCCAGATTCCGCTGGCCCGTTTCGGCCGGGAAGAGGATATTGCCGCGGCGGTGGTCTATATGGCTTCGCCCGCGTCGGGCTGGGTCACCGGCCAGTGCCTCTACGTCACCGGCGGAAAGTGACCGGTCAGGCCCTTTTGGTCTTCATCCACACCCAGACCCGCCAGTAGTGAAATCCCGCCCAGACATTGAACAGGGCCAGAATCATCAGTGCCTGCTGGAGCGCGCTGGCCTCCAGCGCGCGGTCGCCGCCGGCGAAATAGTCTGACAGGCCGCCCACGAAAACCGGGCCGATGCCCAGTCCGAGCAGGCCGGCGACCATGAAATATATCGCCACGGCCATCGCCCGGGTGCGGTCGCTGGCCAGCAGCTGGACCGCGGCAAAGCTGGGGCCGAAATAGAAGGTCGCGGCAAAGGTCGGGAAGCCGAGCAGGACGATGGCCAGATTGGCGTTGCCGGCATAGATGGCCGCGATCATCCCGGGAGCAGCGATGACCAGCACCAGGCCGCAGACCAGCAGCGGCAACACCGGGTCGCGCTTGCCGATGATATCGCCGACCTTGCCGCCGAACCAGGCACCGAAACCGCCGGTTACGCCGACCAGTACGCCGAGTTTCCAGCCTAGCTCGCCATAGTTCATGCCGTGGACGCGGACAAACAGGCCGCCATAGAAACTGGCCAGGCCATAGGATACGAATTGCACCAGCACCCCGGCCGCAACCAGATGCCAATAGGCGCGCTTGCGCGACAATTCGGTCAGGGCCTGGCGCAAGGTCATCTCGCCAGCCACCGGCTGAAAGGCCCTGGCCAGGCTGACCTTGCCACGCGGATCGGGAACGGTAAGCCAGATCACCGCGGCGATCATAAGGCCGGGCAAGCCGGCAATCAGGAACGCGGCCCGCCAGCTGAACATCTCGGTGATATAGCCGCCGCCAGCATAAGCCAGAAAGGCGCCGACCGGGACCGCGGCACCCATCACACCCAGCGCCCCGGCCCGCCGCTCGGGCGGGAAGAGATCGGCAATCAGGCTGTGCGATGCCGGCCCGGAGCCGGCTTCGCCAACCCCGACCCCGACGCGGGCCAGAAACAGCTGCACAAAATTTCCGGCGATGCCGCACAGCACCGTCATCAGCGACCAGACGGCGATGGAAATGGCAATGATCCTGCTGCGGTTCCAACGGTCCGCCAGCGCTGCCAGCGGCACCGCGAGCGTGGTGTAGAATACCGCAAAGGACAGGCCCGTCATCAGGCCGAGCTGGGTATCCGAGAGTCCGAGGTCGCGCTTGATCGGCTCGGCGACAATCGAGATCACCTGGCGGTCGAGGAAATTGAGCATGGTGACGATGAACAGCACCCCCAGCGCATAGTTGGCGCGCCGCCGGGTTACGGCGGAATCTTCAGAAACCTCAGTTTCTGCCGGAATTTCGGTATCAATTGCTGTCGCGATATCCTCTGCCATCACCGGGATATGACAGGTTTATTTTAATCCCGGCACCCTTTGTTTAACTAGGGTCTGGCCGATGGTCAGAGCGACTGGCCATCGTCGATGATGATGTCCGAACCGGTAACCATGCGCGACGCGTCAGACGAGAAATAGAGCATCATCGGATCGAGCGATTCGATATCCTGAAGCCGCCGGCGATGGAAACCGGCAATTTGCGCCTCGCCGCCCGCAGTCTCGTACCAGTCGCCCTGGATCTCGGTCGGGATATAGCCGGGGTGGATGGTATTCACATTCACCCCCTGCCGCACCCATTCGCGCGCGAGGTTGCGGCCAAGATGGGTAACGCCGGCCTTGCTGGCGGCATAGGCGCTGTCGCCTTCCCCGGTCAGCCGCGAGGTGATCGATCCGATGATCACGATCCGGCCGTTTTCCTGTTCCCGGCTGCCGCTCGCGATCAGCCGCTTCGCGCCTTCCCGCGCGACCAGATAGACGCCTTTGAAATTGGTATCGAGTAGCGCCTGCAGCCGGTCGACCGGGACATCGGTAGAACGACCGGTCGCCGCAACACCGGCATTGGCAACGATGCTGTGCACGGTACCGAACTTGGCCTCCGCCGCATCATAGCAGGCGATGATCGAGGCTTCGTCGGTCACGTCGAGCGGAACCGCCATCGCCTGCCCGCCCGCAGCATTGATTTTATCCGCCAGTTCCGCCGTGCGATCGGTCCGCCTTGCGCCGAGGACGACACGCGCGCCGGCAGCGGCAAATAGCTCGGCGAAACGGGCACCAAAACCGGAAGAGGCACCGGCGATCAGCGCGGTGCGACCTGCCAGGGAAAAGGGGATGTCCATTATACTGCTCCATCTGATGGGAAAATATTTTGGCGGGTCTAGACGATCCGTCAATGGTCAGCCAATAGTGAATTGCATAGGAGAAGATCATGATCGACACGTCCCTCGACTTTACCGGCAAGAACGTCTGCATCATCGGCGGCTCGAGCGGCATCGGCAATGCCACCGCGCAAGCCTTCCGCGGTTGCGGTGCCCACGTGCATGTCACCGGGACCAGGGACAGCGAAGGCGACTATGACAAGGCCGGCGGATCGGATCTGGAAGGCCTTACCTATCACCAGCTGGACGCCGCCGACGACACCGCGATCGTCGCGCTGCGCCAGAAATTCACCCGGCTCGATGTGCTGATCTGCTCGCAGGGCATGGTGCTGTACAAGCGCGCCGAGTTCGAACCGGAAAATTTCGCCAAGGTCGTGCAGGTCAATCTCAACAGCCTGATGACCTGCGCCGGGCAATTTCACGATCTGCTGAAAGAAGCCAGCGGTTCGCTGATCATCATCAGCTCGACAGCAGCCTTTCATGCCACGGTCGGCAATCCGGGCTATAATGCGTCCAAGGCCGGTGCTGCCGGGCTGACGCGGACGCTGGGCAAGGCCTGGGCACCGGACGGTATCCGGGTGAACGGCATCGCGCCGGGGCTGATCGCGACCAAGATGACGAAGGTGACGACCGACAATCCCAAGCGCCGGGAAGCCACGATTCGCTCGATTCCGCTGGGCCGGATCGGTGATCCCGATGACATGGCGGGACTGTCGCTGTTCCTGGCGTCGCCGCTGGCGAATTATGTCGTTGGTCAGACCATCATCGCGGACGGCGGGCTACTGCTCTGATTCCGGCCCTGGCGATGTCTCCGGCGACCGCCTTGCCGGTCCACCAGAACAGGACCGTGGCCATCGACAGGCTTACCACGACGGTCGCGATCACTGCATAATTCAGCGACATGCTGCCATGGGCCTCCGCCCAATTGTCGCTCATCAAGCCGATCAGCGCCGGTCCGATGCCATAGCCGAGCAAATTGATCGACAGGCTGCTGATCGACGAGGCCGTGCCGCGTTCGGTTGGCATGACCGCGGACTGGACCATGGAAATCGCTGCTCCCTGCGTCGACACCAGCAAGACATAGCCGCAAATGTACAGCGCCAGGGTCATTTCCAGACTGTCGGACAGCAGGCAGAAGGTCCAGAATGGCAGCACCAGCATCACCGCCACGGCACAATAATATGGCCGCCATCTGGGATTTTTCCCGGCAAGGAAATCCGCGAGATATCCACCCAGGATCATCCCGGGAACGCCGCCCGCGAACAGCACCGCCCCCAGATAGACGCCGACCTCCCCCTGAGTGACATCGAAATTGCGGATCAGCGTCGGTGCCAGCCAGATTGCGAAGGCGAAGGAGGGGATATTGGTGAAGGAATTGGCGAGCACCACCCGGACAAAGACATTGTTGGTCCAGAGCGACCGCATCGTGCTCATGAACGGCTGCTGCCCGTCTGCGGCGGCTTTCTGCCCCTTGCCTTCGAAAAAGCGGCCGCGGGCCGGTTCGAGGACCGTGAAATAGAGGAGGATGCCCAGCAATATCCCCGGGAGACCCAGAATGACGAAGGTCCATCGCCAACCGTAGGCTTCCGCGATCAGGCCGCCGGCAGCATAGCCGAGCACGGGGCCAAGCACCGCCCCGACGGCAAATATGCCCATCGCCCGCGACAGTTCGTGCGGAGCGAAATAGTCGGTGATGATCGAGACCGAAGGCGGCCCGCCACCGGCTTCCCCGACTCCGACTCCGAGGCGAGCGAGCAGCAAGGTCCAGAAGCCGATGGCAGCGCCGCACAGCGCCGACATCAGGCTCCACAAGGACAGGGACACGGCGACCATGGTCTTGCGATTGGTGCGGTCGGCCAGCCGACCGGCCGGAACGCCGAGCACTAGGTAGAAAACGGTGAAAGCGGTGCCGGCAAGCAGGCCGATCTGGGTGTCGCTTAGGACAAATTCGGCCTTGATGTCCTCGATCAGGATCGACATCACCAGCCGGTCGGCGATGTTGAACATGAAGGTCAGCATCAGCATGATCAACACATAATAGCGGTAAATACCGCCAGAGGCCGGCGCGGTACTGGTTTTCATCTGCACCCTCTCCAAAGGATGCCAATGGCCTAGCGTGAAAAAGGGGACAGAGCCAGACAGGCGCCATCCCCTTAATTGATAGGGCTATATAGTCGTCAGGCTGAACCAATGCCGTTCGTGCTGAGCTTGTCGAAGCACCTTGGAGCAGGCTCTGTGCCGCGTTCGTCCTTCCACAGGCTCAGGATGAACGGGTTTGTTTCCGGCTAGCCCGCGGTCAGCGCAATATGCCGCCGCATGTGATGGTCGACGCTGCCAAACTCGCCTTCGATGATCGACAGCCGTTTGAAATAGCTGCCGACCGCAAGCTCGTCGGTCATGCCCATGCCGCCATGGGTCTGGATCGCCGACTGGCCAATGAACCGCGCCGCCTGACCAATGCGCACCTTGGCCGCAGAGACGTTTTTCTTGCGGGTCGCATCGTCTTCATCGAGCTTGATCGTCGCGAGATAGCACATCGACACCGACTGCTCATATTCCATCAGCATGTCCGCCATCCGGTGCTGCAGCACCTGGAAGGATCCGATCGGCACGCCGAATTGCTTGCGCTGGCGCGAATAGTCGAGCGTGGTTGCATTGGTCACCTGCATCGCGCCAACCGCTTCGGCGCAGGTCGCGGCGGTAGCTTCGTCGACCACCTTCTCGATCAGCGGCAGGCCGTTGCCGGCCTCGCCGATCAGGGCATCGCCGGAGACTTTGACATTCTCGAAGTAAACTTCCGAAGCGCGGCGACCATCGACGGTCGCATAGTCGCGCGTGCTGACGCCCTGGGCGTCCTTGGCAACGACAAACACGGAGATACCGTCCTTGTCGGTCTGGCTACCGGAGGTGCGCGCAGTCACGACAAAATGCGTTGCCCAGGGCGCGCCGATAACGACCGCCTTGTGACCGTTCAGCACATAGTCGCCGCCATCGGCCTTGGCCGTGGTTTCGAGATTGGCGAGATCATAGCGTCCGCGCGGTTCCGCATAGGCAAAGGCGAAGATCATCTCGCCGGAAATAATCCCGCCGATATATTCTTCGCGCTGCGCGCTGCTGCCGCCATGTTTCAGGAAACCGCCGGCGCAGACCACGCTCGGGATGAATGGCTCGACTGCCAGTCCCTTGCCGAATTCTTCCATTATGATCATCGCTTCGGTGGCGCCGCCAAAACCGCCATCTTCTTCCGAAAAGGGCGCGGCGAGCATGCCGAGCTCGGCCAGCTGCGCCCAGAGCTCCGGCCGCCAGCCGGATTCGCTGTCGATCACGCCGCGCCGCGTGTCCCAGTCATATTGTTCGCGGATCAGGCGCGAAATGCCATCGCGCACCATATTCTGTTCGTCGGTAAAATCGAAATCCATTTTGGTTCCCCTGTGTCGGTCCGGTTAAAGGCCGAGGATCATTTTGGTGATGATATTGCGCTGGATCTCGTTGGACCCGCCGTAGA
>Ga0209346_1000486_pt1 | contig 34476 bp, 34 predicted proteins | sample AutmiccommunBRH9_FD_187381 | JGI IMG/M metagenome (GOLD analysis project Ga0209346, IMG submission 187381) | Deep subsurface microbial communities from Mt. Terri, Switzerland - Autotrophic microbial communities BRH/9 (SPAdes) (version 2) | ecosystem: Environmental > Aquatic > Deep subsurface >...
CCCGAGTCGCGCACTCCGCAACGAACGACCGCAACACCACATCGTGCGGATCCGAAGCAGCCGGCACCACCTCCTCGCGCACATGCTGCGACAACGCCACGATCTTCGCGAGCGCCCGCGCCTGATCGGCCTCGGCCTCGGCCTTGCGTTTCGTCGCCGCAACCCAGTCGTCGCGGTACCCGGCGAGCAACGCGAGGTCGTAATCGTGGATAAGACCAGACCCGCCAACTTTTCCGCGCCCACCGCGGCCCACACCCGTACCTTCAATAGGCGTCTCACCCGCGACACCGGCACCACCCGATCCACCCAATCCACCGGCGGCATCTGCAGAAACAAACCGCACCCGAGACGAGGATGCGCCACCGCCGAGCGAATCCGCCGTGCCCGCAACGCCCACAGCACCAACAGCAGCAGCACCAGCACCAGCACCACCAGCAGCACCGACACATGCCGGATCGGCCAGGCCAGCCGGCCCGCGAGTGAGATCGTCTTCGAACATATGTACAGTCAACCAGGCACCACCGACATTCACGACCCGAGAGCACCGAATTGGGCCCAAAGATTCACCCAAATTCTTATTGAGCACCCGACAAAGCGAGCATGCGCCTCCCACCTGAGTTCCATACGGAAGCAGCCCACGAAAACAACTTCGGCACACTGGGTCTGGCCCAGTGAGTCGCACGGGCAACCCGACTAGTCTTGACATGTGAGCAGTTCGCGAATTTTCGTGCGTCGACTCGCCGGCCGCGGCGTATTCGATCCCGTCGGTGACCGCATCGGCAAGGTCCGTGACGTTCTCGTGGTCTACCGCGCGGCCGCGGCCCCCCGGGTCGTTGGGCTCATCGTCGAGATCCCGGGCAAACGTCGCGTATTTGTTCCGATCGGGCGCATCACGTCGATCGGTGCGGGCCAGATCATCGCCACCGGACTCATCAATGTGCGCCGCTTCGAGCAGCGACTGGGTGAGACGCGCATGATCGCCGAGATGATGGGCCGCGAGGTGCACCTGGCAGATGTCACCGGCGTCGCTACGATCGAAGACGCGGCGATCGATCGCACGCGCTCGGGCGAGTGGATCGTTTCCGAGGTATTCGTGCGACTGCCCAAGCCAGCGGCCCCCTTCGCGCGCGGCGACTCCCGCATCGTGCGCTGGGCCGACTTACGACTCCCCACAGACTCGGCGAACGCCCAATCGGCGGAGTCTCTCATTCAGACCCTGGTCGATCTGAAACCCGCCGATCTTGCAGAGGCGCTCCTTGAACTGCCGAACGCCCGCATGATCGAGGTCGTGACCGAGTTGCCCGACAACCTAGTCGCCGACGCACTCGAGGAAATGACCGAGACCGACCAACTTGCGATCCTCGGGCAAGTCTCAAACCACCGCGCTGCCGACGTACTTGACGAAATGGAGCCTGACGACGCGGCCGACCTGATCGCCGCACTCCCCACGGCCCAGGGCGAGGAACTCCTCGAGCTCATGGAGCCCGAAGAAGCCAAAGACGTGCGGCGACTACTCAAGTACCATTCCGACACCGCAGGTGGCCTGATGAGCCCGTCGCCGATTGTACTGTCAGCCGAGTCGAGTGTCGCCGAGGGTCTGGCGATGATCCGGCGAACCGAAATTCCTGCGGCGATGGCATCCGCGGTCTATGTCACGCTCCCACCCTATGAGACCCCCACCGGCGAGTACGTCGGCATGGCTCACTTCCAGCGCATGCTGCGCTACCCGCCGCACGAGCGCATGTCTGCGCTCATCGACACCGAGATCGAAGCGGTGTCTGTGCACGCCAGCGCGGCCGAGGTCGCGCGACGCCTGGCCAGCTACGACCTGGTCGCGCTGCCCGTAATTGACGATCAGCAACGACTGGTTGGTGTCGTGACCGTCGACGACGTGCTCGATCATCTCCTTCCCGACGACTGGCGCCACGCGGTCGACGAGACGCCGCTGCCCGGAGCGCGCCGATGAATCCGGCAAAGCGCCAGGCGGCCCTCGACTCCCCCACCAGCCCGAACAGCCGCACCGAACGCCGCTTTGGTCTGTTTCGCCGTGGCGACGGGGGCGGCAACGAACGCTTCGGCCGCTGGACCGAAGGCATCGCCCGCGGTATGGGTACCCCGTGGTTCTTGCTCGGCCTCACCGTGTTCGCGTTGGCATGGCTCGCCTGGAATACGATGTCGCCCGAGCCGTGGCGCTTCGACTCTGCAGCACTCGGTTTCACCGCGCTCACGCTGATTCTTTCCCTGCAGGCGTCGTACGCTGCCCCGATGATCCTGCTCGCGCAGAACCGACAGGATGACCGGGATCGGGTGCAGATCGAACAGGACAGGCAGCGCGCCGAACGCGCCCTCGCCGACACAGAGTTCCTCGCGCGTGAGGTTGTTGCATTGCGGATCGCGCTCCGCGACCTTCCCGACCGCGACTTCTTGCGCGCCGAGCTCCGGGCGCTCCTGGCCGACCTCGAGTTGGAGCGCGAGATCGATCGCCAGGAACAGGCGTCCGAGCATTCTGCGCATGCAGACCAGGCCGCAGAGATCGGTACGGGTTTCCGAGAGCAGCCCGTCGACGACTCGACGAAGAATGTCACCGAAGATACCGAAGACACTGAGCCCGGCACAGGGATCGATGATCCACTTCGCTGATCGCTCGTCGGCCACTGCCACCGAGCAGGCGGTGTGGCGCGCGCTCGACACCGTGCGGGATCCAGAAATCCTCCGCCCCATCACCGATCTCGGCATGGTGCGCGGGGTCTCCGTCGACGACTCGGGCATCGCCTCCGTCGGTATCTCGCTCACGATTGCCGGCTGCCCGGCCGCGCAACGCATCGAGGCGGACACTCGAGCAGCGACACTCTCGGCCCCAGGCGTGACGGGCGCGCACATCGATGTCGACGTGATGTCGCCCGCTGCGCGCGCGGAGTTCACCGACCGAGTGCGTGGATCCCGCGCCCAGCGCGTGTCGCAGTTTGGTCCAACCTCACTCACCCGAGTGATCGCCGTGACGAGCGGCAAGGGCGGTGTGGGAAAGTCTTCGGTCACGGTCTCGCTCGCAACCGCGCTCGCCGCGCGCGGTCTTTCCGTCGGTCTCATCGATGCCGACGTGTTTGGCTTCTCTATCCCGTCGCTGATGGGCCTGAGCCACGACGGGCGGGTGGAGCAGCCGACACGCGTCGACGACCTCATCCTGCCGCCCGTTGCTCACGGGGTGAAGGTGATCTCGATCGGAATGTTCCTGGGCGATGCCGACCCCCGGCAGACGGCCGTGTCGTGGCGAGGCCCGATGCTGCACCGCACAATTGAGCAGTTTCTTCGCGACGTGTGGTTCGGCGACCTCGACGTGCTGCTGCTCGATCTCCCGCCCGGTACCGGCGACGTGGCGATCAGCGTGGGGCAGCTGCTGCCGCAGGCCGAGGTGCTCGTCGTGACAACCCCGCAGGAGGCTGCGGCCGACGTTGCGGTGCGCAGCGCGCTCGTCGCGAGGCAGACGGGGCAACGGGTGAGCGGCGTGATCGAGAACATGGCGGGCCTCGCGCAGCCCGACGGCACGGTGCTCGATCTGTTTGGTACCGGCGGCGGCAGGCTCGTTGCCGACCGCCTGAGTTCCGAGGAGCACGGCGTGGTGCCGCTGCTCGGGAGCATCCCGCTCAGCGCCGAGTTTCGCGCCTCCGGAGACGCCGGTCAGCCTGCTGTTCTCGCTCTACCGCACGACCCAGCAGCGCGCGAACTCAACCGCATCGCCGGGGTGCTCGCCGCGCAGGGCCGCGGACTCTCGGGCAAGCCCCTAGGCGTTTCGGTGCGCGACGAGCGCTGATCCGCCAGCCTAAGAGATTTGGGCAAGCGGCGCGGGCCGACCGAACAGGTACCCCTGAAACGAGTCGACGCCGAGTTCGCGCAGCATGAGAAACTGCTCGCGCGTCTCGACACCCTCGACCACGACCTTCAGTTGCATCACGTGTGCAAGATCAACGATCGCCTGCACGATTGCCGCGCCGTTGCTGTCTTCGGTGATGGGCAGCACAAATGAGCGGTCGATCTTCAACTGATCGACCGGCAGCCGAACCAGATAACTGAGCGACGAGTGCCCGGTGCCGAAGTCATCGAGGGCAACCTCCACCCCGGTCTCGCGCAGTTCGTCGAGCACCTGAATCGAACGCTCAATGTCGTCGTGCATCAGGCTCTCGGTGACCTCGACCTTGAGTCGATCCGCCGGCGCGCTGTGCCGGGCAAGGGCGGCGCGCACGGAATCGGGGAAGTTTCGTGGGTTGAGCTGTCGCTCGCTCACGTTCACCGACAGGGTGAGGTGCTGCCTCGCCTCGTCTTGTGCCCACTCGCCGAGAATCCGGCACGCCTCATTCAGCACCCACGTGCCCAGATCAACGATCAGCCCCGATTGCTCGGCCAGCGGAATGAAATCGCAAGGCGGCACGAGGCCCCGCTCAGGGTGCTGCCAGCGCACCAGGCCTTCGTACGCCTCGATCGTTCCTGCGATGTCAACGATGGGCTGCAGGTACAGTCGCAACTCATCGTGCGCAACGGCGTGACGGAGCTCGAGCAGCAGTTTGGTTCGATCGCGGATCTCCTCCACCATCTCGGGCTCAAACTTGCTGGGCTGATGCGTGCCACGCGACATCGAAACGCGTCGCCTTGCGATTTCTGCCTGCTGGTAGACCTCCGCGCCGGTTCGGTTTTCACCGCCGCAGCACAGGGCAAACCCCACTCGCACGGCAGGCTCCAGCGAGAATCCGAGATCGAGTCGAATCGTGGTGCCCACCTCGAACACGACCTGCTCCGCGAGGATCATCGCCTGCGCCTCGGCCTCGTCGCGATCCTCACCCAACTGATCAAAAATCAGCGCAAACCCGGCGTTGTCGATGCGCGCGACCTCGGCGGGTCGCGGCTGCATGCCGATCAAACGCTCTGCGGTGTGCAGCAGCAGCCGATCACCCTCCGGGTATCCGAACGCGTCGTTCAATACACCGAGGTCCTCGAGCGCCACCGTGACGAATACCTGGTACCCCGTTGCACGCCCCGCTGTGCATTCGTTCAGACGCTCGAGCATTGCGGTGCGGTTCAGGAGCCCGGTCAGTGGATCGCGGTATGCCAGATCACGCATACGTCTGCTGGCCGCGTGGAGCTTCGTGGTGTCGGTGCGAAGCGCGATGTAGCGTTCGGGTTTGCCCCGCTCGTCGAGCATCGGCACAATCGTGGTGGCAACCCAGTACTCGCTGCCGTCTTTCGCACGGTTGCACAGCTCGCGCTGCCACACGTTTCCGCGGCCAATGGTCGCCCACATCTCTTTCCAAAACTCACGCGGGTGGTGGCCCGAGTTCACGATGTTTTGTGGCGCTCCGATCAGCTCTTCGCGGGTGAATTTTGACAGCTCGACGAACTTGCTGTTCGCCTCAAGGATCACGCCACGACGATCCGTGATGGCAACGATCGAGTGGGCATCGACTGCGGAACCCAACTCATCCAGGGTGCGCTGCAGAGAAGCGTTTTCTTCGAGCACACGCGAAATGGACTCGTTCGCCAGCGTTTCGGGATCGAGTGTCGAGCTACCGGTCACGTAGCTTCCTCGTCGAAGTTGAGGAGACCACCCGGATTATCCTGCGAAAGGCTGCTGGCATCAACTGTGCCCGCTGCATCTGACGAGGCCGCGACGGGGCCGCCGCCGATGCGACGTGTCTGGCTCGCCTGCGCGGCACGGCTGCGCCTGGCCTCGGTCTGAGCTTCCTTCTGGTCTTCGAGCAGCGCGTCACGAATGATGCGTCTCGGGTCATACTGGCGCGGGTCGAGTTGCTTCCAATCGACCTCGTCAAACTCAGGGCCCATTTCGTCGCGAAGTCGATCCTTCGCTCCGTCGGCCATGCGCTTGACACTGCGTACCAGCTCTCCAAGTTTCTTCGCGTACATGGGCAAGCGCTCTGGACCCAACACGAACATGGCGATCACCAGGATCACCAGGATCTTGTCGATCGTCAAGCCCATGAAGCCATAGTAGTGCAGCGGGCCCACCCGATCCGACTCGGCCGCGCGCCGCCATCCCAGGCGCCAACGCGGACGGTAACCTAGAGGCATTCGCTAGACGAACACATCATCACGGAGGAACATTGAGCCGGCTCGAACGCAATTGGCAGTACGCCGAGCAGTACCCCACTGAGTCTGAGGCTCAGGTACGCGCCCGTCGACTGTCGCTCGAGATCGGTGTCGAGCCGGTGAGTCGTGCGGTGGCCGCCCAACTCTCGGGCTTGGCCGCGGCGACCCGCGCGCGCGCCATCTGTGAAGTGGGCACTGGTGTGGGGCTGAGCGGCCTGTCGCTGCTGCGATTCGTTCCCGAGGCAACGCTCACCTCAATCGAGATCGAGGCCGAGCATCTGCACCAGGCCCGCACCGTATTTGCTGAAGCCGGGGTGCCCTCAGCCCACCTGCGTCTGATTCAGGGCGATGCGCTGCAGGTGCTCCCCCGGTTAAATCTCGGCTCGTACGATCTGGTGCTCGTCGACGCAGACGCGGTCAATCTGCTCGACTGTTTCGAGCATGCGCTGCAGATCGTACGCCCCGGGGGCACCGTCGTGGTGCCGAATGCCTTTGCCCACGGCCGGGTGACCGATCCCGCTGCTCGCGATGAGGTGACGCAGAATATGCGCGACCTTCTCACGACCGTTGCGGAGTCGCCGGCCATTGCCCCGGTGCTTTCGCCAGCTGGCGATGGGCTGCTGATGCTCACACGCCTGGAGGTCTGAGCAAGCAGATATGAACGAAACCCCCGCCCACCGGGCAGGGGTTTCGTTCATATCTGGGTCTTGTTATTTAGCCGTCGACAACGGCAGAAAGCACGTCGCGCAATTCCTTGGCCTCTGCATCATTGACAGAAACAACCAAACGGCCGCCGCCCTCAAGCGGAACTCGAACTACGATTACACGACTTTCTCGAACCGCTTCCATCGGGCCATCGCCGGTCCTCGGTTTCATTGCCGCCATTGCATCTCCTTGCTTGTGCGTCGGTATCTCAATTGTATCGGTTGAGAGATAGGCGAGGGAAACCCCCAGCGTCTACTCTTGTCACAATTCACCGGTGAGCCAGGTTCGGAGCGCCTGAAACGTGAGTTCAATCTGCGAAGCCGACACCCGTTCGTCGTCGGCGTGCGCGAGCAGTGGATCCCCCGGCCCGAAGTTCACCGCAGGGATTCCGAGCGCAGAGAAGCGCGAGACATCCGTCCACCCGACCTTCGCGGTGGGCTGAGCACCGACCGCGCGCACGAGACTCTGAGCGAGCTGAGCATCGAGGCCGGGACGCGCCCCGGGCGCGAGATCCACGATCTCAACCTCGTCGGCATCGGCAAAGAACGCACGCACGAAGGCGACCGCCTCGTCGCTTGACCGGCTCGGCGCGAAGCGGTAGTTCACCTCAATATCGCAGCGGTCGGGAATCACGTTGCCCGCCACCCCACCCGAAACACGCACGGCGTTCAGGCCCTCGCGGTAGTCGAGGCCGTCGACGGTGATTGTCTCCGCTTCGAAGTGCGCGAGCTTGCCGAGCAGTTCTGAGGCTCGGTGGATCGCGTTCACGCCCATCCAACTGCGCGCCGAGTGCGCGCGCGTACCCAGCAGGGTGACCCGCGCACGCAGCGTGCCGTTGCAGCCGCCCTCGATGGTGCCGCTCGTGGGCTCGCCGAGAATCGCAAAGTCGGCGGCGAACAGGTGCGGTGCGTGTGCGAGCGCGCGGCCCAGCCCATTCAGATCGCTCGCGACCTCCTCGTGGTCGTACCAGACCCAGGTGAGGTCGGCCGTTGGCTCGGCAAGCTCGAGGGCCAGCGCGAGTTGTACCGCAACCCCAGCCTTCATGTCGACCGTGCCGCGACCCCAGATCACAGCCTCGCCCGTTGTCGGGTCGAGCACGTCGCGCACCGGGAGGTTGTCGTTGATGGGCACTGTGTCGAGATGGCCAGCGATCACGACGCGGCGCGCTCGCCCCAGCTCAGTGCGGGCGATCAGGGTGTCGCCGTCGCGGGTGACGTGGAGGTGCGGGGCACCCTGCAGCAGGCGCTCGACCGCGTCTGCGATGCGCCGTTCGTCGCCCGAGACAGAAGCGATGTTGCACAGCTGCCGGGTCAGTTCGACCGGGCCAGCCGCGGGATCAAGGTCGAGAGTTTCTGGGGAGTTGCTCACCCTACTACCCTAGAGGCATGACTGAATCGCGCTTCGCCTGGGCCGCAGGCCTCGCCACCATTGCTTCCGACGGCACCACGCTCGATGCCTGGTTTCCCGCCCCTGAGCTTGGGCGTCGCCCGGTGGATCGCGATCCACTGATCGCACCCACCGACCTCGAAGAGCTTTCCGGCCGCGACACGGCGCGCGGTGTTGAGCTTCGGTTCGTGAACCTGGAGATCGATCTCGACGCTGCCCCCGCGAGCACCGAGGACGCGTACCTGCGCCTGCACCTGCTCTCGCACTGCCTGGTGCAGCCGAACAGCATCAACCTCGACGGCATTTTTGGGGCGCTCCCGAACGTCGCGTGGACGACGGCCGGGCCCATGCTGCCCGCCGACTACGCACGTCGTCTGCCGGCCCTCAAGCGTGCCGGCATCACCGCGGTGGGGCTCGACAAGTTCCCCAGGCTCACCGATTACCTCGTGCCGCAGGGTGTGCGGATCGCCGACACGTCTCGCGTACGCCTCGGCGCACACCTCGCCCCCGGCACCACCGTCATGCACGAGGGCTTCGTGAACTTCAACGCGGGCACCCTCGGCGCCTCGATGGTGGAGGGGCGCATCTCACAGGGCGTGATTGTGGGCGACGGCTCAGACATCGGCGGCGGCGCATCGATCATGGGCACCCTCTCGGGCGGCGGAACCGAACGCGTCCGCGTGGGCGAGCGTGCGCTGCTCGGGGCGAACTCGGGCATCGGCATCTCGATCGGTGACGACACCGTGGTGGAGGCTGGGCTGTACGTGACGGCAGGCACCAAGGTGCGGCTGCCGCACGGCACCGTCGAGTCTGCTGGCGAGCCGGTGGACACGAAGGCGAACGAGCTTTCGGGGGTGCCGAACCTGCTGTTCCGCCGCAACTCGATGACAGGGGCCGTTGAGGCCCTGCCACGCACCGGCCACGGCATCGTGCTCAACGCCGCGCTTCACGCGTAGGCGGGGCTCGGGGCGCGGATCCCTCTCCAGGAGTCTCGCGCTTAGAGGCCAATGCACGGTTCCACATGCAGGAGCCCCGCACCGGGAGTGACACGCGTGTGCCAATCGCCTCCAAAGGGTGCACAGACTCGGGAGGCTCTCACAGACTCGGAGACTTGCACAAACTCGGAGACCTCGCGCGCTTTCGATACGAATTCGCGAGAATCTCCGAGCGTGGCGGTGTCCACAGGTGTCCGTGGGCAGCGCGGCTGGCCGCGGCCCCGGAGTGTCTAGCGGTCGAGGTTGCGCTCGCGGCTGCCGATGTACAGCTGCTGCGGGCGGCCGATCTTGGTCTGCGCGTCTTCGTGCGCCTCGCGCCACTGCGCGATCCACCCGGGGAGACGACCGATCGCGAACAGCACCGTGAACATGCGAGTCGGGAAGCCCATCGCCTTATAGATCACGCCGGTGTAGAAGTCGACGTTCGGGTAGAGCTTGCGCTCCTTGAAGTAGTCGTCTTCGAGAGCGATCTGCTCGAGCTCCTGCGCGAGGGCCAGCAGCGGATCATTCACCCCGAGTTCGGCGAGCACCTTTCCGGCGCTCTCCTTCACGATGCGAGCGCGCGGATCGTAGTTCTTGTACACGCGGTGCCCGAAGCCCATGAGCTTCACACCGGCTTCCTTGTTCTTCACACGCTCGACGAACGACTGCACACTCTGACCCGAGTCGCGGATCTGCGCGAGCATATCGAGTACCGCCTCGTTGGCTCCGCCGTGCAGCGGGCCCGAGAGCGCGTTGATTCCGGCCGAAATCGACGAGAACATGTTCGCACCGGTTGAGCCCACGAGGCGCACGGTCGACGTCGACGCGTTCTGCTCGTGGTCGGCATGCAGAATGAGGAGTTTGTCGAGCGCGTCGACGAGCACCGGGTTCATCTCGTACTTCTCGGCACGGTTGCCAAAGTTCAGGCGTAGGAAGTTCTCGACAAAGCTCAGGTTGTTGTCGGGGTACAGGAACGCCTGCCCGATCGACTTCTTGTGCGCATAGGCCGCCAGCACGGGCAGCTTTGCGAGGAGGCGGATCGTGTTCACCTCAACGAACTCGGGCACCGCGGTGTCGAGCGAGTTCTCGTAGTAGGTCGACATGGTCTGCAGCCCGCCAGAAAGCACGGCCATCGGGTGCGCCGTGTGCGGCACGCCCTCGAAGTAGTAGCGCATGTCTTCGTGCAGCAGGGTGTGGCGGCGGATCTCGCCGTCGAACGCGGCCAGCTCGTCTGCCGTGGGCAGCTCGCCATAGATCAGTAGGTAGGCAACCTCAAGGAAGGTGGATCCGGAGGCCAACTGCTCGATCGGGTACCCGCGGTAACGCAGAATGCCTTCTTCGCCGTCGATGAAGGTAATAGCCGACTTGGTGGATGCCGTATTCACGAACCCGTAATCGAGTGCGGTGAGCCCAGTCTGCTTGGTCAGCGTGCTGACATCAATGGCCGAGTTGCCATCGGCCGCGGTGAGCACCGGGAACTCCGCCTCGCGGCCATTCACAGTGAGCTTCGCGGTACCAAGGCTTTGGCCCTGAGTCGATTCAGTCACGTCGTCTCCTCGTGGGGTCGGTGTGGGTGCAGCACGCCTGATGTGGGGCACAGCACGTTCCAAGCTTAGCCGTTTCACGGCAATCTTTCGGCGCGTCTTTAGGCATCGCGACCCCCAGACTATCTTGATATCGAAACAAATGCGCAATTTCTACGCGTTTTGCGCGGCTCGCAGCGGGGTCTCACGAGTGGATCGCCGCACCGAAATCCGGTCACTCAAATCAGCGGCGGTCGCAGTTGCGACCCCCGTTGGGCGCGAAGATGCGCTCGGCAGCGGTCAGCGCCCAGCGGCGATGCGACGCGCCGCCTCGGCGATGTCGGCGTCGCTCGCGGTGAGCGCGAGGCGCACGTGATGCGGAGAGTGGTCGCCGTAGAACGGGCCGGGCCCCACGATGATGCCGAGCTCGGCGAACTCGGCCACGCTCTGCCACGCATCGAGCCCACGGGTCGCCCAGAGGTAGAGCCCAGCTTCGCTGCCCTCGACCGCGTAGCCCGCGGCTTCGAGCGCCGGGCGCAGCACGGCTCGCCGCGCACGGTACAGCTCGCGCTGCGTGTCAACGTGCGTCTCGTCGCCGAGCGCCGCGACCATAGCAGCCTGCACTGGTGCGGGCAGCATGAGGCCGGCGTGCTTGCGCACGGTGAGGAGCTGATCCACCAGCTGCTGATCGCCCGCCAAGAACGCTGCCCGATACCCGGCGAGGTTTGACTGCTTGCTCAGCGAGTAGATGGCGAGCACCCCGCGGTGGTCGTCGCCCACAACGCGTGGATCGAGCAGTGACGGAATGGGCTCGTGCGTCCAGGGTGCGTCCCACCCGAACTCGGCGTAGCACTCATCGCCAACGATGACGGCACCGAGCTCGCGGGCGCGAACGACGGCGGCGCGCAGGGCCTCAATACTCAGCACCCGACCGTCCGGATTGCTCGGAGAGTTCAGCCAGACCAGGCGGGTGTGCTCAGGCCACTCGGCAGGATCGTCAGCCGCGACGGCGTCAGCGCCCACGAGCGCCGCACCCATCGCGTACGACGGGTAGGCGATACGGGGAAACGCGACGGCCTCGCCCGCACCGAGGCCGAGCAAAAACGGCAGCAGGGCGACGAGCTCTTTCGAACCCACCGTCGGCAACACGGCGCTCGGGGCTACCGTGACGCCCCGTCGACGCAGGTACCACTCGGCGATCGCCTCGCGCAGGCGAGGGGTGCCGGCGGTCGCCGGGTAGGCGTGGGCATCGGTTGCAGCGGCCAGTGCCTCCCGCACGGAGACGGGCGACGGATCCACCGGGGAGCCAATCGAAAGATTCAGTGCCCCGCCGGAATGGGCCGCGGCCCGCTCGGCGTAGGGTGCCATCGCGTCCCAGGGGTAGTCGGGCAGTGGCCCGCGCACGCTACTCCCCCTGCGGCGGGAGCGCCGCGATGATGGGGTGATCGAAGGTGTACACGCCGACCTTTGCCGCGCCGCCGGGCGAGCCAATCTCATCGAAGAACTCAACATTGGCCTTGTAGTAGTCAGACCACTCGCTCGGCAGGTCGTCTTCGTAGTAGATGGCCTCGACCGGGCACACCGGTTCGCAGGCACCGCAGTCGACGCACTCATCGGGGTGAATGTAGAGCGAGCGCTCACCCTCGTAAATACAATCGACGGGGCACTCGTCGACACAGGCACGATCTTTCACATCAACGCAGGGAAGCGCGATCACATAGGTCATGTCGTCCGCCTTTCGAGAGCTCGAGAATGGCCGAGAATACCCTCTATCCTAGGCCCATCGTGCGAGCCGGAAGCTTACGGCTGCGGCGGGCGAGTCGGGATCTCGGAGGTCACAATCGGGATCTCGGAGGTGAGGTTCGTGACCGCGCCGGGCTCCGACTCGCGGGGAAGCATGGCCGCAGAGAGCCCCGGGAATCGGCCGAGAATCGGGCCCTGACCCTCGAGCCGCACGTGCTGGGGCTCCCCCGGATCGACGACCACTTCTTCGCCACGCACGGTCACGCGCACCGGGCGATCACCGTCGAGAAGCGTGAAGCTGATGCGCGCGGGGGCGAGTTCGACCCCGAGAACCTGCCCGCGCCAGGCGAGCTTAAAGCGCAGACCACCCCAGTGTTCGGGCAGGCGTGGATCGAACTCGAGCTTGCGGCCGACGTCGCGCAGGCCCGCGAAGCCGTTGACGAGTGCCATCCACACGCCGCCGGTGGAGGCGATGTGCACCCCGTCTCCGGCGTTGCCGTGTAGATCGTCGAGATCGACGCGGAGCGCCTGATCGAAGTACGAGTACGCGAGATCCTGGTACCCCACCTCGGCGGCGATGATCGACTGCACGACCGCAGACAGGGTCGAGTCACCCGTGGTCAGTGCGTCGTAGTACTCGAAGTTGCGGCGCTTATCTTCGGTTGTGAACTCGTCGCTGGCGAGCAGCATGGCCAGCACCACGTCGGCCTGCTTGAGTACCTGGAAGCGGTAGATCACGAGTGGGTGGAAGTGCAGCAACAGCGGCTTCTGCTCGGGCGGGGTGGCTTCGAGATCCCACAGCTCGCGCTCCAGGAAGTGCGCGTCTTGCGGGTGCACCTGCAGCTCGTTCGAGTAGGGCACACACATGCCCTCTGCGGCGAGTTCCCACGCACGCACCTCCTCGGGCAACAGTTGCAGGCGATCCACCAGTTGCGCGTATTCACGCGGCGTCTCGTCAGCCAGCGTGCGTACGACCTCGGCGGCGAATCGCAGGTTAAACCGAGCCATCACGTTGGTGAAAAGATTGTCGTTCACGACGGTCGTGTACTCGTCTGGCCCCGTCACACCGTGGATGTGAAAGTCTCGGGTGCCGTCGGGTTCGGTGCGCCAGAAACCGAGACTCGCCCACATACGGGCGGTCTCGACCGCGATGTCGCTGCCGCCGAGCAGCATCACCTCGAGATCGCTCGTCGCACTGACGTAGCGCGCCAGCGCGTAGGTGATGTCGGCGTTGATGTGATATTGCGCGGTGCCGGCGGCGTAGTAGGCACTGGCCTCCTCGCCATTGATGGTGCGCCAGGGAAACAGCGCGCCTTCCTCGTTCATCGTCGCTGCACGCCCGCGCGCCTTCGGCAGCATGCGATGACGTGAGCGGATCGCGTTTCTCGCCCACTCCGGGCTCGTGTAGGTGAGAAACGGCAGCACGTAGATCTCGGAATCCCAGAAGTAGTGGCCGCTATACCCCGACCCGGTGACCCCCTTCGCGGGAATCCCGAGTCCGTCGGCGCGCGCGGTGGCCTGCGCAAGCTGAAACAGATTCCAGCGGATCGCCTGCTGCACCCCGGGCTCGGCGTCGACCTCAACATCGGCGCGGTTCCAGAATTCGGTGAGCACGCGGCGCTGCTCGGACCAGCGGCGCTCAGGGGCCTCAGCTTCGAGTCGGTTTAGCGACTGCGTGGCGCGATCAGTGAGTTCGCTCAGAGTCGCGGTGGCTGAGGCGTGATAGACCACCGTCTTTTGCAGACGGACCGTACGTCCGGCACGGGCAACGCCCTGGAAGACGTGGCGCAGCCGATCCTCAGTGCCGTCGACGGTGGTGCTCCACTCGCCTTCGCCTTCGGCGCCGAGCCCGGGGTCGAAATCGTGATCCACACCGATCGCCAGAGACATGCGGGAGTTGCGCACGCGATAGCTGAGCACGCTGCGGCGGCCCTCGCGCAGCATGGGGCCCGGATCGAGCACCCGATCGCGCATGACCTGGGCCTGACGCGGGTCTTCAGAGGAGGTCTCGGTGTCGGCGCTCCCCGGGTCTTCGGTGCTCACCCGACCGAGGTCTTGCCGGTTCATGATGAGGCTACTCACGGTCACGTCGGCGTCGGCGTCGAGCACGGTGATGCGCATCTCGAGCGTCGCCAGGTGGCGCGAGGCGAGCGAGACGAGGCGACGGGTCTCGACGCGCACGCGCTTGCCGGTCGGTGTGCGCCACAGCAACGTGCGGGTGAGTGTACCTGCGCGCAGGTCGAGGGTGCGGTGGCAATCGAGAATCTCAGAGGATTCGAGGTTCAGTCGTTCGTCGTCGACGTAGATGCGGATCGTCTTCGCGTCGGGCACGTTCACGATGGTCTGACCCTGCTCGGCGAAGCCGTACGCGCCCTCGGCGTGTTGGATTTGCCAGGTCTCGTGCAGGCCGTTGATGAAGGTGCCGTGGCTCCCTAGCGGCGTGCCCTCTTCGTGGTTGCCGCGCATGCCAAGGTAGCCGTTGCCGAGCGCGAAGAGGGTCTCGTCGACCGCTGCGCTTTCGCGACTGATGCCGCCCACGGTGAGCCGCCAGGGGTCGTCTCCAAAGTCGCGACGAAGCTCTTCGACTCGCGCACCGAAGGGGTCGGGCCGGAGGCTCATCGCACCAACTCATCAAGGTCTGCGACCACGAGGTCTGCGCCCGCGGCGAGCAGCGCGTCTGCGCCTGCGCCCCGGTCGACACCCACGACGAGACCGAAGCCCCCGGCACGGCCGGCGGCGACGCCCGACTCGGCATCTTCAAACACGACAGATTCGGCGGGTGCCGCACCGAGCCGCTCGGCTGCAGCAACGTATGTGTCTGGGTTCGGCTTACCGGGCAACCCGTCGGCGGCAGCAACGAGCCCGTCGACCACAACGGCGAAGCGATCGCGCACGCCGGCTGCGGCGAGCACCGCCTCGGCGTTGCGTGAGCTCGACACGAGGCCTATCTGCACGTCGAGCGCAGCCAGTGCATCCAGCAGGCGGATCGTGCCCGGGTACGGGTCAATGCCATCGCCCGCGAGCAGGTCGGCGAAGACGCGGTTCTTGCGGTTGCCGATGCCCCAGATGCTGAAGAAGTCGTCGTCGGCGGGCGTGCCGGCGGCGAGCTCGATACCCCGGGAAAAGAGCACCGTGGCAACGCCGTCGAAGCGCGGCCGCCCGTCGAGCGACACGTAATACTCTTCGTCGCGAAAGGGTTCGAGCCCGCGCCCGGCGAAGTACTGATTGAACGTCTCGCGCCACGCCTGCATGTGCAGCGTGACGGTCGGAGTCACCACCCCGTCGAGATCGAAGAGAAATGCCCTGAAGGGCGTGAGCCGGTGGTCTAGCTGAGTGTCGGCCATGTAGTTAGTCTAATCGGCGGTTGTGGCCCCGGGAACGACATAGATCAAGCCAGACAAGACACCGCTCGGGGTCTCACCGGTGCTATCGATCTCAACGCCTGAGATAAACACCAGTCGCTCGCCGGTCTGCAGCTGTCGGAAGAACTGGGCGATTTGATCCGGGGTTCCACTGACCGTCACCGTGATCGGAATCTCAATGAGACCGGTCCCGGCGCCGGAGGCTGAGCCATCTTGAGTCGGCGCAGTCTCACTGGGAGTCTCAGCAACGGTGCCCTCAGCCGCCGGGTCAGCGGGAGGGGCTTCAACGGGCGACACCGGCAGCACCTCGTCTGCGACCACCAATTCGGTTATTCGCGCACCGGTCGCCGCTTCAAACCCAGCGAGTTCACGCAGGAAGCGCGACCAGTCTGAAGCCACTGGGATCGCCGCTTCCAGCTCACGCAACTCGGCATTGAGCTCCTCGAAATCCCTGTCAGCCTGTTGCAGCACCGTGAGTTGCGCCTGCTGGGCTTGGACGAGCACGGCTTGTTCATCGGCGCGTGCGTGCGTGCGGGAGGCATCACTGAGTTGCGGCATCAGTCCGACGAGCACGCCGTACAACACCACGAGCACGCAGAGGAACCCAGTGATCAAAACCCAAAGTCTCGTTTTGGAGCTCATTTTTCCACTCCTTCAGCGAATCGCAGTGCACGAATTTCTTCGGTAAAGGAGAAGCGAAGCTGCGTCTCGGCTACGGTGACGTCGGCATCACCCAACACCCGACTGTCGACAACGAAACCACACGCGAATCCGCTGAGTTCGCTGACCCCGTCAAGAAGCGCGGCAGCTGCCACAAGCCCGTTGGAACCTCCAGGTGTCGAGAGTGTGAGTGTCACGCTCGCACCAGTTGCGGCGCACGAACCCTCAGCTGCCGGGGCTTCCCCGGCGCTCTCCAGCGTTCCGGGGAGGGCTGTCGATATGAACACGAGAGAGGATCCCGCAGGGACTTTGGCGACGATCTGGTCGCGGAGGTCCATGAACAGCACTTCGGTCTGCGTGATTTGTTCGCGATCGGAGGAACGGTCGCCGACCGCGCTCAGCGCCTGCTGTGCGTCTGCGTAGCTACTGATTTCAGTGAGGAGTGCCTGTGATTGTGCTTCTACAGCAAGGAGTTCCTGATTTGCGAGGATCACCGGGAGTGAGCCGGCGGCCCAGATGGCGCCAGCCACGACTCCGCTGAGCACGAGCGCGAGGAGGAGCTTTGGAAGGGTCTTTTCGTGTACCTGCTCGGCCCGCTGTTTTTCGGGCAGCAGGCTGACGCGAGGAGTCTGGCCGAACACGACTGGTTTTCGTGAAGACTGTGCCATGGTTATTTACTCCCCAATGCGAGGCCGAGGGGAATCGCGAGGTCGGGCGTGAGCGCGGCAAGCGCATCGGGCGCAATTTCGTCGCTAACCTGCAATCCGTGCAGTGGATCGCCTACCACTGTGGGCAAGCCCACGTGCTCGGTGACCGCGCGCGCGAGACCCGGTACCAGGGTCTCTTGCCCCAGCAGGATGATTCCCGCGATCGAAGACCCCGGGTAGTTGCCGAGGTAGTAACTATTGGTGCTACGAATCGAACCGAAGATGCTGCGCAAGGCGCCCAACATGGCATCGGCAGCATCACGGTACTCCGGATCCGCACCCTTTTCGATGCCAATCCGGTACTTGAGTTCTTCCGCATCCTGTTGGTTCATGCCCGTGGCTTCTTCGGCTGCCTCAGTGAGGGTGTCGCCGCCCGCGGGAACAATGCGCACGAACTGCGGCACACCGTCGAGTATGACGACGATATAAGTCGTGTGTGCGCCGATCATCACGACCGTGTGGGAACCCGTGATGGGTCCGCCCGCGGTGATCGCACGGATCATCGCGAAGGGCGACAGATCCACCCCGACCGTCTTCAAACCCGCGTCTTCGAGGGTGGTGACGTTGGTCTCAATGCTGTCTTTAATCGCCGCGACCAGCAGGCCCCGCATCTCGGGCGGCGCACTGTCTGGCACCTCTGCGATGGGGTAAAAGTCAAGAATCGTCTCGTTGACGGGAACCGGAAGCAGGTCTGCAACCTGAAAGGGCAACGACTGTCGCAGCTGATCGAGAGGAATCATTGGCACCGTGTGATCTCGCACGAGGACACGCTGGTTGCCGACTCCGAGCACCACTCGCTTGCTGCGGAAGCCGCCTTCTTTCCAGAGCGTGCGTAGCGCCTGCGACACCTCGGGAACATTCACGACCTCGGAGTCTCGAGCAGCACCTTCGGGCAGCGCAACTGCGTGCGTGCGAACCAATTTGGGGTGACGGCTGGTCGACCCCTCGACTTCAACGGCGAGTAGTCGCCGGGCAGAGATATCCAGCCCGATGATGCGCTTCGGCATGCGTCCCCTTCCAATGCCAGGATCGACGCCAAGCGCCGACCCCTTCCCGTAAGCCTAGCGGCTTGAGCGCGCAATCATGCGAAGCCCACGAGCCGCAAATAGCCGCCCCACATCGCTTCGCCCCAGATGATGCCGACCCAAGCGCCCACCAACATAGATGGCCCAAACGGCAAGCCGGTCTTGCGGCCCGCCTTCTTAGCGGCGATCAAGAGCAGTCCGACCACCGCGCCAATTAAGAATCCCGCGAAGGCGCCGACCGCGACCGCGCCCCAACCGATGAAGCCCAGCACCGCGCCGACAAGAGGTGCGAGCTTGACGTCACCCCCGCCCATGCCCGTGGGGTAGACGAGCACAATCAGGGAATAGAAGAGGAAGAGGGCCGCCGAGCCACCCAGCGTGGAACCGAGCTGCCCCCAGTCGGCGACGAGTGCGGACGAGGCCGCAAGCAGCACGAGGATCACCCCGAGGCTCGGGAGCACGATCGCGTCGGGGAGACGCTGGTGATCGAGATCGATCAGGGTCAGGGCAATACTGACCGCCGCGAACCAGAGGTACGCAGCGAGTGCAAGCCACGCCGCCCAGTCGCGCACGGCTCCCCCGCCTCCCGCCAGGGTCTCCCATCCCCATGCGTGACCCGACCACCACACGACGAGCGCGAATGCAATCCCGGTGCCCGCTTCAACGAGCGGGTAGCGCGCGCTGATGGGCGCGCGGCACTGTGCACATCGGCCGCGCAGGATCACCCAGGAGATGACGGGCACGTTTTGCCAGGGGCGAATCGGGGCATTGCACCTCGGGCAGTGACTATCGTGCAGCAGGGACTCCCCTCGAGGAACCCTCCACACGACGACGTTGAGAAACGAACCGATGAGCAACCCGAGTAGGCCGGCTGCGGCAGGCAACACCCACACCGGCATCACTCGACGTTGCGCTGAAGGAGCAGGTCTTCACCCAGTCGCGGTGGATCGGACGTCGTACCTCCACCACCCGAAGATCCGCCACTACTTGAACTCCATCCGGGAAGGCCGATCGGGCCGAAGGTGAGAGAGTTCTGGATCGCACTTCCCTGTGTGAAGTATCCGCCAGCGTAGACCGAGCCCAAGACCGACGAGTTCTGCATGTGCACGCCGCACGGCGTGTATACCATCGTGGTGATCGCTGGATCTAAAGTGCTGCCGCTCAGAAGGATTGAGTGCTGTCCAACCGTGCAGGCATTTCGCAAACCGGGATCGACGATCCAGAGCTTGCGTGCAGCCCCTCCTTGCGAAGAGAAGACCATGTTCGTGAGGTCTAAGCGATCCACCAATAGCACCGCGTCAGAGAGCAACTGCGGGTTGACATTCTGAGGGTCTACGAATCCGCATGCGCGCAGGTCGTAGAGCACGGGGCCGCTCGCACTGCCAAGCTGTTGCCATGCGGGGTACTGCCCTTTGCCCCACGCGTCACACTGTGAGCTACCAGTGAACGTGCGTACCTCGAAGCCACTCCAGAGGGCCGCCTGGGCGGAGGAATGCGTGTACTCTCGCCACGGGGCGAACGTCGGCCCGGGTACCACGGCAACCGGCGTCAGGGTAGGTGCGATGGGAGCACCTGCTGTTGACGTGCACTTACGTGCGTTGACATCGAGACCCGCCGGCGGGCTGTTCCAGTTCACGTTCTGTGCCTGCACCACGCACCCCGTGAGGGTGCGACCGACCCAGTTCCCCCCGTTCAAGTCGACGTTCGTTCCCGCGATGATCCGTCCGGGAACTTCGCGCCCGGTCGCCACCGACACCCCCCCGGTGGCGGTCAGATTGCCGTCCTCCTGATCGGCGGCAGATCTAATGATGCCGACTTGTCCATTGGCGCTAATTTCACCACCGCTCGTGATGTTGCCTTCGACTGCAGAGGTCGCTTCGGTGCTCACGTTGCCAATTGCGGTGATGTTTCCCTTCACCAGTGCTGTACCGCTCAAACTCACAGTGCCGCGAGCGGTGACGTTGCCCTCGACGACAGTTCCGGATCCGATACTCACGTTGCCTTCAGCGACGATGTTGCCGTCGTCCTCGACTGATCCATCCTTACCCACGCGCGCGTTCGTACCGGTCGATACGTCGCTTCGTGAGGTGATATTTCCGCCGACCGCGGCGCTGTTGGAAACGGTCACCGCACCATTGGCGTAAATGTTGCCGGTCACCTCTCCGGTGACGGGCACGTTGCCTCCGCCGGCGACGTGCAGATCCCCTTCGATCTTCAGCGAAGCGTTGACGTTCATGTTGCTCCCGAAGTGGGCTGAGCCATGAACAATGCACTTAAACGGCTTGCCCGCCGCATCGAGAACGTCGTTCCCGGTATCCACCGTGAAATTGCCCTGTACGAGCAGTGAGCCCGGAAGTATCTGGGACTTGCACGCGAGGCCCGACTCGGCCATTGCAATGACGGGATTCGGGCTCGTCCCGCCGAGAAACTCGATTGAGTTGTTTTGAAGGTCGCTCGTGCCTGCAACGTACATGAAGTATTCGCCGCTGCCGACGGCGGTACCCCCGCCCGGTACCCACTGGTACACTGCCTCGACTGTCGCGTTCGCACCGCCAGACGTTCCGGTGGCACGAACCACCACTCTGCGGTCCGTTGAAGAGACATCCACGCACGTTGGCTTGGCAGTGGTGAAGGAATAGGTCAGGGTTCCGGTAGACCCCAAGGCGGCGAGGTCGGTTTCGCAGGGGTCGATAGTGGCGGAGCGCATGGTGGCCTCCGCTGTCGCGATGCCGGCTTCAGCGGCCGCCTGCGCCTGCACAATGTTCTTGTTGGTAGCGGTGACGTTAGATGAGCCGACTATTGCAACGAGAAATGCGGAGATCAGGGCGACGCCGACGAGAAACACCACCAGTACCATGGGCAGCGCGATGCCACGGTCGTTACGCAACAAGCTGAGGGCACGTCTGCGGCCTGGCCGGGTGCTGAGGCGTCTCATGAGGTGATCCTCTCGAACAGGTCAGGGGGTGAAGCAGGTGGTGGCCGGTGTGGCCACTGCGGACTGGGCGCGATTGCGAGCTTCGCCGGTGACAGTGATGGCACCGTCTTCCGCGGTATTGATGCGCAGCGAATAGCTCAGTGTTCCCTCAATTCCCGAGGCGGTGCCGCCCGAGAAGTGCTGCAAACCGCTGGCGGGGGTTTGGATTCCGGCCAGCAGGTTGACGGGCGTGGACCACGTCTGCCCGGTGCTGTCGCCACGAACGCTGCGGGTGAGCGCGAGATCGGAGCCGGACCCCGTGACCTGCCACCTGACACACTGCCAGGCAAGCGATGCCGCTCGACTTGCGACGGACGCGGTGACGGTGGATCCGTCAGAACTGGTGGCGAACTGGCGCGCATTCCGAATGTCTGAGCGCAACTGAGTGGCAGCATTCTGCCCATCGCTGGCGGAAGTCGTGAGACCTGAGACCGTCGATTCGGAGCGAAACAGGCTAAGCGTTGTCGCCGCGATAATGGTCGAGATGATTCCGAGGATCACGATGTAAACCGCGAGTTCGACGAGGCTGAAGCCGTCGTCCCCCGAAAGCGAGGGCCGTCTCGGGCTCATGGTGTGCTCGCAGCGGTAACCACGCGCGTGGTCGCGGTGGCCACGGTCTGAGTGGTGTCGATGAGCCTCTGCACGCGGATGGTCACTGTCGCCAGCCGCGCACTATCGCAGGTGACGGTTCGGTCAGCAGAGAACTTTGACGAGTCGGATGTGGGGAGGCTGATTGCCTGAGCGGTGACGGCCGCGCAAGGCGCGGCGGCCAAGCTATCCCTGGATGTGTCTAGCTGCGTGGCGACGATGCGATTTGCCTGCGCCACCTCGGCGTTCTGAACGGCAAGGCGGAGCGAATCGATGACGAGGGGGAACAGGCCGACGAGCACGATTCCGAGCACAACGATTGCGACCGCAAGCTCGACCATGGAGAAGCCCGCCTCGGCGCTTCTTGTGCTTTTGATGTGCGACAATCAGGTCACCCCCTTGATCAAAGCCTGTCGAGAAACCAAAGGTGGGCGCCGGGAAGCCCGCACGCCCACCCTTTGGATAGGAAAACCTAGCAGCCAGGGCCCTTTGAGAATGTCCTGCTGTCCGCATCAGTTGCCGTAGCACAGTAATCGTCTAGGGAATCAGTACCGGTATTGGTGATCGTCATTCCCGTGAGCGACGAGAAATCTGCATCCGCAAACCCGTCCCCACTAGCGTAGGTACCCGCGAGAATAGCACTTGCGTTTGCAGCAGCTGCATCGACATTTGCCTGCTTGGCACTCTCCTGAATGCCCCCAAAAATAGGAACAGCGATCGCAACAAGGATGCCGATGATAACGATGACGACGGCAAGCTCAACGAGCGAGAAGCCCTTGTCGTCTTGCTTGCGGTTCTTGAGAACGTTTTTCATGCGCTCGAGCATAAGTGACTCCATAGGTCTATGCACCGGTATGTAATGACCCCCGAACGGTGCGCTTTCAGGAGCACTCTCATTCTAGTGGTGTAAGGGTCACGTGATTTCTATGAGGAATAAAGAATTTGTTCACGAATTATTTCTCGTGAGCAAATTGTTACCCCCCTTGAATTGCACCGACCATTCCAAAAATCGGCAAGTACAGTGCGACGACCATGCCTCCGATCACCAAGCCAACCCCCACGATGAGCAGCGGCTCAATCATCGAGGTGAGCTGATCCGCGGCCGTCTCAACCTCGCGGTCGTAGAAGACTGAAATGCTTTCGAGCATCTTGTCGAGCGCGCCTGAGTCTTCGCCGACGGCCACCATCTGCGTCACCATCGGCGGAAACACGTCGTGCTGCGCGAGCGGCACCGCGAAGGGGCGGCCGTGCCGCACCGAGTTCTCGGCATCGAGCAGCGCCTGCTCGATCACCCAGTTGTTGGCGACCTTCGCTACGAGTGTGATCGCCTGCAGCATGGGCACGCCCGCGTTCAGCATCACGGCGAGATTACGGCTGAAGCGAGCGATCGCGACCTTGCGAAAGAGCTGCCCGAAGATCGGCATTCTCACCTTCGCGGTATCGACTGCCTTCCGCACATTCTCGTCGTTCTTGTGCCTGGAATACCAGAAAGATACGACCCCAATCACTACCGCGAGTAGCGGAACCCAGATGACGGCCGAGCGAGAGAGCCCGACGAGGATCTGTGTCGGGACCGGCAGTTCGGAGCCGAAGCCCGCGAACAAGCCCTCGAACGTCGGCACGACGAACACGAGCATCGCGATCACCGCGAGGATCGCAACGAACAGCACGACGACCGGGTAGGCCATGGCCCCCTTGACCTTCTCTACGAGCTTGAGCTCGGTCTCGAAGTTCTGCGCGACCGACTCGAGCGCCTCGTCGAGAAAGCCGCCTGCCTCCCCCACGCGCACCAGGTTGATCATGATGACCGGAAACACCTTGGACTTGCGCTCCATCGCGTTCGAGAGCGACGAGCCCTGACCCACTTCGCGACGCACGTCAGCAAAGGCCGCGGCCAGCACCTTGTTTTCAGTCTGCTGGCTCACGATCTCGAGGGCGCGCAGGATCGTGACACCCGAGCCCACCATCACCGACAGCTGCTGCGACGCGATTGCGAGATCCTTCAGCTTCGGCTTCTTTTCGAGAAACGCGATGTCGAGGTCTTTGTTTAGGCCGAGGCTGTCGTTGTCTTTCACCCACAGCGGAATGAGGCCCTGCGCGCGCACCGCAGCGGTGGCCGAGGCCTCGTTCGCGGCGTGCAGACGCCCCTTAACCGTCTTACCGGAACTGTTTCGGGCTCTGTACACGTAGAGGGTACTTGACGACTCGGCCACGGTCTAGAACCTCTTGCGCCTAGAGAGTTGGTTGCCACCGAACTCGTCGTCGAAGTCAAGGCCCGCTGCTGCCATCGCGTCGGCCGCGTTGTCGCGGTCGCCGGTCGAACGGGTCGCCAGCGCCTCGAAGCTCTTCAGGTCGCTCGCCTTCTCCCGCGCGTGGTCGTAGGTGACGACTCCGCTGCGCACCAGCTCGGCGAGCGACTGATCGATCGTGTGCATACCGTGCTCGGCGCCCGACTGCAGGCTCGAGTAGATCTGGTGCGATTTGCCCTCGCGCACCAGGTGCCCGATCGCGGGGGTCATCTTCATCACCTCGGTCGCGACCACGCGACCGCCGCCGATCTTCCGCAGCAGCGTCTGCGAGACAACACCCTGCAGGCTGCCCGACAGCTGCGAGCGAATCTGGCTCTGTTGGTGCGGGGGGAAGACGTCGATGATTCGGTCGATCGACTGTGCCGCATCTACAGTGTGCAGGGTCGCGAACACGAGGTGGCCGGTCTCGGCCGCGGTCAGTGCCACCGAGATCGATTCGAGGTCGCGCAACTCGCCGACGAGGATCACGTCGGGGTCTTGCCGAAGCACGTGCTTCAGCGCGGCCGCGAAGGTGTGTGTGTCGGTACCAACCTCGCGCTGGTTCACAATCGACTTCTTGTGCTTGTGCAAGAACTCGATCGGATCCTCAACCGTCATCACGTGGGCGGCCAGGTCGGTGTTCACCACGTCGATGAGTGAGGCCAGGGTGGTCGACTTGCCCGAGCCAGTCGGCCCGGTCACGAGCACCAGGCCGCGCGGCAGATACGCGAAGTCGCGCACCTGCGGCGGCATGCCGAGCTCATCGAGTGTGCGGATGCGGCTATCGATGAATCGGAAGGCAGCCCCCAGCGAGTTGCGCTGCCAGTACATATTGACGCGGAATCGACCAATCCCACTCGCCGAATAAGCGAGGTCAAGCTCGAGGTCTTCCTCGAGTCGCTCGCGCTGGTCGGGTGCAAGCGCCGGCATGAGCACGCTACGCAACGACTCGGGCGTGAACTTGTCGTGCCCGCCCGGCAATGTCTGGAGCTGCCCGTCGAGCCGCACCATGGGCGGTGACCCCACAGCCAAGTGCAAGTCGGATGCCTGCACGCTGGCCACATACGCCAGTGCGTCATCCAGCACGAACGAACCCGTCATTACGTCCCCCTTATTGGCGCCGCGCAAGCGGCAACCTCATCACAGTGTAGCCAGTGCCACACCGATGCACCGGCAATGCCGTTGCTGAAAAATTCAAGCTGCGACGCGCAGCACTTCCTCGATCGAGGTGATGCCTTCGAGCACCTTGCGCCATCCGTCTTCGCGAAGCGGGACCATGCCCTCCTCGATCGCCAACTCGCGCACCTCAAGCCCCGATGCGTGGGCGACCGCGAGGCGCTGGATGCCCTCGCTCACAATCATCACCTCGTGCAACGCGACACGCCCCCGGTACCCGGTGTTCGAACAGCGCGAGCAACCAACCGGCTCCCCCAAGAGCGCCTCGCCTCCGGGAATCGTGAATCCCAGCTGCTCGAGCAACTCCGCATCAGGCTTGCGCATTACCTTGCACTTCGCGCACAGCCGCCGGGCGAGCCGCTGCGCCACGACCGCCTCGAGCGCCGATGCCACCAGAAATGGCTCGATGCCCATCTCGACGAGACGCGTGATCGCGCTTGGCGCGTCGTTCGTGTGCAGGGTCGACAGCACGAGGTGGCCGGTGAGCGCCGCCTCGATCGAAATCTGCGCCGTCTCGGCGTCGCGAACCTCGCCCACGAGCACCACGTCGGGGTCGCCTCGCAGGATCGACCGCAGCGCGCTCGCGAAGGTGAGTCCCGCGCGCGGGTTCACCTGCATCTGGCTCACCCCGTCCATGCGGTACTCCACCGGATCCTCGACCGTGATCACGTTGATCTCGGGCTTCGCCACCTCGCTCAGCGTCGTGTACAGCGTGGTCGACTTGCCCGAGCCGGTCGGCCCAGTGACGAGCAGCATGCCGTGCGACTTCTTGAACGACTGCGAATACACCTCCAGGTTGCGTGGAGACATGTGAAGGTCTGAGAGCTTGATCTTCGATGCCGAGTTATCGAGGATACGCATGACGATCTTCTCGCCCCACACCGTCGGCAGCGTGGCCACACGTAGGTCGATCGAGCGACTGTTGTGTGTCACCGAGATGCGGCCATCTTGGGGCTTTCGCCGCTCGGCAATGTCGATGCCGCTCATAATTTTCAGGCGCGAGATCACGCCGTCTTTGATCGAGGTCGGTGCCTGCTGCACATCGTGCAGCACCCCATCGACTCGGTAGCGCACGCGCAGCCGGTGCTCGGTCGGGTCGATGTGAATGTCGGAGGCGCGATCCTGAATCGCCTGCGAAATGATGAGGTTCACGAAGCGCACGATCGGCACATCGTCGTCCTCGTCCTCAAGACTCTCGGTCGCGTCGGCCCCGCCCATCGTCGCGGCGGAGGCACCCAGTTCGCTGGTGAGGTCGGCGATCTGATCGTCGAGGCGCACGTATCGGTCGAGGGCTGCCGCCATCGCCTCCCGAGTCGCCACCACCGGTACCACCGTGAGACCCGTTGAGCCCGCCACGTCATCGAGCGCGATGATGTCGTCGGGATCCACCATCGCGAGCGTCATCTCATGGCCTTCAAGCGCGATCGGCAGCACGTAGTGACGGCGCGCAAGGTCGGGGGCGAGTCGTGCGACGGCGCGCTGATCCACTGGGATCTCGAGCAGGTCAATGTAGCGCAGACCCAGCGTGAACGCGAGCGCCTTCGCGAGATCCTCACTGCGCAAGAGTCCGGTCGCGAGCAGTTCGCGCTCGGCGCGCCGCTCCCCCACCTTGGCGATCGCCGCGGTCATCGTGTCTTTCGGCACCGTGCCCGTTAGCACCAAGTGCTCAAGTATGCGACGCATGACATCCCCCTAGGTTGTGCAGTTGTCTGTAGCTTTCGATCGTGGATCGGGCCCGGCGTTGCTACGCCGTAACTTCGGTGCCGATCCCGCGTGCCGTGAAAATCTCAAGCAGCACCGAGTGTGGCTCGCGTCCATCGATGATCGCGGCCTTCGGCACACCGCTGCGCACCGCGTCGAGGCACGCGCGCATCTTCGGGATCATGCCCGATTCGAGGCTCGGCAGCAGCGCCTCGAGCTCGCTCACGCGGATGCTCGAAACGAGCGAGTCGCGGTCGGGCCAGTTCGCGTAGAGGCCGGCCACATCGGTGAGGATGACGAGCTTCTCGGCACCCAGCGCGCTGGCGAGCGCCGAGGCGGCCGCGTCGGCGTTGATGTTCAGGGACGCGCCGGGCTGATCCTCATCGGGGGCGATGCCTGCGACCACCGGAATGAGGCCCGCATCGAGCAGCGCCAGCACGGGTTCGGGGCGCACGCCCACGACATCACCCACGAGGCCGAGATCCACCATCTCGCCGTCGACCTCGATCGGGGGGCGACGACGGCCGATGAACAGGCCCGCGTCCTCCCCCGTGGTACCCGCGGCGAGGGGCCCGTGCGCGTTGATCTGATCGACGAGCTCGGGGTTCACCTTGCCGGTGAGCACCATGCGCACCACGTCCATCGCCTCGGGCGTGGTGACCCGGTAGCCGCCCTTGAACTCGCTCGCGATGCCGAGGCGCCCGAGCATGTCGGTGATCTGCGGGCCACCGCCGTGCACCACGACCGGGCGAATGCCGGTGTGCCTGAGGTAGACCACGTCTTCGGCGAAGGCCTGCATGAGCGCCTCGTCGACCATCGCGTTGCCGCCAAACTTGATCACCACAATCGCGTCGCGGAATTTCTTCAGCCACGGCAGCGACTCGATCAAGACCTCGGCCTTCGCGGCCGCCTCTTCGTGCTTCAGCGGGCTCGTCGTGTTCGTCATCGTCACCCTTAGCTCGAGTACGCGCTGTTTTCGTGCACGTAGTCGTGCGTGAGGTCGTTCGTGCGCACGGTCGCGGTGTGCTCGCCCGCAAACAGCTCGATCAGCACCTGGGTCTTGCGCGGAGTGAGGTCGCACTCGTCGACCGGGCGGTCAGGGCCGCCCGCATGGCACAGTCGCACCCCGTTGAAGCTGACATCAACTTGGTAGGGGTCGAACGCGGCTTCCGTGGTGCCGATCGCGGCGAGCACCCGGCCCCAGTTGGGGTCGTTGCCAAAGATCGCGGCCTTGAAGAGGTTGTTGCGGGCGACCGAGCGGCCCACCTCGACGGCGTCTGCGATGCTCGCCGCACCCGTCACCTCGATGTCGATGTCGTGGCTCGCGCCTTCGGCGTCAGCCTGCAACTGGGCCGCGAGGCTGTCGCAGACCGCGGCAAGCGCCTCTGCGAACTCCGCCTCGTCGGGGGCGACCTCACTCGCGCCGCTCGCGAGCAGCGTCACCTGGTCGTTCGTCGACATGCAGCCGTCGGAGTCCAAACGGTCGAAGCTGCCGCCGGTCGCACCGCGCAGGGCGCGATCCGCCACCTCGTCGTTAATGAGCGCGTCGGTGGTGATGACCACGAGCATCGTGGCGAGGCCGGGAGCGAGCATGCCGGCACCCTTCGCCATCGCGCCAATGCGCCACCCGTTGCCCTCGTGCGAGGCGGTCTTCTCGACCGAGTCAGTGGTGAGGATCGCGGCGGGGGCCGTCGTGTCGTCTGCGGCGAGCGCCTGCACGAGCTGCGGGATGTTGTTCACGATCTTGTCGCGGAAGGCCTGGTCGCCGGCGCCGATGAGCCCCGTTGAGCAGACGAGGATGCTGTCTGCTGGGCTTTCGCCGCTCTCGCTGACCTCGCCACCGACCCCGCCGCCGAGCGCAGCAGCCACGGCCTCGGCGGTCAGCCGCGTGGTCTCGTAGCCGAAGTCGCCGGTGAAGCAGTTGGCTCCCCCGGAGTTCAGCACGACGGCGCGCGCCGCACCGTTCTGGGCGACCTTGCGGCTCCACAGGATCGGGTTGGCCTGCGCCCGGTTGCTCGTGAAGACGACCGCCGCGGCGCGCGCCGGACCGTCGTTCACGACGAGCGCCAGGTCGGGCTTGCCGGTCGACTTCAGGCCCACGGCGATGCCCGCCGAGCGGAACCCCTTCGGGAAGGTCACGGTCACGGGGCGACTCCATTCGTGCTCAGGCCGGTTGTTTCGGGGAGACCGAGGGCGAGGTTGGCCGACTGGATCGCGGCTCCCGCCGTGCCCTTGGTCAGGTTGTCGAGTGCGGCGACGACGACGACGCGGCCCGCGGCCTCGTCGACGGCGAGGCCGATGAGGCAGGTGTTTGCGCCAAGGGTGTCGGCGGTGCGCGGAAACTGACCGGCGGGCAGCAGGTGCACGAACGGCTCGTCGGCGTAGGCCTGCTCCCAGGCTTCCCGCACCTGGGTCGCGGTCACGCCTTCAGCAATGCGTGCCGTCGAGGTTGCGAGGATCCCTCGGCTCATCGGCACGAGCACCGGGGTGAAGCTGATCGTCGGTGTTACTGCCGCACCTGCGTCGCGCAGCACCTGCTGAATCTCGGGAATGTGCCGGTGCGATCCGCCCACCGCGTACGGGTTTGCGGTGCCCATGAGCTCGGCACCGAGCAGGTGCGTCTTCGCCGCCTTGCCCGCGCCGCTGGGGCCCACTGCCAGCACCGACACGATGTCGAGGGGTTCGATGACGCCGGCGGCGATGCCCGGGGCGAGCGACAGCGCCACGGTGCTCGCGTTGCAGCCGGGGGCCGCGATCCGCTCGGCACTTCGCAATGCCTCGCGTTGCTTAGTGAAGCTGCCGTCGGCACCACGCACGAGCAACTCGGGCACGCCGTACGTCCAGGGCTCGTGGTGCTCGCCGCCGTAGAACGTGACCCAGTCGTCGCGCTCGCGCAAGCGGTGATCTGCCCCGCAATCGACCACGAGGCGCACGTTCGTGAGCTGCGCGGTCAGCGTGCCCGACGCACCGTGTGGCAGGGCAAAGAACACGATGTCGTGCCCGTCGAGCACCTCGGGGGTGGTCTCATGAATGGTGAGGTGCGCGAGCGAGCGCAGGTGCGGCTGGGATTCGATGAGCGGGGTGCCCGCGCTCGAGTGCCCGGTGACCGTGCGAAGCTCGAACTCGGGGTGCTCGGCGAGGAGTCGCAAAAGCTCGCCGCCCGCATACCCGGAGGCACCCGCTACTGCCACACTCGTCGCCATACCCCACCGTTCCCGTCTTGCGCGCTCTGCCCTTTGGGCGCTGAACTGTCTGCCCCCATTCTGGCACCCTCGGGCACAGGGCGCGGGCGGCACGACGGGCAAGGTCCGCGAAGCGGCTGCGGAGACGACGAAACCCCCTCCGAGTGGAGGGGGTTTCACTTGTGACCCCAGCGGGATTCGAACCCGCGTTACCGCCGTGAGAGGGCAGCGTACTAGGCCGCTATACGATGGGGCCGTGTTCCTTGGCCGGGGAACTCCCCTGCCGTGGCAACTAGACTATCTTGGCACATCACCGGCGCGATGCAAAATCCGCGGTGGATCTGCCCACTCGCGTGTCGAAGCTCTAGTATCGGGGGCATGCAGTGCTTCCGCCTTTCCCATGCCGGCGTCGTTCTCGAGCTCGATGGGGCCTCGCTCTTCGTTGACCCGGGCAGCTTCTCGTCTGGAGCGGAGCTCAGCACCGCGATCGAGGCTGCGGCACCGATTGCGGGAATCGTGATCACACACGAGCATGCCGACCACTGGACCCGCGAAAACCTCGTTGCGCTGCGCGCCACCGCCCCCGACGCCCCGGTGTTCACCACGCAGGCGACGGCCGACGCGCTGGCGGCGGCCGGGATCCACAATGTGCTGGTTGTGCGCGAAGGTGACACGCACCAGGCGGGCCCGTTTGCGCTGGAATTCTATGGTCGCCGCCACGAGGTGCTGCACGCGAGCATTCCGGTGATCGACAACGTGGGGGTGCGCGTGAACGGCACCTTCGCGTATGGCGGAGACGACCTGACGCGGCCGCCGTTTATCGCTGATGTGTTGGGCGTACCGATCGGGTCACCGTGGTCGAACATCGCGCAGGTGATGGATTTTGTGCTGACCGCCGCGCCGCGCCGCGCGTATCTGACCCACGACGGAATGCTGTCGGAGAAGGGCCTCGGGCTATTCACCGCGCGGATGCAGTGGTGCTTGGAGCAGGTTGGCGGCGAGCTCATCACGCTGCCGCGACTCGACGCGGATCCCGCTGCCCGACTCGAGCTCGGGGTTCCGTCGGCTTCGTAGGCTCATCGCTTCGTTGCCTTGTCGCCTCGTCGCACCATCGCTATGTTGCGCGTTGCTGATCCACCCAAGCCAGCGAGACGGCCACCCTAGGCCACCCCACGCCCCGACCAAGCCACCCGACGCCACCCCACGCCAAGCCTCTCTTCGCTCGGAGATCCGCGCAATTTCTGACCGAACCCGGCGATTTGCTCCTGGCTAGTGGATTTCTCCGGGCAACGGAGTGATCGGATTGAAATTCTCCGGCCTCCTCCGCCTACCCCTCTGCCCACTCCTCAGCCCACTGAGGGGACTTCTCGAAATTCAATCAACGGCGATGGATCGCCCGTAGCATTGGCTCCATGACCTTTGCGAATGTGGGAACTTTAGGTACTCAGCCGGGAAAGCGCGACGAGGTTGTCGCGATCCTGACTCGGTTGAATCGCGACCTCAGTGACGCGGGCTGCGTGCTGTACGAAGTCGGGATCAACCCCGACGAACCAGACACTGTGTTCGTCGCAGAACTCTGGCAGTCGGCAGAGGCACACCAGGGTTCGTTGCAGCTCGAGAGCGTCCTTGCGGCCATCGCAGAAGCCATGCCTCTGCTCACAGGCCAGATGGGTGGAAATCAGTTCACCGTGGTCGGCTCGCCGCTGCGCGCTTAGGCACGCATGGAAGAAAACGTCGCACTACAGGTGGCGCGTCGGATCCATCAACTGGTGCAGAATGCGGATCACGTCAATGCCCTCGCTGCGCGCAACGTAGAAGATCAGGCGACTGCCAATCGCGTAGCACCAATAACCCTCACGAATCTCCTCGCGCATGCGCCCGCGTTCAGGACGTTCTGCGATGCGCTCAATTGCATTGCGGATCTCAGTCACGTACGTCTCAGCTTGACGGATGTCCCACTGCTCCTGAGTGAAATCCCAGATCGAGGAGAGGTCAAGTTGCGCGGCCGGAGTGAGCCGGTAACCGCTCACTGTTTTTTCGCAGTGATGAACGCATCGAAGTCGAATGCTTCAGGCTTTCCGCTCGCTTCGCCCGCGAGCAGCGCGGCGCGCAGAGCAGACATCTGAGTCTCCTGATCTTCGAGCAACCGCAATCCCGCACGAACGACCTCGCTCGCCGATCGGTAGCGCCCCGTTGCCACCTCGCGGGAGAGAAACGCGGAAAAGTGCTCGTCCAGACTGATCGAGGTGTTCGTCGCCATGCACCAAATGTACCAAATATTGGTAACAACGGCCTACTGCACGAGTAGGTCATAGCGTGACCTGCCCGAGAGTCTTGCGCCAAGGCCGCGGGAGTGACCTCCGGACTCTTGTGGCTCAGGCGCCTGGTCGCATCATCAGCTCGGTGATCTGCGCGTCGCGCGGCAGATCGATCATCGTAAGGATGCCCGTCACTACCGATTCGGGGTCTATGAACTCCGACGGGTCGTAGGGTCGCCCCTCTTGCTCATGCACCTGTTCCTGCATCGGCGTCGCGGTGCGCCCCGGAAAGATTGACGAAACCCGAACGCCGTGTGCTGCCTCCTCGGCGCGCAGCCCGTCAGCGAGCGCTTTGAGGCCGTGCTTCGATGCCGCGTACGCCGACCACTCGGGAGACGTGCGCAGCCCTGCCCCCGAGTTCACGAACACGACCTGCCCGCTCGCACTTCGAAGCGCGGGCAGCAATACGCGCGTGAGTTCCGCGGGTGCGATCAGGTTGACGTGAAGCTGCCAGACCCAGGACGCCACCGGGAGCGCGTCAACCCGGCCAAGCTCAACGACACCCGCGATGTGGATCAGGGAGTCCAGCCGCTCCGGGAGTCGCTGCCCCCCGAGTGCCGCGGCGATCCGCTCCGGCTCCGCCAGGTCCGCAACGACCGTCGTGGCGCCTGGGAACCGGTCGCGCAGCGCGAGGGCACGGTCCTCGCTTCGAGCAAGCAGCACGAGGTCGTCGCCGCGATCCACAATTCGCGTGGCGAGCGCCTCGCCGATCCCTGAGCCAGCACCGGTGAGGAAGTGGAGAGCCATGCCCCTATCCTCGCACGGCCGTGGCCCTGGCGGCAGAGCTTGCCTCGGCGTCTCATGGCGACCGGGTCGGGGCTGGCGGCGACCGCCAACTAGCATGGGGCCATGACGACCGGTGATGATCGCTATGACGCACTCGTCCGCCTGCATCAGGAGGCGACGCAGCGGGTGGAGCGGTTGGCCCTCGAGCTTGAGGAGCTGACGGCATTCCGGCGTGGCGAGTCAGATGATGACGAACACGATCCCGAAGGTGTGACCCTTTCGTCTGAATGGTCACGCCTCTCTGGGATATCCGAAATCGCTCAGGCACGGCTGAGCCAGATCGAGGCCGCGTTCGAACGTTGGCAAGCAGGAACCTACGGGATCTGCGAACGGTGCGGCCAGGCCATTCCCCCGGGTCGCCTCGATGCGCGCCCCTTCGCGACGATGTGCGTCCCTTGCGCGGAGGCCTCGGGCGGGTAATCGCCGGAACCAGAATATCCGGCACCTATCGCGTGCCGCGGAGATTCCAGCACCGGCAAACGAGGGCCCTACCGCCTCCGCTGGCACCTCGGGCAGAAGTGCGACGAGCGCCCCACAAGGGTGATCTTGCGGATCGGCGTGCCGCACCGCGGGCACGGCGCCCCAGTGCGCCCGTACGCGTTGAGCGAGTGTGCGAAGTACCCGGCCTGACCGTTCACGTTCACGTACTGCGCGTCAAAGCTCGTGCCGCCCTCGGCGAGCGCCTGCGCGAATACCTCGCGGATCCGCCCGAGCAACTCGCGTGCCTTCCGCACGCCCAGCCGAAACGCGGGAGTCTCGGGGTGCAGCCGCGCCCGCCACAGCGCCTCGTCGGCGTAAATGTTGCCGATGCCACTCACCAGGGTCTGGTCAAGCAGCGCCACCTTCACCGCGCTGCGACGCGCGCGCAGGCCCTGCACGAACGCCGCGTCGTCGAACGCTGGGTCGAGCGGATCACGGGCAATGTGCAGCGCCTGCCCCGGTATCGCGGCGAGATCCGTGCCGACCCCACCCGGCTTGCCGTCTTGTGTCGGCACCAGCGCGTCGATCGCGAGCGACCCGAAGAGACGCTGGTCGGCGAAGTCGAGGCGCAGCTCACCGTGCGTGGGGTGCGAGATCCACAGGTGGATCCGCACGTGCCGATCGTTCTCAGCCTCGTGCGCGCGCAGCAGCAGCTGGCCGCTCATGCCGAGGTGCGCCAGCAGGGCCTCGCCTGCGCCTGCGAGCGGTACCCACAGGAACTTGCCGCGCCGCGCGGGAGCGCCGAGCACCGCCCCGGTGAGGCGTCGCTCAAAGTCGGGGGCGCGCAGGGTGCCCGATTCGG
>Ga0209346_1000487_pt1 | contig 34362 bp, 31 predicted proteins | sample AutmiccommunBRH9_FD_187381 | JGI IMG/M metagenome (GOLD analysis project Ga0209346, IMG submission 187381) | Deep subsurface microbial communities from Mt. Terri, Switzerland - Autotrophic microbial communities BRH/9 (SPAdes) (version 2) | ecosystem: Environmental > Aquatic > Deep subsurface >...
ATCTGGCGTCGTCAGGTGGCGGACACGGAAACGCCGGTCTCCGCAGCATTGAAGCTGATGGAAGAAGGCCGCGGCGATTTCCTGCTGGAATCGGTAGAGGGTGGCGCAACACGGGGCCGGCACAGTTTCATCGGCCTTGCCCCCGATCTGGTTTTTCGGGCCGAAGGCAGACAGGCCGCAATCAATCGAGACTGGCTCAACAACCAGCAGGATTTTGCTCCGGAAAGCGGGGACAGCCTGGCCGCGCTGCGCCGTCTGGTAAAGGACTGCCGGATGGAAGTTCCGGACGAACTGCCTGGAGCCCTCGCCTGTCTCGTCGGCTATTTTGGCTATGAAACCATCGGTCTGGTCGAGAAATTGCCGAGGGCACCCGAGTCGAATCTGGATCTGCCCGACATGCTGTTTGTCCGGCCGACGGTCATATTGATCTTTGACCGTCTGGCCGATGAACTGTTTCTGGTGGCTCCGCTATGGCCCGAGCGCGTGGGCGACGGTGACGCCAAAATCGCCGAGGCCGAAGAGCGGCTGGATGAAGCGCAGCGGGGCCTGTCCGCTGCCGCTCCTGCTGTGCCTGTCAAAGGATCATTGTCAGACAACCAACAGTCTGGCACCGGCAAACTCAGCCCAAACGAAATTGAATTCACACCTCAGGTCCCGGCAGAGAAATACAGCGAAATGGTGCTGCGCGCCAAGCGCTATATCGAGGCCGGCGACATCTTTCAGGTGGTGCTGGCGCAGCGTTTCACCACCCCCTTCGCGCTGCCCCCGATCGAACTCTATCGGGCGCTCCGCCGGATCAACCCCTCGCCCTTCCTGTTCTTCCTCGACCTGCCCGGTTTTGCCCTCACCGGCTCCAGCCCGGAAATCCTGGTCCGCGCGCGAGACGGCGAGGTCACCATCCGGCCGATCGCCGGGACCCGCCCGCGCGGCAGAAATGCCGCCGAAGACAAGGCCAACAGGGAGAGCCTGCTCGCCGACCCCAAGGAACGGGCCGAGCATCTGATGCTGCTTGATCTTGGACGCAACGATGTCGGCCGGGTGGCGAGTGCGCACAGCGTCGAGGTCACCGACAGCTATACCGTCGAATTCTACAGCCATGTCATGCATATCGTCTCCAATGTCGTCGGCCAGCTGGCCCCCGGCAAGGATGCGATCGACGCGCTGTTCGCCGGTTTTCCGGCCGGTACGGTCAGCGGTGCGCCCAAGGTGCGGGCCTGCCAGATCATCGCCGAACTCGAGCCCGAAACCCGCGGTGCCTATGCCGGCGGTGTCGGCTATTTCTCCCCCGATGGCAGCATGGACAGCTGCATCGTGCTCAGGACCGGTATCGTGAAGGATGGCATGCTGCACGTACAGGCCGGCGCGGGCATCGTGGCCGACAGCATCCCCGCCTATGAACAGGCCGAATGCGAGGCGAAGGCGGGAGCCTTGCTCGCGGCCGCGAAAGAGGCGGTGAAGCGGGCGCGGGATGTGGGGTTCGGGCAGTGATTCGAAGTTCAGATTTGATCTCGGGAGCGAAAGTTATCGATCTGGTCTGATACAACCAAAGCCCAAAAAATCACGGAGCTCAAAACGCTGTGAGGCCAATAGCAGTTAGATGGTTTGAAATATTATTTTTGGTCACTATTGCCCTATCACTAATTAAGAGCGGGCTTAGTTGGGGGACGCTGATTCAAATCGGACTTCCAGCGACAGCAGTAGTGATTTGGATGGGAGCATACGTGCTAAAATTGGTGCTCGTATTGCTAATCTCAAGAAAGCGTAATCGGCTGGCTCTTTGGTTTTTGTTCGCGATCGTCTTACTACCTGCAGCCTCGTCTCTTTCAAATAGCTTCGTACCAGTTTTTCTATTTGCCATTACGGGGGTACAGTTAGTCGCAATAGCGCTCTTGTTTTTTCCAGCTTCGCGAGATTGGCTGAAGGCGAAAGGATCAAAGGGTCATTCAGAAAACAAATACTCGAGTATGATTGGTGATTAGTCTCCGCTTTCAAGATAGAAATTGACGGAAAACTGTTCCTTCACTCCAGCATCTTCGGCGCCTCCTTCTGGAGCTTGGCCTTGATCTTGTTGGCGAACATCGCGAGCATCGGCGGCAGGTCGAAAACGGCGTAAACCTCCTCTTCACGGACATGCATGTCGCTGACAATGCGCTGGCCGATTGCTTCGAGCGTGAAGTGGAGATGGTCGCCTTCCCAGTGGTGATCGGTCATGCTGGCACCTGGGATGATGTCGCTCAGCCTGTGAATGCCGCTGCCGATCCGGCTCTTGGCTTCTGCCACGCCCAGCTTGTGCGGAATATTGACGGTTACGGGCTCGGCCATGATGTTTCTCCAGACAGACAATCGCTAAATCCGATAGTATTGAGCCTGCCGAAATATGCCACTGGACTTGAAGCGTCCTTCGACAGGCTCAGGACCAACGGGATGTGGTTGGCCATTTCCCTATCACCGCAAACGCGCAGGTCAACGCCTTCGCAGAAACACTTGGCCTGCCGTCAATTTCCCACTAGGCAGCTTCGCATGATCCTCGTCATCGACAATTACGACAGCTTCACCTTCAACCTGGTCCATTATCTGATGGAACTGGGCGCCGAGGTGCGGGTGGAACGCAATGATGCGCTGACCGCTGCGGAGGCGCTCAGGACCAATGCCCAGGCCTTCCTGATCTCGCCCGGTCCCTGCACGCCGAATGAGGCAGGCATATCGCTCGATCTGGTTGCCGCCTGCGCCGATGCCGGCATGCCCTTGCTCGGCGTATGCCTCGGCCATCAGAGCATCGGCCAGCATTTTGGCGGCAAGGTGGTGCGCGGCGGGCTGATGCACGGCAAGACATCGCCGGTGACCCATGACGGCAGCGGCGTCTTTGCCGGACTGCCCTCGCCCTATACCGCCACCCGCTATCATTCGCTGATCGTCGAGGATATTCCAGCCTGCCTGCCGGTCAACGCGACCGCGAGCGATGGATCGGTAATGGGTTTTCGCCATGAAAGCCTGCCGATTCACGGCGTGCAATTCCATCCGGAGAGCATCGCCACCGAACATGGCCATGCCCTGCTGGCCAATTTCCTGGCGATCGCGGGGATCGAAGCGAAGGAAGCGGCATGACCTTGCCCGATCCCGCCAGCCCGCTGTCCGAAACGGCGGCTCGCGCAGCCTTTTCGGCGCTGTTCGACGGTTCCTGTTCCAGCGAAGAGATCACCGCCTTTCTGGTCGGCCTCGCCGATCGGGGCGAGACGGCGACCGAAATCGCCGCTGCCGCCACCGAAATGCGTGCCCGGATGATCGGCGTCGATGCGCCCGCCAATGCCATTGATGTCTGCGGCACCGGCGGCGACGGCAGCCACAGCCTGAACATCTCCACCGCCACCGCGCTGGTCGTCGCCGCCTGCGACATTCCCATGGCAAAGCACGGCAACCGCGCCGCGTCGAGCAAGTCGGGTGCGGCGGATACGCTGGAGGCGCTGGGAATCGACCTGGCGAAAGCGGCGACCCGGGGCGAGCAGAACCTGCGGGAGATCGGCATCGCCTTTTTCTTTGCCCCCAACCATCACCCGGCGCTCGGCCCGCTCGCCCCCATCCGCAAGGCTATCGGGCGCCGGACGATCTTCAATCTGCTCGGTCCCCTGTGCAATCCGGCGCGGGTCAGGCGCCAGCTGATCGGCGTGGCATCGCCCGATCTGGTCGAAACCTATGCCGAAGCGGCGGCGCAGCTGGGCTATGACAGGGCCATGATCGTATCCGGCGAAGAGGGCCTCGACGAGCTCAGCATTTCCGGGCCGAGCCGGGTGGCGATAATCGACCGGGGCAGCATCACCTTCAGCCGGATCAGCCCGGAAGATACCGGCCTCGCCCGCCATGCGGCAGAGGCCATCCGGGGCGGCGACCCGGCCCATAATGCCGCCGCGCTCAGGGCGCTGCTGCGGGGAGAGAAATCTGCCTATCGCGATGCCGTACTGCTCAACAGCGCCGCTGCACTGATGGTGGCGGGAGAAGTCGACAGCTGGGAAGCCGGGGTCGAGGAAGCCGCCGAGATACTCGACAAGGGCCTCGCCAACGCCCTGCTGGACTGCTGGATCGCCAATCAATGAACAAGCTGGACGAAATATGCGCGGTCAAGCGGGATCATGTGCGGCAGCGGCAGGCGGAGCTTTCCGCTTCCTTTCTGCGGGACGAGATCCAGCGGCAGAGCGCCCCGCGCGGTTTTGCCGCTGCGATCCGCGAGAAATCCGCGGACGGCTTCGCGTTGATCGCCGAGATCAAGAAAGCGAGTCCCTCCAAGGGCCTGATCCGCGAGGATTTCGATCCCCCCGCCCATGCCCGCGCCTATCAGGCCGGCGGTGCCGCCTGCCTGTCGGTGCTGACCGATACACCTTATTTCCAGGGGCAGGATGACTATCTGGTCGCCGCGCGCGCCGCCGTGGACCTACCGTGCCTGCGCAAGGATTTCATGGTCGATCCCTGGCAGGTTGTGGAATCGCGGGCGCTGGGCGCGGATGCGATCCTGATCATCATGGCGGTGCTGGACGATGAACTGGCAGCGGAGATCGAGGCGGAAGCCCTGTCACTCGGCATGGATGCGCTGATCGAGGTGCATGACGAAGCGGAACTGGAACGCGCGCTCAGGCTGCAGTCGCCGCTGCTCGGCATCAACAATCGCAATCTCAAGACCTTCGAGACCAGCCTCGATCAGACCGAGCGGCTGGCAAAACTGGTGCCCGCGGACCGGATCATGATATCGGAGAGCGGCATCTTCACCCATGAAGACTGCCAGCGCCTGTCGCAATCCGGCGCCCGCACCTTTTTGGTAGGTGAATCGCTGATGCGGCAGGATAATGTGGAAAGCGCCACAAGGCAGCTACTGACGGGAACCCGATGAGCAAACTGACCCATATCGACGGCGACGGCGCGGCCCATATGGTCGACGTTGGCGACAAGGCCGACACGGTGCGCGAAGCGCATGCCGAGGGCCGGATCACGATGAAACTGGAAGTATTGGAAGCAATAAAAGCCAATGCGATGAAGAAAGGCGACGTGCTGGCCACGGCCCGCATAGCCGGGATCATGGCGGCGAAAAAGACCAGCGATCTGATCCCGCTGTGCCACCCGCTGGCACTGACCAAGGTGGCGGTCGATTTCGACTTTCTCGACGACGGCATAGTGGTCCGCTCCATGGCTCGTCTACACGGCAAGACTGGGGTAGAAATGGAAGCATTGACAGCATGTTCCGTCACACTCCTCACAATCTATGACATGTCCAAGGCGATGCAGAAGGACATGGTGATCCACGATATCCGCCTGCTCAGCAAGAGCGGCGGCAAGTCGGGAGACTGGGTGGCGGGATGAGCGATCTGCTGCCCCTGGCGGAAGCGCAGCAGCGGCTGATTGCGCTGGCCACCCGTTTGCCCGCCGAGACCCTGCCCGTCCAGGCCGCGCTCGGCCGCTGTCTCGCTGCCGACCTGATCGCGAAACGCGAGCAGCCGGCGGCCGACATGTCGGCGATGGACGGCTATGCAATCCGTTTCGACGACCGTGACGGTCCCTGGACGCTGGTCGGCGAATGCAAGGCCGGAAGCCCGCCCTGCCGCGCCCTGAAACCCGGAGAAACCGCCCGGATTTTCACCGGTGCGCTGCTGCCCGAGGGCACGGATACCGTGGTCATGCAGGAAAATGTAGGGGTCGAAGGCACCACCATCCGCCTGACCGCCGAACCCTCACCCGAAAAGGGCCGGCACGTCCGGCATAAGGGTGGCGATTTCGCGCGTGGCAGCATCGGCCTGCCGGCCGGCAGTCTGCTGAACCCGGCCGCGCTCGGCGAAGCGGTGATTGCGGGCCATGGGCAACTCACGGTTGGCAAACTGCCGAGCGTGGCCGTCGTCTCGACCGGCGACGAACTGGTTGCGCCGGGCCACGACACCCTGCCCCACCAGATCCCCGCCAGCAATGACGTCATGCTGTCAGCGATGCTCGCTGGGCGAATCGCCGAAACCCGCAGCCTGAGCCGGATTGCCGACGATATGGAGATATTGTGCGCGGCGCTCGACAGCGCCCGCGACTGCGATATCATCGTCACCATTGGCGGCGCGTCGGTCGGCGACCATGATCTGGTCGGCCCCGCCTTCCGCAAGCTCGGCGCGGAGATCGACTTCTACAAGATCGCGATGAAGCCGGGCAAGCCGGTGATGGCCGGCAAGCTGGGATCCACCGTTGTTCTCGCCCTGCCCGGCAACCCCGCCTCCGCCTTTGTCGCCGCAACTTTGTTTCTGCTACCGCTGATACGCTATATGGCCGGGGCCTCCCGTTACCTGCCCGACTACCAGAGCGCCCCGACCACCGAATCCCTCCCCGCCGTCGGCCCCCGCGCCCAGTTCCTGCGCGCCAAGGTGGACGAGGCCGGAATCACGCCCTTTGGCAGTCAGGATAGCGCCAAGATGTCCGTGCTCGCTGCGTCCAATGCCCTGCTCTGCCGACCGGCCGATGCAGATAGGGCGGAGGCGGGTACGATGGTGCCTTATATTGCGATTTAATCGCGAGAACTCCATAAAGTAATTTTATATCAATAGCTTGTACCTATTTTTTTAGACTCCTTACAGGGTATGCGACCTCTATTGCTTGCGTCGCGACACGCACCTGCACCGGCGTGCTGGCCAGCACTTCGCCATCGATGGAAATTTTGAGCTTCGGCCTGGTTTCCAGCTGAAAGGAGGTTCCGATAAATTCGCGGGCGTTGGCGTTCCTGTCTCTCAACTTGAGCGCTTTGGCATACCAGTCCCACGCAAGCTTCCATTTGCTCTTTCCGACCACCGCCTGGATCAGAATCTGCCCGCTGTCGATTTCCGCATTGTCGGACAATTCCAGACCGCCGTGGTAGGGACCGTTCAATATCCGCACCTCGGTCGACCATAAGATATGCTTGTTGGCGCCATCATCGAGGATCAGCTTGAAGGGCCGGAAGGCGGCGAGGCATTTGATCGCCCAGAACAGATAGCCGAAACGGCCCAGATAGCGCTTCAGATTGTCCGGCACTGTCTCCCCAATAATGGGGGAAAGGCCCAGCGATGCGGCGTTGACGAAATAATCCTGGTCGATCATCCCGAGATCAATCCGTCTGCGCTCGCCGTGGGCGATGACGTCAATGGCACCCTCCAGATCGAGAGGCACGCCCAGCGTCCGGGCCGAGCTGTTGGCGGTACCCAGCGGCAATAGGGCAAAGACGCAATCGGTGCCGACAAATTCGTCGACCACGCCGGACAGCGAACCATCACCGCCGCCGACGATGACCATCGGGGCGCCGTCCTGGATGGCTTGCCGAACGATCGACCGAATATCGCCGGGATTGGTGACGTCCACCGCGTCGATCAGATCGATACCCGCTTCCGCGAGCTTTTCTTTTGCCTCTTCGAACAGGTCATCTCCCTTTCGGGATCCGGCGTTGACGACAAGAACGGCATCCCGAGGAAGAGATTTGTTTTTCATGGAAAGACTACGCGGCAGAGCATGTTTGGATGCACGATGAAACTTCTTTGCGGCTCGACCGTTGAACCTTCATGGCCCGGATCGCACATTTGTCTGACATTCATTTCGGCGCCAATGATCGCAACATCGTCGCGGCAACGATCGACTGGCTGAAGGAAAGACAGCCCGATCTCGTGATCATCAGCGGGGACCTGACCCAGCGCGCGCGCGAAGGCCAGTTCCGGGATGCCGCCGATTACCTGGCCGCGCTGCGCAATAACGGGCTGAAATTGCTCGTCGTGCCGGGCAATCATGACGTGCCCCTCTATGACGTGATCCGGCGGTTTGCCTCGCCGCTTGGCCGTTACAAGCGCCATATTGCGGAGGATCTTTGCCCCTGGATGGAAACGGACGAAGCCGCGATATTGGGCATCAACACCGCCCGGTCGCTGACGATCAAGGATGGCCGTATCAACGTCAAGCAGATGCAGCTTATTCGTCAACGGTTCAAAGACGTCGCGCCGGAAAAAACGCGAATCCTGGTTACCCACCACCCGCTATTTGCCTTGCCGATCGGCAAGGGCAACGAGCTCAGCGAAGCCGTGGGTCGGCACCAGGATGCTCTTCAGGCGGTAAACGATGCCGGTATTCATCTGACGCTGGCCGGCCATTTTCACCGCACCTATGCCGAGGCCGCCCGCAAGATGGTGGCCGAGGCCGGGCCGACGCTGGTGATCCAGGCGGGTACGGCGACATCGACCCGGCTGCGCAACCAGGAACCGCAAAGCTTCAACTGGCTGCATGTCGAGCGAGGCAACCGGATGGAATTGCAGGTGATCGTCTGGAATGGCCAGGAATTCGAGCGCGCCAGCCATGTCGGCTTTTCCCTTGAGGGGGCAGAATGGCATTCGCAGCAGCTGTCCGAGCAGGACATGGCGGCGGGTGATTTTATCAGAGCGGGATTATAGTTGCCATTGCTGGTCGTTGGGGGCCACAGGGGTTGGCGGGTGCTGCATCAAACTTGTCCACGCGGGACGAGGAAGTAAAAGCTGGCGACCATGTTGGAACGAAAGCCGCAGCAGCGGATTATATCCAGAGAGAGTGATGAGAATGCCCACAGTCGCACGGCATCTGCGGGCTAGTATGGTTTCTAAATGAATAGGAGATAATCATGTATGGATGGGCGTTGACGTTTGCAATTGTCGCATTGATCGCTGCAATTCTCGGATTTGGCGGAATAGCGGGAGGTTTGGCCAATATTGCGCTGGTAATCTTCGTGCTGGCGCTGATCGGAACGGTCATATTTTTCGTGCTTGGCTGGAAGGCTGCCAAAAATATCATAAGTTGAAGTTAACCGTCGGGCGTGCTTCTTGCAAAGCGCTGCGCCGTAAGACCGTAAGACGGCCGCGATGATGTATCGGGCGGCCGGAAACATTCGCGCGATCCAGATTCTCTTCGACCACTCCAAAATCGATATTATCGGCCGCCATTGCGACATCGAGAGCGCCTTATTGCCGGCCGGGCAGACCGAAGATTTAAGAATGCTTTATCATAAGCAACTACGTATCGAAGTTATCGGTCGGATGAAGTAGATGATTACGGACAAGAATTACTCGGATTCAAACGAGCGACAGGAGTAATTTCGCAAATGCGGCCTTTGGTGCTGACAAACAGACGGAGGGTGCTCGCGATGCTTGCCGCCGCTCCGCTGATTCATCTTCCGCTTTCAGCTCAAGCACTACGACCGGCAGGTTTCGCGATCGACCGTGCAGTTCTTGCGGCTCGATACGGCCTCAAGGGATATTTCGCCCAAGATGCGACGACGGCGATGCAAGCGATGTTTGATGATCTTCCTCCCGGTGCTATCGTGGATTTCGATCATGGAATGGACAATGGCGGAGACTACCGCATCACCGATACCGTCATAATACGCAAGCCGCTGAGCCTGCGGGGGCGAAATTCGCGAATCGTTGGCGTCATGAGCGATGATCAGACTGACCTCATCCGCTACCAGCCGACCAGCGAGCTTCGGGGAATATCTGTTGAGGGACTGCGCATGGGTTTCAACACTGGTGGCAGGGATGCGCTCGTCTTTGATGCTGGTGAAGTCGGGATGCTCGAAAACGTCGTATCGCGCTGCACCATTTCGGGCGGTCCCGGGGGCTACGCGATCCGGCTTTCCGGGACCGGCAATCACTTCAATATCGTGCGGGAATGCACCCTTATAGGGACTGGCGCCAAAACCGGAGCAGTCTTGCTTACCTCAGCTGATGGAAACAAGCTTCTCGACAACGTGATTGCAGGGATCGGGGTTGGGGTTCGCTTGAGGCTCGTAAAAGGAGCGTACAAGACCGCAATTATTGGCGGGACAATCGTCACACGGGATGGCGGGGTTCATATCCAGGCAGGACAGCAGGTCGACATTGAACGCGTTCAATTCGAGCAGGGTCGGGGCAACGCTGGCACTGATCGCAATCTCAGCGATCATAAATCCCACATTACCATCGAGGGGTCGGGCGTCTATCCTGACGGGGAGGAAGTGCGCGACGTCCGCATTGTTGCTTGTAACTTCGGCTCTGGGACAAACCAGTCAGCGGCCATTACGCTCGCTGCCCACGCTCGCGATATCATGATCGATGAGAACTATTTCGCAGCTTTGGGAACCGAGGACGTCGATATTGTTATCGGGGATGCTAGCGTTTTTTGGACCCGGATAGGTTCTGATAACCGGGTGGGCGGCTTGCGCAGCGGCATCGTTCGCGGCCAGAAGAACATGACAGATCCGAAAGAATTATTTTTTGTCGATGATCGGGGAACTGGGACATACGGGGTGCGAAAGTCAGCTTTTGAAATGGAGCTATCTGCCAACTGGACGGCTGTCGAGGGTTTCGCATTTTGGAAAATTAACCACGACATCCTTTATTTTCGATCCGCATTGAAGGCGGGTGATACCCGCTCAGGCGTGATTCTCGCGCGCCTGCCTTCAGGATTTCGGCCACTAACAAGCCAGAGAATTTCAGTACCTACCGATCAGGACGAGCAGGCGTCATTAAGAGTGGAGACCGATGGACGTATAATCGTTGACCGCGTGCCGGCAGGGGCAATACTTTACTTCGATCAGTTGGCCTTACCGATCGTCGGCAGATCTATGTATTTATCTGGTCCCTATTGAAAGCAACGACTGCTGCTCCTTTAAACGCCGCCATCGATTCAGTTAAATCAGATCGAAATCAACATAAGCTTTTGCTCGGATACCTGAACCATATGACATCCCAATGTGTTCTGTTAGCGCCGGTTCGTCGAACGTTTGCGGTACACCGTTGTCTGCTGCCGCCCTCGGGATGAGATTCACTCGTGCCGAATGACCGCTTCAGGGGCGTGGCTGGAAAGACAGACTTTTAACGGAATAGGCGAATAGCCGCCATCGAATCAGCGGATCAATTTGTCCATACCCGCCCCCCATTCTACCAAGGGGATAATCACTTCCCGCTTGACTTCCCCCCTTTTGTTTCATAATTGTTCCTTATTCGTTCCCAGAACAGGATTTTGGACATGCTCACGCAAAAGCAACTTGAATTGCTCTGCTTCATCGACGACCGGCTCAAGGACAGCGGCGTTTCGCCCTCGTTCGAGGAAATGAAGGAGGCGCTGGGCCTGAAGTCCAAGTCGGGCATCCACCGGCTGATCAGCGCGCTCGAGGAAAGGCACTTCATCCGCCGCTTGCCCAATCGTGCCCGTGCGCTGGAAGTGTTGAAGCTGCCGGAAGGCGGCGTGCACGATGCGGCGCCGTCCAATGTCGTGTCGCTGCATCCCGAAACGCCGGTACGCGAGGTGATTTCCAACCCGGCTCCGTCGGCCAATAATGATGTTCTCGAAATCCCGCTGCACGGCCGGATCGCCGCCGGCGCGCCAATCGAAGCGTTGGAGGGCCAGTCGGCGCTCAGCGTTCCTGCGGCGCTGCTCGGGCCCGGGGAACATTATGCGCTGGAAGTGTCCGGCGACTCGATGATCGACGCCGGCATTCTCGACGGCGACTATGCGCTGATCCAGAAGACCGAAGTGGCCCGCGATGGCGAGATTGTCGTGGCGCTGATCCACGACCAAGAGGCGACGCTGAAATATCTGCGCAAGGAAAACGGGCGGATCCGGCTCGATCCCGCCAATGCCGCTTATGCGCCGCAAGTCTATGGCGCCGGCGAAGTGCGCATCCAGGGCAAGATGGCCGGGCTGCTGCGCCGCTACTAAGCTCTGTTTCAATTAAGTGGAAACGCCGGCCCGCCCCGCCGCGATGACAGCTATGCCGTTAGTGGGCTAGAGAGCGAACAGGCATCCCATGCTTGCCCGCCTTCGCGCACACCTACCGGGCGAGAAGCGTCCTTCGACAGGCTCAGGACTAACGGTACATCTTGTCCCGATAGCCTCAAAAATCCTCCCCGGCACGGGGAGGGGGACCGCGCGAAGCGTGGTGGAGGGGGCGTGCGTCCAAGCACAGCGCCCGGGCCTGCGCCCCCTCCGTCAGCCCTGCGGGCTGCCACCTCCCCGCAAGCGGGGAGGATTATTCCTCCTCCAACCACCCTTCTCGGTCTAGAGAAACCAGCCCACCCAGTTTCAGGTGAAACTTTTGAAAAAGATGGGCTTATCTGAGTTGATGACGATGCTTCCACTTGACTGAAACAGGAACTAGTAGCCGCGATCGTCGCCGGAGCGATAGCGCGTCCATCGATGACGGCCGCTCCGGTCCAGCGCTGTCGAAATTTCCCGATTTTCCAGTTTGATGGTGATGCCGCCGACCTGTGACAGCAGCTGCCGGTCGGCCTTCAGCCAGCGCGGTTGGCAACTGGCCGGGAGCCATCGTTCGCTGACCACGATATCCGCGCGCCGGCAGGCGGCGGACAGCGCCAGACCCGGGATATAATGGCTGCTGCGGGTCGCCAGAATATGCCAGTCCCGCTCGCCTTTGCGCAAGGTGACCAGACAGGCATCGACATTGCAATCGGCATCGGGCCAGTCTTCCAGCGCCTGAGATTCCCCATCCACCCCGGCGTTCTCGCGAATCATGTCGCGGATGAAATCGCCGCTGCGGCTGCGCAGCATCGCCAGTTCGCCGCGATCATTGCGGATACCGACATGCCGGCCGTCGCCGGTGATATAGATATCGGGCGCGCGGTTTGCGGCGACCAGCAGGGTTCCGGCAAGCACCGGAACCAGTCCCCAATAGCGCCATTTCGTCCGCCACAGGCAGAGCCACAGGCCGCCGAGCAGCAACAGGGTGAAAGCCGGTACCGGCATCGTCGGCAGCATCGTCACCGCGCCGGGCCGGGTTGAAACGAAATGCGCCAGCCCAATCAGTCCGTTCAGCGCCATCTCGCACAGCCACCAGAGCGGCGCGCCGAGGCCGACGCTGTCGAGCAGCAGGGCCAGCGCCTCCAGCGGCATGATCAGGAAGGTCGTCAAGGGGATGGCGATGATATTGGCCAGCGCACCATAGAGTCCGGCCTTGTGGAAATGGTAAAGGGCAATTGGCATCAGCGCGACCTCCACCACCAGACCGGTCAGGAACAGCGACAGCAGAAAGCGGCCGAGGCGGTGCAGCATCGGTTCTTCGCGCAGCATGAACAGCGACTTCACCCGCGGATGATCGTGCAGCGCGATAATCGCCGTGACCGCTGCGAAGCTCAGCTGGAAGCTCGGCCCGACCAGCGCTTCCGGCCAGAAGGCCAGTACGAACAAGGCGCCCGCCGCCACCATGCGCAAGGTAATCGCGCTGCGCCCCATCATCAGCGCCACGAGCACCAGCAAGGCGGCAACGCAGGCGCGGATCGTCGGCACCTGCGCCCCGGTCAGCAGCGTATAGGCGAGTGCGGCCAATGCTGCGCAGGCGGCCGCTACGATCGGTAGCCGGAAGCGCAGCGCGAGCGGTGGCGACAGGGCCAGCAGCTTGAGTATCAGCAGATAGATCGCGCCGACCACGGCGGTGACATGCAAGCCGCTGATCGAGAGCAGATGCGCCAGGCCGCTGCGGCGCATCGCTTCGGCATCGGCGTCATCGATCGCACCGCGATCGCCGGTGGCCAGCGTAGCTCCGATCGCGCCCGCCGCACCCGTCATTCGCGACTGGACATGGCCGGACAGCTGCTGCCGGTATCGGGATAGGGCGAACAGCGGCTCGGCGGGGCGCAACAGGGTGATTTCGCCCAGCGCCTGCCCGGTCGCCCCGAGCCCCTGGAACCAGGCGCGTTCCGAAAAATCATAAGCGCCCGGCAGCGCCGGCATGGCCGGCGGCATCAGCCGTGCGCGCAGCTGGATCAGGGCGCCCTGCTGCAATGCGGGATTGGCGCGTGCCAGCGGTATGTTGACGCGAACTCGAGGCGGAAGCTCGGGACTTTCACCAGTGCGCAGGGTCAACCGCACCATATCGCGGGCCAGCACCGGCTCGACGCTTTCGATCTGGGCATTGAATATTGTCACGACCGGCCGCTCGAGTACCGGCGCTGCCACGTTCCACGAGCGATACCAGATCAGCGCGCAGCCAAACGCGGCCAGCATGGCAAACCAGAACAATGCCTTCCCCGCCCGCCGGTCTCCGCCCCATCGGAACGCAAACAGACCGGCGGCTGCGCACAGGCTGATGAAGGCCAGCCACCAGGCGGGATTGGCCAGATTGAACCAGGCAGCAATACCGCAGCCCAGCGCCACCGGCACCCACAGCGGCAGCTGGTCGCGCTCCCGCTCCAGCAGCATTTCGAGCTTTTCCAGCGGCTGTCCATCTTGCCAGTAATCAGACAATTGTCCCCGGTGGATCGGCATGCTAAGGGCGACAGCAATCGGTCCGGAACCGGTGCCTCTGGCGCTATTCGGGCTCACTCTATCCCGCATTTGAAAAATCTATCACAGGGGCACCGCCAGCGTGAATTCAAAAACTGCCGATCAGCCGAAACAGACAAACGCAGTGGTCACGCGCTTTGCTCCCTCGCCGACAGGTTTCCTGCATATCGGCGGTGCCCGCACCGCGATGTTCAACTGGCTGTTCGCTCGTCATCACGGCGGCAAGGCGCTGCTGCGGATCGAGGATACGGACAAGGCGCGCTCGACCCAGGAGGCGATTGACGCGATTCTCGAGGGCCTCGACTGGCTTGACCTCGACTGGGACGACGAGCCGGTGTTCCAGTCGGCCCGCGCCGACCGCCATGCGGAAGTTGCCCATGAGCTGCTGGCTGCGGGCAATGCCTATAAATGTTTCGCTTCCCCGGAAGAGCTGACCGCGATGCGCGAACAGCAGCGAGCCGAGAAAAAGCCGATGCGCTATGACGGCCGTTGGCGTGACCGCGATCCGTCGGAGGCCCCGGACGGCGCACCCTATGCGATCCGGCTGAAAACCGAACCAGCCGGCAAGGTCACCATCACCGATGCCGTGCAGGGCGACGTGTCGGTCCAGAACAGCGAGATCGACGATTTCATCCTGCTGCGCTCGGATGGCTCGCCGACCTATATGCTCGCGGTGGTGGTCGATGACCATGACATGGGCGTCACCCATCTGATCCGCGGCGACGATCATCTCAACAATGCCTTCCGCCAGCTGGCCCTGATCCGGGCGATGGACTGGCCGGAACCGGTCTATGCCCATATCCCGCTGATCCACGGCAATGACGGCGCCAAATTGTCGAAGCGCCACGGCGCCCTCGGCGTCGATGCCTATCGCGACATGGGCATATTGCCCGACGCCATGTTCAACTATCTGCTGCGGCTCGGCTGGGGCCATGGCGATGACGAAATCATTTCCCGCGAACAGGCGATCGAGTGGTTTGCGCTGGCCGGTGTTGGCAAGTCACCCTCCCGCTTCGACGCCAAGAAGCTGCAGAATATGAACGGCCATTATATGCGCAGTACCGCTGATGGCGATCTCGTGCGGCTTGCCACACCCTGGATCGCCCAGGATCTGGGCCGATCCCTGTCCGCAGCAGAAATTCAACTACTCGGCCAGGCCATGCCGGTTTTGAAGAGTCGAGCAAAAAATCTGATCGAATTGGCCGAATCCAGTCTTTTTCTCTTTAAAAAACGCCCACTTGTTCTCGACGAACGGGCAGAAAATCTGCTAGACGCCGACGCACGGACGCTGCTTAAATCGATTCACCTTGCCCTGGCCGATCTGGATGACTGGACGCTCGAGGCGACGGAAGAAGCCATAAAAGCGATCGCGGAGTCTGCCGAACTGGGGTTGGGAAAGCTCGCACAACCTATGCGCGCGGCACTGACAGGAAGTACCAGTTCACCCGGAATTTTTGACGTTCTGATACTCCTCGGCAAGGAAGAGTCACTGGGGCGTCTTGCAGATCAAACAGAAAAAACCTGAACATCAGGGAGCAGAAAGGACAATATCGTGGGCGATAACGCAAAATTCAGCATCAATGGGGAAGATCACGAATATCCGGTTCTGACGGGCACGGAAGGCCCCGACGTCGTCGATATTCGCAAATTATATGGCCAGACCGGCGCGTTCACCTACGATCCCGGCTTTACCTCGACCGCCAGTTGCGAATCCGAGCTGACCTTCATCGACGGCGGCGAAGGCGTGTTGCTGCACCGCGGCTATCCGATCGAACAACTCGCCCAGAACAGCAGCTTCATGGAAGTTGCCCATCTTTTGCTGCGCGGGGAATTGCCGACAGCGGATGAATTTGAAGATTTCAACAACACCATCACCCGCCACACGATGGTGCATGAACAGCTGCGCGGCTTCTATCAGGGCTTCCGCCGCGATGCACATCCGATGGCGATCATGTGCGGCGTCGTCGGCGCGCTGTCGGCCTTCTATCATGACAGCACCGACATCAACGATCCGGCCCAGCGGATGATCGCCAGCCACCGGCTGGTCGCCAAGATGCCGACCATTGCCGCCATGGCCTATAAATATTCCATCGGCCAGCCGTTCGTCTATCCGGACAATGAGCTGTCCTACACCGGCAATTTCCTGCGCATGACCTTCGGCGTTCCGGCCGAGGAATATGTCGTGAACCCGGCGATCGAAAAGGCGATGGACCGGATTTTCATCCTCCATGCCGACCACGAGCAAAATGCATCCACCTCCACCGTCCGGCTGGCCGGGTCCTCGGGTGCCAACCCGTTTGCCTGTATCGCAGCCGGCATTGCCTGTCTCTGGGGCCCTGCCCATGGCGGTGCCAATGAAGCGGCGCTCAACATGCTGCACGAAATCGGTCATCCCGACCGCATTCCGGAATATATCAAGCGCGCCAAGGACAAGGATGATCCGTTCCGCCTGATGGGCTTTGGTCACCGCGTCTACAAGAACTACGACCCGCGCGCCTCGGTGATGCAGGAAACCGTTCGCGAAGTGTTCGAAACGCTGAAGGTCAAGGATCCTGTATTCGAGGTCGCGCTCCAGCTCGAGGAAATGGCGCTCAACGATCCCTATTTCATCGACAAGAAGCTGTTCCCGAACGTCGATTTCTATTCCGGGATCATCCTTTCGGCGATCGGTTTCCCGACCTCGATGTTCACCGTATTGTTTGCCCTTGCCCGCACCGTCGGCTGGGTCGCCCAGTGGAACGAGATGATTTCCGATCCCGGCCAGCGTATCGGTCGGCCGCGTCAGCTCTACACCGGCCCGACCAAGCGCGACTATGTCGCCATCGAAAAGCGCTAGAAAACAGCTATGCGGAACGAAAAAGGGGAGCCATGAAGCTCCCCTTTTTCATGGCTTTCCGCGTTCCGGCAGGGACAAGGTGAAGGTCGAGCCTTCGCCGGCCGCGCTTTCTACCGCAAGACTGCCGCCCATCGCGCGCGCCAGGCGGCGAGAAATAAACAGTCCCAGTCCGCTGCCGCCGTCACCGGAGCGGCCGAGACGTTCAAATTTCTCGAAAATCCGCTCCTGATCTTCTGTAGCGATACCATCGCCCTGATCGCTAACGGAAATTCGTGCAAAGCCCTGGTCCGCCGAAACTGCCAGCTTGATGACCGAACCATCCGGCGAATAACGGATCGCGTTGCCGATCAGGTTGACAAGAATTTGCAGGGAACGCCGAAATTCGCCGCGGGCAGGGTTTTTCTGTTGCTTGTCCGGAAGCTCGAGGCGGATCTGGTGATCCGCTGCCTTGACGGCCAGCAGGCCGGCAGCGCGATGTGCAAGGTCCACCAGGTCAATATCATCACCGGCAACCGTAAATTCGGGGCGCTCGATTGCCTCCAGATCGGAAAGGTCGTTGACCAGATCGAGCAGATGGCGCCCGGCAGACGCAATATCCTTGGCATAGCTGGCATAGTCGCCACGCAGGGGACCTTCCAGCTTGCCGCTGATGGTTTCTGCATTGGCGATGATCTTGCCAAGCGGCTGGCGCAGCGCCGGACCCAGCTGCATGCCGAACAGACTGTCGCTGATCAGCTTTCCGCTGGTTACCTTCGGATCTGCTCCACCGGTCGCCGGATCATCCGTCAAGTCATCCGGCGTGGCGATGAAACGGTAGCCGGCGAACAGCCCGGTCTTGTCGATCAGCGGCTGTCCCTGCAACAGGAACAGGGCCTGCGCTCCGCTTTTTTGCCGCACCCGCTGGTTGCGAATCGGTTGACGCTCCGCGACGGCCTCAAGCAATTTGGCGTGCGCCGATGGCGGGATCACGTCATATATGTCCAGCAGGGACTGGCCGATGGCCTCGAAATTCCGGGCCACATTGCCGGGCATTTGCTGGGCTATGATCCGCAGCGCCGCGTCCGTCCGGATCGCGCCACGGCCCTCAAGCCTGTCGAAGTCCCGATCACGAGCCGGATCGACCTTGTTGCCCTCGTCGTGGGAATATTCTTTCCAGTCGATGATCGCCAGGATCAGCGGCATATTCTTTTCCGGGGAAGCCAGCCTTGTTTCAACCCACATTTCGATGCGACATTCATCGTCGGACGCCTGCACCGGACGGGACAGGTTCATCCCCAGCCGCCGACTGAGCCGGCACAAGGCCGCCAGTTCGGGGACGGCCAGCGGTCCGCCTTCCTTGCCGCCACAACGCAGATGAAGCCGCATCAGCAGGGGATCGGCCGACATCAGCAAGCCGTCGGCGTCCACCTGTCCCAGAACCGGTTCAGCCAGTTTACGAGCAGTGCTCATTTTCCCGCTTCATTCAGATAGTCGCGGGAAAGTATCCGCTCGGCATTCTGATAGGCCTCAGGTGCGGCCCAACGAGTCACCAAGTCCACTGACCGGTCCCGGTCCAGTTCGCCATAGGAGGCTGCGGTTAGAATATTGTCACCGCTATCAAGCGCCGCATATATTGAAAGCGCGTCCTGAACCGGATAATCCGTAGCCCGCAGCACAACAATGAATCGCGCCATATTCGGTTCGGCCGTGAATGTGACGATCTGGTCACTGGACAAGCCGGATTGTCTGGCCAGCCGTGCGACAAACAGCGAGAGACCGTCTTTCATCGGATGCGGCACGGGATTTTTTTCCGTTTCCCCCTGTTCGAGCAACTGGGCCAGACGCTCTGCCTTGCGAGCCAGGCCGGCGCTCTCGTCATGTTCGACCAGCAACCGTTCCGCCGCCTGCTGCAGGCGGGAACCGGGAGAAGTCGACAATCTGGCCAGCGCGGCCGTCACCGGCCAGGTAATCGCATAAACGATTTCCGGCGGCAAATCGGCAAGGCTCACTGCGACTTCGCCTGCCGAACCGACGCTTTTGGACTGGGCCACGAGCAATCCCATCGCGGCCTGGGCGACCGGAGGGTCTTCATGATCGAGATGGCGGGTCAGAGTCGATTCGAGATCTTCCTGGGAAATTTTCTGCAGCAATCGGGCCGCCAGTTCCATTTGCTGCGTTTTCACAAACAGATGCTGGACGATCTCGGTCTGGTTCAGCAATCCGCTGGACTCCAGCAGGGCAAAGCTCTGACCGTCCCCACCCTGCCCGATGGACCGAAGCATGTCGTGACCGACGCCCAGATCCCGGGTCGCTATCTCGCAGAGGCGCTGTTCGATCTTGTTGACCATGCCATGCAGATATTGCTGCGCATTGGAACGCATGCGGTCATTGAAAACCACGGCGGTTCTGGGAAACAGCGCCCGTGCAAAATCATCGGCCACAAAGGAGGCCCTGTCGGCCATCGCCCGCGCGTGCCGGATGATATCATTCTGCTTCGTTCGGTCCATCGGAGAAACTCGCTCTACCATGCCTTGGCCGTACTCTAATGTGGTTAACAAGCCGCTAAGTCGAATTTTTAGCCATTTGTACCGAAGCGCTCAATTCTTCGGCAATTTCCTTGCTAAAAGGCGGTCCAGAACGAGAGTCAGACCGGAGTACAGTAGCGCGGCATAGATACCGTAGGTTATCGGACCGAAAATGCCCGCAATCAGCAGGATCAGCAAAACCAGCCGTAGATCCGGTTTCATCAGCGCCAGACGGGTTTCGTCCGGTCCGTTCCGCAAATAGATGAGATGCGCCAGCAGCACGATGAAAATTACCAGATTGGGTGCCAGCGTCATCGCGTTGGAAGCTTGCACGAGCAGGATAACCACTCCGCCGCCGGCAAGGATGTCCAGCCCGAGACCGGTCCAGTCCCGGCTTTTTGCGATACCGGCAAACTGCACCATTGAGGCCCGGACGAATTGCGCGACGCTGCCCAAAAACAGCAAGGCCAAAGTGGCGAGAGGATAGCCCAACAGGGCTACACCGATGCCCGCAAAACCTGCGAGCAGAGTGAATATCTGAAGATATTTTTGCGCGGGTTTTCTGTTCCACAGCCTCGGGAGACTCCGCTTTATCAGCGGTCGCAGCAGAAAGCGGTTGAGAAAATTGTCTTTTTTCGCAGGCATGTCTCTCAGCCTGCGCCGGGTGAATTGCGCGGCGCTGATTTCGCTCTGAATATGGGCAATCGCACCGGCACCCATCCTTCGATCCGAAACGATCGCGCGAGGACAATCGGCCTGCACCGCAGTCCGCAGCAAAGCCGAACCGATCTCCCACTCATCGGGAATATCGATCATCGCGACCAGCCGCGATGCCCTGAGCGAAACTATCCCGAGCCAGCGCTGGTTTAGGTCTATGCGTTCGAATTCCTGATATTCCTCGGCCTGCAGCACGGTGAACAGCAATTCCTGCGGCCCGGCGCTTAGCTGCGCGACAATTTCGTCATTCGGCAATATCCCGTCCGCAATATAGATGACATGATCCTGGTCACCCGCATATTGCACCAGGTCGCTGGGGCTGCGGACATATTCCGCGTCGAGCCCCTGCTGCTTCATCGCATCGATCTTCTGCAACAGCGCGCCGTGCGTTACCGGGCACAGGAAGATATATTTCTCGCAGCCCATCCGTTGCGCGGCCTGGACCTGCAAATCGAGCAGGGTACCGGCGAACAGGGGCAGCAATGCGATCGGACCGTTCCCGTCGAGATCGTCTTTTGCCAGGGAAATCAATGCCAGTTTCACGAATATCGGGGTCCCGAACGATGAAGAGGAAGAATGTTCCCATCCATAGATGGTGGCGTCGGGACATGCCAAGAGATATTCGGGCAATGGCCCCGCGTTGAGCACCCTTGAACGGGGCTATCAGTCCCGGTGGGCCTCGACCGCAGAAACGGCCTGTTGCAGTTTCCGCAAAATCACCGGGTCGCCGGGTGCGGAATGCGCCGCTTCTTCGGCCAGTTGCAGGATTCTGGTGGCGGAAAAACTGGCCGCCAGCCCTTTCAGGCGCCAGGCGGCATATTCCCAGTTGGCGTCGCAGCGCGCTCTTCCGAGCAGGTCTACCTGCCGCTTCGCACTTTCCAGAAACGCCGCGCGCAATTCGGCAATAAGCGACTGGTCGTCCCCTACTGCAGCCGTCAGAGCGGCATCCAAAGCCCCGTAATCAAATGACATTTCCATCACTTACAGGCGATATGGTTAACTTATGGTTTCTATGATCTGATATTGTGGTAAATAGTCCTATGGCAGGTGAATCTAAAATAATCGGGATGTGGCGCGACCGGGAGGAAAACTCCGGCGAAGTCCAGCAAGAATCAACCGCAAGCGACGCGGGCGACGCCCCCGCACGGGGAACGGAACAACCGGAATTTCCCGATCAAAATCAAGAAAATAGCAGTGTATCCGAAGATGATGAATGGGCCCATTATGCGGACGACACAGGCTCGGGGCCTTCCCGCGCCCGCTTTCTGCCGCTACTTTTGCTCGGCATCGCCGCAGCCTGCTGGACCGGATTTTTCCTGTGGGCCTACCGCGACATTTTTACAACAATGCCAACGCCGAGACTGTGGGTCGATCTTCTCGCGCAATGGTGCCTGCCTGTGGCGACGCTTGGTATCGTCTATCTGCTCTACATGCGCAACAGCACCCGCGAAGCCAATCGCTTTGCCGATGTTGCCCTTTCCCTGCGCAACGAGTCCGAATTGCTCGAAACCCGGTTGAGAACGGTCAATAATGAACTCAGTGTCGCCCGGGAATTTCTCGGTCAGGAAAGCAGGGAACTTGAATCGCTTGGTAACCAGTCGTCCGGCAAGCTGACGGCCGCCGCTGGCCTGATACGCAAATCGCTCGACGATGGTCTGGGCAAGATGCAGAAACTCGACGATGTCGGTGGCACCGCCTTCCGGAATCTCGAACAGCTGCGCGAGCATTTGCCGGTTGTGATCAGCACCGCCAAGGATGTGACCAACCAGATCGGCAATGCCGGACGGACCGCACAGACCGAAATGGCGGCGATGGTATCGACGCTCGGAAAGATCCGCGACGTGGGCGCCGATGCCCGACAGAGTCTGACTGAGCTGACCGAGCAGTCCACGCTGTCGCTGGAAAATCTGGCGGTCGAGGCCGAGCGGATCAGGACCAGTCTGGCGGAACAGCTCCAGGAAGCAGAAGCCGGCTCGAACCAGCTGGCATCCCTGTTGCGGAAAACCACTGCAGAAACCGTCGAGGCGATCCATCAGACCCGGGCACAGCTTGCCACCCAGGCATCGGAATCGACGTTGGCTATGCGAGCCGATCTGGATGCGCTCGAAACCGCGCTGGCAGGCGTGGGCAAGATTGCCGATGAAGAAGAGGTCCGCTTGCAGGCGCTCGCCGCCACCCTCAATCAGAATATCTCCGACATCGCCGAAAATGTGCAGAACCTGGACAATGAAAGCGGCGAAAAAACCGCCAAGCTCGCCTTCGCCATGTCGGCGATGGAACAGAATAGCGCCGCCTTGCAGCAATCGCTGGAACAGGGCTATGGCACCGCCGACGGCATGATCGAGCGGATGGAAAAACTGCTGGTCGCGCTCGACAGCAGCGCCCGGGAAATGGATGAAACGCTGCCGATCGCATTCGAACGGGTTTCGGAGAAATCCAGGGAAAGTCTGGCGCTCTACGGCCAGATCGCCAGCCAGGCGCGCAAGGCGCAGGAAGACGCAGGCCGAGTGGCGCAGCAGGTTGCCCAAACCGATCATTCGATCGGCAAGCAACAGCAGCATATCCGTCAGTTGCGCGAAGAGGGGGACGAGGCGAGCAAATCCCTCGTCGAGCAAATTGCCGATATTTCCAGGGCCATTGAAGACATCCGGGAGCAGAATGAGGCGCTAACCGAAAGCGCTGGCGAAAAGATGATCAACGCGCTTTTGCAGGTCAAGGAGACTGCGAAACAGGCGTCCGAACATTCGCGGCAGGCGCTTGAGAATTCGATCGCCGGCTCGACCGACAGCTTCGAGAAAATGAGCGAAGCAGCGCTCAACCGGATTATCGATGAAAAGATCGCCTCGGTCGCGCCAAAACTGGAACAAGCGGTCGCTAGCGCCGTCGCAACCACCCAGTCGACCGCGGCGCATCTGACCGATCAATTGGCTGCGATCGAGGATATGACCATCAAGCTGGAGCAGCGCATCCTGTTTGCCAAGGAAAAGGCCGAGCAGAGCAGCGACGAGAATTTCACCCGCCGGGTAGCGCAGCTAACCGAGTCGCTCAACTCCATCTCGATCGATGTCGGCAAGATATTGTCCAATGATGTGACCGATACCGAATGGGCCGCCTATCTGAAAGGCGATCGCGGCATTTTCACGCGGCGCGCCGTGCGCTTGCTCGACAATCGGGAAGTCCGCGAGATCCTGGCACAATATTCGGGCAATGACGAATTTCGCGAGCATGTGAACCGCTACATCCATGATTTCGAAGCGATGCTGCGCGGAGTGCTGGCCACCCGTGACGGCAGCGCCATCTGCGTGACCTTGCTGTCATCCGATATCGGCAAGCTTTATGTGGCTCTGGCCCAGGCGATCGAGCGCTTACGGAACTAGCGGAGCCGTTCCCGGCTGTTGAAGAAGTCAATACTGTCCAGCGTGATCCAGCCGTTGGCATAGTTCAGATAGAACAGCCCGAACGCGGCCGTTGCTAGCAATGTCGTCAGCAACAAGACCCGCAAGGGGCGAAAATTGACCGGCGCCCCGTCGGCCTGCCCCTTGACCATTTCAATACCGGATTCATGATGGTTGCGTATGCCGATCGGTAGCACGATGAACGCGGCCATCACCCAGAAGAGTATGTAGATCGCCAGAATCGAGGTAGGTTCCATCGCTCGCTAAGCCTCGATTGTCAGCACCGATACGATCGGCTTCTTGCCCGTCCACTCGGTTGCGCTACGGCGGACAAGCAGGCGGATTGCTTCGTTGAACTTGTCGATATCACCGAACGGTTTCGCATAATTTCTCATGATCTTGTCCACCACCTCATCGAGAAAATCTTCTTCGTCTTCCTCCAGCGGCACGCCGTGCATTTTCAGGACAGGCTGGCCGAAAATCTTGCCCTTCTGGTCCAGTCCGATCGCCACCGAAATCATCCCGTTATGCGCTGTCTTGCGCCGGTCGTTCAGGGTTTTGCCGTCGGCCGGGATGATCACGTCGCCGTCCACCACCAGTCGTCCCGTGCGTTCCTGCCCCAATATTTTCGGTCCCTTGGGCGCCAGCCGCACAACATCGCCATTCTGCTGGAATATCGCTTTCGGGATGCCCTGCTGAAGGCCAAATCGCACCTGTGCCTTCATGTGGCGAATCTCACCATGAACAGGTACCAGGATTTCCGGCCTGATCCATTCGTACATTTGCGCCAGTTCGGGTTGTCCGGGGTGACCGGATACATGGATATGCTCCTGCCGCTCGGTAATCATCACGACGCCCTTGGCCGCGAGCTGGTTCTGGATATGACCGATGGCAATTTCGTTGCCGGGGATCTGTTTTGAGGAAAACAGCACATGATCGCCGTCCGACAGCTTGATCTGGTGACTGTCGCCGGCAATCCGTCCGAGCGCCGCTCTTGCCTCGCCCTGCCCGCCGGTGGCGATGATCATCACCTTGTCGCGCGGCAGACGCATCGCTTCTTCAAAATCAACGGTCGGCGGAAAATTCTTGAGATAGCCATTTTCCCGGCAATTCTCGATAATGCGGTCGAGCGAGCGACCGGCAACGCAAAGCTTGCGACCGGTCTGGATGGCGACTTCGCCCAGTGTCTGCAGCCGGGCCGCGTTCGAGGCAAAGGTTGTCACCACAATCCGTGTATCGATTTCGTCCACCACCCGCATCAGGTTGCGACGCACCTCGCCTTCCGATCCGGACGCCTTGTCGTTGAAGACATTGGTCGAATCGCAGACCATGGCGAGAATTCCCTCGTCGCCGAGTTTCTGAAGTTCTTCCGGGGTCGACGGCACACCGAGCACCGGCTCGTCGTCCAGCTTCCAGTCTCCGGTGTGGAATATCCGGCCATAGGGCGTATCGATCAGCATCGCATTGCCCTCGGCTATGCTGTGCGCGATCGGCAGATAGCGAAAACCGAACGGCCCGAGATCGAAACTGCCTGCATTGGGGATGATGTTGAGCGTGACTTCCCGCTCGAGACCGACCTCTTCCAGCTTGCGGCGGATCAGCCCGGCGGTAAATGGCGTCGCGAACAGGGGAACATCCAGGTCGGCGGCGAAATAGGGAACCGCGCCGATATGATCCTCGTGACCATGGGTCAGCACGATACCGAGCAGGTCCTTCCGGTTTTTCTCGATAAATTCGAGATCGGGCAGCATCAGATCGATACCCGGGTAGCTGGGATCGGCAAAGGTCATGCCGAGATCGACCATCACCCATTTGCCGTCGCAACCGTAAAGGTTGACGTTCATGCCGATTTCGCCCGACCCGCCTAGGGCCAGGAATAGAAGTTCTTTTTTTGGTTTTGTCATGAAGTCTGAGTAGCTCGCTGATAGAGGAAATGCAGTCCCTGGAGAGTCAGGTCCGCTTCCAGATGATCGAATACATCTGTATGTTCGTCAAAAAGTATGGCCAGTCCGCCGGTAGCAATGATCTTGGTGGGGCGGCCAATTTGTGCCTTCGCCCGCTCCACTAGCCCTTCGATCATCGCAACATAACCCCAAAAAATTCCGATCAGCATCTGGCTTTCGGTGGTCGTCCCGATCACATTGTCGTCTTCCGGAGATTCCAGGGCGATGCGCGGCAATTGTGCGGTCTTGCCAACCAGGGCATCGAGAGAAAGGTTGATCCCGGGAGCGATAATCCCGCCCTTGTAGGCACCTTCATAATCGGCGACGTCGAAGGTCGTGGCCGTACCGAAATCTATGATCACGATATCCTGTTTATATTTGTGATGCGCCGCGATCACGTTGAGGACGCGGTCTGCACCAACGCTGTCGGGTTGTTCGACATCAAGGGCTATGCCCCATTCTGCTGCGCCGCGGCCAGCGATCATCGGCGTCACGCCAAAATATTTTTCCGACAATACGGTCAGATTATGGAGCGCGCGCGGGACAACCGTGCCGATGATCACCGCATCGACCGATCCCAGTTCGACGCCTTCCAGCTGCAGTAGCTGCCTCAGCCAGACGACATATTCGTCCGCCGTACGCCGCGCATCGGTCGCAATTCGCCAGCGCGCGCGAATGTCATCTCCGTCGAACAGGGCGAAGACAACATTGGTGTTACCAGCGTCAATGGCTAGCAGCATGACTTCGACCTTTCATTCACAGGGCATCTCGCTGGTCCATCTCGACGTCACCCGCATGCAGCACAATAGGCGTTCCGTCGGCCTTTCTCAAGCGCAGCGCACCATCATCCGTCAGGCCGATATATTCGCCGCGAATCTTTGTTCCGCTATGGTCCGAGACGTACAGGCTGGTGCCCGGTTCATGCGCCACGGCTTGCCAGTCCCGCAAAATCGCCTGGAGGCCGGAGGTCCGCCACTGTTTCAGCCGCATTTCAAACAGAGGGATCAGACAGTCCAGAATTTGCGATGCATCATTCTCGTTCCGATCATTGGCCGCACGCAAAAATATCGTCTCGCGATCCGGCAATCGGGGTGCACTGATGATGTTGATGCCAATCCCCACAACCACCTTTGCCAATATCCGTTCCAGCAATATACCGCAGATCTTCGCCTGATTGATCAATATGTCATTCGGCCATTTCAGCATGATCGATGCATCGGCAGGCAGTTGCCGCTTGAGCATGTCATGGACCGCTAGCGATGTGACGAAGGACAGGCTGGACGGCGCCGGATCGCCGGACCTGATCTCGACAACCGTGCTGCAATAGAGATTGCCCTCGGGGCTTTCCCAGCTGCGACCCATCCGTCCGACTCCGCCCGCCTGTTTTTCAGCGCGCAGCCAGAAACCTTCGGCGGCGCTATCCTGCTGCACCAACAGCTTGACATCCGCATTGGTCGATGCGGTTTCGGCGACGGTCTTTACGGAAAGGGTCAGAACAGTGCGCTCGCCGCGGTGGCGGTAATCGGTGCGACGAACGGAATCGCCAGATAGCCGAGCGGCGATACGATCAGGGCCAATATCGCGATCAGTATATTTTCGGTCTTGTGCCCGGTGACCACGATCTCGTTGGCGGGATCATCGAAATAGATGATCTTGACGACCTTGATATAATAGAAGGCACCAATCACCGAAGCAGCAATACCGATCACCGCCAGGGGCAACATGCCGGCAGCCACGGCTGCATCGAACACCAGGAACTTGCCCCAGAAACCGAATAGCGGCGGGATACCGGCCAGCGAGAACATGAACACGGCAAATGCCGCTGCCAGGCCGGGACGCGTTTGCGAGAGGCCGGCGAGGCTCGACAGGCTTTCCAGTGGCCTGCCGTCCTTGTCGCGCATCTCGAGCACGCAGATAAAGCTGCCCAGCGTCATCGCGACATAGATCGCCAGATAGAACATCATCGCGGAAATGCCCTGCTCGGTCCCGGTTGCGAGGCCAATGAGCAGGAAGCCGACATTGTTGATCGAGCTGTAGGCGAGCAGCCGCTTGATATTCTGCTGTCCGATCGCGGCGACCCCGCCGAGAATGATCGACGCCATGGCGACAAACACGATGATCTGTTGCCAGGCCGATGTCTGGCCCCCGAAGGCATCGACGATCACCCGGGCGGTCAACGCGATGGCGGCCACTTTTGGTGCGCTGGCGAAGAAAGCAGTGACCGGTGTCGGTGCGCCCTCGTAAACGTCAGGCGTCCACATGTGGAACGGAACCGCGCTGATCTTGAACGCGAGCCCCGAGAGTACCAGCACCAGTCCGATCAGCGGTCCGGTCGCCAGATCACCGGTCAATGTTTCACCGATCACCGCAAAGCTGGTCGAACCGGCAAAGCCATAGACCAGTGAAATGCCGAACAGCAGCATCCCGCTTGCCAGCGCGCCAAGGACGAAATATTTGAGGCCGGCTTCTGACGACCGAATATCGGTACGGATGAAGCTGGCCAGCACATAGGCCGACAGGCTGTTCAGTTCGAGACCGATATAGAGCGTCATCATGTCGGTGGCGGAGACCATCATCCCCATGCCGATCGTGGCAAAGAGAATCAGCACCGGATATTCCGAGCGGTATTTGCCTCCGTCCTGAAAAAATCGCGGCGCGACGATCAGCGAAATGATCGCGGCCAGATAGATCAGGAGCTTGGCCGTGCTGCCAAACGCATCCATCCGGTAGAGACCGTCAAACGCGTCTGCGCTGCCCTTGAAATCGGGATCGTGCGACAACGCCATCAGCAGTACCGACGCACCGAACAGCGCTGCCACCGACAATATCGTGACCAGACGCGCGGCCTTTTCCTGGCTCCAGGCGGAGACCAGCAGCAGGATCAGGCTCGAGACCGTCAGGAAGATTTCCGGCGAGACCAGCCAGAGAGAAGATGCAAGGTTCATTAGTGCGCCTCCCCATGGGCTTCATCTTTGATTGCCGGCTTCGCTTCGCCCATCCTGAGATGCGCATCGCCTTCCGGAGCGGCGCGGTCGATCCGCGCCACCAGTGCCCCGACATCGCCGCGGATCGGCGCCATGAAGCTTTCCGGATAGACACCCATCCACATCACCGCTGCGGCGATCGGAGCCAGCAGCGCCATCTCGCGCGCCGACAGGTCCGGCATCGCCTTGACATCCTCGTGCACCAGTTCACCAAAGGCGACCCGGCGATAGAGATAGAGCATATAGCCGGCACCGAGGATGATACCCGTGGTAGCGACCAGCGTCACCCAGCTGTTGACCTTGTACAGGCCAACCAGCGACAGGAATTCGCCGACAAAGCCGCTGGTACCCGGAAGGCCGATCGAGGCCATGGTGAACAGCATGAACAGGATGGCATATTTCGGCATGTTGATCGACAGGCCGCCGTAGCGATCGATGTCGCGTGTATGCAGCCGGTCGTAGATCACCCCGACACAGAGGAACAGCGCACCCGAGACCAGGCCGTGGCTCAGCATCACGATGATCGCGCCCTCGATACCCTGCCGGTTGAACGCGAACAGGCCCAGCGTCACGATCGCCATATGGGCAACCGAACTATAGGCGATCAGCTTCTTCATGTCCTGCTGCACCAGCGCCACCAGCGAAGTGTAGATCACGGCGACCATCGACAGGCCGAAGACCAGCCAGATGAACTGCTCCGACGCTTCCGGGAACATCGGCAGCGAGAAGCGCAGGAAGCCATAGCCCCCCATTTTCAGCAGTACGCCAGCCAGGATCACGGAACCGGCGGTCGGTGCCTGGACGTGCGCATCCGGCAGCCATGTGTGGACCGGCCATATCGGCATCTTGACCGCGAAGCTGGCAAAGAAGGCCAGCCACAGCCAGGTCTGCGCCTCGGGGGCAAAATCATAGTTGAGCAGGGTCGGAATGTCGCTGGTGCCGGCATCCTGAACCATCCACAGCATCGCGATCAGCATCACGACGGAGCCCAGCAGCGTATACAGGAAGAATTTGTAGCTGGCGTAGATCCGGTTTGCCCCGCCCCAGATGCCGATGATCAGATACATTGGGATCAGGCCGGCCTCGAAGAGAATGTAGAACAGGAAGATATCCTGCGCCGCGAACACGCCGATCATCAGCACTTCCATGAACAGGAAGGCCGCCATATATTCGCCGACCCGCGTCTGGATCGCTTCCCAGCTGGCACCGATACAGATCGGCATCAGGAACACGGTGAGCATGATCAGCATCATCGAAATGCCGTCGATGCCAAGCGCCCAGGCGAAATTGCCGAACAGCTCGGCGCGCTCGACATATTGCCACTGCGGTCCGCCGATATCATAATTGGCCCACAGCATCACGCCGAGCCCGAACAGCACCAGGGTGGTGGCCAGCGCCAGCCAGCGCGCCGCCTGCGCATTGAGGAACAGGCAGATGATCGCGGCCAGCATCGGCAGACCCATCATCAGCGACAGGATCGGGAAATCAAGCTGGTTCATCAGTTGGCTCCCTGCACGATAATCCAGGTCGCGGCAGCGGCAAGACCGAGCAGCATGACCAGCGCATATGTGTAAAGATAGCCACTCTGGAAGCGTTTCAACACGCCGGAGCCGCTGGCAATCATCGCCGCAACGCCATTGGGACCGAACCGGTCAATCGTGCCTTCGTCGCCGCCCTTCCAGAACAGCCGGCCCAGCCAGAAGGCGGGACGGATGAAGATCAGATGGTAGAGCTCGTCAAAATACCATTTGTTGAAAAAGAAACTGTACAGCGGGCTGAACGTAGCCGCCAGACGCGCCGGACGATCCTTGCCGAAGAAATACATCGAGATAGCGGTTCCGAGCCCGGTCAGCATCGCCACCGTCGACGACAGTTTGACCCACAAAGGCACTTCATGAATTTCGTGCATCAGATGCTCGTCAAATGCCAGGCTTCCCGCCCAGAAAACGGCCCCCTCGGCGGCTTCGACAAACTGGTTGTGGAACAGGAAGCCGGCGAACACGGCGCCGGTCGCCAGGACCAGCAACGGGATCAGCATGGTCAGCGGGCTTTCATGCGGATGATAGCCGCCGGTTCCGGGTGGAAGCTGCTGGGCACCCGGAGCATCGGTCGACGGGCTGTGGCCGGCATCTTCCTGCGCCGGCGGATTGTCCGCGCCCGCCTCCTCGTGCCCGTGCGTGTCATGCAGGGCGTCGTTATGATGGCCGTGCATCGCATGCTGGATATGCTCGCTGTCGGCCCAGCGCGGCGTGCCCCAGAAGGTCAGGAACATCAGCCGCCAGCTGTAGAAGCTGGTCAGCAGCGCCGCGAGCACGCCGATGGCAAAGGCAAACTGGCCAACCTCGGTGCCGCTGGCAAAGGCCACCTCGATGATCGCATCCTTGGAGTAAAAGCCGGCAAAGCCGCCCAGACCAACGATACCGACGCCGGTGATCGCGAGCGTTCCGGCCATCATCGCCCAGAAGGTCAGCGGAATTTCTTTCCGCAGCCCGCCATAGAAGCGCATGTCCTGCTCGTGATGCATCGCATGGATCACCGAACCGGCGCCGAGGAACAGCAGGGCCTTGAAGAAGGCATGGGTAAACAGGTGGAACATCGCCGCGCTATAGGCGCCAACACCGGCGGCGAAGAACATATAGCCGAGCTGCGAACAGGTCGAATAGGCAATCACCCGCTTGATGTCATGCTGGACCAGGCCGACCGTGGCGGCAAATATCGCCGTGGACGCGCCGACAATCGTGACCACGGCCAGGGCAACCGGGCTGGTTTCGAACATCGGCGACAGGCGGCAGACCATGAACACGCCCGCGGTCACCATGGTGGCAGCGTGGATCAGGGCGGACACGGGGGTCGGACCTTCCATCGCATCCGGCAGCCATGTGTGCAGACCAAGCTGCGCCGACTTGCCCATCGCACCGATGAACAGCAGCAGGCAGAGGATGGTCATCGTGTCGAGACGCATCCCGGCAAAGGTGATGGTCGAGCCCGCCATGCCGGGCGCCGCTTCGAGGATTTCCGGAATCGACACCGTGCCGAACACCAGGAATGTGCCGAAGATACCCAGCATGAAGCCCAGGTCACCGACGCGATTGACGACAAAGGCCTTGATCGCGGCCGCATTGGCGCTGGGCTTCTTGAACCAGAATCCGATCAGCAGATAGGAGGCCAGTCCGACGCCTTCCCAGCCAAAGAACATCTGTACCAGATTGTTGGCGGTCACCAGCATCAGCATGGCGAAGGTGAACAGGGACAGATAGGCAAAGAAGCGCGGCTGGTCCGGATCTTCATCCATATAGCCCCAGGAATAGAGATGGACGAGCGCGGACACCGTGGTCACCACCACCAGCATTACCGCGGTCAGCGCGTCGACACGCAGGGCCCAGTCGAAATTGAGATCCCCGGAAATGACCCAGGTCATCACCGGCACCACTTCTGCGCCGCGGCTGGACGAGAGAAACTCGAGGAATATCGGCCAGCTCAGCGCACAGGAGGCGAACAGCGCGCCGGTGGTAATCACCTTGGCCGGCATATTGCCGATGATCCGGTTGCCGAACCCGGCGACGATCGCTGCCAAGAGCGGCAGGAAAACGATGAGGATGATGCTGTTCACGCTTACCCCCAGAGCCGTTCGTGCTGAGCTTGTCGAAGTACGAATGGCGTGCGCGCAACCTGCTCTTCGACAGGCTCAGGGCGAACGGTATTTTTAGACGAACGCATGCTCACCCCTTCATCCGGTTGACATCATCGACGGCGATGGTGCCGCGCTGACGGAAATAGATCACGAGAATGGCCAGCCCGATCGCTGCCTCGGCCGCAGCCACGGTCAGCACGAACATGGCGAACACCTGGCCGGTCATGTCGCCAAGAAAGGCGCTGAACGCGACGAAGTTGAGATTGACCGCCAGCAGGATCAGTTCGATCGCCATCAGGATGATGATGATATTCTTCCGGTTCAGGAAGATGCCGAGCATGCCCATCACGAACAGGATCGAGCTGACCACGAGATAATGTTCGATGCCGATCATGACGAACACGCCAGTTCGTCACCCCTGCGCAGGCAGGGGTCTAACCCGACCAGAGGGGGAGCACCAACATTGGATTGGATCCCAGCCTTCGCTGGGATGACAGGATAATGCATCACAATTCCACTCCCTTGCCAATTTCAGGTTGCGTGTTGCGCGTGGCATCCTCGGGACGGCGGGCATTCTGCTCGGAGATAATCTGCCTGCGAACGCCGCTGCGGGTGCGATGGGTCAGCACGATCGCGCCGACCATGGCAACCAGCAGGACCATGCCCGCGGCCTCGAACAGGAAGACATATTTGGTGTAGAGCAAAGCACCGAGCTGCTCGATATTGGACGGCGCTCCGGCCGGCGGCCCGATCGCGGCGGTCGCCTCGCCCATGCCGGACGACTGCCACGCACCCACGCCAAAGATGATTTCCACCACCAGCACCAGCGCCAGCAGCAGGCCAAGCGGCAGGTTCTTCATGAAACCCGCCCTGAGTTCGGCAAAATCGATGTCGAGCATCATCACGACGAACAGGAACAACACCGCCACCGCACCGACATAGACGATCACCAGCAGCGCCGCGATAAATTCGGCTCCGACCAGAATCATCAGCCCGGCGGCGTTGAAAAAAGCCAGGATCAGCCACAACACGCTGTGCACCGGATTGCGCGCAAAGATGCAGAAGGCACCGGCGGCCAGCAAGATGGCGGCGAAAAGATAGAAAGCGAAGATTTGCATTAGACCCCTGTCTTCCTCCATATCGTTCGTGCTGAGCTTGTCGAAGCGCCTCTCGAACAGAAGCGCCCTTCGACAGGCTCAGGGCGAACGGACATTTCCCCGCGCCGTGACATGTTCGATTCCCGCACGCCCATTACCGATAGGGCGCGTCGGCGGCAAGGTTTGCCGCGATCGCCCGCTCCCATTTGTCGCCATTTTCCAGCAGCTTCGACTTGTCGTAGATCAGTTCCTCGCGCGTTTCCGTCGCATATTCGAAATTCGGCCCCTCGACGATCGCATCGACCGGACAGGCTTCCTGGCAGAAACCGCAATAGATGCACTTGGTCATGTCGATGTCATAGCGCGTGGTGCGGCGCGAACCGTCGTCGCGCGGTTCCGCCTCGATCGTGATCGCCAGCGCCGGGCAGACCGCTTCGCACAGCTTGCAGGCAATGCAGCGTTCCTCGCCATTGGGATAGCGGCGCAGTGCATGTTCCCCGCGAAAGCGCGGTGAAATCGGGTTTTTCTCGTAGGGATAGTTGATCGTCTTCTTCGCCTTGAAGAAATATTTCAGCGTCAGCAGATGCGCGCCGATAAATTCGAACAGGGTGAAGGCCTTGATATGTTGTGCGATACTCATTGGTTCGCCCCCCTCCCGTCATTGCGCGCGTAGCGAAGCAATCCAGTGCGATTTGCGCGGCTCTGGATTGCTTCGTCGCATTCGCTCCTCGCAATGACAATATTGGTCTTGATGGCTCGTTCGATACTCATAGCGGCAATCCAAATTTGTCGATCATCACATAGCCGCTTACCAGCACGACCCAGATCAGACTCAGTGGCAGGAATATTTTCCAGCCCAGGCGCATCAGCTGGTCATAGCGGTAGCGCGGTACGGTCGCCATCACCCAGCTGAAAATGAAGAAGAAGAACAGCATCTTGCCGAACAGCCAGAAGATGCCCGGAATGTCGAACCACGGG
>Ga0209346_1000489_pt1 | contig 34205 bp, 47 predicted proteins | sample AutmiccommunBRH9_FD_187381 | JGI IMG/M metagenome (GOLD analysis project Ga0209346, IMG submission 187381) | Deep subsurface microbial communities from Mt. Terri, Switzerland - Autotrophic microbial communities BRH/9 (SPAdes) (version 2) | ecosystem: Environmental > Aquatic > Deep subsurface >...
GCATTGGCGTCTGGTCCTGATAGCAGTGGATCCCGCCAGGCACCAGCCAGTCATCGAGACCGTCGAAGACTACACTCCAGCCGGTGTTCTCCAGCTCGTATGCCATGAGCTGCTGGGCGGTCCGCGCTTCCGCCTCGGTATAGGTCCGGATCTCTGCCATCGGCGCGCCGAGCTGGGCGGAGATCGAGCGGCCGTCGATCGACCGGCTCCGGCTGCCGAAGGCCTCATTTTTGGCCCAGGTGTCGACCTGGAAATTCAAGAGATGGCCGTTGATTGCCGCCTCGACCAGGATCGGGCCGTCTTCTGTCGGCTCCAGCAGCGCCAAAGCGGCATCGCTGCCGACAGACGATTTCAGCGTCCAGTAGAGACTATCCCAGTCGGTGCCAATGGTCATGCCGGTGATATCGATCGGCGTCCGCTCCGGCAGCCGGGTGAGGTAGGCGGTGTTCAACATGGTATACACCGAGGCCCAGGGGCCGGTCGGAATAACACCCGGCTTGATGTAGAAATAGGCATCGCGCCAGCCTGAAGGCTCGCGATGGCTGCACCGACGGTCATAAGTGAACTGGTCAAAACGGAAGCGAATGTTGTCACCATCATCGACCAGGGTGATCGGTACATGAATGTTGAAATCGAGGCTGCCGCCCGGCTGCGGCTCATAGCGCCGCCAACAGATCTCCTGATAATATTCCTTGCCCCAGACGGTTCGGTGCAACTTGTCTTTCGGCGGTGGGTTTCCCCAGGGGATGCCAAAAGCTCCAAGATCGAGGATCCTCTTGGCATCATGAAGTATCGAGATGAAAACTTCCTTCTCAGGCGGTGAAATGCTTTTGCTGCCGTGATCAACATCAACAGCATTGAGCAGCCGCCAGAATATATTCCGGAAATGGTCTGATGCAGTCTTGTCTCGCCATCGAGAATTGGTGCTTCTATTGATTTTTCTTTCATGATCGCCCCATAATGTCCGACGGGAATTATCCTTTGCCCCTTTTTCAAGCCAGGTCGCTGACGCTTTGTTGTCCACTGCCAACCTCTTGATCCAGCCCATACCGATTGATGTTGAGAGTGATCGCCGATCTTTCCACCCCGACACCGGGCCACCATCGATAATCGGCAACTGCCCCCACGGAACCGTAAAATCTGGTACAAGCTGACGCGGTGGGTCTGGGTCCGGAGGAACATACCCGCCGCCGGTCAGCAGGGCGGAATTCCTGAGCGTTAACGAAATCATCTATTACCTGAAGCAATACAGAACGAAATCCAAGACGCGATAGGTAGCGTTAGTCGTCCCTGCCGCAACAGCAACAGCTATCGGGGTACCCGGCGGAATATCTACCGGATACGGCCCGCTGTGGCTGGGTAAAACGACACTGTTCGATGTTATGTGGGCGGAATACGCGACCCTGGAATGTTCCGGGCCTTTAGCCACCGATACATCGAAATTGGCGAGAACCACCGTCGTTTGCCGAGCACCTGCCCCAATTGAAAGAGCTTTTGTCGCAAAAGGCAGGCCGCTGGAAAATTCCACCCATGCGCCCTGCACACCGGCAACGCCTCCAGGGTCAACGGCCAATCCCCCGCTGTCCGCTAAAGTCGCTCCAAGCGTAGTGCAAAAATCAAACGCTGCGGATTGATTGGCCGGGAACAACGAGCCGCGAACAGCCACGTATCCAGTAGTAGTTCGCGCCTGCCGTCTAAGTGCAACCCGCTGCCCTTTTTTGATCAGTATCGGGATGGCATGGGCGCCGACCATGACGTTTGTCGACGTTCCATTTGTATATAAGAGGTTTTCTACCACGACCATTTCGTTCCCGGCCGCGCCGACACCAACATCCATAAGGATGCCGGTCCCGGCGGTAGCCATTTCCACCGCCACAAAAAGCGTCGCATCAAAGGGAGCTGCCGGGCATATCTCCTCCCACGACCCTTTTGTATTGGCCGCAGGGCCGATCGGAATTATCCGGGCAAAGGTATAGGGACTCATCCCTCCAGATAGTATTTTCGGCCAGTCACCCATCAATCCCTCACATTACCAGCAGATTCCAATGATAATTTCTCGCAGATCCAGCCGATTGCTGCAGAGTGCAGACGATGGTGGATCCTTCTTCGATCGGAACAGGCACGGAATATTTCAACGGTTCTGTTTGTTGCCCCGCAAAGTCCGCTGAATATGCAAGCTGGAGCGAGCTTTCCGCCCTGCACTTGGCCTTTATGCTGAGGGTGACGACATCCCCAGCTATCATTTCCGACAGATCCACCTTGAGCACGTATACTCCAGCTCCGGTCTGGGTCGTCATGGTCTGGGCGTCAGGACCAACCACCGCCGAAAGTATCCCATTCGCTATCGATTGAATTGCCATTTCCGTTCCTTTACGCCGTCGCTACCTGACTGACATAGTCGGCAACTTCGGCGTTATAGTTGCCGGTGTCGTCGAGCGCCACAACCAGCAGCGTGCGCTCAGGATATTCTGGCAGGCCGTTTATTTCCCATTCCCCGCTGACCTGGTCGGAGATGGTTGTCGCAACAACGGAGTAGGTGAGCCGGTCAAAGACGACGACATGTCGCTTGGCTGGCAAGCCGTCGACGGTCACTGTTCCTGCCAGTTTATGCCTATCTGTCCGTGGCTTAGCAGTCCCAAGGACAATAATTTCCATCAGGGAAATCATGACCACTCAACCCCTGTTTCAATAAAAAACGACCGTTTGATTCCGCCGTATGCCATCTTGATACAGAGAAATGTCCTGCCGGCCGCATCGACGGACTGCATCTGGCTGAAGTCGCTGTAGTTATGGCAATGAACATAAAGGCCCGGAATCCACCCCCTGAAGTCGCTGGGATTTGCAGTCTTTATCAGATACGGACGGACAAGTAGCAACTGCTGGCCATCGTACGGCAGGCCTACATGTTCGCCTCCGGTCAGTCCACCCGATTGGCTCAATGGCCCGAAAATTACATTGGAGAGGTCGGTCTGGGTATTGACAACGCCAGCAATATTGCGCGGAGTTCCGATAATTTTCGAAGCGGCAGTGCTGTGACTCTCCAGGTTACCCAGGCCGTAATAGGCGGAGGCTGATGTGCTGATAGCGCCGATCCCGGCCATACTGTTGTAACCTTCAACGTTAAGCGTGACGAAATCGCCAAAGCAGAAAAAATTGCCGGGAGTCCCTCCATCGATGGTTGCACTCCAGTACCACATCACCAGGTAAAAAAAGGTATCGCTCGCAATAAGGCACCACGCCCGCATACCTGCATCGGCAGCGGTGCTTTTTTGCACTGAAGGAGGATCAAGCTGCGTAAACTTATAGAGGCCAACCGACTCACTGGTCATCTCCTCATATCCCTGGATACCTGCAACCGATCCAAGGTTATCGAGTACCTTAAGAAAGTGGCTGTTGCCCACCGTTGGATTATTTCGGAAGGCAGCAATGGTGAGTTCCTGGTTGACAAATTCCCTGATCCACCCGGCGGGTTCCTTGTCGCCATAGCCGGTAACCAGACATTTTGTCAGAAGGTTGACGAGCGATCCGGTGATACCGTTGAGCACCGGGGCATTGCCGTCTGTCCATTTATAAATTTTCGGGATAGCCATTATTCAGCATCGCCTCTGACCTGAAGGGTAAACTGATCATTCGGTTCGGTGACCGGGCCTTGCAGTGTAGTCCTTGCAATCCATAGCGGGCCGATCGGCCCATCGGTGTTGAGGCGCAGGACGTTGCCCGCAGCCCAGCCGCCGCCCCATCCGCGATAGTCGAGGAAGAAGTAGGGCTGGCCCGTGGCCGGATTGATCGGAGCGCAGTCCTGGTTGATATAGCCGGTACCGAGGATACCGAGTTTTTCTTCGATGATCTGGAAACTGGTGGTATCGAGGAATTTCAGCGCCCACCGACCCTTGACCGCTCCGGCGTTGGTTACAACCGGCGGATAGTTGATTTCGTTGTAGCTGGCGTTGCAGCCGCTGCCGATCAGATTGTCCGACCAGACCGATGTCCAGGTCTGCTGGTCGAACATGTTGTAGACTCTCGCCTGCAGATCGCCGTAGAGCAAGGCGGAAGAAACGTAGGTGCCCTGCACCGGGTAATCATTGGTGAGGCCGGACCCGACGATGATCTGGCCGTTGATCTGGACACCGGAAACAAGGGACATGTCCTCGATCCGGTGCATAGCGATAAGCGGCTGGGTGTATTCGCTCAGGTCGAGCGGCGTTGCCATGGTGAGTTCCTGCGCATCTTTGTCCCAGTTATAGAGCGTAGACGGCACCCGCACCGGAATCGGCTCGGAGGAATCATATAGCTCGACATGGACGATGTTTTCTCTCGGCAGGGTCAAGACCTGCCCGGCCGACAAGGGATTGGTGAGCTGGGTAGTCTGGGTGTTGTGAATGACGACAACATCGCCAACTCTTACGATCGGCACCCGGCCGTCACTCGGCAGGCGGACAGGGTCCAGCCCGAGCAGATCGGCATCAAGCGGGATGTAGGAATAAACCACGCAGGCATATGTGAGACTGTCGGCAAAGACCGGCACCGGTTTGAAGGTCTTCCCATCTCTCACGTCATCTGGGTGATACCATGGCTCATCAAGATACGATCCGTCATCGTTCACCCATTGCCCGAACTTCAGCCAGACGATACCTTTTTCATAATCGACCACACCGCCGACAAGAGAACCGGAGATAGAACCATCGAAGTTGCTGGTGCCGGAAACGGCAGTACCGTCCAGAGCCACGCCGCTGATCGAGATCGAGCCGGGCCGGAGCGGTGCGCCAGGTGTCCGGAAGGTGGCATCGGTCAGCAACTGCCTGCCGATCCTGGCTGAGAGAGAATGAACGATAATGGTATTGCTGCCGCCATCATAAACGGTGAGCGTTGCCACGCCGGTCGAGTAATCGATCGTTCCGGCTTCTACGCCGAAGCCGTTCTTCGGATCGACATTACGATAGAGCTTGCCGAGGCGATCGACATACCGGACCCCACTCCACGAAAAGGACACCGAGCCGGGCAGGATGGTATAGCCGACATGGTTTTCAAGGAGGTTGATGACGAAGGGCTTTGCCGGGATGATCTCGTCGGCTGTTTCCGACCCGGCAGCGGTCAGTGAGTATGAAAAATTCACCTGTCCGACAAAGTTGTCGGCCCAGGCAATAACCCGCGTTTCCTTGTCGTAATACTGAATGTTTTTGGAGCAAAATCCGAAAGCCGATCCTATTGCTGTGGCCATATTTCTCCCTTACCCTGCGCAAAGTCTAAAGGTATACGGCTCTTGCCAGGTCTCCAGACCTTCAACATTGGTCAAGTCGAACTGGCAGACGCCGGTGATATAATCAATCGTGCCGGTGATCCCGTTGGCATTGGTATTTCCCGGCCATGTTGTGTGCGATACCGGTACCGGAATATCCCAACCTGGGGCAGCCAGGTCGCCGTTGCCATTATCACGCAGAGCATAGACATGCTGGTAGCTGGAAAAAGCGATCAGAACATTGATGGACACGCTGCCCGGTTTGATCGGTGTCTGCGGCAGGGTGATGGTGCACAGGCCGTTTTGATTGGCTGATGTCGCCCCGGCCACCAGTGGGTATTTATCATAGTCGATAGAGTATTCGCCTCCGGCCACCGGCAGAGCGGTCGGCCTGAAGGCAAACTCGCCGGTGGCGTAGTTGATCCAACCTGTGGCGTCGCCAGTGAGATAGCCGAGGCCATCATCGGTGGCAGTCCCGGTGCCGCCTGCAGCGACAGGCCAGGTCATTACAAACGAGCCTGGGTTAACCGGTTTATGGGTAAGCGTGTGGCTGATCTCGGCAACGTCGATCGATACTTCGCCGGACAGGTCGACCGTTTCAATCGGATTGGCCCAGTTGAAGATGATCGCCGTCTCAACATCCGGCAGCGCCCCACAGGTGAGGATAATGCTGCCGGTCGCATAGTTGACCGTCCCGGTCCCGGTACCCGCGATATCCGGGATGAGGACGCCGTTGCCGTTATCGCGGAGCCGATACCATTTACCCTGGGCCATGTAATCGACCCAGATGCTTTTCGGGATCGGCAGCGGAGCCAGGATCGCGGTGTAGTTGTAGCCTCGATTGGACAGCTCGACATATTTAAAAAGGCTGTTCGGCACCCTTGGCACCTCGACACCGACCACAGCGGACACCGACATGTTTGCCGTATATCCAGCGCTGATATTGGAAAAAGTCACGGTGCCGGTCGAATACTCGACTATTCCAACCTGGCTTGATCCTTCCATCAGGATACCGTTGCCATCATCAATGTAGGTGTGAGTTGAGCCAATGACAGTCAAAGTCTTTGGCTTGATGCCTCTGCCGAAATGGAGCTGTGCGTTGTTCGCGACGGCAAAGGAGGCAACCGTAAAGTTATACGCCGCGCCGCTGCCGATAACCGGCCCGGCCTCACCGACATTTAAATCCACCATCGGCGCTTCGCCCTGGGCGGACGGCACAAGGTGAGTGAAAATCGAATCGACATTGATCTCGATGTCGCCTGCAGTGATCTGTTCTGTCGGCAGCATCACCCCGTAATATTTCGAAGCATCGGAAACTATGGTGGTATAGACGTTTGTTGCAAGTGAATCGTTTTTGCTGATTTCAACGCCGGGGAAGGTTTCGCGCAAGGGATCGCCGATCTCCACCTTGATGATATCGCGCCTGAAAGCCATGGCCGTTGCCCCGTACTCGGAGCTTTCCGACGTTGCATTAAACTCGGCGCTCGTCGCTTCAACCTTTGTGACCCGGACAAACTGCTGAACCTCGTTGGCCAGGCCCTTGTCTTTATACAGACAGAGTACGCTGCCGATATCGGGGATCTTGGTTCCTTTGATCTGGAACATCAAAAGGGATCGCGACCCTGCAGGCTGATCGCCCCAGAGCCAGCCTTGATACCTGGGGCCGACCGTGACATATGATTCAAGGCGGTTTCGTGCCGCCGTCCGTTCATCGTTGGGATCGCCGGTTGAGAACATGCAGACCGAGACATTGGGATCTTGGGCGGGAAGGGACAGAATGACATGTGCGCCGGAATAGGCATCGGTGTCGGCGGTCTGCACCGAGACAAAGGCTTTGCGCAGGCTCACCCTGCCATAGACGCGGTCAAGGCGGGAGATATCCGGGAAGAGGTTATTGACGTTGCCGTCGACAATCTCGACTCCGGTCATGCGGCCGCCGCCGTCGTCATTGTCGGTCAGCCGCTGGCTGGCCATCAGTTTTACATCTTCGGTTAGAATCGGCATTTTCAGAAATCCTTTAAACGGCCATTAACTTGAGAGCCTTTAAAATGTAGTAGTCGCTATCGTCCGGCGGAGTGATCCTCACCAACGGCTCAGTATCGAGCGCTTTCATTTCTTCATGCCGAAACATCACCGTGAACTGCTGGCCATGGATAACGAGGGTCATCTGCTTGCCCGGCACGGCAGCAAGCGCCTGCAGGGCAAGTGCCGTTGCCCTCGTGATCCAGGCAGTCCTCTCGTCGCCGATCAGAGTAATCGGCCGCCCGGCCTGTTTGGTGGCCAGATCGATCAGCAGTGCGCCGGTTGTCGAATACTCCACCGTCTGCTCAACAGGGGTCCAATCAATTTCATCTTCCCACCAGATGTCATCGGGCAGGGTCACTGCATCCAGGGTGTTCATCCTGCACTCATCCCGGCTTGCGCCAAAAGATTAAGAAGGGCCTCGACATCGGCCTCGCCGCCGCGCATCGATCCGCCGGCGAATTTCAGTTCATGGATTTTTTCAACCGGAGCCGCGCCTTTGTCTGCAGCCTGGCCCTGGTTGCCACCGGCCACCGCCGCCAGCTGCCCGCGGATCCGGCCCGAGAGATCGCCGAACATGTCGCCGCCGGGCATCGAGGTCAGCGCCGTTTTGGCGGTCGCCTGCTGGATGGCCTTGGCGATATCGATGCCGAGCAGTCCGGCTGACTTCACTCCACGGAAAGCGGATTGATCGCCGAGCTTATCGGAGATATCCCCGGCCCCGCCTGCCAAGCCCTTATAGGCAGCCTTGGCCCGATCGGAGAGAGACAACGCCTTATCAAGGTCGCCAGCCGTCATCGCCTCTTTGGCAGCTTTCTCATACTCTTTGGCTTCCTTGGCCTGCCGGCGCCACCTGGACTCCTCAGTGCCTTTGGGACCAAGGCCATCCAATTCTTCAGCCAGCGATCGTTCCCGGCCGGAGATTTCATCCTGCAGGGAGCGAACCTTGTCGGCATACCGCTGAAAAGCCGATTTCGATTTCTCAGCGGCCTTCTCCTGGGCCATCGCCCATTTCTCGGCAGACTCCTTGCCGCTTTCGGCCACGGCCTCATGGGCCTGCTGCATGGTTTCTTCATACTTCTTGGCATCATCAAGGCTCTTCTGCCACTGCTCGTCGGTACCACTGGAGACGATCGAACTCGCGACCAGGTCGGCTTCATCTTCGTCCTTCTCCTTGCCCTGCTTTTCCTCTTTCTGCTCTTCGGCGGCGGCCTTTTTTGCGAGACGATCTTGATCGGCGATCTCTTTTCTGGCTTCGATTTCTTCCTTCTTAAGGAGTTTCAGCCTTTCCCTTTCCGCCTTTGCTTCTTCTTCAGCGCCTTTTTTCGCCGCCGCTTTTTCTTCTTTTTCAAGCCGTCTCCGTTCGGCTTCTTCTTTGCGAAACTTGATCTCTTCCGCCTTTTTCTCCTTCGTCTCATCCTTGGTCAGCGGCCGTTCTTCTTCGAGTGACTTCCAATAGTCCTGGCGTTCCTTGAACTCTTCAGGCGTCAGCTGCTTTCTTTTTTCGGCAAGCTGCTTCTGGTACTCGGCTTTTTCTTTGCTCGCCTTCTCGTCATCGGCTGCCGGAGTCTTTTGCTCATCGCCTGGGACTTCTACCCATTCCCCATCTTTCTCGATAAACTTGGAGGTCGACTTGTCACTGAAATCTTTGCCCTGCTTCCGGTCAGTACTTTCTTCCTTGCTTGCATCCTTGACCTGGAATTTAGCAGTGCGATCGGTGGTGTCGGCTTTTTCGGCAGCGCGATTCTTCTCGAATTCTCCCCTGAGTTTTTTAGCCGCTTCGATCTGTACATTCGCCGAATTGATTGCCGTATCACGCTCTTTAAGGATGGCGTCGATCGACTCTCCTCGCGCCATCCTGATGATCTCAAGCTGACGTAGCCGCTCGGCCTCGACATTATCGAGGGTCGATGAGGTAAAGACCGCCTTGATAGAATCCTTGAACGCCTTGGCATCCGCCTTCAGCCTGTCGAAGCCCGAGGCCATCTCGACAACCAGAATGCCGATGAATGCCCGTACGTTTTCGGGGAAGTTGCGAAAGGCGTCGGTGAGGAAGGAAACGGTGTCACTGCCACGATTCTCAACCCCGACCATTTCTCCGCTGAAAAACTCTTTGACGGAGGTGATGCTTTTTTTGACATCCTCAGCCCAGACGGACCATTTTCCGGCATATGCCTGGAGATATCCCTCCAGCTCGCCGGAGACGATCATCGCGTTCAGCTCTGCCAGAGCATCTATCCCGACACGCACCCCGTCAGCGATCGCATTGCCGATGCCCTGCTGAGAAACATTGAGGAAAAGCTTGTCCCACTCGTCGCCCATGTTCGACAGCGCCCCGTCCAGGGTGCTCATCCGGTTCGACATGGCGTCGCCGAAATTCGTCTCACCGAGCTTGATCAGATACTCCTCGATCTCCCCCGCGTTCTTGCCGACTGTTTCAGTGATCCCGCGAAAAGTGAAACTGACCTTGTCGCCTTCCGATTTCGACTTGATGCCGAACTCTTTCAGCCGCTCGAACTCGCCGGTTGCGGCATCGGCGACCGCCTCGATCATCTGATTGAGATCTTTACTTAGCGCGGAGGCGGTGTTGCCGTAGCTGGTCATGGCCCGCTCCGACGGGTTGAGACCGAAGTTGACCAGCTTTACGAAGGAATCGGTGACCTGTGCCAGATCGTAGGGAGTGTCCGAGGCGAAATCCTGGATAGCGGCGAAAGCCTCTTTTGCTCCTTCGGCGCTACCGGTGGCGGTAATCAGGCCGGCCGAGAGCTTATCGAACTCCCTCGTCACACCGACCATCTTTTGTGCTCCGGCCATGATGCTAAACAGGCCGGCCAACGGAGCGAGCAGCCCGGTGACGCTGCCGGTCAAAAGCTGGGTTACGCCGTGCTGCTCCCTCAGCCCGGCATTATAGTTCTTGACTGCACCCAGGCCCTCCTGGAACTTGGCCTTTGTCGCGGTCATGGCGGCCCCGACCCCCCCGGCCATATGCCGCACCCCGGCGTCGGTCGCGTCGAGACCTCTCTTGAAGGCCTCGACGTTGAGGGCAAGGAACATTTCCAGGCGGTTAGGGGAGCTCATGGCCGTTTACCGTTCAGGGTTTTGAGGGCGATAAGGAAGCAGCTCCAGCCATAATGCCAGGCAGCCTCTCCATGACCTTCTTGTACGAGTCGACATACACTTGCGGCAAGACTTTCGACAGCTCGCTCACTACCTCCTCCGTGATGGTGGCTATTGCGGCTTTGAGCTTGAGCTTGCCCGCTACTGCCAAAAAAGAGCTGTTCACCTCCACGAAGGCGTCGATAACCTGCTCAATCTCTGATGCATAGAGTTTCTTTAGGTCCTTACCTTCCGGCATCGAGATGCATTCGGCAGCGAGCTTCTTCAGCTCGTCAATCTTGTTCTTTGCCAGCATCGCATTGTAGGCGGCAAAGGGGCTGACCTCTTTTACCGTCACTTCGCCGAGGCCGTCGATGGTGATGATTTTTGATTTCCGAGACATTGCTTTTGATCCTCATTCAAAAAGGTTGGAAATTGTTGTCGATCAGCTCAGCCACTTATGATTAAAGGGCTCGTCATGCCCAGCTATCTTTTCGAGCGTTCCTTCGAAAGTCACCTCGACAAATTCCTTGCCGATCAGCGAGAAGGCATTGGTCGGCTGCAGCCGCATCTGATAGACCTCAGCGATGAAATTGCGGCCATCGACGAAATTTTGGCCATCCATCTTCACGCGGATCCGCACGTTGCTCTTGGTCATCCCTTTCATTTCCGTGCCGTCAACAGCCTCATATGTGGGAGTGACCTTGCATATTTCGCCGGCCGGAATATCCCCGGTAGACAAGGCCTTGATCATCCCCAGGCGAGTATTGAGTTCGTAATCGGTGTCGAGTTCATATGTCGTTACGCCGGTGGGATCTTTTACCAGCGCCGAGGCGACCATGAGACCGCCGATATCGACCCATTTGTCCTCGATGGTTGTAACGTCCCGCTCATCTCCCGCCCCTGCGGCCTGAGTCAGAGCCGAGCTGGTTCCGAAAAACGTTGCCGCGAACAGCCGCTGACTGATCTGATTGAATTTGATGGTTGCCCTCATGGGCTTCGGCAGTACTACCGACGCGATTGTCGTGCCGAAATTAGAGCGGCCATTTGACGACTGCTCCTTCAGCTCTGACTCCGGTTTCGGCGTGAATTCGGTACAGTTGCCCTCGAGCGACATGCCGGTGCGAGCTCCGTTATCGGATAGTATGTCGATATAGGCATCGGCAGCGCCGATAAACGAAAACGGGGTATCATTCATAATTTTCTCCTTATGTGGTCGTCATGGTCGCGAAGCGGACCTCATAGACGACTCTCGTTTTGTCAAACTTCGTGATGAACTTGGTGCCGGCCGCCGCAAAATGTTTTATCCCGCGAGCCGGCTGCCAGCCTATTCCCGCCTTGTTCACCGCTTCAACCAGGTCGAGGGACTCACCAGGCCCGGCCGTAAGCTCCAGGATTACGACGACCGACCAATAACGGTTCAGTCTCTGGCCGGAGAAACTGGACACGCCAGGATCCGGCTTCTCCGGATAATCTCCGGAGAAGAGCACCACCGCCGCCGGCAGCAGCGCGTCCGTCTTCATCGCATCGTCCAGATCCTCCATGCCAACTACCGACTTCAGGGCAGGCACTTCGGTCTTGATCCTTTTAATGAGTTCTTCCAGCTGCTGGGCAAGGGTCAATGCCGCCGCCATATCAATAGCCCTCCAATAAACCGCCCGATCCGCCCAGCGTCTTCTTGCTCGAATGGGCAAGGGCCTGTTGCGGTGGGGCTGCCGGTTTGGCATCGCTGCCGAAGCTGATCTGGCCGGCAGCGATCTTTACCAGAAGGGCGACGTCCGACTTCCTCTGGCTCTCCCAGGTCTCCGGCACCAGGCTACGGCGGCGATACAGATTGTAGATCGCCAGATTGCCCGAGATAGTCTGAATCAGGCCCGGTACCGGATCGAGCGGCACCCGCCGCTGTACTCCGACATAGCCGTCTATCTCCCGGTCTGCCTGGGCTATGGCCGACGCAATATTGACAGCGTCGATCGCCGTGGCGCCACCCTGATCGTTACTGAGTTTGATCAGGGTGGCTTCCGGCACCAGGGCCTTCAAGTCGGTGAGTGTCGAATAAGCCATGGCTTAAACGGCGGTGCCGCTGCAGATGGCTTTGGGTACCGGCACCGGCACCGGTTTGCTCATGCCGATGATGTTGTAGCCGCTCGGGTTATCCATCTTCACCGGTTTGCTGAAGAACGGCATCGGCAACAAATTGGCATCGAGATCGTCCAACGCGCAGTAGAACAGCTTGAACGGAGCATCGACAGCCACAGCGACAACCGCGTCATCGGCGACCGACGGCACCCACGCCCCGTCGTTTGCCAGATCCTTGTATCCGCCAGTGGCCAGCATGATGGTGAAGCCGGCGATGGTGATGCCCTTTTCGGTAACCTGAGCGTTGATCTTGGCATCCTGGACACCGAGGATCTTATTGGCGACAGCGATATAAGCGTCTTGCCCGGCAAGATAAACTATCTTTGAGCCGTAGCCGGAGGCGCGCTTGATGACATTACCCATGGCTATCAGATCGAGGAGGATAGCTGCCAACGTTTTGTCGGCATGATCCCAGGCAACAGCGATGTTGTGGCTGAGGATCGACCCGAAGTTGACCGTATAGGTGCCAAGGCCCGAATCCGTTTTCATCGGGTAGGCGATGGTCCCGGACAGACTTTGACAGGCCATGGCTTCGGTAGTCGACCGGACCGCTCGCCGCTGGGTGTCGACTTTGCCGCGCACCCAGTATTCGATGCCCTGATCGCCAAGCAGCTTCATGTTATTGAGGTCGACCGCCCCGAGGAAGCTGGACACGTCAACCGGCTGGGGCTCAAGATAGGTGATACCCTTGCTCTGTCCGGACAGCGGGAAAGCAGCGGTGCCACGTCTGACCACCGGGACGTTGCCGGTGATGCTGAGCAGCTCATCCACGCCCAGGACCGGCAGGGGATGGGTGATCCGGTTCACATAGATCAGGTCCATGATGAATGTCTCGAGCACCGGCAGGGCCTCGAGATGCAGGGCCACCGCCGCCGGGGTAAAGTACTGACGAATGTTTACTTGCATTTTGGTTCTCCGTTATGATTTTGAACTTATTCCTACCTGGCCACGTCGTTAAATGGCGTAGACGCCGATCGCGTCCAGTGCGGCAATATCCGCCGCAGCCGCAGCCGCCCCGGCCACATCGAGATTGTCGGCTACCACCGTGCCGTGCTTGAGCACCGGGCCAACTCCCTCGACTGCGGTATCGATGGCCTCAGTCAAGACGCCACCGCCTGTCAGATCGTCAACCCCGATCAGTCCCGCCTCTTCCCAGATCACGGTGGCGTCTGCGACCTTCGTTGCAGCCGTGAGTGGGAAGGCCGGCTCCGCAGTATGGGAAGTGCCGCCCGTGGTGCAGCGGTAGTAATGGCCGTTTGGCGTTGTCGGCAAGACGAGCGCGCCAGCGGCATAGACGGTCTCCGCCTCCCAGGCGGCCGCATCGGCAAGACCAGGCTCATAGGCGGCCATTGCCCCGTTGCTGTCTTTGGCCACAACCCGGCCCCTGGGGAGCACGCGTCCGTCCTGACGGAAGGCAGCGGCCCGGATGATTGCCGGATGGGTCCGGTCGATAATCTGTACATCTGAAAATTGCTGGCTGCCCAGCACTGCGTTAAAGCCCATGAGGAACTCCTTTTTTTAAACTATTCTGGCTTCTGGCCTCTGATTTCTGGTCAAACCTTGTTCGACAGGTCGACCAGCTTCTTCGTTTTGCCGCTGCGCGAAAAGTCCTTTCCCTCACCCTCGGGCAGATCACGGGTGAAGTCGGCTGCCGGCAAAGTTTTGACAAAGTCCTTGAACCACTCGACCGGGTTGTATGTTTTGGTCGCCCCGTCCGCCTCGACGCTGAAGTCTGCAGAACCCTCCGGCAGGCTGGACATGAACCCGACGACCTCATCCTTGCGATCCTTGGTGATCTTGCCCTTGGCGATCATCTCGTTTTCGACGAACGCGGAAAACGCAGCCGCCCTGGTCTTCTTTTCCTCTTCCTCAGTTTTAGCCTTCTCGTCGGCCCTGGCCTTCTTTTCGGCGGCGAGATCCGCTTCGAGCTGCTTAATTTTTTCGTCCTTTTCCATGTCACCCTCCTTGGGTTTTTCTTCCGGCCCCTTCTCGGGCAGGTCGAATGCATAGTCGGTACGCTCGCCTTCGCCGGCGAACGCCGCTGTTTTCAATCCCTCCACCTGGGGGAGCACCGCGCCCAGAAAACCCAGATGAAGAAGTTTCGGTCCGGCGGCGGTTCTCGCGATCCGCACCGACCGGTTACGAAATTTGTTTTCGGCAAGCGCTGCGGCAAAGTCCTTATGCAGCTCGCCGATTTGTCCCATCAAGACATCTCCTGCCCGCTTCACAGCCGACAGCCAACCCCAGGCGGGGGCGTCGGTGGCGGGATGACCGACCACGATCGGCACCTGATCCGCGCTGTTGAAATTGGCGACCATTCCATCCAGGTCGGCACCGGTATAGCTGCCTTTCGCCCCGTAATCGCCCGCCCTGAATATCTCTGCCCAATCGCCTGCCTGTAGTTTCATGCCCGACCTCCTATGATCTTTTGCAATTTGATGGTGATGATCTCGTCGATATCTTCCCAGTCCGACTCCTGGATCAGCATGAACTCCCGTTGCGGCAGCTTCATGTGGAACTTGCGGCTGTGCGCCTTGACCGTCACTGCCTGCATCTCGATCGGCTTGCCGAAGGCCTGGACGATTCGCCGGACATGCTCCCGCACCTGCTGGGTAATCTCCTTGTCCACCCCGAAGTTATGGGCTGCGGCACGGGGATCGTTGGTCCCGACCTTGACGCTTGTCTTGTCACCTTCGCCGGTAATCGAGTTCATGAGCACCGCCGTATCAACCAGGGTCTGACCAGACTCGTTGCCATATCCTGCATCCCGATCGGCCCGTTTCGATGGCTTCCACTTCTCCGGCCGACCGCCTTCGCGGAAGTTCTGCCGAACCGAGTTTTCGAGCAGCTGAGCAATGACCGGCGACACGTCGCTGAAGTCATTGACCCCCGCCAGCAGCCGGCGCATGGTTTCATCGAACTTCGATGAATCAAGGGTGAGTGTCAGACCATCGCCGCTCATGCTTTTCCCTTTCGTCTCCGAAGCCGAGAGACCCCGTTTAAAAGTTGTTTAATTTTTTCTGTATTCAACGCGATTTTTTTTTACGCCCAGTGCGCCGGGCGAGGCCGAAAATCGCGTACAGGTCATTTTCAGCGTTCTTGCTTTTTGCTTCGCCCGGCAGTATGTTTTTATATGGCATGCGCGACACGGTGATATTCTCCCGGCCGTAGCACGGACGGTTTCACGACCGATCCGGAGCGTCATGCGGGGTTGCCCGGTTCGCCGGGAAGGGGAGGCCCCGCCGCATGCCGTCATCGTTCCTTCCTCCTGAGCCTTTCAATCTCGCTGTCCCGCTTCGCCTCATCCTGCGACAACCGCCGAAAACTTGTGATGAACACCTGGTCGCCGTCGACGGTCGACTTGACCACACAGACATAGCCGTCCTCTTCGTGGATGAAGACCAGGTTGCGCTCGCCATCCTTGATCTGCTCGCCCCGGTCGATAGCCGACTGCACGAAGCGATATTCATCGGCATACAACTCCGCATGGCGGAGCTTCTGTTTAGCTGCAGTCTCTCCAGAGAGAAGGACAGTCCTGGTCTCGGCCCCGATCGCCGCCGCCTGGCCTTCCTGCAGCCTGCCGACCGGCCAATTGCCGGAAGGCTTTTCGTACCATTTGCCGAACGGCCCGCCGGCGATCATTTGCCCGAGCTGCTCCCTGCCGATCTGATCGGGCCATTTATCCAGCCGCTCGGTGAGTGTCTCGCCGATCGTCGACATCCAGTCCTTGCCGGGATGATGGGCAAAACCCGGATCGGGAATGAGCTGCTGAACGGTCATCTTGGCCCCTGTCACAGGATCGGCGATCTCGACCGGAGTGTCCGTCACATCTTCCTTCTCGACAGTCAGCCCCCGGCGCTTGACCTGGCCTTCGGTGAGCGAGAGCGTCGAGCACCGGCAACGGTAGCCGTTCGGCGGGTACCAGGTGTCCCAGATCGGGTGATCTATCGGATACACCTTGCCGTCCAGGGCACGGTGTGTCGGCCGGGTTCGGCGATCGTTGACCGCGTTGTACTGGAGATAGGGGAAGTACTCCTTGTTCTCCTGTTGCTTCTGGTAGCGGCCGACGTTGTAGGCGGTCTGCATGTTGGTCCGGAAGATGTTCTGCACCCGCCACTCACGCTTGCCGGTCCAACCGCGCCTGGCGAAGATCTCGGCGCACTCTTTTTTAAAGTCGGAGTAACTGAGGCCTTTCTCGATTGCCGTCTGCAGGGCATTGAAGACCGTGGACAGCTCGTCGCCCTTGGCGATGCCGGAAATACTGAAGGCTCGGAGCTTGGCTTCGGCCGAGAGTTTCTTGAACTCGGCCGGGCCCACAAGCTTCTTGTCCCCCCAAAATTTAACGGCGGCCTCCATGGCCAATGGTTCGAGTTTAACGGTCACTTGCCTTCCTCCTGGGCCGTCATCCGCCCGAACATATCGGCGGCTAAAAGAGCCCTGGCCAGTACGTCGTCCAGTTTGCCAACCTCGAGTTCGGGGAAGAGGGCAAGCAGTTTATCCATCGCTTCTTCATAGGAAGATGCGCCCTGCACCGTTTCGAGAATTTTCTTTTCGTTGGCCGCAAGCGCCGATACCGCCTCTTCGATCGACTTGTCCGCGAGCGCCTCGAGCGCCTGCTGTTCTTCGGTGAATTCATCGTCCCTCGCAAAGGTTGCATGTCTGTTGGCAAAATCACCATTATCGCCTCCACCCTGCAGCGCAGCGACCATCTCAGTGTCAGCCCGGTACTCCTCGCCAATACCGAACTTGTCATAGGCCCAACGCTTGGGAACCAAGCCGGGCAGTGACCTGACGGCACGTGCTGCGATCAACGACCATTCACGTGGCGGCAGATCCTCATCCACCCACTTGAAGGTCGGGCTGACAACCGCCGGGCCGAGGTTCAACTCGGTGATCCAGGCAAAGAGCCGGTTCATGACTCTTGCCACCAGCTTGCCGTCGGCTTCGACTATCTCGCCGCGCAGTTCGCTGTGGGTATCGGCTGCAGCACGCGACCCGCCTTTCTGATCCAGCTCGGTGGAGAGCGTTTGACCGACGATGACCTTGCTTATATCCGCATTGCAGACCGCGATCAGGGCGGCATGGACATCGGCATTCGCACCTTCCAGGCCCTTGAAATCGATCTCGGCGTCTTTGGGCACCACGGACACGGCATCGGTCACCAGGGCAACCAGCTTGTTCAGCAGGTCCTGGCGCTGCGGCTCTTCGGTGTTTCCGCCAAGCCTGCCGATAATCCATGGCAGGCCGTGCTTCTCGCACAGAGTCACCCACCACTTCATGCCGTTATGCTTGAAGAGATAGGGCCAGTAACAGCGCGACAGCAGCGCCTCGCCATAGGGGTTGTCGGTGTGGGCCATGTGCGTTGCCAACAATATCTTTCTGGCCGGCAAGGCAATGCCGAAGGTTGGATTGTCGATCGTCAGCAGCCGCCACTCCCGGCCGGAATGGATCAAGCGCCGGTTCGGAATATCGCGGAGAAATGCCGGCAACCATTCGCCATCATATTTCCATGCCACTTCAAGCGCCCGATACCCGCGCAGCGCCGCTTCCTGCAGGCAACCCAGGCCGTTTTCGAGAGGATGTTCTTCGTGGTTCTCCATGTCCGCCAAAGCTTTACGGCAAAGATCAGCCGCCCGTTTTTCAGCATCGCTGTCGCCGCCCTGTTCAACCTCCCACTCCCGGCGCAGCAGACCGGCCCGCCGATCGATGACCTTGCTGATCACATGCGGATCGGTCAGCACCTGGTCATAGGCCTTATGGGTAAGCCCGGCCTTGCGCAGGACTTCGTCGGGGTTCGGCAGCTGCGACAACCCGAGGATGAAATTCGGATCGCTGGACTGGTCGGCTATCTGGCGGAGCAATTCTTCATTCATCATGGATCAATATCCTCGCACTACATGGCTTGCCGGCCGCGCCGCAGTTTCAGGCATAAAGGCCCAGCTGTCGCCGCCTTCCTGATACGTCGAGTAATTGGCCAGAGCCCCGGCAATGGCCGAGTCGCCGTGCCGTTTTGAATTATCCTTGCCGGTGTTCTTGGTGTCCGGCAGCTTCGCCACGCCCTTGATGATTTTCAAGGCCCGGTGATCCTCGATGACATCGGCATCCATCGGCAGGATAAAGGTCTTATCCTCGAAGGCGGCTTTATACTTCGGCATGTTCTCCCGGTACCAGGTCTCGGAAAGCATCACCTGAGATATCCGCTGAGGGCCGTATCTCTGCATCGCCCGCTCTGCCAGATACTGGCCGTTGCCCCTGGCGTCGAATGCCCCGTGGTGGAACTTCGGCAGCCGGTCGATGGTGAAAAAGCAAATCTGTTCCTGTTGCCGGAACGGCATGTTGCGCAGCTCAAGAGAAAAGAGCGATTGCCAGATGGCGGCCTGGGTCTCCTGGGCCGGCAGCATGATGGTAAGATCTCCGCTCCTGGCGAAGTCCTCGCCGAAGACGGTCTGCCGGTTCATATTGAGGCCGGTCAGCAGCGGGGCAAGGGTATCCTCGCACCATTCCTCGACCACCGAATAGCGGTACGAATCGCTTTTCTCGTTAAACTCGTCGGTCTGCCCATAGCGGATTACCGGGATCGCATCCGACATGCAGCTGACGATCATCGCCCTGGTCAGGTAGGTGCCTGCGCCCTGGGACGGTATGCAAAGAAGCTCTTCGTCCGCGCCGCTGCCGTATTGGGCGACGATGGACGCTCGCCACGCATCTTCCGCTTCCTGGCTCCACTCCTTGCCGAGCCGCAGGCAGATCCGCTCATACAGCCCTTCCTCCAGGGCATCGTCCAGTGTCACCCGGTGCACGCTGTAAGGAATGCGGCCAGCCCGGCAATCGTTAATTACCTCATTGAAGGGGTTCAAGTCGCCGTCATGGGTGGAGATGATCACCACCTTGCCACCCCACATCAGCAGTGCCATGGCCGCCTTGATCAGCTCGCCCAGGTTGTCGTGAAAGGCCGCCTCATCGATAACTACCTTGCCCTGCTTGCCGCGCAGGTTGGACGGCCGACTGGAGAGGGCGACGATCTTGAAGCCGGAGGCGCAGCGGATGCGAAAGGCCAGGATGTCTTTATCTTCGTCGGCAAGAACAAACTCTTCCACCGCCGATGCAGCCTTCTGATAGTGCTTGAGCCAGTCGCCGCAGTCCTCAATAAACTCCTGGGCCATGTCTTTGTTGTAGCCGATATACCAGATGTCCATGCCGCTCTTGCTGGCGGCAATGAGCGAATCGTCAGCGGCCTCTGCCCATGACAGGCCGATCCGCCGCGATTTTTCGATGACCTTGACCGGGCTCTGATCCTCCAGCCAGCGCTGCTGGTAAGCCAGCAGGGCCATCGGTGCCCGTTTAGATCGATCTTCTTTCAGGTACTTGGCCATCAGTTCTTCAGCCCCAGGATCTGCCGGCGGATAACCTCCGCCGCTTCATCGGACAGACCGCCTTTTGCTGCGGTCTCTTCCTCTGCCGGCACATATTTACTCTTCAGCTGTTCGATCATCTCAAGGGCCGCCTTGGTGTCCTTGATGGCGGCAAAGGAGAGATCCCCTGGCCTGGTGAGCATGTTGTTGATCCTGCCCTGTACGGCGAGCTGCAGAGCGGTCACAGCATCGGCTGCCGTCATGATGGCGGTTGCCGGTCCCTCGACCTGCTTTGCTTCCTGGCCCTGGACGTTCTGCCCGCGCTCCCGCGCCTCCTGATCGATTGACCTGGCAGAGCTGACCAAAGCCGAGAAGGCATAAGCCTTCTGCGCGTCCTCAGTTTTGATGACCGACTCAATCAGCTTGGCCTTCGCCAGCATCACGTTGCGCCGAACCGAAGTCTGCGCCTGGCGATACTCGCGCCGCCGATCGCTCCAGGAAGGGGCGCTATCCATCCCCCAGCGTTTCAGCTGGGAGATGGATACGCCGGTGGCCGACGCCACCTGGTCATAGGTTTGGCCATCTATTATATAGAGTTCCTCAGCGGCCTCGCGGACCTCCCATGAATACGACTCGGGACTCATACAATCCCCAGGGCCTTTTTCATGGCGGCAATCTCGCCGATCAGGCCAAGATACTCGGCGTGCTTGGCGGCAAGCTCAACAGCCTGGACCGCTGCCTGCTGGGCCTGCAACTCCTCGATCGGTGCAAAGGCCGGCAGCATCATTCGCACTGCCGAGACATCGCCGTCGATCGACAGTCTGAGGGTGCGGACCTCCGCTTCTTTTTCAGCGATCCGACCCTTGATGGTCAGCCTTTCGGTATCAAAGCCCATTCTTACGGCCCTCCCTGTTTATCGGGCAAAAGAGATTGTTATCGATCTTCTCAACAAGTTTGGTCATGACCTGAGTGCTCAGATGGATGATGCCCGCCAACTCGCCTGCAAGCTTCTGGTATGATTCGACCAGGATGACGTTGTTCTCATAGTTCTTGACCACGGCCTCAAAGCGTTTTTCCTGCGAGGCGATAATGGCCATAAACTGCTTTTCCATCCGGCTCATTTCTTCATGGTGCCGGGCTTCGGAAGTGGCCTTGTCGGAAACGATCTGCGCCTGTTTAATGCCTTCCTGCTTGGCGTTCTCAAGCCGCTTTATGCCTTCCTGCTTGACGTTTTCCAACCGTTCTCGTTCATAACGACGATGATCGGCATACATAAAGGCCATGACGAGACCAGGTCCGCCCATACAGATAATGATGATCCCCGGCGCGCCGAGGGTCTTGATAATCAAGTCGAGTAGTCCAGGCTCAAGATTCATTTACGGTCGTTCTCCCAAAGTTGCTGGCAATCCCTGCATCGTGTGCAGCCGGGGGCGGCCAGCCCTGCGCCCTGCCGGAATCTCGTCACCGCAATCTTCGCAGTGGGTGTTGATTAAAGAAGACTCTGAGTTGCGCCTGGTCTCCTGTTGCCATACTTCCAGGGCCTGTTGCCGATAGTAGGCGTCCAGATCCTGGGCCTGGTCGAACTGGTCTGCCATTATTTCCCTTATTTATAGAACAGGTGCTTGCCGACCTTCTTGACGAATTTCAGCTTAGTGGACCACTCCGGAGGCTTGATGTAGTCGCCGAAATAGTGGTCTGCACCGAAGTAGTCCTTGCCATCGAGGCGTTCCGCCAGACACTCCATGGCTACATTCAGGCAGTTCTCGAGGGCCGACAGATCGTCAAGCACGGGCCGCTTCACCCCTGGGTTCAACCAGGAGAATTGCCATGGCGCTTTGACGATATCCTTGATCGATGCATCCCGGCGCTCGACGCGGGTCATGATTACGTGGCCGATTGCCAGCTGCCCTTCTTTTGGCTCGCCTCTGCCTTCAAAGTAAATGCACAGCGCAAGCCACAGTATGTTTCCGATCATGACGATCACCCTCTGAAAACTTTTTAATTACCGAACCCAGGCAACCGGAGCGGCCCGGATGGAACCGCCCCGGTTGTCTTTCGGAGTCAGAATGTCAGAGGTATATATATGGGATTTAAGACAGAGGAATAAGACTGAGTTGCTTCAGGTGTTGGAATGCAAAAAGGGGGGATACGAATCAAATTCGTATCCCCCCCTTTGCGTGGTGAAAAATAAACTGTGCTAAACGATATTACTCAGAACCATCGAACTTGAACCGAGGCATCTCGATCTTGTCTATAAGCCCTGCTTCGGTCATTTTTATGGTCTTCTCAATGATAGCCTTGCACTCCTTGAGGGCAGCCCCATTCCCGCAATGCCCTTCGTAGAAGGTAGGCCTGGCGTACATATTCCTTTTGTCCTTCATGACATTGATGACATATTCTTCGACTTTTGCCTGATTGTCGGCAGTATCCCTCATGCAGGCTTTACTTGCTGCGTCAGCGGTTGAACTCATCAAGAACGCAAGGAAAACCGAAAATATCAATCTCTTCACAGTAACCTCCTTAAAGTATTAAATGGTTCCCTCTATCACAATCACAGAACAGCTCTATCACATTATAGAACTTGTGTTCAATTCTTTTTTTTGAAGCTGACCAGTTGGACTGGGGAGTTGTTTCTCTATAACAGCCGCAAGGCTCATCAACCGGTCTTTAACCAGATCAGTTTTGATTTCTTCCATCGTCATCCTGTCGATGACAGCGAACCCTTGAGGTGAAGACTTTTCGACTTCAGACCGATACTGCTCTGCATCACTGTCCTTACTGAATATCGCTCCGATTTTAAATTCTCTGGCTGTGTTACAGATGACGATCACAACAAAAAACAACGGTTCAGTTGTTATCAGTTTATTCGGCATAGTCATCACTCCCCGTACAAGAGAAAACATTGACACCTTTCAGCTCTGTCTCGCGCCAGTTGCCTTTGTCTTTACGCCATTTTTTTCTGATGCGTCTCGACTTGCTTCGCGGGAATCTCACCTGCTGAGACATGAATACTTTTACATTCATAGCTTGGATCACCATCACCCCACCGCCCGACGCAATTTAATAAACAGCCCATACCCAACCAGCAAAGTGCACAGCCCCATGCCGCCAACGCTCTGCACGAAAACGAAGAAAAACATTCCAAACCCGACACTCACCCAGGGGAACAACCGGTACATCTTTTCAGGTATCCATACTCGTCTCATACATTCCTCCTTAAAACAGCCGCAATTGTTTGTCCTCGCCGGGCTCCTGGCCGAGGATGTTGTAGGCGTGGCGCTCGCTGATCCCGTACTTCCGGGCCAGATCGACAATCGAGATGCCGCCGCGATCGTATTCGGCACGGATCTGCCGATCCCGCCACTTCACCAGCCACCGGCGATGGCCGTAAAGCCTCGCCGGAGTGCTGTCAAATAATTCGGAAACCTGCAGCGCCATGCGCACCCCGATCTTTTCGGCCAGCATCCGCAGATCGCCGGACAACGCCTCGAGTGGAGGCAGGGCATCGTCCGGCAGATTGTCAATAGTGTAGCTGCTCATCATTCCACCCCCGCGCTATCCTGCCGCTTTTTCAGATCGGTGATCAACACATGCAGATCCCGCTGATCGGTCAACCACTCGAACCGCTCTACCCCGAATTGCCGCTTGCACCGGCTGTGCAGCTTATCCATGCCGTAGCCCAGGGAGTTCCACATGGCCAGAACCTTGCGCTGCTGGGCAGCGGTCGGGCCTGGCTTGATGACGATGTAATTACCGTCCCGCCGCTTCGCCCTGGGCGCGGTGGATGTGCCTTTCTTCGGCTTCCACCCCTTGGCCCGGAAGAGATCGAGGAGCTGCTCGGCCTGCCGGACGGTGAGATCCTTGGCGCTGGACGCCTTAAAATTCAGGGCGAGGATATCGCGATAGGTATCGTCGGTCAGCTGCAGCTCTTTCTTGGCGATGTGGATCTTGGCCAGCTGGGCTTTGGTCGGCATGTCAAATACTCCGCAGCAACTCGATGTCATCGGCCTCGATGCCTTCAATCTCGCCGCGCATGGTGCCGATCGCGAGACGAAGGGCCAGGTCGGTGAAGAGTGGCCGCTGGTCAATAGTTATACTGAGCAGGCTTTCGAGTTGAGCGACAGGAGGATGATCATTAATCTCGGCCTTAACTTTCTTCAGCTCCATATGCACTTCTTCGAGTTCGTTCAAACGCCGCTCCAGCAGGGCTTCCTGCTCATTGCTATGGGCCGTCAGCTCCTCGATTCTGGATCGCAGCTTCCGAAGCTCGGCATCGTTGCCGCTCCCTGCAGGCAATGCAGTTGGTGCCAGTTCCTTCAATGAGGCTATGACCATCTGCGGATTAGCTCGGATACCACACCGCACGTTTTCGCACATTGAACATATTTTCTTCCCAAATCTTTCGGCAACCTGCTTCTTCTTGCCGCAATATTCACAAATCCCTGCCACTCTTGTATCGCTCGCCATGCCTTCCTCCTGATTGATGTTGTGTAGCTGTATGAACGTTACCTCTGCCGGGATCTCTCCCGTGCAGTCCAGACAAGGAGAAACGAGCAAAGATCCTTCTCCCTTGGGCCCACCCTTCCAGCCGCTGACAGGTCCATGCGCCTCGGCCCTAGCTGCAGCGCACACCTTGTCCCATCCCCGACGGGTAATCGATACCGGTTGACCGGCTGTCTTGGGACAGCACCGGCGTATGTTCAAATTAATTTTCATCAGTCACCTCAACCGTCGAGTTGTTCGAAATGGTGCGATAGACATCATCCGTCCAAGCCATCCTGCCCTTGAGCAGCTGCACACTGCAGGATGGACACAAGCTCTCTTGAATCGATACCCAGACCCCGCATCCGCCACAGCGCCAGGGCTTTTCGATAGATGTTTTTTCCATCAGTCCATCCCCTTAATAATCGTCGGGATACTATTCAAATGTATAGTATCGAGCGACTGCTGGCCCGGGCGGAACAGGGAAAGGTAACCGAGTATCGCTTTCGGCAGCGGAGAGGGCAGGCGGCTGATCACCAGCATTGTCTCGCGGCAATTGGCATCGTTGACCCAGCTTTCAGCACTGGCGACGGCTGCGCATGATGGACAGATGAGTTTCATTTATTGCTCCGACTTCCGGCCGCTTCTTGCCGGTCTTTTGCTTGCTGATACTTGCTTCTTTTTCTGCCCAGATTGTGGACACAACCGATGCAAAGCTGCTGATATTGAACATTGTCGCACCAGGCGGCTGACACCTTAACGTCCCGCTGTTGTTTGCAGGTTATTTCGAAGTCGGACATGGTCGCATTCTCCCTGGAATTTTTATTCTGAGCTGCTCATCAGACCGGAGGAACCACCCTCCGATGACCCCGGCTGGCCGGGGTTTCGCGTTAGTTATTTATTTTTCTTACAGATCTTATGTTCGAGATCGATTTCCCCTAACAGGACAGCTGCAAGACATGCAGCCGCCAAACGTTCAGCCTGTGTCCTGTTTTTTGCCCCGGTATAGAATTCATCAAAATTCAGCCGAACATCCACGCACTCACCGTCAGGTTTGTCGGTAAATACAATTGTTGCAGTTGCCATCTCTTCCTCCCCTCGACCGGCGGAACCACCCGCCGATGACCCCGGCATACCGTGGTTTCGCGTTGTTATTCTTTGTCGAATTTCTCAACTATTTTGGTGTTTTTAAATCCTAAGCCATCCTTTCTGGCTAGATTTCCATTCGCAATATTCTCGATACATAACGTTCCAAGGTATTGCGCTAGGCTAAATTTGTATTCATAGCCTTCTCCGCCTACAACTGGATCGAAAGTGGCTTTCACATTGACATCGCCCTCTTCAGGCCCATCCGTTATAACGATAGTAATTCCCGCCATTGGCTTTCCTCCTCACTTCCCTTGATAGCAGCAGTTGATAGCAGACCCGTTAACGTTCGTTGACGATCCCCGATAGTGCCCACACGTCACCCGTTTATCATGGCAGGTGGTACTCACACAGACACACTCAATCGGGCAATCGGCAAAGATGCAGATGGACGTTATGATCGCCATCCGCTTGACCACGGCTTCCTTTTTGACATCTGTCTCCGGATTAGTTCCCATGGCAATCACACCCCCGAGAAATCCAGACCGATTTGATGGTACTTGCCTTCATCGTCCCGCTCATACATGCGGTAGTACGTGCAGGTGCCGATCACGACGACCGAATCGCCGACCGCCTGCATCGCCATCTTCCACTTTGGATGATCGAAATTGAAGCTCCGGAGGGAGAGGAACTCCTTGATATTGATCCTCCCTTTCTTGTTGATCTGCAGTTTTTTCTCGACGATCGCGCGAAGCTCCGGACCCGCTATGTCGCTCCACTCCCGGAGGCATTCTTTGACCAGGGCGATAGCCGCATGAACCTGCTCGGTGGTATTGAGACGTTCGGCATGTTCACGGACCAGCTTGTATTGGCCGTCAAAGGAATAGAGCTCCAGGAAGCTCTTCGACCCGCCGACATCAGCCTGATATTTTTCGGCCGACAGCTCGAAGAACGCCTGCATATCGTCGGCAACATTCTTCTTGAATATCGTCAGCATCTCATTGACATCCTTCGCCCGACCGGCGAGAAACTTCACCAACTCATCCCGAGCCAGGTCGATCTCCTTGATGGCCTCGATCGGCACCAGGTGGCCAAGGTTATTCGTCATGTATCCGTCCGGAACTTCTTTCTGCATGATCTTGCCTCCGTAGACTTCCATTATCTTTTGAGCTATCCCGGCAGTATCGCCTGGATAGATACCGGCCACCGTCTGAGAGATGGTGGCCGGACTGTAACCGAGCTTGTTGGCAACCTTAGATTGGCTGCCTTCAACTAAAATCGCCTTACGCAGCAGATCGCGCCAATCCATGATCACCCCCGTTTATGCTGAGAAAGCACATCTTCTGTACGGTCTTTGCAGTGTTCTCGGCGGCGAGAACCATAACCGCCATGGCCTGAATATCCCGGCGATCGCTGTTGTCTATCATCGCCTTCAGGACGGCCAGTTGCTCTTTCGCGTCATCCCGGCAGCTGTCGAGGATGTTGGTAATTCTGTCTGTATCCGTTCCGTTCATTATTCTTCCTCCAAGTTTTTCAGTATCTTTCTAACCTCACCCAGGGCGGTATCGATCGCATCGAGCTTGCCGGTGATGGCCGCTTTCTTTTTCCGCCGAATATCGCGCAGCCTCGCTGCCTTTTCGTCATCCACCGGCATTTCCAAATCGCTTTTTACCAGCCGCCATGAGTGCGGATGTTTCGGATTCGCCGGAACAATTCGCACTGCAACCTCGCGCCGCACCAGTAATTCAAGCCATTCCGAGGCATATGATGAGGATACCCCGGCCATCTCCTGCAGATCCGCGACAGTGACAGCCCGGCGCATCCTCATTACCCGCCACATAACTTCGCGCTTATCCGGATTGCCGGCAGTAACCACCGGCCCGTATACGCCCTGACGGATACGCCGCAGTTTGCCTTCTCCTGCCAGCTCACTAAGAGTATTGAGCATCCGTTTATGCTCAGCCTTGCTCATTATCATCAACAGGACTGAAAGACTGTCGGTCGTTACTTCGCCGGTCTCATTGCTGAGCTTTAGTGCCATGGAGAGGACATTTTTCCTGAATGATTGATGTGCCATGCTACCCTCTAAGACTCTGTTTAATAGCAACCTTGACCATCTCCATATCCGGCTCGGTCTTGCCCCTGGCGTTCATGATATTGACGAGAGAAATAAGGTCCCGCTTGATAACCCGAAAACATCCGGCAGCATCATGGTGCAAGGTTTCCGCCGCCTCGGCCGGAAGATCGATGCCTGCAGACTCGCGGGCAAACATCACCACATCGCCAAGGCCCAGCGGCTCGAACTCCAGGAGCTGGAAGGTCCGGTTCCATATCCTGGTAACCTGTTGCATATGACTCTGCAGCTCATCCTCACCGACCAGTACAAACGGCGCGGCAGACAGATCGGACAGATCGCGGACCAGCTCCAGGTGCAACCGGGGAAGTTTCTCGATTTCCTCGATAAAAACAGGCCGTCCGCCCTGGGCGTTCAGCGCATCCATGACCGCAAGGAATGCAGGATCCTTACGATGGGCAACCTTCTTGACGCCAAGCTCCCGCCCGAGCGCCTGCAAAAAGCCAAGCTCACTTTGCCGCCAGATGGTGAGGCAGCGTAGAAAGGCGCAGCGGTTATTCGCCGCGTACCATTGGGCCGTCCTGGTCTTGCCGCGACCGGCAGGGCCGATCACCGCAGCAAGACGGCCTTCGCCCGCAGACATCATCAGGGCATCGATCATCGCCTGAAAATTGCGGACATTCTTTACATTGACAAACTTCGGGAAAAATCGTATTTCTGGCATTACTTTCATCAACCTCCTTGGGGTTTACCCGGCAACCGCTTCATCGGTTGCCGGGTTTTTTTGTCTGTAAAGAACAGCAAGGGCTGCACGCTGTCCTTCCCAATAATCGCGGTCCCGCTCAAACTCCGGCAGCTGCTCATACACCCGCATGAACCGACGCCATTCGGCGGTGAGCTCTTCGCCGTACATCTCCATTTCAAGCAGCTTGCCGTACCGATCAGCCTCTTTCATGTCTTCCAGATCGGCTGAGAGCTGGGCGGCTTCCTGTGCTCGTTGATACCGCTGTGATTCATCGGCATCTTTCATAGCCTTTTGCCGATCCTCAACGCTGAGCTTGATCGGCCTTTCCGGCAGCAGCTTGACGTTGTTCCTTTTGCCGCCGCGCCCCTCGAGGCGAGCCTGCCCTTCAGGAGCTCCGGAGCCAAAACCGGAATCGGCAATCAGGCGCTGCGCCTCGGGAATGACAACCGCGTCAGCCATGGCTTTGGCATGAGAAACCGTTTGTTTCTTCAGGCCGCCGATCATCTCAAGCTGATTTTCCAGCAGCGCGATATCCGCCTGGCCACCGAGGATCCGGGCGGCAGGATGCACTTTGTCGACTCTCGATGCCTCGCAGATAAACTCGTCGGTGCGCTGGTCATAGATGAGGACGGAGTCCCGTTCCTGCATGTCATAGCGCACGTAAACCTTGTGATTCCTGCCGTACAGCGCCGGGCTGTAATACCATTCGCCCTTGTCATAGACCTTGACGCCACGGCCGTAAATCTTGCGTTCTTCCTTTTTCATCATCAGGACGCGGAGGGCTGCCGGATCCACTCCCGGCCCGCGCCCGGCATCGAATAATTCCTGCGGCCGTTGCCCGGCCAGGTGACTGTTCGGTCCCTGCTCGCGGGCGGCGTAATGGTCGAACCAGGCCGCTATGGCGCGATGACTGTCGATCAGGGTCGGAACCGCACCGCCCTGGGTTATCTTTTCATTAATGCGCCTGTGCAGTTTCTCGCCCCGGTTCAGATGGGCTGGCTTGGTGTCGATTGCCGTGCCGATAAACGATGGCGACATCCGCTCCAACTCGCCGAACGTCTTGAAGAATCTCTCGATGGTTTTTGATTGGCCGTGATACGGCTTGGCGACGATAAGCTTGATCCCCAGGCGCTCGTACAGGCCGGGCAGTTCAGTCTGCTCGAAGTCGCACCCCGTAAAGTACTGGCCCTTGAAGGCGCGGCCGTTATCCAGATAGACTATCCGTGGCACCATGCCCAGGCGGATGATTGACCGGCGCAGCGCTGATGAGATGGAAGCGGTATTCTCAGTCGGCATGATCTCCCAACCGCAAGGCATGCTGCTTTTCATGTCGAAAAACAGCACCAGCATCATGCGCTGAGGTTTGCCGGTCCATGGGTTGAGAATAAGGAAATTCAGGACATGGCCGTCGGCAACGAGGATGTCGCCGACATTGATCATGTCATAATCGCGCTCGGTCCAGAACATAACCCGGTCGTTTAAGCCCTTATCACCTTCACGCCACCAGATCCATTCGTCATAGTTGACCGAGATCCAGTCATCGAGAAAGCGGCGGCAGGTAGCATCGGAGAGATTATCTATCCCTTTGCTCCGCATGATAGAGCGAGATAAACGAATAATTTCGGACTTCGGCAGGCTCTTGCCTTTCGGCTGGCGGACGAAAGCCAGGATGATCTGTGCCTGCAGGGGAGTGATGCTCCGCTCGCCTCTCTTCTTACCGCGCCGATCGGCGAGCTGAAGGGTGTCGCCGCAACTCTTTTTTAACGTGGTTTTCCAGCTCTCGATGGTTTTCCAGCTCAATTCACCCAAAGTTTTATACAGCTCCGGATAGGCGGCACCGCTGTTATAGGCTGCCATGAAGTTAGCACGGGCCTGGACCTTGTGGCCCCAGCCTGCACCCGCCAGCGCCTGCATATACAGCCGCACCAGAGCGGCCTTGAGATTGGCCTTGCATGCCTGGCCAGCGCAGACGATGCTGTTGCCGGTGAGGGCAGGGAGGTTGCCCGAGTTGTTCACCGGCACCAGTGCGTTGATCTCTTCCCTGTCGAGGATGGCTGCTCTGATATCGTCCGGCAGCATGTAGGCGCGGTACATTTTGCGCGATCCGCCGCGTACGGTGTCCCAATAAAAAGACCAGCGCTCGCGGTCTGCCTTGCGGGCGACGCTGCGTTCGGTATTTGGCAACACAGGAAGGTTCATATCCGCCAATTCTTTTGCTGAATAAGCTGCGTTCATGACTATCCCACCAGGTGCATGTCATCGAGCAGGATATCTTTAAATGCGGCCTCCATGGCTTTCAGCGTTTCAAAGCCGCCGCTGTGTTTCACCCATCCGCCACCGTTGCGTTTCTTAATGGTCATGCTGCTGCGGTCCATGCGGAACAGGGAGAAACCAGCACGTTCAATCTTATTGGCATCATTGGACCCACCGCGAAAGACGGTATCTTCGATCAGATCGCCATCCTCGGCCAGATCGGCCCGCAGCTGGTCAAGCGCTTTGATTATCTCGCCGCGCGAAGTGAATTTATAGTTGGAATTTCTTTCTTTAAGGATCTGCTCGGAGAACTTTTCAAAAGCCTCGGAGAAGTCAGTACTGGATTTCTGGGCAACCTTTTCCTGCGCGTGATGTACTGTTTTCTGTATCTTGTCGCCCAGGTAACTTTTCACAACCCTGTTGATATGACTGGCTGTCACTTTGCCTTGAGGAGCCGAATCGACCGCTGCCTTCCATACGGCGACTTGTTGCTCCGGCCTGAGTTTTGCCAGGGGCCGGACTTGCCGCTCGTTGAGTGGTAAAAGAATTTGATCTTCTTCAAAACGTCCGCCATGGCGGACGTTTTCAACTACGTCTGCAGCGCTGATAAGTTCGTAAGCCCGGCTTTTTGCTATATCAAACAGCTCCTTACAATACTTTTCAAATGTCATCGCCTTCATGCGATACAGCTTGCGATCCCGTATTTCCGCGAGAGCCTGTCCAACCTGGACGAATGTTTTGAAATTTTCGACAACAACACCTTCCAACTGCTCCAGTCTCTTCTCTTCCTGTACCGACAGATCCTTTACAGGCTCATTCTGGTTTTCTAACGACATCTCTATCTGTCTACTTGTCCGTGTTGTTGATGACATTTTTCGTTATCTCTCTGTTGATGTATTTAAGTATTGTCTAGCTATCGCATGACCTTCTTCACACCCCGAACTGAAAGCGTCGTTCTGGGCTGTTCCGAGTGCGTATCCGCCGCGTATGTACATCTTTTCGCCAAGGCGATACTTCAACGCTTCAAGGACTCCATGCCGGTATTCTTCGCTCCGTTTGTCCCTGGGGCAGGAAAAAGCCTCATCAAACAATTCCTGTGCGGTTTTCTTTTTCATTTCTGTTGCCCTCCCATATTTTTAGGAAGATCCAAATATTTAACAGGACACCCTTTATCGACCAGTAACTGCAGAACACGTCGCAGATTATCCCGCCCTGCTATAGTGTTCGACACTCCGGTATGGGTTTTATAACCAAGCTCCTTCTGTATCTTGCCGACGCTGAGGTTATTGCGTTTCATCCAAACCTCTATTTCGACGCTGTTTCTCATAACTTATCCTCAAGCTGCTTCATCTGCTTACGCAGGTCCTTCGCCTGGTGATACCGCTTAGCCCACTTGAGCATTGTGATGTCTTGTCCTTCTATGATGTCCCCGCCCAGCAGCATCACCATTGATGCCAGCGGCTTGGTCGTTTGCAGCACGGCACAGAAAACGGTGATCCCTTTGATGCTCGGCAGGCGGCTCTCTTCTTCGACGTTCAACCATTTCTCAAAACTGTCTTTACTGAGACCGGCCCGGCCGTTCAATCGCATGCCATACCTGGCCGCGAGACCGTTCATCATGTCCAGCACCTGGTCGCGTGATTTTCCCGAATCCTTGATCGCGTCATTCATGGAGATTTTTATATCCCGCATGACCGTCGCAAGGTTCGTCTGAGTAAAGAGGTCGAGCTGTCTTGGTGTCACCGCTTACCTGTCCGTAATCTGAAAGTTTCCTGTCCGTACAATTTCGCGCATCGGACATTGATAATCTGAATGTATTTAGGTACTGTGTACTAAATTGGTAACAATCGTTAGTACACGATACTACTATAAACGCATGATATGGTCTTTGTAAAGCGAAATATGGCGTCTAGCTTGATTCTAAGCGCATAATTTGGATTATTTACATAACTACATGTTATCGTTTTGTATATTTGAAACTTGTGTAATGTCAGAGATGTCTGGCTTTCTGTCGGACTTTCCACTTTCAAAGCTGGACGCCAAATAAGGCTTATATGAAACTCAACCAGAAGCTTAAAATGGCGCGTGAACACCTAGGGAAAAGCCAAAGAGAAATGGCGGATCTCGTTGGGAGTGGTTATCGCTCATGGCAAGGTTACGAGCAAGACACAAGCATACCTGGCGGAAAGGTGTTCCAGTCCTTGGCCGACCTTGGATTCAACACACACTGGTTCTTTTCCGACGACGTGCCGATGATGCAGGCCGAAGAACACAGGATCTCGCAAGCACCAGCTAACAGTCAGTCGGCAGCAAACAACAAATCTATCCCCCATATGCCCAGCGACAAACTTGGCCTGGGTGAGAGCGTTGAGCTCCTCGCAAAAATCTACAACTCAGGCAACACCGTCCTGATCCGGGCGATCGCCGCCAATCTCCATGCCTTCAGCGAAGCTGTCGACAACAAGGCCCTGGCTCAAAAAGCCATAGATATGATGGATGAAATGAACAAGCGAATGCTTGCGATGGAGAAGGATTTGGCGATAATGAAAGTGGAAAACGAAGAACTAAAAAAACGCGCTCCCGCAAAGGACCAGAATCAGGCTACAGGCTGAGGGAACGGTGGGTGGGTAAATCTACGGCAAGAGAATCATCATAAAACTTTCAAAAGCACAGTGGCAGACCAGCCATAACAACAAAGTTGTCTGCCCATTCATGGTGATTCTTATAAATCAATAAAGCTGAGAGTTGGTGCTATCTTCATCAAAATTCAAAAACGATTGTTTCTAATTTCATCTGCAAATAAAACCACAGAGTGGTATTTGATTTCAGACTTTTTCTAAAATCAAAATTTCAGCGATCTTCTTTGCCAACCCTCCCCGCAATCTCAATAAAATTCGGCAAAAGTATCATAATAGTCTCATCAAATCCACGCCTGTAAAGTTTCTCTGTTCATCTGCCCCCCTATAGCTATATCCAGGCAAAAAAAGGCCCGATCCTCGAACAAGAGAACCGGGCCACCGCTCCCGCCACCATATCCCCCACGCAAAATAGTAAAGTCAGATTTATTTGATCCTGCCCTGGTGCGACGACTGTTTTAAACAAAAAACAAAAAGGCTGCCTCGCGGGGCAGCCTTTTTAGTGTCGGTCGAAACCGTATGTAGTATATAATCGGTTTTCAAGTTGGATAGGGTAGCTCCCGAAAAGCCGTAACCTTGACGGCCTACCAGTTCGATTTCTATATCAAGGCAATTATCCAAATAGGGTTGGGATATAGTGTATTTTCTCAAAGAGACGGCCGATAAAATACAGACAACCGAGAACGATATTTTACGCAAAGCAATGCTTAGCAATAATGATGGTTCTTTTTTCAACGACTATACAGATGTTTTTTTGTCATTTTGGTATACAGGTTTGCTTTGGAAAAGGAGTACTGAACATGTCTTGGGAGGTCTCAGAGAATGGAATGGCCTCCTTGATATTCGGCCTGTTGACGTGCCAATGATTTTAGTAAATTTGAAGCCTGTTTACCTTTCCTCTTTTATAGAAAGACGCGATCAATATATAGCATTGGAATCGCGTCCTGCTGGGCAATCATACGAAATAGATCCATATGTCAATACCGAAGACCCAAATGGGGGCGTTAGTTTTCGCTCGCTTGAGTATCCTGAAAGGCTCGTTTCTTTGATTAAGAAAGTGGAAGTTTCAAGAGATAACATTTTG